>Ga0134125_10006709_pt1 | contig 13015 bp, 13 predicted proteins | sample KB31751_FD_96464 | JGI IMG/M metagenome (GOLD analysis project Ga0134125, IMG submission 96464) | Terrestrial soil microbial communities with excess Nitrogen fertilizer from Kellogg Biological Station, Michigan, USA - KB3-175-1 | ecosystem: Environmental > Terrestrial > Soil > Unclassified ... | reverse complement strand
TGAATCGGGCTCAAGAATTCGACGAGTTATATCATTTGTGGCCGCCGGATTTTCTTCTTGGTATTTTGTGGCATTTGCCGCAGCCTTTAACGCGTACATCTTTTTATCAAGATCAAGTGGTGATGCGAGAACGTCCTTCATCGAAAGCTTACCCTCGATAATTTTATTACCGTTTTCGTTTAACCAATTTTTCTGCACCTGATCGTGAGCTTGGTTGGTAAGTGCGATACGCCTTTGAATCTCACTTTGTACGGTATCGCGGTACTGTCTTTCCTTATTAAATATTTCTGTTTTTTCCCGGGGAGTGAGGTACTGATCAAAAACGCCAGTACCCATCATTTTTGATGCAAAACCCTCGCTATCAAGACTTGATCGATACTTCTCAACTTGAGGAATTGCAGAAACGCCGCCTTGATCGAGCATCGACTGAGCTTTACCAACTTCATTATCAAACTGAACACTCATGTGACCAAGAAGAGCCGCCTGAGAATATTTGCTACCTATACGTTGTTTTTCGTCGGCTGCCTTTGCAAAATTAAGTGTCCCGTTTTTAACGGATGAATCTATCGCCGCATTCCGACGATTGATGATTGACGGAAATAGTGCCGGATCATTCTGAAGACTTGCAATGTCTAGATTCTCACCTTGAGTGAGATTCACTAACGTATTTTGTTCGGCAATTTGTGACTGAACGCCAATTGCTGTTCGGCCAAGACTTTCTTTAACACGTGCCATCTGGCGGGTGTACTCGTCTCGACCATAAGCTGTTGTAAACTGATCGGCCTGCTGTGATGTCTGATCATCAAAGCCGTTTAAGAATTTTGTGGTATCAAAGACGCCACTTTGCGCACCCTTATTAATCTGGTTCCAGCCATCAAGTTCTGCTTGTGAGGCAAGCAGTGAAGCGTGTGCGACTTCGCTTCTTGCACTTGATTCAATGATTCGCTCGCCAGCGCCAGACACACTTTCGCCAAGATTCTCCGCCCCACGACCAAGCATCTCGTTTGCACGAAGATCAGCCGGCACGCCCCCTCTTGGTTCTGCGCCGTATGTGTGTACTTCGTAAGGCTGAATTCTAGGCATCGATTACGCTCCCGCCGCTGCGGCTGAAGCGCCCGCCTTGATTAGTGACCCAAGGGCATTATAGTATGACCCGGTTATCGCGTTCTCGGCTGCATTTTTGTCGGCTGTCGCTTGGTTTTGATAGTTCGTCGCACTGATATCGGCCTGATGTATTAGGTTTAAACGATCAAGCTCAGACTGCGATACCGAGCCCGCAATCTCTGCCTGAGCACTTGAGCCCATGTTACTGACCCCACTTGCGCCAAAACTTGCGTTCATTGAGCCTATTGCCCTATGAGCCATTATCTGCTGCTCAAGAACGTTAAACTGTCCAGCTTGAGTAGCTTCATTTGCATTTTGTGTTGCAACGTCTGCCGAAAACCCAAGCGTGTTTGCAGTCGCTTGCCCTTCTTCGATCGCGCCAAAAGCGCTGATAGCACCGCCACCGGCATCGGCTGCCTCACCGGCAGTCGTTGCGCCTGACGAGCGCATAACAGGCGCTGTTCCAAACCCACCACCGCCAAAGCCTGAATCAAACTTCTGAGCGGCCATTATCTAGTCCTCACATAGATTGAAGCGTCACCGCCAGACGGGAAAAACTTCTTCGCGCAAGGGGTCTCGCAATGAAATCCAAACATCTCGGCGCGTCTGTGGGCTGTTAAAAAATCAGTCGGCACATAGGTCTCAAGACGATCAAAATCGTTAAGCCAAAGCTGAAGAATGTCACTCATCGCTCTAAAGATGGGCAAAAATACGATTCGTGATTTCTCGCTAAAGACCATCCAGATGACGCCACGGTTTCGCCAAATCTCTACACACCCACCAACAACCATCGGCTCTCCGCACACAATAATGGTGCGTGAAAATGGTGAATTTATAATCGACTTATTAGTCAAAGTGTCTACGTACTGATAATTCATCGGCTCAGCGAGGAGTTTATCTGCGTGGTGAATTTCTAGGGGGACGACTTCTGTCATCATTCTTCATTCACCTCTTGTTTTGAGGCAATTGACTGAATCATCGATGGACACATGTCATTTTGCTGGAAACAAAGTTCAGACTCGAAATCGTACTCACCTTGAACGGAGTCCTTATAAATACCGTCAAAAAGTGGTGTTGCGTAATCAAAGTTTTGATAGTCAGCACTTTTAAAATTACACGGGATGAGGTTTGAAAAAGATGTGCCGATAGACATCGAGCCCGTGCGATGAAGCTGTATCGCGTATTTTTGTGTGCGACGTAAATCGCCAAAGCTTGATCCATCTTGAGCACCGCCCTCGATACGAAGGAGTTGTCCTTGTGACAAAAATGGATAACCTATTTGAATCTTGGCACCAGGATAAGGAAGTGTGATCACGCCGCTATTTGAAACAACGACTGTGCCAGCGTAGCCGCCATCTATATAAACGCCGACTGTTTCATTCTCAAGCCACGTTAGCCCCGAAACAGAGCTTATAAGTTTCGCCGCTTCACCGCCCGACACATAAGCTGAAGCATTTGAGCTATCGATCGCATTGCCGTCTGAATCCGTAATTTCAAACGTGTTTGTCGTCTTACTTGCGACCGTGAAGAACTGCCCGTTAACGAGACTCTTAGTCGTGGTAATACCGTTTGCGCCAGTCGCAATTACGTTTAAGCCAACAACATCGACAATCTTGACCTGGTCACCGTTTGAAAATCCGTGATTGTTGGCCGTAATTGTTGTCGTTGTCCCAGTTGAAGCGGCGGAAATAGAAACCGCTGTGTATTCTGTAGCACCGCAGTCACCAAAAAACGCGTCTTCTTGTAAGATATCATCTGAGAAAATATCAGTCATGTACTCGATCGTGTAGACCGTCTCACCGTTGATCCATCTTTTAACCACAAGCCATAGTTGATCAAATGTGTTTGTCGGATCAGGTATCACGGCAATTGAGTAAACAATCGGCTGAGTGCCAGCCGCATCTGACTGTCCACCAAGTATGTGTCTTGCCCAGCCACTTTCTACAGCCGTTGTCCCAAACCCCGGCTCGTCAGTTCTGATATAGGTCATCGATAAAAGTGTGCCGTCAGATCTTATTGCCCACACGATTGGTTGACGCTGCACCTGCACATCAATTTTTGTGATCGAGGGCAGGCCAATATGATCAGAGGCATCCGTTAAGTCAGTTGGCTTATATGTGCCGATAAAAAAGTTATAAAGAAGCTCCCGCATCTTTCGTTGGCCCCGTGGAACAAAAATGACCGCATTATCAATTGTGATTGCATCAACGTGCGAGACCCCATAGTAGGTCATCATTTGAGAGTTGAAATTTGATGGCGTAAGTGCCGCAGAATTTGAATCTGGCGTAATTAAAAATTCAGCCGTAAATGTTCCAGCCACAAGCCCGTGCGCTGTCGATTTAAGCCACATGATCGGATTTAGATCGGAGGCAAGAAGTCTTTCATTGATCGCGCTATCATCTTGAGGTTGAAGTGCGGTTGAGCCAGTCGGCGGCGAGATAGAGAAATTCTCGTATAAACCGCTTGATGAAAGATCAACATCATCGGGCGAGTTTGGACAGCCCGCAAATGAAAGTCTATTTTGATGAAGGGCAACCGCTGCTGGAAATCCATTTCCCCCGGCTGGTGTTGACGATGGATTAATAAGCCCTGCGTTATTTGGCATAACTCCAGAGTATTTTCCTAGAAACCACGCGGTAGCAGTCGTGCCACTAACAAGACTTGAATCAGCGTTTAAGACAGTCCAATTGGCATGTGCAGCGGTATAAACACCAAGATAAAACGCGCTACCAACACTTCCTCCGTCTATTGTTCCATAATAACGAAAGCCGCTCATCTCAATGGCGAGCTGTCTCCCGTTACTTGGTATACCAATATCGCTACTAGCTGTTCTGTACGCCTCAAGCTCGTCGCCAAAGATGCTTGCATAGACAAGTCCCGCCGATGCAGCACTTGAGTATGTAGAGCCAACAAGTGTAAACGTCGTGGACGAGACGTAGTTTATTTGCCAGAAGGCTGGAGTCGTAGCGTTAATGGAGCCAGTTGATGTGAGCTGATAATTATCGGCATTTGTTGAGGTTCCGGCGATAAAGACCTTTTGGCCGTCAGCAAATCCATGCGCAGTACTTGTCGTCACAAGGATTTTCCCAGCCGATGACGATGTGCTAGATATCGTTACGGGGACTGTGTTTACACTAGCTGAATTGCTTCCGCTTGACCCCGTTGAGTCGTAGACAAGAGACACATTTAGCGAATCTGAAATATACGCGTTGGCGTATGAATTGACCGGCAGATATGGCCCGTCTTTAAGGTTCACTTGTGATAGGGCCCAAATAGTGTTTGAGAATCTTTGAAGTTTAAATTTTGGATAACTCGGGTGAGACAGATAAAGTGTATCGCCAATTTGTGCCCACCTGATTAGTGGCACGTCTGCGATATTGTACGGCGTTTGTACCTCAAATGGGCTACCAGACGAGATTGTTGACGAAGAAATCGTGATCACATTTGTGATCGGAAATTTTGTCGTCGTTGTCGGCTGAGTGATGTAAGCAAAAGAATTAAGGTACACGGCCTGCTTGTAGGTAAACTGAACTGAATATTTGGTGAGCCCAGAAGATGCGGTAACAAGTCCGTTATTCGTGTAAAATCTAATATATTTATCGCCAAACTCTAAGATGTAGCTTTGAGTCGAGGAGAATTTAAACGGGATAAGGGTCGGCGGATTAGTAGAATCCTTAACTGCGCCTGCGTACTTATCGCCAGGTCTCCTAACAAGTGGCCCTTGAAATGTCGGAATATAGTTTTGGCAATACTTGAGTCCACTTTTATACTTTGGCCGATCGGTTGCACCGTACATCGAGGGCGAGAGTTCACCGCTTGAGAATGAGGTTTGATTGTACGTGTAACGTCCCACGTCTTTACAACCTCACAACTATGTATGGATCTACTGGTGACTGTGTGGGCTGTTTCTCATATGCGTTTCGTTTCCTGGCCTCACCCATTACCTTAATGTATATCTGCTCGATCTGCGCAAGCTTTTGCGTGTTCTGTGTGAGCTCCTCGCAGATCGCAATGGCGAGACTACACGCAAAGGCCTCAGAAAAACTGGGATCGAAGTTTCCTTCGTTAATCGCGTTTGAAATATACCGAATGTAAAGCGGGGACGGCTGATCACTCACGATTGCCATTCCTGAACCATCCGGCATCTGCTCAATCTTGTAGTCACGGTAAATGACGTTTACATTCGGCTGATTCGGAATTGTCGCACTAAAGCCGAAACTTAAACTCATGTACTCGTCTTGAGGTGCTAGCATCAAAAAATCTGGCGGAAGTGGATAATAGTTTGCTGGGCCAAAACTCGGCACCGTAGTTGATGCTGGAAGGATTGCCCGCTTAAGAGAAAATCCCCAAAAATTTGATCTTAATTCGTTATAAAGAACTGACTGGTAACAAGTTTGAAGTGCACGAGCGCCACGGGAATTGTCATTGATCGAATTAATAGGCTGCGAGCCGCAGAGCTGAAGCGCACGATTACAAATCGTTGTTTGAGTTGTACCGGCCACGTTTCATCCTCATGAATCAGTACGGACAGCGCACAAGTGTCGCGTATAGTCCCGCAGTCGATGAGCCAAGACTCATCCTGTATTGACCGGATGGGAGATCGTACGAGGTCACTTGATTCGCAGAATATTTAGTCGCGTTTAAACTGATCCATGTGGAAGCATCCGGCCCCAAGACTTGTAAAAATCCTGTAGTGCCGTCATACGTGCCAGCTAAGAGCACAAGGACATAGCGCCCAGCCGCATCAACGGTCACCGGGGTCGTGGTCGTTGCTCCGGAGACGTTTGCTGCTAAAGCATATGCGCTAGTAATCACTTACTCGCCCCTTAGCTCGAAGCGTACGGCCATGACATGTCGATAACGGCTTGAATCGCTGTCTCAAGTGCGAGGATCACTTCCTCTTTCTTGATCTGACGAGTAGAGCCACCATCATTCACGGCCGTCGTTGCCTGGTTGACCTGAACTTCAACGATATTTGAGGTCTGCATCCCGGATCCCGCACTTATGCCATGTGTTTCAACATAAGCTAGGTTTTGTCCTGGACTTTGAGCAATAAGTAACGTCGACATTCAGATCTCCTAGTATTGGTATTCAACTCTTGCGCCGAGCGTTCCGGTCGCAGCAAATACAGTCGAGACAGCTGCGACAATGTCGAGATCAATCCCGGGGTCGCTCGAGAGTCCTGCCGCCTGCCAAAGCGGTTGCTCCTGCTTCGCGATCGTATTGTTGCCGGACTGATTAGTGATATCGGTCGGAGCTGCTGCCGCAACAACACTCAATGCCGATGCAAAAAGCGATGCGCTGATAGCGCTACCGGCATTCGAAGGCGTTAGCCCTGAGCCAGCAGGCACAACCGTCGGCCAGTAAACACCCACGTTTACCGCCGCACTTCCAGCTAGCGCCGTGTTTTGAAAGGCAATCGCATGTACTCTTGCCTTTGAAGGAATACGACAAAGGCGATAAGTCGAGCCTACCGCATCAGCCGATGAACCAGTTGTGCACGAACCGATCGCAGAGGAGAGTTCACCGCCGGCCAGAAATCCATCCGAGCGAACAAGCGGCGTCGCATCTGCGTTTGAAATTTGCGTAGATTTTTCATTAAAAACAGACATCTTATTCTCCTAATTAATGAGCCCAGATCTTAACGACTTTTCCTTCTTGGGTCCGAGTCGCGCCAAACATCGATAACGAGTAGGCTTGATACGGAAGTCCGCGAAGATCTTTTCGTTGAGAAATGTCGGCTTGAATGTCGTTCCAAATTCCAAGATGAAGCCCTGACTTCGCCCAGAGAAGCACTTGAGTCGATGTGCCGGATTGATCGTCCGTTCCAGTCGTCAAAAGCTCTGTGTGGATGAAATCAATGCCAAGGAAGCGTCGCAGTTTTCCTTCAACGAGAACTGCTTCGTCGTTGAAATCCTTAGACGTCACTTGGATCTCTTGCTTTAACGACGCGTGGTTTGCTGCGTTGATTGCGCAATAAACCGGGTCATTATCAAGATCAACTTCGTTAGCTTCTAGGATTTCCATCGCCGCAATAAGTTTTGCGACAGTCAGGTTCGTGCTTGATGCCGCACCTTGCTGAACACCTACAACTTGTGAGTTTGGAAACGTGACGGCTGTTCCACCGTTATTGCCCGTATTGTTTGATCCAAAGGCACCCGCAAGGATTGCTGCATCCATCGCGCGACCGTGAGCAAACGTTTCTGACTGCACAAACGATGACGTCGGGTCGATCAGCATTTGAAGCTTATCGAACTGGTCAATCATTAGAGTCGAATCATACGGAGTCGGATAAACCCAACGACGATTTGTGCCAGGATCAATAGGTACGATCTTTCCGTAGCGGTCTGTCACGGGTTGCGCTGTCACGGGGGCCAATTGGTCAACCGGGCTAGCGGCTGCACCAACGTGATGACTCTCCATTACGGCGCTACGAAGACGCGAGCCTTTTTGTTGAAGTAAAAGTTCAAGGTTTGTGGAGTACTGATTTACATACCATGTTGGTATTTGCGTATTAACGCCTGCCATTGTGAGAACCTCTCAAATTCAAGAAAAGTGAAAACTTTCTTAAAAATGATCGGTTGTCCTATTCGGGCCGACATTAATTGCCTATGGTGGCAAGCCCCGGGAACTGTTCTCCCGGCGTCATCGGGTTTACGCTCTATTAGAGCGTAATTTGTCCGCTTGCCACATCATACGGAGCGTTTTTATAAAAACTCAAGAAAAAAATTTAACCAAGGCGAGTTTCACCCGGATTGGCCTGTTCTTGTAGTGCTTGCATCTGACGAACGGCTTGGGAGTCGCCAGCTATAAACTTAGCCGCAAAACCTTTGTCAGCCATGAGTTCCTTGATCTTTGAGCTAGCACTTGCTGGCTCTAAAATACGATCTACCGGGCGCTGCGAATTCACAAACGTACTTTCACCAAACGCCGTTGCGGCCTGATGGTAGTACTTCATGGCCGCAAGTGGTCCTACGGCCTTGGCAAGTGCTGTACTCATCTCGTCCGTGTGGCCAAGCTTATCACGCATGACTTTGACGTTTTTCATGTTTTGCTCAAACGCCTGACCCCACTCTTGCCGTAAAGTTTTATCGGCTGCCGCAAAATCAGCGGTTAGCTTCTCAACTTGGGCCTTCGCGGCTCCCGCCTCGCGTTCAGCATTAGCTTTAAAAAGTGCCTTTGCTTGCGTAACTGTCATGCCAAGTTCGTGCGCTTTCTTTGCGTACCACTCGAGTGCTGATTTATCTGCACCTTGTCCTGCGACCTTTTCAAGCTCATAGCCTGAAATATCCTTCGGAGCACCAAGACGCTCATATATCGCGCGCGCTTCAGGTGTTAACTGCTCTTTGTCGTCAACGAAACTGTCGGGAACTTTCAGTAGTTTGTCTTCGGGTACACCTTTTAGTTTCTCAAGGTTCCAGTAACTAAGGGCCGCAGCTTCGGGGTCACTAAAGCCTTTATTTTGCATGTAACCCTTAAGCTCCTCGTTTTTAAACGAAGACGTCCAATGGGGCGTAGCAGCTGGTTGAGCTGCGCTGTCTGCCGCTGCTTGCGCAGACGCTCCAGGTGGAGTAGCTGCCGCTGTGGTAGGTTGTGCTGGAGCCGCTTGGGCCGGATTATTTGCTGGTGCTTCGCCAGTCAAGGCCGTAGCTGATTCACTCATTTTTTCATCCTCCTTGTTTTATTGGTCGTTATAATGAGTTTTGGTTTTTTAGTTTCTCGGTAATGTCATGAAGTGAAAAAAGCTCATCTTCTGTGAGATTAAGATATTCAAGTATTCGAAGAACTACCTCGCGCCTACCCTCAAGAAGAGCATGTACGCGGGGGTCCGCGTGAAATGTCGATTTGTGCGCACGACAGAATTTTGTTAGATCAAGAAGGACGTCTTTTGTGTAAACGTTCTTTTCGTCAAATACTGACATGTACGCCATTTTTCGTTTGCGAATAAATTCAAATAAACCGCGCTTTGTTCCGGCAATCACTGATTAACCGCACCTTTTTTGATTTGTCCAGTCGCCTGAGCCATACTCGCAAGTGCTGGCGCGGCCTTAACCATTTGCTCTTGTTGCGCCTGCTGCGCGCGCTGTTGTCTTTTCATCTGAATGACCTTCTGATCTTGTATCCAAGACTCAGGCATTCCATTTATTCTAGCAATCGCAGGAGCCGCAACATCAAGGTTAAAGTTATCCATGATAGACGGGTCTTGTGTGGCGTTTGAGATCTCTTGGAAAAACTGCAAGGATCTCGCAGCGCCCGCAACCCATTCCGATTTCTGCGTGCGAGTAATCGGAGAGTCGTAATCAATCTTATAACCAATGCCTTCTCTAAACGCTGACTGAAGAACAGCTGGCATTTTTGGCAGAGCCCCTTGAGATTGAAGAACCTCAACCTCTCGCTCAATCATTGGCCCAAGGTATTCAGAGTTTTGTCGTCCAATTGTCGGAGCCATGAGGATCGCTTTCTCTCGTGTACGCTCCATCACTTCCGTTGCCGTCTGCTGCGGATTCTCAGTTAGAATCTGCATGAGATTTACTAAGAAGGCGTCTTTTATAACTTCCTGGTGAACTGCCATTTCCTTTTCGCCAATTGCGATATTCCCGGTTGGAAGTGGCTGAACAAGAAGTCGCCCATTTTCATCAATGCCCCCAGGATTGATCGCACCAGGTGTGAGATCAAAGCCGTCAATGATCCCGTCGTCATGAGCAAGAAGAACCGGATCAACTGCGCGGTGCCCCTGCTTTAACTGAACCTTGTACATTTCGTTTAACGTTTTAAGTTCAGGTAGAACATCCATCGCGATCGATCGACCGTAAGCTTCGTTTGTCGCCTGGTAGTAACGAGACACTGCGTAAGGAAACGAACGGTATCCTTCGTAATCAGAACGATCAGCTTTCTTTAGAAGTGTCGGCCCTTGCTCTGCAACATAGTGCGAGCAAAAATCCATGCCCTTGTAATCAAGACGTCTTTCGTCCTTGTACTCATTCGGGTAGCAAGCATGAATAAAATAAAACGGCTCCTCAGGTGCTTTGTCTTTTGCTTCAACGATATTGTCTGGCAAGTTTTCACCAAACATCAAATACGCCTGTCTGGCTGTCAGCATGAAGCGACGAAATATCGTATCGATTAACCCTTGGTGATTTTCCTCTAGGTATGCTTCGCCAAGATGAATATTTTTGTAACGAAGTCCACGCTCACGATAAAGCTTGTCGATGAAGTTAATGCCCGTGCCGTATGCGCCAAGAGACTGATATTGGATCTGGTTTTGCGCCTGAAAGTTTGCCCTAGTGTCATACCTGTACTGAAAAAGCGTATTGTTAAGGTCTTCAAACCAAAGACGTACTGCTCTATTTTTCATGAGCGCCGGATCTTCTGGTCTGATATTGTGCCAAAACTGATCGCGCGGAGTGAGAAGCGAATCAAGAATTGCCGCGAAACTTTTAAGCGCTAGTAACCCAGTCGAGTCATATAGTTCGTAATTTCTTTTATCCCCTTGCGATGTGATCATCTGGTAGTTTTGAAATAACCACGAGTCCATCGGTAGAAGTCTTTCTGCAATCTCTGTCCAATGGTTTGCCCAATTTCCACGAAGGCCAAAAAGATATTGCCACTTTCGTAAAATCTCGGCCGCCAGATCATTCGGGTTTGACTCGTTTGCGATAATTTTTGTCGACATCTATCTCCCCATGAGAACTGCGCTAGAGGTTAGTGGCATTGCCGTGACGCCACGACCGCCAGTCAAAACCGTCGCTGTCGCGTTTGCTTCGTTGGCAAGTTCGTTTTGGATCGCTGTCGTGTTTGTTTGCTGAAGTGTTGGATCAGAAGTTGTTGGCGCGGCTGGATTTGATGGCTTCTTTGGCTGAAGCGCTGTCGTGATTGCCCCAAGGCCAGTGTAGTTCGTGTATGCAGGCTTTACCGTGTTATCCCAGAAACTAGATACGTCCCCGAGATTCCAGTCGCCGGTTGGCGAACCGTGTCCAGACATCTACTTCCCCCAAAACCCGCGTCCAAATTAAACTCGCGGATTCTTACAAAACTTAAAAATTCCAGATCCTCACCCGAAGATCTTATAATCAACACCCTTTGCCTTGCGGCTCGTGCGTCGCCTTAATTTTGAATCGGTCGCTGCAATTTTGCAATGAAAAGTCAAGGCTAGAGCATCGGCATGGTCAGGGCTTGCTAGACCTCGGTCTTTCATTTTGTCCTTTGACTCAAGCTTTATTCTTTCCTCACGGCCAGAGAAATCATATTCTGGACCGCAAAGATCATCGCGAAGTTTGTCATTGTCATCGATCATTCCACCTTTTAGCCACTCGCGCATCCTTGCCCACATTTCGGTACGATGATCAAACCACGTTTCGTCTGATGCCTTTCCGCCAAACTGCACCTCGAAAACTTTGTAGCCCATTTGCTTTAATCGATCGATAATCCCTGCCCCAGCGCCTGAGTCGATGAAGACACCGTCAGGTGCATACTTATCGATGAACTCTGCCACAACTTCAGCGACTCGCATGTTGTCGGCACCGTTCATCACCTTCGGGGCAATTGATCTTGCGTCCCTACCTCGCCTAAAACGAATGACCGTTGAATCTCCGCCGTATCGTGCGGGATCGACTCCCATAACAAGTGCTGCGTGAGCATCGTACCCGTCAAGCTCACGGTCGCGGGCCTCGTTGACATCCTCGCGAGAGATAAACTGTCTTTCGCCAATTGTCGGGAACTGGCCATACACTTCAACCTTCGCTTGGTCCGAGTCCGGCCCATGCTTTGCGATGATTCGCTCATAAACGTCCTTATCGACACCCTCAACTGTGCGGGCATCAAGCATACGAGAATTCCAGAATTCACGAAGCTTATGAAAGCATTCAAAGAAAGCCCCGCTATTTCTACGAGGGTTAGAGAACACGAACCAGTAACGATGAACTGTTTCGTCAGTGAAAAAGCCCTCTGACACGTCCCAGATTTGTGGCGGAATACCGCTTGCCTCGTCGAAGATGAGAAGCATTCCATTTTGAGAATGCTCACCAGCAAATGCGTCAGGTGCCTCAGCGTCCCACAATATGCCTGCCGCGTAATACTTCGAGGCGTCCATCATGACGTAGTCCTTCATGGACTTTGCGAGCCACTCATGCGGTTTGATCTTTTTTTGGATCGGGTCAAACCAGTAGCCTGTCACGCTGAGGGCTAACCACTTTTTGATCTCACCGAATGTTTTGTCAGATAACTGCGCGTCTGTGTTGGCTGTGATGACACCGGTACCGCCAAGCACACAGCTCATAAACCAGATCACGATCATTGCGACAAAGGCCGACTTACCAACACCACGGCCAGATGCCATCGCGAAGTGATACACCTTTGGCTTTTCGCCCCGCTGCATCCGTCGAACGTTCTCTCTGATGTGAAGCCCCAGTTTTTCGAGTTCTTCTAGCTGCCATGCCTTTGGTCCTTTGAACTTTGCAAGTGGTGTGTTGGGCTTGCCCCACGGGAAAGCGAATGTGACGAAGGCTGCTGGGTCGATCGAGAACTCGCCTAGGCAGCGCTTCATCAGCGCTTCAGTGTCTTTCTTCGATATGGACTTTTGGTCAGCCATGCCCCCGCGCGACCCCCGGAAAAAAATATAGAGTGACCGTGTAAATACGCCTATTAGGAGTACTATCGCAGTTTGATAGACGCCCCCAGGTCGTGGCAAGGGCTTAGAAGAAATTGATCAAAATGGTGTGCAACGGGTTAGCTAAGGTATTCAGGCGCAAACTTTGGGGTACCCGGGGTTAATGACACCCCCAGGAATGCTTTTCGTCCAAGGAATTCCTAAGCATTCCTATTCATTGCTATCCGAATTACTATCAGAATTCTTTGAAACTATTGATTTCACTTGTTTGTTAGAATCTGTATCAGATTCGTATAGGTTTTTCGG
>Ga0134125_10006707_pt1 | contig 13015 bp, 10 predicted proteins | sample KB31751_FD_96464 | JGI IMG/M metagenome (GOLD analysis project Ga0134125, IMG submission 96464) | Terrestrial soil microbial communities with excess Nitrogen fertilizer from Kellogg Biological Station, Michigan, USA - KB3-175-1 | ecosystem: Environmental > Terrestrial > Soil > Unclassified ... | reverse complement strand
TGGAAATGCTGCATTCCGTCTTCCATCGGCGACTGGTACGGGCCGACTTCGCTTCGACCTTGCGCGTAAAGCGCCTTGCGGCCGGCGTCCATCCGCTCGGCAATTTCGTCGTCTTCCTTGGCCGTCTCGTGATAGGCCGCCTGCTCGGCCTCGACGAATCCGGGCTCGAACAGCGCGATGTCTTCCGGATAGTAGAACTCGACGACGTTGAGTGTCCTGTCGACCGCTTGCGGGATCAGTGTGCTGATGACGAGCACATGCGGATACCACTCGACCATGATGTTCGGGTAGTACGTGAGCCAGATTGCGCCGTGCGGCGGCATTTGCCCGCGGTAGTAGTCGAGCACCGCCTTGTGCCAGCGTTCGTACGTGCGCGTGCCCGGTTTGGCGAGGCCGCTGTTGACGCCGACCGACTGCACGCATGCCCACGGCGAGAACTGCCAGCGCAGATCATTGCACGTGACGAACTGGCCGAGGCCCGGATGGAAGGGCTCGACGTGATAATCCTCGAGATAGACCTCGATGAACGTCTTCCAGTTGTAGTTGCAGCTGTGCAGGTCGACGTGGTTCAGCACGTAGCCGTCGAAGTCGATGTCGTCGAGGGCGAGGCCTTGCAGATCGCGCGCGACGTCGCGCGGGCCGTCGAACAGCATTCCGCGCCAGTTCTGAACCGGCGTGCGGCCGAGGTGCGCGCACGGCTGGTTCTCGAAATGCGGCGCACCGAGGAGCTTCCCCGACAGGTCGTAGGTCCAGCGATGGATCGGGCAGACGATGCTTTTCGCGTTGCCCTTGCCGGTCAGCATGATTGCCTGCCGGTGGCGGCAGATGTTCGACAGCAGCTCGACGCCGTGCGGGCCGTGGACGAGCGCCTGCGCATTGTGGCGCGCGGCGAGGACGTGATAGTCGCCGGCCTCCGGCGCCATCAGCGCGTGGCCGACGTAGCCTGGGGCGCGCGCGAAGAGGAACTTGCGCTCGGCGTCGAAGACCTTGGGATCGCAGTACCCGTTCGCGGGAAGCTGCGACGCGGCTTGCCGCAGTTGCGCGGCAGTGGCGAGATCGGACATCGATCACCCTTTCACGAAAATCAAACCCAACCCAACAACCCGTCGCTCGTCACAATCAGGCGCCGGACCGCTTTGCTAAGTCGACCGCGCGAAAGGATCGCGTAAGACCTTGAATTAGCGTCTTAAAAAGGCCGCGTCGTCAAAACATGTAGTATATGAGGCCTGCCGGCCGAGGGTCAAGGACCGGAGTTTCCCAAAGTGCACGATCAAGAAGGCCCATGTCCGAGACACCCCCGTTTCCCCCTAGTTTCGAAGCTGCCCTCGCCGAGCTCGAGGCGCTCGTCGCCCGCATGGAAAGCGGCGAGTTGCCGCTCGCCGAATCGTTGGCTGCCTACAAGCGTGGCGCCGAGCTGCTCGCGCATTGCCAGGCGGCGCTGAAGGACGCGCAGCAGCAAGTGCAGGTGCTGGAGAAAGGCGTGCTGCAGCCGTTCGCGGCCGACGATCCGGACGATGCCTGAGGCCTCGTTCGCGGACTGGTCGCGCGAGCGGCAGCAGCGCATCGAACGCGTGCTCGAGCGGATGTTGCCGGGCGAGGACGCGGTGGCCGCACGGCTCGCGGCCGCCATGCGCTATGCGACGCTCGGCAGCGGCAAACGTGTGCGCCCACTTCTCGTGTATGCCGCGTCAGAAGTGACCGCGGCCGATCCCGCGTGTGCCGATGCCAGCGCCGCGGCCGTCGAGTTGATCCATGCCTACTCGCTGATCCACGATGATCTGCCGTGCATGGACGACGACTCGCTGCGCCGGGGCAAGCCGACGTGCCACATTGCATTCGACGAGGCGACGGCGCTCCTCGCCGGCGACGCGCTGCAGTCGCTCGCGTTCGCGGTCCTCGCCGCCGCAGCGCCAGCCGACGCGGGGGCTTGCCGCCTGCTCGCCGACGCTGTCGGCGTCACCGGCATGGCGGGCGGGCAGCAACTCGATCTCGATGCGACCGGAACGGCACTCGGTGCCGATTCGCTTGCCCAACTGCACATGATGAAGACCGGGGCCTTGATCCGCGCGTCGGTATTGTTGGGCGCCCGGTGTGGCGGCGCGATGTCCGACGGCGAGACGCAGGCGCTCGACCGCTACGCGAAAGCCGCGGGGCTCGCGTTCCAGGTCGTCGACGACGTGCTCGACGTCGAGGGCTCGAGCGCGTCGCTCGGCAAGACCGCTGGCAAGGACGCGGCGCAGCACAAGGCGACGTTCGTCACGCTGCTGGGGCTCGACGGCGCAAAGGCCCGCGCGGCTTCTCTGCGCGAGGAGGCGCATGCAGCGCTCGCGCCGCTTGGCGATCGCGCGCGGCGACTCGCCGAGCTCGCCGACTTTCTCGTGCTTCGTAATAAATGACGACGACGATGGACGGCTATCCACTGCTCGACCGCATCGAATCGCCCGCCGATCTGCGCAAGGTCGACCGCTCGCAGTTGCCACAGCTCGCGCGCGAGCTCCGCGCGTTCCTGCTGCGCTCGGTTTCGCAAACCGGCGGCCACCTGTCGTCGAATCTCGGCACCGTCGAGTTGACGATCGCGCTGCACTATGCGTTCGACACGCCGCACGATCGCATCGTCTGGGACGTCGGGCACCAGACCTACGCGCACAAGTGCCTCACCGGGCGCCGCGCTCGCATGGACAAGCTGCGCCAATGGGGAGGCCCCGGGGGCTTCCCGCGCCGCGACGAGAGCGAATACGACACGTTCGGCACCGCACACTCGTCGACGTCGATCTCGGCAGCGCTCGGCATGGCGGCCGCAGCGAAGCTGAACGGCGATCCACGCAAGATCGTCGCGGTGATCGGCGACGGCGCGATGAGCGCCGGCATGGCGTTCGAGGCGCTCAACAATGCCCAGGGCGCGAACGTGCTCGTCGTCCTCAACGACAACGACATGTCGATCTCGGAACCGGTCGGCGCGTTCAACAATTACCTCGCGAAAGTGCTTGCATCGCGCTTCTACAACAGCGTGCGTCGCGGCGGCAAGGAAGTGCTGGCGAAGCTGCCGCCGGTGCACGAGCTCGCGCGGCGCGCGGAAGAGCACGTCAAGGGCATGGTGCTGCCCGGCACGCTGTTCGAGGAATTCGGCTTCAACTACATCGGCCCGATCTGGGGCCACGACGTCGACCTGCTCGTGCGCACGCTCGTCAACGTGCGCAAGCTGAAGGGCCCGCAGTTCCTGCACGTCGTGACTCGCAAGGGCTACGGCTACGCGCGTGCCGAGGAGGACCCGATTCTCTATCACGGCGTCACCAAGTTCGATCCCGCCATCGGGATCGTGCCGAAGAGCGGCGGCAAGCCGACGTACACGCAGGTGTTCGGTGAGTGGCTCTGCGACGTGGCGAAGGCCGATCGCCGCCTCGTCGGCATCACGCCGGCGATGCGCGAAGGATCCGGCCTCGTCGAGTTCTCGCATCGCTTTCCCGAGCGCTATTACGACGTCGGCATCGCCGAGCAGCACGCGGTGACGTTCGCGGCGGGGCTCGCCTGCGAAGGAATGAAACCGGTCGTCGCGATCTATTCGACGTTCCTGCAGCGCGCCTACGACCAGCTGATCCACGACGTCGTGCTGCAGAACCTGCCGGTGATGTTCGCCATCGACCGCGCGGGCATCGTCGGCGCCGACGGACCGACGCACATCGGCGCCTTCGACCTCACCTACTTGCGCTGCCTGCCGAACACGACGGTGATGGCACCCGCCGACGAGAACGAGTGCCGGCAGATGCTGACGACGGCGTTCCAGATGAACACGCCGGCTGCCGTCCGTTATCCGCGCGGATCGGGGCCGGGCGTGCGCATCGAGCAGGCGCTGACGACGCTGCCGCTCGGCAAGGGCGAGATCCGCCGCACCGTGAAGCGGCGCACGAATCGCATCGCGATCCTCGCGTTCGGGCAACTGCTCTATCCTGCGTTGGCCGCTGCAGAAGAGCTCGATTGCACGGTCGCGAACATGCGTTTCGTCAAGCCGCTCGATGCCGAACTGATCCGTGCGCTCGCGAACGATCACGACGCGCTCGTCACCGTCGAGGAAAACGTGGTGGCCGGTGGCGCGGGCAGCGGCGTCGCCGAGTTCCTGGCATCCGAAAAGATCGCGGTGCCGATGTTGCATCTCGGCCTGCCGGATCGCTTCATCGACCACGGCGATCCCGCGTTCCTCCTCGCGCACGTCGGCCTCGACGCGAAGGGCATCGCCGCATCCATCCACGCACGCTTCGCGCAACGCACCCCGGAAAGCTGGGCGAAGCCGGCCGCGTGAAACGCGGGCCGGCCGGCGCGCATCCAATGGGTTCGTTGCGGTCCAATGGGGACCGCCCGACCCTTATGGCACACTTGACACGATGAACAGACCGGACACGCCCAGCCATCTGATAACCATCCCAGACGTGCAATCGAGCCGCGACGAGCGGCGCCTTGCGATCGATCGCGTCGGCATCAAGGGATTGCGTTATCCGCTGTCGTTCGCCGACGGTGACGACGTGCACGCGACGATCGCGACGTGCGGCGTCTACGTCGAGCTGTCCGAAGAGCGGAAGGGCACCCACATGTCGCGGCTCGTCGCGCTGCTCGAGGAGCGCGCGATGCCGGGGGCCGCGCCGCTTTCGGTCGCGAGCCTGCGCGGCTTCGTCGACGAACTGCTCGTTCGTCTCGGCGCGCCGGGTGGACGTGTCGAGATCGAGTTTCCGTTTTTCGTGCGCAAGATCGCACCGGTGTCGGGCGTCGCCAGCCTGCTTGACTACGACGTGCGCCTCACCGCCGAGTTTGCCCGGGGCGAGTACTCAAGCACGATCGGCGTGTCGGCCCCGGTGACGTCCCTTTGCCCGTGCTCGAAGGAGATCTCCGATTACGGCGCGCACAACCAGCGCTCGCTCGTGACGATCGTCGTCAAGCCGCGCAAACCGGTGCGCATCGCCGAGCTGCTGCGCATCGCCGAGGACGAGGCGTCGTGCGAACTCTACGGGATCCTGAAGCGCGCCGACGAGAAGTACGTCACCGAGCGCGCATACGATCATCCGCGCTTCGTCGAGGATCTCGTGCGCGGCGTCGCGTCCCGGCTTTCATCCGACGCGCGCTTCGCGGCATTCACCGTCGAAGCCGAGAACTTCGAGTCGATTCACAATCATTCGGCCTACGCCCGCATCGCGCGCGGCTGGTAGCGCTCAAAATGGGCGCCGTCGTCGGGCTCTCTGTTTGCGAGGCGCCCTATATCTCGATGCGGGTGCCGAGTTCGACGACGCGGTTCGTCGGAATGTTGAAGAAGTCGCTGATCGTGCTCGCGTTGCGCGCCATCGCCGCGAAAAGGTGATCGCGCCAGCGCGCCATTCCGCCTGGTGTCGTGCCGGGGACGATCTTCTCGCGCGACAGGAAATACGTCACTTGCATCGGGTCTAGCTGCAATCCTTGCGGGGCGCAACGCTCCAGTGCGAGCGCTGCGTCGGGCGATTCCATGAAGCCATAGCGCGCGGCGATGCGCCAGCAGTTGCCGGGCAGCGGCTCGCAGGCGACGCGCTCGTCCGCGCACATCCACGGCACGTCGCGAAACTCGACGGTCATGAACACGTTCTGCTCGTGCAGCACCTTGTAATGCTTGAGGCTGTGCAGCAACGCGTTTGGCGTCGCATCCGGGGTCGATGTCAGGAAGACCGCCGTGCCTTCCACGCGTTGCGGCGGATAGAGAAAGAGCGACTTCAGGAATGCGTCGAGCGGCGGCGAGCCGCCGAGCAGCCGCTCGCGCAGCAGGTCGCGGCCGCGCCGCCACGTGCGCATGATCACGAACACACAGGCGCCGAGCACGAGCGGGAACCAGCCTCCGTCCATCACCTTGTGCAGTGCCGCCGCGAAGAACGTCGCATCGACGAACATGAAGAACGCGGTCGCAAGGGCTGCAAGCAGCAGCGGATAGTGCCACCCGTAGCGCAACACGAAGAACGTCAACAGCGTCGTAACGAACATCGTGCCCATCACGGCGACGCCGTACGCCGACGCGAGCCGCGACGAGCTGCCGAAGCCGATCACCGCTGCCGCGACCACGAGCAGCAACAACCAGTTGATCGCCGGAACGTAGATCTGCCCGATCGTGCGTTCCGACGTGTGCCGGATCGTCATCCGCGGCAGGTAGCCCAGCTTGATCGCCTGCTGCGTCATCGAATATGCGCCCGATATCGTCGCCTGCGACGCGATCACGGTCGCCGCTGTCGCGAGCACGATCATCGGATAAAGCGCCCACGCAGGACAGGCGAGGTAGAACGGGTTCGCGACTGCGTCGGGACGAGCGATCAAAAGCGCGCCTTGTCCGAAGTAGTTCAACACGAGCGCCGGCGCGGCGACACCGAACCATGCGACGCGGATCGCGCGCTTGCCAAAGTGGCCCATGTCCGCGTAAAGCGCTTCCGCGCCGGTGAACGCGAGGAGCACCGAACCGAGCACGAGGAACGACGCCGAGCCGTGTGCGGTGATGAAATGCAGCGCGTACGTCGGATCGAGCGCGCGCAGAACACCGGGTGCGTGCACGATGTTCCATGCACCCACGGCGCCGATCGCAATGAACCACAATACGCAGACCGGACCGAATGCCAGGCCGACGACGCCGGTGCCGAAACGCTGGATCGCGAACAGCGCGATCAGGATGCCGGTGGCGAGCGGCACGACGTACGGTTTGAAGGCGGCCGTCCCTACCTCGAGGCCCTCGATCGCCGACAATACCGACATCGCGGGCGTGAGCACCGCATCGCCGTAGAACAGCGACGCGCCGAAGATGCCGAACGCGAGCAACGCGGCCTGGAGCCGTGGCCGGTCGCGCACCGAAGCGGCCGCGAGCGCGAGCAATGCCATGATGCCGCCTTCGCCGCGGTTGCCTGCGCGCAATACGAGGACGACGTACTTGAGCGACACGACGATCGTCAGCGCCCAGAAGATCGCCGATACGCCACCGAGGATATTCGCAGTCGTGAGCGGAATGCCGTGCTCGGGATTGAACGTTTCCTTCGCCGCGTAGAGCGGGCTCGTGCCGATGTCGCCGTAGACGACACCAAGCGCCAACAGGGCGAGCCTGGCCGTGGCTCCGCGCTGGGTGGATTCGGCAGTGCGCGGCAGCGCAAACGATGTGTCGGCGGCGGTATGCATGATGCCAAGGTTAGATGAGCGCGAGACCATTTCCGCACGCGCCAATCGATTTTTACGGCTTGTTTATGCGTGTGCCGCACAATCGCCGCATCTTGATGACCTCTTTACGACCGATGCGCTAGAGTGCCTTGGATGAGAGGTCGCCCGCAGCTCGTCGGCTATGCCTGGTCGATCGGCGCCGCCGCCGTCGCGACGCTCTCCGGCGTTGCGATGCAGCCGCGCTTCGACGTGGTCAACATCGCGATGGTGTACCTGCTCGCGGTCGTCATCGTCGCACTTCGCTACACCCGTGGAGCGGCGATCGCGGCGGCGATCCTGTCCGTCGCGACGTTCGATTACCTGTTCGTGCCGCCGAGAGGCACGTTCAGTGTCGAGGACCTGCAGTACCTGCTGACGTTCGCGATCATGCTCGCGGTCGCTCTGATCGTCTCGCGGCTGGTCGAGAGCGTGCGGCGGCAGGCGGCGACGCAGGCATCGCTCGCGATCGAGGCGGAGACCGAGCGCATCCGAAGCGCGCTCCTCGCGTCGATCTCGCACGATCTGCGCACGCCGCTCGCCGTCATGGCCGGCGCGTCGTCGAGCCTCGCAGAGTCGGGCGATCGTCTCGATCCAGCCGAGCGACAGGCGCTCGCCGCAAGCATATTTCGTCAGGTGCGCGACCTGTCCGATCAGGTGGCGAAGGTGCTGCAGATGACACGTCTCGAAACCGGAGCGATGCGCATCGAGCGCGACTGGACGTCGCTTGGCGAGATCGTCGAGTCGGTGCTCGCGCGCCTCCGCGAGCGTCTCGCGAGCCATCGCGTCATCGTCGAGTTGCCCGACGATCTGCCGCTCGTTCGTATCGACGCGACGCTTGTCGAGCAGGCGCTCGGCAATTTGCTGGAGAACTGCGCGAAGCATACGCCGCCCGATACGGTCGTGCGCATCCGCGTGCAGCGTCGCGCCGGCGACGGCGACGTTGTCGTTACTGTCGAGGACTACGCGGGCGGCCTTTCCGATGCCGACTTCGCGCGACTGTTCGCGAAGTTCCATCACGGGACGGCGGAAGGCGCCGGCGGCGGTGTGGGTCTCGGGCTCGCGATCTGCCGCGCGATCGTGCGCCTGCACGACGGGCAGGCATGGGCCGAACGAATACCGGGTGGGGGCACTGCATTTCGCTTTACGCTGCCGCTCGAGCCTGCGCCCGCGATGCCGCGGGAGATGGATGAAATGAACGTCCCCCCACGCTTGCTCCGCGCGCTGCCCCCCGGGCGGCGGAGTCAGTCGCTTCGGGCCCGGCGCCGCTGACGCCCTATGCCCGGCAATCGCGCCACGGTGCTCGTCGTCGAGGACGAGCCGGAAATCCGCCGCTTCCTGCGCGCGGCGCTCGGCGTCGAGGGCTATCGTGTCGTCGAGTCGGCGACGGGACGCCGTGGTTCCATCGATGCGGGAACGCACAAGCCGGATCTGGCGATCGTCGATCTCGCGCTCCCCGATCTCGACGGCGTCGACGTGATACGCAGGATTCGCGAGTGGTCGCCGATGCCGATCATCGTGCTGTCCGCGCGCACCCAGGAGCGCGCGAAGATAGAGGCCCTCGATGCCGGCGCCGACGACTACGTGATGAAGCCGTTCGGCGTCGGCGAATTGCTCGCGCGCGTTCGTGCCGCGTTGCGGCATGCGGTGCGGCCGGCCTCGGGCGTCCCGCTGCTGCGCTTCGGCGGCGCGATCATCGACCTCGAACATCGCCGCGCGACCCGCGCCGGTGAGGACGTGCATCTGACACCGATCGAGTTCCGGTTGCTGGCGACGCTCGCCAAGCACGCCGGCATGGTCGTCACGCATCGCGAGCTGCTGACGCAGGTGTGGGGACCCACGCACGCCGCCGATACGCATTACCTGCGCATTTACATGAAGCAGCTGCGCGACAAGCTCGAGCGCGACCCGGTCCGGCCGGCGCATCTCGTGACCGAGACCGGAATCGGTTACCGGCTGGTCGCCGACCAGTAGCCTCCGCGACCGTTTTCGGCTGGTAACATCGCGCTGCAGTGATACGGACATTTTGTCCTTCCTGATACCTGATACCTGTCGTCCGATGCGTCCCGTCGCCGTATTCCGTTTCAGCCCGACCGAAGGTCCCGCGCATTTCGCGCAGTGGCTCGACGCGGCTGCAGTCCCGTGGCGGCTGTTCGCGATCGATGAAGGCGAGTCGGTACCCTCCACCGCGAGTGCGTTCGCCGGCATCGGCATGATGGGCGGTCCGATGAGCGTAAACGACGCGCTCGCGTGGATCGATCCGCTGTCGCGCCTGTTGCGCGATGCCGTTGCGAACGACGTGCCCGTCATCGGTCATTGCCTCGGCGGGCAGTTGCTCGCGCAGGCGCTCGGCGCTCGCGTACGGCGCACCGAAGTGCCCGAAATCGGCTGGATCGACGTCGAATCGACCGACGCGTTGGCGCGCGACGCATGGTTCGGCGGTAACGAGTCGTTCACGCCGTTTCAATGGCATTACGACGTCTTCGACCTGCCGCGCGACGCCGTGCGCGTGCTCACGAATGGATTCAATCCGAACCAGGCGTATGTGATCGGCGATCGCCACATCGGCTTTCAATGCCATATCGAGATGACGCGGGATCTCGTCTTGACGTGGTGTCGAAGCGGCGCCGACGAAATGACGACGCCGGGAACGACCGCGCGACAATCGCGCGACGAGATTCTTCGCGACCTCGACGATCGGCTGGCTGCTCTGCACGTCGTTACCGACGGCGTGTACGCGCGCTGGGCGCAGGGACTGCGCAGGTAAATGGGCGTCATTCGATCGCTGCCCGATCTGCTGATCAACCAGATCGCCGCCGGCGAGGTCGTCGAGCGACCGGCCGCGGCGTTGAAGGAGCTGCTCGAAAACGCGCTCGATGCGGGCGCGACGTCGATCGACGTCGACGTCGCGGGCGGCGGCGTCAAGCGCCTGCGCGTGGCCGACGACGGTAACGGCATCGAGCGCGAGGATCTGTCGCTCGCGGTGGCGCGCCATGCGACGTCGAAGATCGCATCGATCGTCGATCTCGAAGCGATAGCAACGCTGGGCTTCCGCGGCGAGGCGCTGGCTTCGATTGCCGCCGTGTCGAGGGTTGCGATCGCGTCGCGCGCGAAGGATCGGCCGCACGCGTGGCGCATCGAAATCGAAGGCGGAACGGTGGGGCCGGTTGCACCGGCGGCGCTGGCCAGCGGCACGACGGTGACCGTCGAGGAGCTTTACTTCAACACGCCGGCGCGGCGCAAGTTCCTGCGCACCGAAGCGACCGAGTGGGCGCATTGCGACGAAGCGTTTCGCCGCATCGCGCTCGCGCACGACGACGTCGCGTTCACGCTGACCCATAACGGTCGCGCGCAGCAGCGTCTCGCACCCGGCGGCCGCCGCGCGCGCGTCGAGGCGCTGCTCGGCGACGCGTTCGTGCTGCACGGGACGGTCGTCGAGGCAGATGCGGGCGATGTGCGCCTCGCGGGCTTTGCCGTGCGTCCCGCGTATGCGGCCGATGCACCGTCGACGCAATACGTCTTCGTCAACGGCCGCCATGTGCGCGATCGGATGCTCGCGCATGCATTGCGCGAGGCGTATCGCGACATTCTCCATCACGAGCGGCTGCCCGCGTATGCGCTGTGGCTGACGATCGATCCGCGACGCGTCGATGTCAACGTGCATCCGCAGAAGACCGAGGTGCGCTTTCGCGACGCGGGTGCGATCCATCAATTCGTCCGTCACGCGGTCGAGCGCTCGCTCGCCGCGACCGCTGCGGAGCAGCCGGCGGTGTCGGCGGCGGAGCGGCTGGGGCTCGCGGCGGCTCATCTGCCGCCCCGCGTACCGGCGTCGCCTGAACTGCGCGAAGCGGCGCGTGACGCGCAGGTGTCGATGCCGCTCGACGTCAACGAGCCGGCGGCGTTCTATCGACGTTTGTTCGGCGAACGTGCGCCGGCGCCGGTGCCGTTGCCCGACGACGAGGCGCATCCGCTCGGCTTCGCGATCGCGCAATTGCACGGCATCTACATCCTCGCGCAGAACCGCGCCGGGCTGATCCTCGTCGACATGCACGCCGCACACGAGCGCATCGTCTACGAGCGGCTGAAGGCTGCATTCGACGGTCGCGTGCCGGTGCAGCCGCTGCTCGTGCCGGCGACGTTCGCCGCCGAAGCGCTGGAAATCGCCGCTGCCAACGAGCACCGCGATGCGCTCGACGCGCTCGGCTTCGACGTATCGGCACTTGGCCCCGCGACGCTCGCCGTGCGCGGCATCCCGGCGCCACTCAAGGATGCCGACGCAGCGGCCCTCGCTCGCGCGGTGCTGCACGACATCCGGGAATACGGCGGCTCGCGTGCGCTCGATGCGCGCCGCGACGAGCTTCTCGCGACGATCGCCTGCCACGGCGCGGTACGCGCGAACCGCAGCCTGACGATTGCCGAGATGAACGCGCTGCTGCGCGAAATGGAAGCGACCGAGCGCGCCGGCCAGTGCAATCACGGCCGCCCGACGTGGTACCAGTTGACGCTCGCGGATCTCGATCGCCTGTTCATGCGGGGTAGATGACCCCTTTGGTGCTTCTGGTCGGGCCGACCGCCTCCGGCAAGTCGGCAGTGGCGCTCGCGCTCGCGCAACGGTTCGGGGGCGAGATCGTCACCGCCGATTCCGCTCAGGTCTATCGCGGCATGGACATCGGCACGGCGAAGCCCGACGCAGCGACGCGCGCCGCGGTTCCGCATCATCTGCTCGACGTGATCGACCCCGTCGAGGCGTACTCGGCCGCGCGCTTCGTGCGCGACGCCACGCACGCGATCGAAGCGATCCGCGCGCGCGGGCGAGTACCGATCGTCGCCGGCGGCACGATGCTCTACGTCAAGGCGCTGCGCGAAGGCCTGAGCACGCTGCCGGCAGCCGACGCGTCCATTCGCGCCGACATCGATGCCCGCGCGGCCGCGGTCGGATGGCCGGCGATGCACGCCGAACTGGCGCGCGTCGACCCGGTCACCGCCGCTCGCCTTGCGCCGAACGACGCGCAGCGGATCCAGCGCGCGCTCGAAGTGCATGCGCTCACCGGACAGCCTATGTCGGCGCTGCAGGGCGCACGCGATGCGGAGCGGCGCATCGATTCAGCGATCGTGGTCGCGCTGGCGCCGGCCGATCGCGCGCAACTGCACGCGGCGATCGCGCGCCGTTTCGACGCCATGCTCTTCGGCGGTCTGATCGACGAAGTGCGCGAGCTTCGCCGACGCTTTCCGCTGCGGGCCGACATGCCGTCGATGCGCGCGGTCGGTTATCGCCAGGTCTTCGATCATCTCGATGGCCGCACCGACCGCGCGTCGCTGCGCGACCGGGGGGTCGCCGCGACGCGTCAGCTCGCGCGCCGTCAGTTGACGTGGCTGCGTGCGATCGACGTCGCGCCGGTCGACTGCTACGCGCGCGACGTCGTGGAGGTGGCGGCGGCGCAGGTGCAGTGCGGGCTCGAAGCGAACGACACGGTCCGCCAACCGGTGCGTTGACCGGAGACGCTGTCGCCGCCTTCTTTCCCGGCATCGTGACGGGCCGTCGTCAGCGTCGAGCGCGAAACCCGCTCATCGGAGGCTGCCGACCTCCCTGCCCGGCACGGCGTCGATTTGACGCCTCGCACGGCGTTCGCCATCATGCACGCCCGGCCGCTCGATATCCGGCCAAAAGGAGGAGTCATGCGTTCACGTTCCAACCTTTGCGTCGCGGCACTGCTCGGGGCGCTCGTCGTCGCCGCGCCGCTTTATGCGAAGACGCTGCGCTGGGCGAGCCAGGGCGACGTGCTGACGTTCGATCCATACGCGCAGAACGAGAGCTTCAACAACACGTTCAACAGCTACGTCT
>Ga0134125_10006706_pt1 | contig 13015 bp, 8 predicted proteins | sample KB31751_FD_96464 | JGI IMG/M metagenome (GOLD analysis project Ga0134125, IMG submission 96464) | Terrestrial soil microbial communities with excess Nitrogen fertilizer from Kellogg Biological Station, Michigan, USA - KB3-175-1 | ecosystem: Environmental > Terrestrial > Soil > Unclassified ... | reverse complement strand
TGGTGCGCGTGGCGGGCGGGCAGGACCTGCGCAGCAAGGCCGGTTACGCCGACGCACTGGGCAAGGCGCGCTCGCTGGTGCAGCAGTTCCAGTACGCCAAGGCAGACGGTGGCGGTCTTTCGCTGCAGGTGAATTTCGAGCCCGGCGCGGTGCGGCGGCTGGTCGACACCCTGGGCGTGTCCAGTGCCGGCGTCAAACCGCCCGTGCTGCTGCTGGTGAAGGGCAGCGATGGGCAGTTGTTGCAGCAGGACGACCTGGGCAGCCTGGCCCAGGCGGTGACGGCCGGCGGCACCGGTGTGGTGTATCCCGCCCCTGCCAGCACGCCGGACCTGGCGCGTGTGGCCGCGGCGGACCCGGACGCGCTGGCGTCAATCAACCAGCAATATCACACCGGGCTGGTCCTGCTCGGCAACCTGCATGATGGCGGTGGCGACTGGGTGCTGGTGTCCGGCGGGAAAGCGCAGCGCTGGAGCAATCAGGGCGCTACCGAAGACGCCGTGCTCGCCGACGCCGGCCATAACGCGGTCAGTCGCGTGGGCCAACAGCTCAATGTGGTCAGCGCCACCGTCACCACCAGCCGGCTGTGGGTGGACGGCGTGGGTTCGGCCATGGCGTATGCCAACCTGCTGTCGATGCTCAACGCCGACCCCACGGTGCGCAGCGTGACCACGCTGGGCGCGCAGGACGACGGCATCATGCTGGAGATCAAGGCCGCGCTGCCGGCGGCGGCGCTGGCCACCAGCCTGGCCGCCGGCGGACGCCTGCTGCTGGACGCGCCGCACGATGGCGCCGATGCCAGCCTGCGCTGGCTGCATTGATGTCCGTGGACGGCACGCAGGGGATCGACCCGTGAATCAGGACACATCGCACCGCTGGCAGATGCTGGCGATCACCGCGATCATCGCCTGGCTGATCTGGCTGCTGGCGCCGGTGCTGATGCCGTTCGCGGTGGCCGCCATGCTGGCCTACCTGGGTGATCCGCTGGCCGACCGGCTGGAGCGGCTGGGCCTGAAGCGCATGTGGGCCGCCACGGTGGTGTTCGTGGTGTTGCTGCTGGCCGTCGGTGGCGTGTTGCTGCTGCTGATTCCGCTGATCGCACGGCAGGTGGAAAACCTCATCGAGAACCTGCCGCACTACGGCGACTGGGCGCAGCACGTCGCCTGGCCGTGGTTGCGGAACCGGTTGCACCTGGACCCAAACACGTTCGACAGCGACCGCCTGCTGGAGGCGATCAAGGCGCATATCGGCTCCATCGGCACCGTCACCGCGACCGTGCTGGGGCGGGTATCGCGCTCGGGCATCGGCATCGTGATGTGGTTGACCAACCTGGTGCTGATTCCGGTGGTGGCGTTCTACCTGCTGCGCGACTGGGACCGGCTGGTGGCCACCATCGACCGCATGCTGCCGCGCTCGATCCAGCCCACCATCGCGCACCTGGCGCGCGAGTCGGACATCATCCTGGGCGCGTTCGTGCGCGGTCAGTTGCTGGTGATGCTGGCGCTGGGCGTGTTCTACGGCGCCGGGCTGGGTGTGGTCGGGCTCACCGTGGGGCCGCTGATCGGCATGGTCGCAGGGCTGCTCAGCTTCGTGCCGTACCTGGGTTTCATCATCGGTTTCGTGGCCGCCATCGTGGCCGTGCTGGTGCAGTACGGCGACTGGCTGCACGTACTGCTGGTGTGCGGCGTGTTCGTGCTGGGCCAGTTGCTGGAAGGCTACGTGCTGGTGCCGAAACTGGTGGGCGACAAGATCGGCCTGCACCCGGTGGCGGTGATCTTCGCGGTGCTGGCTGGCGGTTACCTGTTCGGCTTCCTGGGCGTGCTGCTGGCGTTGCCGGCGGCCTCGGTGATCATGGTCCTGCTGCGTTACCTGCTCGAACGCTATCGCATGAGCGAGCTGTACAACGAGGTGGGGCCGGATGATCCGGTGGTCGCCGAGGTCGAGGTCAGCGTGCGCAGCGATGGCAGCGTCGCTGCGAACACCATGACGCCACCGGACGACGGAACCGCCCCATGATTCCGCAGTTGCCGCTGGCGCTGCGCTGGCCGCGGCGCCAGCGCTTCGAGCATTTCCACGCCGGCACCAACGCGGCCGCGCTGGCCGGGGTGGAAGCGCTGGCGCGCCAGCCCGGCGCGCCGTGGGTTTATCTCGGCGGCCCAACCGGCAGCGGCAAGAGCCATCTGCTGATCGCGGCCTGCCATGCCGCCAGCGCACTCGGGCGTACCGTGCAATACCTGCCGTTGACCAGTCAGGTCGACCGCACCACCGCCCTGCGCGGCGTGGCCGGTAGCGAACTGCTGGCGCTGGATGGCCTGCAGGCCATCGCCGGCAATCGCGATGCCGAGCACGCCCTGTTCGACCTCTACAACCGCACCCGCGCCGAAGGCGGCGCCTTGCTGTTCGCCGCCGATGCCGGCGTGGCGCAACTGGCCTTGGGCCTGCCCGATCTGCGGTCGCGCCTGGGCGCCTGCACCCAGTTCAGCCTGAAACCGCTGGACGACGCGGACCGCCGCGAGGTGCTGAAAAGCCAGGCCGTGCTGCGTGGTATCCAACTGGACGACGCGGTGCTGGACTGGCTGTTTTCCCGCTACGCCCGCGACCTGGGCACCCTGCTCGACCTGCTGGACAAGCTGGATCAGGCCTCGCTGGCCGCGCAGCGACGTATCACGGTGCCGTTTTTGCGCGATTTCCTGCGCGACGCGGGACAGTCGGCTCCCTGATCGCCATCCCTCGCTGGTCGCCTTTGATGACACCGTGAGCGCATCGTCGGGTGGCTTGCCGGCGTCGCAACAGAAAGAGCCTCATGGGTCGCACTCGAGGCGTCACCGTCGTGGCCTGAAGCGTCGCCTCAGGTACTCTTTCCAGTTGAAGTTGGGTGAGGTGTCGCCGAGGCGCACTGTTCCTGGCTATCGCCATTGCGATTTCGTCGAGCTATTTTGCGCCCACCGTGGTGGCCCGACCGGCTGGCGCGCCTGGTGTCATGCCGTGCCACCGTGGTTTGTCGCATGATCTACTCGCTGCAGGAACCTTGGATGCGCACGACGTTGAGCTAAGCTCTCGGCCGCAAGTTATTGCCAAATGGACAGGGGATTGGCACATGCTGGACAAGCAAACCATGTGGTGGCCGCGTGCCGTGTCTTTTGCTGTCGTATTGGCCTTGTCTGCCTGCGGAGGTGGCGGTGGTGGCGGTGGCGGTGGGGCAAATGTCCGGCCTACGCCGCCGCCGGTGCAACCAGGGGGCGGCGATGTCAGCGTTGACGGCTCCAGCACGACTAAGCGGTCCGATGTCATCAGCGGCGCGGGTGCCCTGATCAAGAGCGGCACCGGAACGCTGGTACTGACAGGTGCCAACACGTACACCGGCGGCACCACGATCAACAAAGGTGTATTGCAGCTCGGCGATGGCGGCACCACCGGCTCGATCATCGGTGACGTGAAGAATTACGGATCGCTCGTGTTCGACCGCAGCGACGACGTCAGCTTCAAAGGCATCGTCAGCGGCAGCGGGTCTTTGCGGCAGGCCGGCACAGGTACGTTGACGCTGACCGGCACCAACGGCTACACCGGCACCACCCAGGTGTCCGACGGCAGCCTCTATGTAGACGGTGACCAATCCGCCGCCATCGGTATGACCACTGTCGCCAACGGCGCCACTCTGGGCGGCAAGGGCACCTTGGGCGGCAATGTCACCGTGTCCGATGGCGCCACCCTGGCGCCGGGCGGCAAAGACGCCATCGGCACGCTTACCGTCAATGGCAATCTCAAGCTGTCCGCGGGATCGGCGCTCGACTACTGCTTTGGCGGCCAGCTCAGCGATCTCATCAACGTCAAAGGCAACCTGACCCTGGATGGCACGCTTAACGTCAACAATGCTCCGGGCGATGACCTGGGTCCCGGCGCTTATCGCTTGATCAATTACGGCGGCGTGCTTGTCAACAACGGCTTGAGCTTGGGCAGCAACTTTTCTGGCTTGTTGGTGCAGACAGGAGTGACGCACCAGGTCAACCTGATCGACACCCAGGGCATGGCCGTGGGCTTCTGGGACGGCGGTGCCGGCCCCAAAGACAACAGTGCCATCAACGGGGGCAACGGCACCTGGGAGAGTGGCAGCTCACTTTCCCAGAATTGGACCAATGCCAGCGGCGCAGTCAACGCGCCCTTCAGTGATCGCTCCTTTGCCGTGTTCCAGGCCAAGCCCGGAACGGTGACCGTGGATGACGGCAAGGGCGACGTCAACGTGGCTGGCATGCAGTTCGCCAGCAGCGGTTACGTTATCCAGGGCGATGCGATCAGCCTCGTTGGAAGCGTGGACGATCCCACGCATTCGATCATCCGCGTGGGAGACGGCACCGTTGCTGGAGCAGCGTACACGGCCACCATCGACAGTGTGCTTGATGGTGCCTCAGCCTTGGTCAAAACCGATGCCGGCACGCTGGTGCTGGATGGCGCCAATACCTACGCCGGCGGTACCACCATCAGCGGCGGCATATTGCAGATCGGCAACGGCGCCACCACTGGTTCGATTACCGGTGATGTAACGGATAACAGTTCTCTACTGTTCAATCGCAGCGACGACATCACCTTCAATAACTTCGTTACCGGCAGTGGTTCTTTGATACAGGCAGGCACGGGCACGTTGACCTTGACGGGCGCCAATACGTATGCCGGCGGCACCACAGTGGAACATGGCATCTTGGAACTTGTGCCCGGTGCCAAGCCGGGTGCCGCCATTGTCACGGTTGGCAGTTACGACATCGACTATTACGAAAGTGACTACTACTCCGTCCCCACTCTGCAAGTGGATGGCAGTGTCTCGCTTTCCAATCCTGTCGTAATTCTCCACGGAGAGTTGAACAATGCTGGGATACTTGGTGGCAACTTGGACAGGGCCGTGTGGGGATCCGGCAACCTTGTCACAGTCCTGAATCACGATGGTGGCAGCATTAAGGGAAGGAATTCCGGGGTAATGATTAGTGCTATGGGTCCAGGCACGGTCCAAAACAGCGGTGGCGGCATTATTGAAGGCGGAAACCTAGGCGTGGGATTAGGCGATGGGGGGACGATCACCAATGATGGTCCAGGTAGCATCATCCGTTCTTTCGAGGGAAATGCCATCCGGATATCGGGTAGAAACGGCACTGTGAAGAACATCGGCGGAGGCACGATCGTGGGCGGTTCCACGGCTGTTTATCTGCAACATGGTGGCAGCGTTACTAATGGCAGCGGATCCACCATCGAGACCACCGGCGCAGCGAGCGGGAACTGTGCAGGTGCGGGCAATTGCGCCATTTTTGCGGCTTCGATCGACAGTCGTCCTGGCAGTTTTGGTGGAGCGATGACGCTAGTCAACGCGGGTACCATAATCGGCAATGTACAGATGGTGTCGACCGCACTGAACTCCGTCACCTTGTCGGCCGGTAGTTCCATACAGGGGAATCTCGATATCGGCTCAAGCGCACTCCTGACATTGAATGGCGATGCAGGAACGGTGCAACTGTACTCGCACGCAGTCACCGGTACGACTGCATTTGCGGGTGAATTGTACAAGCAAGGCGATGGCACGTGGGTCATCGACAAAAGCAATTTCACTGGAATCGACATTGCGATCGGTGGCGGTTCGTTACAGGTTGGAAACGGTGGGACCGAAGGTTCCATCGGGCAAAGTGATGTTGCCCTCAATCACGGTAACTTGGTGTTTGATCGCAGCGATGATGTGATTTTTAAAGGAAGTATTTCTGGCGGTGGACAGATTGGCTCTGACGGTACGCTTGTGCAGGCCGGTACAGGTACCCTGACGCTGCCATTGAGCTTTTCGACTCAAAGCATCGTCCCTCCCCACATCAAGATCACAAGCGGCACCTTACAAATTGGAAGTACCGGTGACATCCCCACCAGCAGCTGCATTTGCATAACCTATTTGAGCGCTGACGTGGTGAACGATGGATCGCTGGTATTCAACAGCGGTCGGGCGATTTTCCATGGTGGTCTCATTTCGGGGGCAGGATCTGTCACACAAAATGGTTCGGGTAGCCTGATCCTGCTAGCGCAAAACACGTACACCGGAGGCACCACGATTAATGACGGCGTGGTGCTCGCACAGAAAGTCCTGCCCGGCAACGTTGTGGTAAACGTGGGTGGCACGCTGGATGGCTCTTTGGAAAGCAGTTCTCCAAACTTCGGCGTACCCGGTATGGCTGGCAATCTTTTCAATGCCGGCAAAGTGTCTGTGCGCGGAGGCGATAGCCTGGTTGGCGGCAATTACACTCAAGCCTCCACTGGTACGTTGGCCGTCAGCCTGGGCAGCGAACTCGATGTGACCGGCACGGCCGCGCTCAACGGCGGCACGCTGGAAGTGACGGGCTCCGACAACGGCTATGTGAGCAATGCTCACACCAATGTCGTAACTGCGACCGGAGGCGTCACCGGTACCTTCGGCCAGTTGGTCAAGGACACGGGTGTAGTGTTCACTGCAACCACCATCAACTATGACGCCAACAGCGTGTGGCTGGATACCACCGGCCTCGAGGTAACTACCGCTGCCGCGGGTAATGGCGTGAGCTATACGCCGGCCTCCTTCGGCAGTGCGCGGCGCGTGCAGGGTGCGTTCGAGCAACTGGATGCCAGAATCTCGGCTGGGAAGCTCGCCAGCGTGTCGAGCGACTTCGTGCGGGCTGCGGGCCAGTTCCAGCAAGCGCCCACCCTGCAGGCTGCGCAGGCCTCGCTGCAAAGCCTGTCTGGCCAGTTGCATGCAGCCAGCGCGGCGATGACCTTCCAAGCCATCGATGCCTACAGCCGCGCGTTGTCGGATCGCTTCGACAACCTGCTCGACAAGGGCGCCGGCTTCGGCATGTGGACGGGCAACCTCAGCGTCGGCGGCGACATGGCGCGCGCCGGATTCGACGGCGTGGGCTTCCGGTTGAATGGCTGGCTGGTTGGCAGTGACCGCCAGATCGGCCATTCCGGCGTGGCGGGTTTCGCGTTCGGCCGGAGCCAGGGCCAGCAGCGGCTGGACCGGAGTGTCGACCACGACAGCAGCCGCAACACCGAAGCCATGCTGTACGCGGGCGCGCTCAACGGCAGCTGGTACACCCAGGGCCGCGTCGGCTTCGGCCGCTTTCAACAGGACGTCAGCCGGCAGCTCCTGCTGGGCGAGAGCGCGCAAGGTGTGTGGACCCAATACGGAGGCAGCTATGACGTGGCCTACGGCGAGAGCGGTCTGCACTTTGGTGGTGGCAACAGCCACATCACGCCGTTCGTCGACATGCAGTACGCACGCGTCAATCGTGACGGGTTTACCGAGCAGGGCGCCGGCGGATTTGGCCTGCGTAGCAAGGCGCAGACGCTGGACCGCTGGCAGGCCGGGCTAGGCGTGCGTGCAGGCCATCACTGGAATCTGGACGGCGGTCGCGCTGTGGACTTCAGCGCGCGCGCGCAGTGGCAGCGTACCCTGGCGTCGCGCGGCGACGTGTTCGACGCCAGTTTCGTCGGCCTGCAGCAATGGCAGCCGCTGGCTGGCATCGGATTGTCACGCTACAGCGGTTTGTTCGGCCTTGCCATGGGCGCCACATTGTCAGCGCGCACGGCGCTGACGTTCAATTACGACTACCAGACAGGTCAGCGCAATCAGGTGCAGATGCTGTCGGCTCGGTTGAACGTGGTCTTCTAGGCGACCGTCGTGGAGCAAGCCGGGGCTTGGCGGCTGCCGCCCCGGCGCCACGGCCTTAAGGCAGTGAAGTGATAAAAAAAGGCGCCCAAAGCGCCTTTTTCGTTGCGAAAGCGTAGCTCAGGCCTTGAGTAGTTCCGGCGTGGCCTGGGCGCCGATCGCATCCACCATCGCCTTGGTCACGTGCAGGTTGCCGGCGATGAGGTTGCCGCTGGCGGGGATGCCGTCGCGGCCGGCGAAGTCGCAGTAGCGTCCGCCCGCCTCGTGCACCAGCAGGACGCCGGCAGCCATGTCCCAGGCTTTCAGGCCGATCTCGAAAAAGCCGTCGTAGCGGCCGGCGGCGACGTAGGCCAGGTCCAGCGCGGCGGAGCCGGAGCGACGGATGTCCTCGGCCTGGCCCAGGATGGCGCGGGTCATGTCCAGTTGCGGCACCAGATGCTGGCGCTGGCGGAACGGGAAGCCGGTGGCGATCATCGCGCCCCCCAGGTTCTCGCGCTTGCCCACGCGCATGCGGCGGTCGTTGAGGTAGGCGCCGTCGCCCTTGCTGGCGGTGTACAGCTCGTCGCGCAGCGGGTCGAACACCACGGCGTGGATCGGTACACCCTTTTCCAGCAGCGCGATGGACACGCTGAAGTGCGGGATGCTGCGCAGGTAGTTGTGGGTGCCGTCCAGCGGGTCGATCACCCAGGTCAACGGGTTCTTGCCGATCGCGCCGCTTTCCTCGGCCAGGATCGCGTGGTCGGGATAGGCGCGGCGCAGTTCCTTGATGATCTCCGCCTCGGCCAGCTTGTCGACCTCGGAGACGAAATCCAGCTGCTGCTTTTCGACAACGTTGAGGCCGTCGATGCGGTTCATGTAGCGCAGGATGATGTTGCCTGCGGAACGCGCGGCGCGCGCCGCGATCGTGACGTGAGGTCGGGCCATGGGGTTTCGACTTTGGAAGAGAGCGGGGTTGCGACCGCGCATTCTAGCAGAGGCGCGATGGGGCAGCGGCGGGCGAGGGCGCCCGGTGCACCGAAGACGGAAGGCTGGCGCCGGCCCTCCGCATTCGTGCCGTGTCGGGCTTCGCACTATGCTTGCAGGCTTTCTTTCACCGCCCACACGCCATGACCGATACCCTCGACCTCGCCGCCCGCCTGCGCTTCGTGCTCGTGCGCACCTCGCACCCGGGCAATATCGGCAGTGCTGCGCGGGCGATCCGCACGATGGGTTTCGATCGGCTGGATCTGGTCCTGCCCGCGCGCTTTCCCGACCCGGACGCGACCGCGCTGGCCGCGGGCGCCGACGCGGTATTGGATGCGGCCGGCATCCATCCCACCCTGGTCGATGGCCTGGCCGGCAGCAACCTGGCATTGGGTTTGTCCGCGCGACGGCGCGGTGTGAACCTGCCGGAAATTTCGCCGCGCGAAGCCGCCGCGCAGGCCCTGGCCGCCGCCGCGCGCGGCGAACAGGTAGCGCTGGTGTTCGGCAACGAACGCACCGGGCTGGAAAACGAGGAACTGGCGCATTGCCACGCAATGGTGCGCATCCCCAGCGTGGATGATTTCAGCTCGCTCAACCTGTCGCAGGCCGTGCAGGTAATGGCGTACGAACTGCGCATCGCCATGCTGCAGGAAACGCCGGCGCCACTGCCGCCCGTGCACGACGAACCGCCTGCCGACGCGACCCAGATGGAACAGTTCTACGAGCACCTGGCGCAGACGCTGGACGACATCGATTTCCACAAGGGCCGCACGCCGACCACGATCATGTTGCGGCTGCGCAAGCTGTTCCAGCGTGCGCAGATGGATGAGCGCGAGTTGCGCATGCTGCACGGGATATTGGCCGATGCGCAGCGAATGGCGGGGCTGGCTGGGGTGAAGAAGGGCTGAGAGGCGAGGGCGAAAAGCGCCATCTACCGCCCTTCGGGCACCTTCTCCCGCAAGCGGGAGAAGGGACAGCCTGGTTCGCCGCGAGCTTCGCAAATTTCCTCTCCGCTTCGCAGGGGAAGGTGCCTGACAGGGCGGATGGGGGAAGCCTTTGACCTACTCGTCGTCCGGCGCCTCGAACGCCGGCTCCAGCGTCACCAGCAGCTTGTCGATCCGGGCGCCATCCAGATCCACGACCTCGACGCGGATGCCGCGCCAGGTGAACACTTCGCCGGTTTGCGGGATGTGGCCCAGTGCGGCCATCACCATGCCTGCAGCGGTGCGGAAGTCGTGTTCTTCTTCGCCGGGCAGGTGGTTCAGTTGCAGCAGTTCGCGCAGGTCATCGGTGGGCAGGCTGCCGTCGATCAGCCAGCTGCCGTCCTCGCGTTGCACGATGGGCGCGTGATCATCGCTGCCGCCATGGCCGATCTGGCTGGCGCCGACCACGGCCGCCAGCAGGTCGTTGACGGTGACCACGCCCTCGATGTCGCCGTATTCGTCGACCACCAGCGCCAGCGGCGTTTCCGCGTCGCGGAATTCCTCCAGCAGGTCCAGCGCCCGCGCCGTGGCGGGCACGAACAGTGGTTTGGACAGGTGGCCGAACAATTCCGGGCGGCCTTCGGCGAAGCTGTACAGCAGCCGCTTGACCTCGACCACGCCCACCACCTCGCTCTCGTCGCCGCGATACACGGGGTAGCGCGAGTAGGGTGTTTGCCGCAGCACGGCCACGTTTTCATCGCGGCTGGCGGCGATGTCCAGCCAGGCGATGCGCATGCGCGGCGTCATCACGCTGTCCACCGTGCGGTCGCCCAGCCGCAACACGCGGTTGACCATGTTGTGTTCGTCGGCATCCAGCACGCCCTGCTCGGCGCTTTCGGCCACCAGCAGGCGAATCTCCTCCTCGGTGACCACGCCGCGGCCCTGCTGGTTGATCCGAAGCATCCGCAGCAGCAGGTTGCTGGACACGTTCAGCAGCCACACGAAGGGCGCCGTGAGGCGCGACAGCAGCAGCATCGGAAACGCCACGATGACGGAGACTTTCTCCGGTGCCGCCAGCGCCAGCCGCTTGGGCACCAGTTCGCCGATGACGATCTGGATGAACGAGATCAGCACGAAACCCAGCACGATGCCGATGATGCGGGCATAGGGCATCAGCCAGGCCAGCTGATCGCCGCGCAGCGCGTTGGCGATGTGGGCGCCCAGCGCGTCGCCGGCCACGGCGCCGGTGATCAGCATCACCAGGGTGATGCCCACCTGCACGGTCGACAGGAAATGTTCCGGCGATTCGGCGTGGCGCAACGCCAGGGCCGCGCCGCGGCTGGTTTTCGCCATCTGCTTGAAGCGGCCCTTGCGGGACACGACCAGTGCCATCTCCGACAGCGCGAAGAAGCCGTTGCAGAGTGCCAGCACGAAGACGAGCGCGATTTCGATCAGCATCGCGGCGGGGTTGGGGGCGGAGGCATATTTGCAGTGTAAGGGCAGTGGGCCCCGCAGTTCACCTCCCGGGAGACATACCGGGCCGATGGCGCGTCCTGTAACATTCGGCCTTCCGCACCTTCCAGGCAAGGCCGCATGTTTTCACTGCAGACGATTTTCGGCAAAGGCGACAAATTCTATGGCTTGCTCGAACAGAGTGCCGGTGCCGCCCATGAAAGTGCCAAGGCCCTGCACGATCTGCTCACCAACCCCGGCAAAGGCTCGGTGATGGCCGGTTTCACCGCCACCCGTGCCCGCGAAAAGGAACTGGCCGCGCAGATCAGCGAGGGCCTGGTGAACACCTTCGTCACCGCGCTGGACCGCGAGGACATCGAGGCGCTGAACTCGGCGCTGTACAAGATCCCCAAGACGGTGGAGAAGTTCGCCGAACGCTTCGAGATCGTGGCCGATCGCCTCGATGGGGTGGATTTCGCCCAGCGCGCGCTGGTGCTGGAGCGCTCCAGCGCGGTGGTGGTGGAGATGATCGGCGAGCTGCGCCGCGGCCTGCGCATCGACCCGGTGAAGAAATTGCAGGACCGCCTGCAGGCGCTGGAATCGGAAGGCGACCGCATGCTGCTAGCGCCGTACCGCACGCTTTACGTGGAGGGCGGCGACGTAATGCGCGCGGTGCTGGCCAAGGACCTGTTCGAGCTGATCGAGAAGGCGATCGACAAATGCCGCGACGTGGGCAACATCGTCTATTCGATCGTGCTGAAGAACTCCTGAGGGTTTTCGCCGTGTCCCTTGCCCTGTTCTTTCGTCGGCGCGCGACCGTGACGGCCACCTGCCCGCTTCGCACCGGATACCGGCCATGACCCTGGTGATCGCGGTGGTGGTGATCGCGCTGGTCTTCACCTACATCAACGGTTTTCACGACACCGCCAATTCGATCGCCACCGTGGTGGCGACCAAGGTGCTGACGCCAGGGCAGGCCGTGTTGCTGGCGGCCGGCACCAACCTGGTCGGCGCGCTGATGGGCACCGCCGTGGCCGCCACCATCGCCTCGGGCCTGATCAACGCCGGCGTGCTGGAGATGAGCTCGCAGATCCTGATCTGCGCGCTGCTGGCGGCGATCATCTGGAACCTCATCACCTGGTGGCTGGGCCTTCCCTCCAGCTCCAGCCATGCCCTGGTCGGCTCGCTGGTGGGCGCGGCGCTGGCGGCGGCAGACAACAATTTTTCGGCGGTGATCTGGGCGCAGAACGGCGTTGCGCGAGGCGAAGGCGTGATCCCCAAGGTCATCCTGCCGATGGTCTATTCGCCGGTCGCCGGTTTCATCCTCAGCTTCGCGTTGATGGGCGGGCTGTACGCATTGCTGGCCTGGTTCGCCAACCGGCAGGGCTGGCTGCGCCGGTTTGGCCGCACCCCGTTCGTGAACTCGTTCTTCGGCAAGGCGCAGATCGTGTCGGCCAGCGCCATGGGCGTGGCGCACGGCATGAACGACGCCCAGAAAAGCATGGGCATCATCGCGCTGGCCCTGGCCGGCGCCACCGCCGCGCACCAGTTCGATCACCTGCCCGAATGGCTGGATTTCCTGCGCATCGACGGTGACCCCGCCGGCGGTTTCGCGATTCCCGTCTGGGTGAAAGTGGTCTCCGCGCTGACCATGGCCGCAGGCACCGCCGGCGGTGGCTGGCGCATCATCAAGACGCTGGGCCACAAGATGGTCAAGCTGCATCCGATCAATGGTTTTGCCGCGGAAACCGGCTCGGCCTTCGTGATTTTCGTGGCCTCGGCCTTCGGCATCCCGGTGTCGACCACGCACAACGTGTCCGCCTCGATCATGGGCGTGGGCGCGGCCAAGCGCTTCAGCTCGATCCGCTGGTCGGTGGTCGAACGCATGGTGTGGGCGTGGATCCTGACGCTGCCCATCACGGCAGGGCTGGGCTATGGGTTGGTGAAGTTGGGGCGGTTGTTGTTCTGACGGGCTGTTGACGGCTCGGCTTCGCCATCGCGTTTTGCTTTGCGCGTT
>Ga0134125_10006704_pt1 | contig 13016 bp, 9 predicted proteins | sample KB31751_FD_96464 | JGI IMG/M metagenome (GOLD analysis project Ga0134125, IMG submission 96464) | Terrestrial soil microbial communities with excess Nitrogen fertilizer from Kellogg Biological Station, Michigan, USA - KB3-175-1 | ecosystem: Environmental > Terrestrial > Soil > Unclassified ... | reverse complement strand
CGGGCGCGCCAGAACGCGCGGTAGCGGGGGATGTCGACCAGATCCCACGCCGCCATTGGTAGGTCGTCGAGCTCCTTCAACAACGGTCGGGGACCCGTCCGGCGGACGAGGCCGCGATCGCGAAAGACGAGCCCCGGGATTTCGCCGAGGGCCAGGCCCGGCGCGGGCGCGTCCGGGGCGAGCGTCGCGATCCGGCCGAGCAGCTCGCCCAGCGTCAGCTCCCCCTCACCGACGATGACGAAATCGGCGCCCGCTTGCAGATACTCTTCGGGCGCGTCCGCGGCGTCATGGCCCGAGACGATCGCGCGCACGCCCGAGGCCCGGGCCGCCCGCAGCATGTCGAAGGCGGCTTGCCGCATCCGACCGAGGCACATCTTGGTGAACCAGTTGAAGACGTCGTCGTAGATGACCACCACGTCGGGGCGAAAGCGCGCCAGCGCGGGCGCGAAGCCTCCGATGTCGTCATCCAGCATCGGGTCGTAGAGGGCGACCTCGTGCCCCAGGGCGCGCGCGTGGGCCGCGGCGGTGATGGTGGCGAGCGGCGGGTAAGGCTTGCCGATCGCGTATTGCTTGCGATCGAAGCGCAGCAAGTGGCCGTGTGCGAACAGGACGCGTCCCATGTGCTCTCGAGCGCTCAGTATAACGCTCGCTCCGGGGGGCGGCGGCGCCGCGCCATCACGCCCGCCGAGGTGGTAGAAACGACCGCTGGGCGCATGGACCACCAGACGGGCAGGGGCGATCCGTCCGGGGCGACGGCGTTCGACGCCATCGCCGACCGATACGACGCGCTGTTTTCACCGGAGGCCAACCCCCTCATTCCCCTGGTGCGCGAGCGCGTCTACCGGGCGCTCGGCCGCCACTTTCCGGCGGGGTCGACGCTGCTCGAGCTCGGCTGCGGCACCGGCGAGGACACCCTGGCCCTCGTCGAGCGCGGCTACCAGATCGTGGCCTGCGATCCGGCGCCCGCAATGCTCGCGCAGGCAGAGGCGAAGCTGCGCGCCGCCGGGCGGTTGGCGGCCGGCCGATTCGTGGGCCTCGGCGTGGAAGAGCTGGCGGCGCGCTGGCCTTCTCTCGGCGTGGCCGTGGACGGCGTGTTCTCGAACTTCGCGCCCCTCAACTGCGCGCTCTCGCTCGACCCGGTCCGACGCCTGCTCGAACAGGCGCTCGCCCCGGGCGGACGGTTCGTGGGGGTGGTCCTCCCGCGCGTCTGCCCGCTCGAGATCGCGCTCTTCCTGGCCCGGGGCGACCTGCGCACCGCGTTTCGCCGCTTTCGTCGCCATCCCATCGCCGACGTGGAGGGACGCCGGTTCGCGATGCGCTACTACGGGGCGGGCGACTTCGATCGCGCCCTCGCCGGGATGTTCGGGCGGGTCGAAACGCGGAGCCTCGGCCTCTGCCTGCCGCCGCTCAGCCTGGGCCCTTCGTTCGCCCGGGTCCCCGGGCTCTTGCCCGCGCTCGCGGCGCTGGAGGACGTGGTGGGCGGTTGGCCGGGGTTGCGGCGCGCCGGGGACCACGTGCTGCTCGCGTACGAGCGGGCCTGACAGGTGAGCGCTCTCCTGCTTACCGGTGCGATCGTTGTCCGGCCGGACGCGCCGGCGCGAGCGCCCCTCCATATCGTGGGTGACGTCATCGCCGGGGAAGCGGCTGCGGGCGCGAAGCAAATCGATCTCGCCGGCCACCTCGTCTTTCCCGGGCTGGTGAATGCGCACGATCATCTGGCGGTCAACGCGGTCACCCCCCTCCGCGCGAGGACCCCGTTCCCAAACAGTTACCTCTGGGCCGAAGCGTTCGCCGCCCACTTCCGTGACCCCGAGGTCGAGAAGGCGTTGGCCGTTCCGGCGGCGATCCGCTGTTGGCAAGGGGGGCTCAAGAACTTGCTCGCCGGCGCGACGACGGTGGCGCACCACGATCCGTGGGACCCGATTCTCGACGACCCACACTTTCCGGTTCGCCTGTTGCGCCGGTTCGGGTGGTGCCATTCGCTGGGCCAGGCGCCGCGCGACGGTCTCCTCGGCACGCTCCGCGATCGCCTCGGGCGGTTGGTCGGCCGCGCTTCTCCCTTCGGCCCCCCGCTGGTGAAGAGCTTCGCCGAGACGCCGCCGGGCGCTCCCTGGATCCTTCACCTCGGTGAAGGGACCGACCAGGTCGCGCGCGGCGAGCTGGCAGCGCTGGAAACCGTGGGTTGCCTGGCCGCCAACACAGTGCTGGTACACGGCGTGGGTCTCGGGCCGGCAGACATGGCGCGCGTCGTGGAGCGCGGTGCTGCGGTCGTCTGGTGCCCGTCGAGCAACCTGGCCCTCCTGGGCGCGACCATAGCGCCGCGCCGGCTGTTCGATGCCCGTCGGCTGGCATTGGGGACCGACTCGCGCCTCTCGGGCGGGCGCGATCTGCTCGACGAGCTGCGGGTGGCGGCGGCGCACGGGGACCTGACCCCCGCCGAGCTGGTTCAGCTGGCCACCGTCGACGGTGCGCGGATCTTGGCGATGCCCGGGGTCGGCGCCCTCGTTCCCGGTTGTCGCGCCGATGCCCTCATCGTGCGCGACGACGGATCCGCGCCGGCGTCCAGGCTCCTCGCTTGCCGGCGCGCCGACCTGTGCGCCGTCGTCCGGGACGGCCGCCCCGCTATCGCCGATCCCGATTTCGCCCCTTGGTTCGCGGCGACCGGCGTCGAAGCGGCGGCTGTGACGCTGGACGGCCGCCCCAAGCTCCTGGCCCGAGCGTTTGCGCGCCCCGAAGCCGCAGCGCTCGAGCCGGGGTTGCTCCTCGGCGGATAGCCTAGCTAGTAGGGGACCCCGCAGTCCAGGTAGCCGTCCATGGCCAACGCCAACCGATGGGCCTGGTCCCACGACAGGCCGACGATCCGCTCGTCCTTCATCTTGCCGAAGAACGTGACGTACCAGTCGTGGTTCGCGTCCAGCGGTCCATAGAAGGCCGGCAGCGCGCGCACGCGGTTGTTGAGGTGGTGGTCCGAGAGCAGCTCCAGCTTCCAGAACAGGTAGACCGTCGGCCGCGCCGCCTCGCCCGCCGGCGTCTCGGGGCGGCAGCGAAGCTGTCCGACCGTCGACGGCCCGAGCGCCGCCGCGAGGCGCGGCGCGAGGCGGAACGGCGCGCGCGCGCGTAAGACGTCGCGGCGCAGATCCTCGACCACCGACGCCGGGCTGGTGAGCCGGATGCTGGCGGCGGCGCGAATCCCCCATACCGCGTTGGCGGCGAACCCGAGGACGACGCCAGCAAGGAATAGCCGGTGCGTGCGCGGCGACAGGCGCCCGGCGATGGTCGCCAGCCCGCCCGCGAAGAGCAACGCCAGCGTCGGGATCGCCGGCAGGTGGTTGCGCACGATCAACATGTGGTTGCTGGCTATGAAGACGAAGAACAGCAGTGCGCAACCCGCCCAGACCCGCACCGCGCGGTCGTCGCCGACCAGCCGCCAAGCTCCGACGGCAGCGAGGAGCGAGAACGCGACGGCGACCGGCACGAAGTGCGACGGAACCACGCCCAGCAGCCAGACCCCGGCCCGGTACGCATGCTCGAGGAAGCCGCTCACGAGGTACGCGCAGTTGGGTGGAACCTCGCTGTTGTAGTTGCGCTGCTCGTAGGCCATCGCCGCGTAGGTCCGCAGCGGATCGAGAAAGGTACCCGGCGACAGCGCGAAGGCGACGGCCGCATACGTTCCCGCCAGCGCGCCGCCCAAGCGCAGGCGCCCCTCGGCGGCGGTCCGCCGGCCCACCAGCACGAGCAGCGGCAGGATCGCGAACAACGCTGTGCTCTTGGTGGCCCACGCGGCGCCCGCCGCCGCCGCCGCGCCCAGCGCCCAGCGGCGCGCGGCCGGCCCCGGCGGCGCGTGCCAGGCGCGCAGAAAGAGCCACATCTCGAGCGCCACGAACTGCGTGACCAGCATGTCGACCGCCACGAAACGGGCGTGGTAGCCGACCTCCCACGACAGCGCCACGAACGCGGCCGCCGCCAACGCCCAGGTGCGGCGCGCTGGCAGGATGACCCGCGCGGCCAGGTAGACCCAGACGATGGCCAGCGACGACAGCACCAGACAAAGGCCGCGCACCGCGAGCAGGTAGCGGTCGGAGTCGACGTAGGCGGTCAAAACGCGCTGCAGCTCCGCGGTGACCGGCGCGCCCGCGAAGTCCTGCAGGCCGCCGAGGTCGCGATGCGCCAGTTCGTGCAGCACGCGCGGCGCGTAAGGCGCCGCCTTGAGCAGCAAGAACGGCAGGCCGACCAGCAGGTAGACGCCGTTGTAGATGTGCCCGGGCGGAAACCAGCTCAGCGTCGCGATGCAGTGCTTGATCATCCGCTGGTGGTACGACTCGTCCCAGTGCACGCCGAAATCGAGGCCCGCGAAGCCTGTCGCCAGGAAGTAGGCGACCAGCAGCGCCAGCGCCACGGCGGCCCGCGCGCGCGGCAGGTCTCCCGCCGCGTCTCCGCCCTGACCCGGGGCCCCGATCGTCATGCGGCGCCAGCCTACGGCAGGTCGGTCGTCGGCGGGTAGCCCTGGCCTCGCGACGGCGCGCTAAAGTGGACGCGGGTCGCGATGTTCCCATTTCTCCGCACCGCCTGGCGGCGCCTACGGCGGCGCGTGGACAGATACCGGACGTCGCGGCTGCCGGAGCTCGAGGTTCGTGAAGCGTACGCGTGCCTGGCCGACGTCTATCCGCCCGAGGCGCACAATCCTTTCATGCGCCTCGAGCAGGCCGCGGTGCTGGATCTCGTGCCCGACGTCGCTGGGAAAGCCGTGCTGGATGTCGCCTGTGGGACGGGGCGCTATCTCAAGATCCTTCGCGGCCGTGCTGCCGCATGTGTGGTGGGCGTCGACCTCTCGATCGAGATGCTGCGCAGGACATGCGCGCCGGGGTCGGTCGCGCGCGGCGATCTACGTGCGCTGCCGGTCGCCGGCGAGCGATTCGAGCTGGTCACCTGCGGCCTGGCGGTGGGTCATGTCGTGGAGCTGGACGCGGCCATCGCCGAGATGGCGCGGGTGCTGGTCCCCGGTGGGACGCTCGTCTACTCCGATTTTCACCCCTCGGCATTTCAGCAAGGACGGGCCCGAGTCTTCCGGGTCGGGGACCGAGCGTTCGCCGTCGAGCATCACCCGCACCTTCCCGAGGCGCACCGGGCGGCCTGCCGCGCCGCGGGCCTGGAGATCGAAGAGATGCGCGACGTGTTCTCCGAGACCGGGCCTCGATTCCCCGCGGTCCTGACGGTGCGGGCCCGGCGGCGACCATGACGGATCGAGCTTGCGCTAGTGCTCCACGGCACGGGGCGCCTGGCCGAGACGTAGGGCAGCCAGACACAAGATCGCACGAGCCACCTCGCTGACCAGGGTCGCGAAGGCTGCGCCGGGACCGCCCCAACGAGGAATCAGCGCCAGATTCAAGCCGACGTTCATCACCAGGAGCGGGGCCGAGACGACGACGGTGCGCCACTCGAGACCGCGCGCGATGAGAAACGGGATGAGCCCCGTGTTGAGGAAGGTGACCGGCACCGCGGCGGCGAGGATCTGGAGAGACGGCACCGCCCGATCGAATCCTGGTCCGAACATCAGAGCGACGAGCCGGCCGGCGCCGAAGTAAAGGACGCCCCCGATCAGTGCCCCGAGGCCGAGCAGCAGCGCCCCGACCAAGATCTCGCCGCGACTCCGGCGACGGGGATCGGCATGGGCGCGCACCAGCGGCGCGAAGGCTGCCGCCATCACGACCGTCGGGAAGGCCAGCACCGCCTCGAAGACCTTGTACGCCGCGCTGTAGGCGCCGAGCACGGCGTTCCCGGCCAGGGCGCGCACGATCAGCACGTCGACCTTGAAGTAGACCAGCCCCACCAGCGTGCCCAACCAGATCGGCGCGGCCTCGGCGACGGCGGCGCGGGCCAGGGCCGAGTCAAAGGCCCATCCCTGCGGCCAGCGAAGCAGGCGGTAACGCGCCCCCAGGAACCAGAGCCCGCAGGCGGCGCTGGCGACGGTTCCCGCCAGGAGGCCCGCCGCGAGGGCGGTGAGCGATCGGCCGAGGGCGAGCGCCCCCAGCCCCGCCCCGGTGACCAGAAGCGCGCGGAGCACGTTGAGGGTGGCCTCGTCGTTGAGGCGCTCGTAGCCGCGGAAGACCGCACCGAAATAGTCGACGAACGCGTTGGCGAGAGCGGCCGCGCCCAGCAGGGCCATGGCCTCGCGCGCCTGGCCCGGCGCCGAGAAATAGCAGGCGAGCCCGACCGCCAGGAGAAAAGGTGCCGCGGTGATCGCTCGCAGGCGCAGCCCCGTCCCCACGATCACCGACGCCCGGTCGCGCTCCCCGGCGCCGCCGCGGGCCAACGCCCGGGTCGTCCAGAGGCTGAGGCCGAGCTCGGCGCACAGCGCGAACAGTCCCGTGAGCGTCAATGAAAACTGATAACCGCCGAAGGCGGCCTCGCCCAAGACCGGGGCGGCGCCGACCACCAAGGCGATCCGGCTGACCTTCTCGATCACCAGTGAGCCGGCCCGGTAAAGGATGTTGGCGACCGGAGACTTTGCTTCGGAGCCGGGGGTCGCGGCGAAGCTCATCGCGCTGCAGGAGACTAGCATCGCGCTCGGTCCTGACGACACCGGGGCGCCCTCCCGCCGCGGGGTGCTAACATCGCGCGACCCCGGCCGAGGATCGCGAATGTCGAAAGGCCCAGCCGAGCTCCGGAGGTTCGTCGACGACTACCGGCGCGTCCGTCTCGCCGAGGGCTTCGCCTCGACGGATCCCGAGTTTGCGCGCCGGCTGCCGTTCCGGGACACGACGGGACGCAACGCGCGCGCCTGGCGGGCGCGGGCGCTTCACTACCTCGCCCTGCGGGCGGTGCTGGCGGTTCTCCCCCGCGTCGACAGGGTGCTCGACGTGGGCGCGGGCAACGGTTGGCTGGCCCGCCGGCTCGCCGGCTCCTTCCGGGTGACGGCGCTCGACGTCGACGCCACGGATACCGGGCTCGGCGCCATCGACGACCGCCGGGTCGGCCGCCTCCGCGCCGATCTGGAGGCCTTGCCGCTCGCCACGGCGCGCGTCGACGCCGCGATCGTCGCCGCGGCCCTGCACTACGCGCTCGACGTCGGGCGCGCGCTCCAAGAGCTCGCCCGCGTGCTGCGGCCCGGCGGTCTGCTGGTCGTCGCAGACTCGCCCGTCTACCCCGATGTGGCCTCTCGCGACGCCGCCTGGGAGCGAACGCGCGACCACTACCGCGCTGCCGGCGCCGGCCACCTCGCCGAACGTTATCGCGGCCTGGTTCGCGAAGAGCTCGACGGCCGCGCTGGATTCAGATTCCTGGAGCTCGGGCTGCCGTCGGCTTCGCCGCGAGCCTGGATCAGCCGACTCCGCTGCCGGCCGATCGGCGCTCGCTTCCCCCTGCTCTGCGGCTGGAAGGGCTGACCCCGCCGCCGGCCGGCGAAATCGAGCCTTCCGAGGTACTCTTACAGCCCGTGCGCGGACAGGAAGCAGATGCAGGCCAGGGGGCAGTCCTGCTGATCAACCCGCGCACGTCGCGGCCCAGGAGCACGCGGCTGCCTCTGTCTGTGCTCAACCTGGCCGCGGTGCTCGAGGGGCGGCGCCCCTGGCAGGTCCTCGACGGCAACCTGGCGCCGCCCGTCGAGCCGGCCCTGCGTGCGCTCGCCGAGCGTCCGCACGCGCTCGTCGGCGTGACCGTGATGCCGGGGCCCCAGGTGGCGCCGGCGATCGAGATCTCGGCCGCCATCCGGGCCCGGTTCCCGGCGGTCCCCATCGTCTGGGGCGGCTATTTCCCCACCCTCTACCCCGATGCGGCCATCAACGCGCCCTACGTCGACTATCTGGTGCGCGGACAGGGCGAAGCCACCGTCGTGGAGCTGTTGTCACGCCTGGCTGACGCCGGCCCGCCGGGGCCCCGGGACTCGGCCGCGGATCCCACGGCGATCGCCGAGGTGGCCGGTTTGAGCTGGAAACGCGGCGGCGCCGCGGTCCACAACGCCGCCCGGCCCATCGTCCATCCCGACGGCCTGCCGCTGCTCCCCTACGCGCGCCTCGACGACGTGCGAGGCTACCTGCGCCCTAGCTTCATGGGGCGGCGCACGGCCGTCTATCAGCTGGCGCTCGGCTGCCGATTCAAGTGCGAGTTCTGCGGCGTGGTCTCCATGTGGAACGGCGCCACCGAGCTCGGTGCGCCCGAGCGCCTGCTGGCCGAGCTCGGGATGCTGCGCGACCGCTGGGGCGCCGACGGCGTGCAATTCTACGACAACAACTTCTTCAATCACGAGGAGAGCAGCGTTCCGGTGCTGGAGGCGCTGGCCAAGCTCAATCTCCCCTGGTGGTGCTTCGCTCGCGCCGACACGCTGGCGCGCTTCTCGGCATCGACCTGGCAGGCGATCCGGCGCAGCCGCCTCCGGATGGCGTACATCGGCGCCGAGGCGGCCAGCGACGAGGTGCTCAACCGCATGCGCAAGGGCTCCCGCGTGGACCACACGCTGGAGGTCGCCGCCCGCTGCCGCGAGCACGGCATCATCCCGGAGTTTTCGTTCGTGCTGGGCGGCCCCGACGATCCGGAAGGCGAAATCGAGAAGACGCTGGGCTTCATACGCAAGGTCAAGGCCACCAACCCGGACGCGGAGATCGTCCTCTACTTTTACAGCCCCACGCCGCAGGTCGATCGGGCGGCGCTGCGCCGCGAGCCCGGACGCGCCCACCTCCCGGTTCTCGAGCGCTATGGGCCCGGGGGGCCGGCGCTGCCCAAGACGCCGGAAGAATGGACCGAGCCTCGCTGGATCGACTGGGTGTGCCACCAGGACGCTCCCTGGCTGACGCCGCGCCTGCGCCGGCGCGTGCTGGACTTCGCGCGGGTGCTGGCCTGCCGGTTCCCCACGGTGCAGGACGAGCGCACGCCGGGCTGGGGCAAGGCGGTGCTGCGAAACCTGGCCCGCTGGCGGTACACGACGGGGACGTACCGGCATCCCCTGGAGCTGCGTGCGGCGCAGAAGGTGTTTCGGTTGCGGGATCCGCGCGTCGAGAGCGTGTGAGGTTAGGGCGCGATCGACACGCGAGCCAGCGCGGTGTTCCCCAGGCCGCGGGCGCAGTCGGTGGCGTAGACGATCCGTCGCGAATCCGCGTACCACCCCGGTGTCACGGCGTTGCACTCGCCGTGGGTGAGTTGGCGCCGCTCGCCGTCGTGCATCCGACTCACCCACAGTTGCCAGTTTTCGCCGTCCTCCGCGCTGTAGGCCAGCCACTGGCCGTCGGGTGAGATCGCCGGGTAGCGGAGTCCGCGCGGCGCGCGCACCAATTCGGTGAGGCCGGAGCTCGCCGCGTGTGTCCGGTAGAGCCGCGCACGCCCGTCCTGCCAGGCCGCGAACACGACGTCGCCCTCGGGCGAGAAGCTGAAATCGAGCACGTCGCGACCCGCGGCGGCGAGGAAACGGGGTTGCCGCTCGGCCTCGCTTTCACCGCGCCGGTCGACGAGCCACAGGCCGGCGCGACCGCGGTCGCGCCGGAGAAAGCCGAGCCATCGGCCGTCAGGGGACACCGCTGGTTGTTCGGCGTCCTCGAGCTCGACGGTGAGATCGGCGACCGAGAGCCCGCTCGACCTCAGCGGGAACCGGGCGATGCGCGAGCGCCCCGGGCCGGCGATCTCCACCCAGCCGTCCGGCCCGTCAGGAGGGGCCGCCGGATGGAACAGATCCGATCCAAGCGCGCCGTTCACGAAGACGTCGCTCCCGCTTCGCCCGAGCACGTAGCTGTGCGCGCTCATGCGCGAGAAGTAGACCTCCGTTCCCACCACGGCCGGATCGGCGGCGACGTAGGCCCCGGTCGGGACCCGGCGGTCGAGCTCTGCCAGCTCCGAGCGGAGGTGATGCCACCCGGACAGCGCCCCCGCGATCGTCCAGGCCGCGAGCCCCAGCGCCAAAACCACGCGGTCGCGCTCTGTCCGCGCGCGCCCATCGCGGAGCGCCCGTTGCGCCGACGCGAGCACGACGCAGAACCCAAGGAGCGTATAGAGACGCGGGTAGGCGAGGAGGCTCCGCCAGCCCTCGGGGTCGTGCGGGACGAGACGCTCGTACGGCAAGCCGACCAGCGCGAGCGCCCCCAGGACGAGCGCCGCGTGTCTCGGTCGGCCCGCCGCGAGGAGGGCGTCGGCGGCCAGCGCAGCGGCGAGGACGAGCACGCAGAGGTGATAGGTAGCGCCGCCTGACGACGCCAACACGAAGAAGCCGATGATCGTCGCCCAATCGAGCTTCTCCTGGGCGGGGGAGGCGCGCCCGGGCGTCAACAGTCCGAGACCGGCGACGACGACGGAGGCCATGGCCAGTGACTGCAACACGGCGAACACGGCGGGGGCGTGCAGGGCCGGGTGGGGGTTGAGCTCCGGCTCGTAGACGAGCAGGCGCCGGAACAGACCGGCGAATGAGATCAGGTGGGTCGAATACGGATCGACGACCTCGCCGCGCCCGACCGCCCGGGGAAGCACCTCGGCCAGGTAGACCCGCAGCGGTTCCCACCCAAACAGTGCGAGCGCGAGGAGCGCGAGCGCGATCCCGCCGGTGGCGAGCCCCAGCAAGGCGCGGCTCTGGCGCTTGCGCAAGAACGCCAGTGCGAACAGCGCCGGATAGAGCTTGAGCGCGGTGGCGACGGCCAGCACCAGGCCGGCGCCGAGCGGGCGCCCCTCGAAGTAGAGCCAGGCGCCGAGCGAGATCAGGAACAGGAGCAGGACGTATTGCTGCCCGAAGGCGAAATTGTTTCGGAGCGGCACGATCGCCAGGAAGAGGACCAGCGCGATCCGGCGTGGCGCAAGTCGGGTCAGACGCCGCAAGATGAGACCGACCCCGACCAGCAGGAGCAGGTTGACGATCAACCAGACGCGCTTCGCTTCGAGCGCGGGGAGCGAGACCAGCGGGGCTACGACGAGCGCCGAGAACAACGTGAGCGGCACGTAGCCGACGAAGTCTTGATCGAGGCCGGCGTGGTCTTTGAGCCGCTGCAGCCAGAGCTGGTCGTAGAGGCGTTCGAGCGGACAGCCTTCTTTGAAGCACAGCCCCGCCAGATAGTAGTTGGGAAAGTCGGTGTTCAGCGTCCGCCAGGCGGGCCAGAAACCCCGCCAGGCGAACAGGACCACCAAGAGTCCGAGCAGACCCCACTCGACGGCCGGAAGCCAGGTCGGCTCGCCGAGGCCCCGCCGGGCGTCCGATTCGCGCGCGGTCGCGCTGTCCTGCCAGAGCGGTTCCATGTTCCCGTCGACGAGAGGTGGACGTTTCGACCGGCGCCTTGGCGCCCGGTGTCGGCGAGTATACTTCGCGCCGTGATGCCCGAGCGGCTTCGGGCGGGGGGGCGCATCGCCCTCCTCGTCCTGGCGGTCATGCTCCCGTTCGAGATGCGGGAACCGCTCGCCAAGATCGGTCCGCTCGAGCTCTCCAGCGTCGAGCTTTTCCTCTACCTGACGCTGGCGATCTGGGGCGCGTCGCTGGTCGCCGACGGGCTCGTCCATCGTCGTTCGGTGGGCTCGCTCGGCCGGACGCTCCGCGACCTCCCGGCGGCGCACCGAGCGGTCCTGGCGTTCGCGCTGGTGATGTTGGTCTCCGCGGCGTCGGCCTCCGCCCCCCGCGGGCCGGGGCTCAAGTTCGCGCTGCGGAGCGCGGGCGGGATGCTCCTCTTCGCCGCGGCGGCGGATCTCCTGCGGGCGCCCGGGGCGGCGGCACGCACGGCCGCCGCGCTGGTGGTGGGCGGGCTGGTCGCCGCGCTGCTGGCGCTCGCCGAGGTTCGGGCGCCGAGCCTCCTCGGCTTTCTTCGCCTGTTCCACCCGCAGACCTTCGCGGCGCTCGGCCAGGCGCGCGCCAGCGGTCCTTTGCAGTATCCGAACATTGCGGCAATGTACCTGGAGGCGGTCACGCCCGTGGCGGTCGGGCTCGGCCTTTCCGGCGCGCCTCGTGCCGCCTGGGCGGTCGTGACCTTCGTGCTGCTCGCCGCCGTGCAGGCCACCGGCTCGCGCGCGGGTCTGGTCGGTGCGCTGGCCTCCGGGCTCTTGCTGGGCGCGTTGGGACTGCGTGTCTCCTCCGGGCGCCGGCCGGCCGGGGCGGTCCTGGCGGCGGCGGCGGCGGTCCTGGTGCTGGCTTCGGCGTCGGGGATGGCGGGGCGATTTCGCTTCTGGCACGACGGCGACTGGTATCGGTCCGTCATCGTCCAATCGGGCGGCGCGGCGGGACGCCTTCCACCGGTGCTGGCGCCCGACAGCACGGCGACGGAGAGCATCGAGGTGCAGAACCTCGGGGCGCTCGCCTGGCGGCGCGATACCCCGACGCCGGTGGCGCTCTCGTATCACTGGTTCGACGCGGCGACCGGCCGGCTGGTGACCTTCGACGGGGTCCGAACCCCGCTTCCGACCGACGTCTCCATGGGCGGCCGCGCGCGCGTATCGGCGTGGGTGCACGCCCCGGCGCGTCCCGGACGCTACCTGCTCTGGTGGGATCTGGTTCACGAGCAGACCTCCTGGTTCAGCGAGCGCGGGAACCCCGGGCTGCGCGAGGAGGTGGTCGTGCGCGGCGAAGCTTCCCCCGCGTCAGGGTCTCCGTCCAGGGACGCTTCGCCGCCGCCGTTCGTGCAAGAGACCTTGCCGCGGCGGACGCTGTGGAGCGCCGCCTGGCGCATGTTCCGCCGGCGCCCCCTGCTCGGAATCGGACCGGACAACTTCCGCCACCGCTACGGCGGCTTCCTGGGGCTCGCCCCGCGCGAGGTGGACGAGCGGCTGCACGCCAACAGCCTCTACTTCGAGACGCTGGCCGACCTCGGCGCGGCGGGGCTGGTGGCGTTCGCCTTCGTGCTCGTCGCGCTCGCGGCGGCTGCGCGTCGGGCGGCCGCCCCAGCGGCCCGGCGGTTCCTGGCGCTGGGCCTTGCCTGCGCCCTCGGCAGCTATTTGCTGCACGGCGCGCTGGACTATTTCCTGGAGTTCACCCCGACCTACGCTCTGTTCTGGTTGCTCGGCGGGGCAATCGTGGCCATGGATCGATCCCGGGAAGTTTCCCCATGACGCGCGATGAGTCGCTGGAGGCG
>Ga0134125_10006703_pt1 | contig 13016 bp, 11 predicted proteins | sample KB31751_FD_96464 | JGI IMG/M metagenome (GOLD analysis project Ga0134125, IMG submission 96464) | Terrestrial soil microbial communities with excess Nitrogen fertilizer from Kellogg Biological Station, Michigan, USA - KB3-175-1 | ecosystem: Environmental > Terrestrial > Soil > Unclassified ... | reverse complement strand
GGTGCCGACGGTCCGGCCGCGGCGCATGCGTTCAGGATGTTCGCGACGGTGTTCAGTGTGGCGGCGGGCGAGGAACCGTTCGCCGGGAACCCAGGGCCGGGACTGGACCCGATTGAAACATCCGCCAGCGTGGCCGATTTGGAAAATGCATTCGCGATGCCCACCGCATTGGTGGAAGTTGCGCCGATGTCCCCCCCGGGAGCAAGGAATTGAGCAAGCGCATACACTGCGGCAGCAGTGGTTACTTCATTCACCGTGAACTTTGCGGCGGACGCGATGCTGTTGCAGGCGCCGATTGGAGCCAGCAATGCGATGGCGGAATTGGTGGACGCCGCGGCGCCCGCTTTACCCCCGCGCGCCATGAGGTAGAGCTGCGAAGCCGCAGTGGGGCAGGTGTATCCCGCTGCCACCGAAAACGCGCCCGAGGAATCCGTGCTGGGGGATGAACTGAGCAGAGCCGCAGCGGCAGAGCCATCGCCGGATGTCCCGGCGGCGTAAAGCTGGATCGATGCACCGATCAGCGGCTGGCTGCCGGACAGTGCATGTCCCGTGAACGCAGCGCCGGAATAGGGGATGGGGTTGGTCGGACTATTGGATTGGACGGAGCTATGGGATCCGCACCCGCTCAGCCCATACGCAAGGATGCCGGTAGCGAAGATGGAGCCGGTGAAGAGCGAAGCGGCTGCCGCAGTGCGCACGTGAATCCAGAGAGTGGGTTAGCGAGAACGGTTGCGGCGGCCCTTCATGCGCGCACGGACGGTCGAAAATAGCCCGCCGGCTGAGCCTACCAACGCCAGAACAAGAGTGGGATTCTCCGGGGAATCCGCGCAGCCGGATTGCGCTTGAAGAGGAGCTGCGGCAAGCAGCAGGCATACGGCGCAAAGCACATACAAGACTGACCTATTCATGGCGGTCCTCGCAGTTGCTTGAATGTTAGGGAGCATGGGCACCCAAGTCAACCCACAAAAGGTGTAGACCCTGGTGCGGGCAGCTTGAGCGCCAGGTGCGGCCGCCGGGTGCCTGAAAACGCGGCAACTCCTGTGGTTTGTGCTTGCCGTTGCGGCCTGGCCGTGGAAGGTAACCATCCTCATATACAAAAAGTATCCGTATCCCCGTGCGGACATTGGCATGACCCGAAGCCGGCAAATGTGTATCTTGCGCCGTGTGCAATTGCTCGCTGCCCGCAAACAGTTTGCGAAGCAGCAGTTACTCCTGCGGTCGTGGATCAGTTTGAATTTTGCTTTGAAAGGGCGTGGCTTTCGCGGCGCCCGATGCAAGCCAGGTTTGAGCTTGGGCCTTTAGCCCCGGAGGTCAGTTTCAAAATGACCCGCTGCCCTCCTGTGGGAAAGGAACAAACTTATCGGCGCATGAATCCTGCTCGCCTCGTGGCATCCCCGACGGCTTGCCCGTGATGGTGACGTCGGTTGCGGGCGTTGGCAGCTGGATGTTGCTGCCCCCTTGGCCGTACGTGATATCCGCGTAGTCGAAGGTGTAGGTGTACGGAGTTGCAGAGTTGGCCGCATCGGTCAGCCAGACCCCGTCGAGGTTTATCTGCGCGCGATGCTCGTGGTCATATCCATCGAACAGAATGCGTCCGCCGCCGGATACGCGCACGTTTTTCAGCGTGATGTCTTTGAACGTAGGCGGCGAAGGCCCCTTCACCGGACCATTGGCGGAGTAGGCCATGGTGATGTCGATGGGCCGCGGCGAGTTGCGAATGCAGATGTCGTCGTAGACAGCATCATGCACCAGGCCTCCACGTGTCCCCATGCTCTTGATGCGGATGCCGGAGTCGGTGCCGTCGAGCGAAAGATCGTACACACGCAGCTTGCTGACGCCGCCGTTCGTCTCCGAACCGATCGACATGCCGTGGCCCCAGTAGAAATGGTTATGGCTGACGGTCATATTCGTCAGCTCGCCCGGGCCTCCGCCTTTGATCGCGATGTTGTCGTCGCCTTCACGGAAATAGCAGTGCGTAATGGTGATGTTCTTCGATCCGCCGCCGGGATCGATCCCGTCGGTATTGCGGGAGAGCGGATGCGGCGCATTGGCGATGCGCCGGACCGTGTCGATCTTGACCCCCCAGACGGTGAAGCCATTGCCGCCGTTATAGGAGACGTGGAAGTTGGGTGAATTGCGCAGCGTGATGCGATAGAGAGTGAAGTTGTCGGCATGGTTGCAAACGATCAGCCGCGACACCCGCTGTGCGCCCCCCTGCTTGAGCGCCTGCTCACCGAGGTCCCATGCGCTGACATTTTTGCCGAGGATGTTCTCGCCGCCGCGGCCGTCAATAACACCATCGCCCATGATGCCGGCGCCGGAAACGTTTGTTACCGAAATGAGCGGTTTGCAGCCTCCACGCGGTCCACCCGGCGCGGAAACAACGCCGCAGCTTCCCGGCGCAGTCTCCATTACCGCGGGATCCAGGGTCTCGAACAGCGTGACACCCTTGTCGACCACTAACGTGACGCCTTCTCGCAGCTCCAGCGGGCCGCTAACGAAGGCATTGGAAGCGCCGTGAAGCGCCAGCTCTACTCCTTTGCCTTTCCCGCAGGAGTCGATAGCCTTCTGGATGCGTTCGGTGTCGAGCTTATGCTCGTCCTCCGCCTTCAGCGTGTTGTAGGTACCGTCATTGATCGAGGTGAGTTGCGCATCAATTTTCGAGCAGACTGCCGGCAGCTTCGGCTCCGTGACGTTGCGGGTGTCCTGGGCAAAGGACCCGTAGTCGAGAACGAAAAGCGCGGCACACAGCGTTGCGAGGAAAACAGACAGACGCGAAGATCGAAGCATTGAGCTTCCTCCGAAGCGAGGAGAATTGTATCGCCCCGATGCAGTGGTCTGTCCACCGGCCGCTCGGCCGAGGACAGTACCGCGCTGGATGCCGCGCAAGGACGAACAAGATACCCTACGGCCGCTGTCCCAGCGTGTTGTTCTTCGCCGCAACTGACAAAGGTGTCACGGTTGGCGTAGCTGCGCCGATCAACTCCACAAGATAGTTGGCCGAAGGATCGGCGGCCCATACATCGCCGGAGCCGTCGATCGCGATCGATACGGTCTGGTCTACGATCCCTGGAGCCAGGTAGCCCGTATCGGGCGAGATCGGGTTCCCACTGTTATCGAATACGGCAATCGGTGAGGTTCCGTTGTTGTTGGACTGGTCGCCTGTCCATACGTGGCCCGCGCCGTCGATTGCGATCGTCTGCGGAGTAACGATGCCGCCGGTGTGAGACCCGACGGGATAGCCGGAGAACGGCGAGATCGCCGCGCCTGCGCTCGATAGCTCGGAGATGCTCGCGATGGGGAAGCCGCCGGTATTCGCCGACCAGATATCGCCCGACGAATCGATTGCTACCCCGATCGGCGCGTTGATGCCGCCGGCATTCGGGGCGCTCGTGGTCGACGATGTGGCGCCCGGAGCTATTCCGGTCAATGTGTTGGCGGACTTGTTGGAAACCCACGCGTTTCCGCTATGGTCGACGGCAATTCCGTAGGGGTTCGACAGGATGCCGCTGCCGTAAGGAGAGGTCGCTGTCCATCCGGGCGTGACGGATGTGACGTATTCGCTGACAGTGTTGCCGCCCTGGTTCACAATCCAGACATTGTCAGAACCATCTACGGCGACGGCGCGCGGCCCATTCATGCCGCCGCCTGTTATTCCTCCCGGGGCTGTCTTTACGCTTCCGTCCGTTCCGGACAACTCCATCAGCGAGTTGCCGAAATAGGATGGCACCCAGACGTTGCCCTGCGTATCGATGGCGATGCCATCGAACACGGCCGGCGTGCCGTCTGTGAATCCGCTCGGACCCGATTTGACCCTGCCGTCCGGTCCCAGTTCGGCCACCACACCCACAGCATGGCCGTTGTTTGCCGCCCAGACGTTGCCCTGCGCATCGACCGCGATGGCAAAGGGATCGTTGGTGCCGGTGCCCGTTGGATCGCCGCCCTCGACAAACTGAATGCCCACAGTCCAGTCATTGGGCACGCTGGCCAGCACCGGCGCAAAAGGCGCCTGGGCCGTTGGAAGCCCGTAGATAGCCGCCACATTCGCGCCCGGATTATGCGCGATGTTGATGGCCGCGGTCGCGGTGTCCGTCGGCTGCGTGCCTGTCGTTCCGCCCGAAAGCGCGCTGGTATACAGCGTGTAGCACGCAGTGGGACTGCTTGGCCCCGTAACCGTTCCATCGGAGTTGACGCAGGCCGCGAGCGCGTCCGCCAGCGTATTGATCTCGCTTGTTGGCGGCGTTCCGTTTCCTCCAGCAGTCGAGGTGGCAGCCGTCCCCCCGGCGATGCTTGCCAGATTGGCCGCATTGGCGAAGGCATTCTTGAGCCCGGTATGCGCTGTGCTGGAGGCTGAAACATGCGTTGCGTCCGTCGCGAACCCCGCCATGGCATACGCCGCTGCCACCGTCGTCACTTCGTTGATGTTGATGAATGGGATCGTGCCGGCAAAGTTCGATCCCGGGCAGTCGCCCAGCACCGCCATCAGCCCCGCCCCGTTGTTCGTTACCGCGCCCGGGTTGCCGCCCAGCGCATACATATACACCTGCTGGCCGGCCGTGCAGTTGTAGACACCACTGATCGAGAAGTTGCCGCCGGCGTCCGTGGTCGCGTACCAGTCTCCGCTCGTCGGATTGCCTACACTTGTGTCTTTCGTCAGGCCCGTCGTCACCGAGTTGTTCCCCAGCAGCGAGGTCGATGCCAGGCCGTAGCCGGTTTCCGTCGCCGCAAACAGGAACACGTGGGCGCCCGCAATCGGCGGCTGGCCGCCATGCACCGATCCGCTGATGGCAGCACCCTGAAGAGGAGTGGGCGTGCCGGTATTGGTCAGCGTGCAACCGGTGAGGGCGAGAGGAAGGCAAAGAGCTGCAACGATTGAAGCGCGCATGGCATCACCCGAAATTTTGCACAGGATGCGCACCCAGGGCCCGCGCATTCCTGTTCTGTCGCTGAGTCTAGCGACGGATCGTTTCATTTTTCAACGCCTTCGGCACCTGCGCACGCCCTCAAAAGTTGTAGAACTGGGTTCATCCTTCGCCAAGTGCCGCATGATCTGAAATTTCCGGCTTCAACATTCCGGTGCTTGGGCTGGTTCCACGTGCCACATATAATGAACCATGGCCATCACTCCTGCAGCCTCGCCTGAACCCGGGAGAGCTGCATCCTCACCCCCCGAGGGAACGGGTTCCGGGCCGCCCGTGGCCTCCGCGCAGTTCCTCCCTGGGTTTCCGCCCTCCCTCGCCGCGGAGATCGACACGAGGTTCGCCAGCCTGCTCGATGAGGTGCATGCCAATCGTCCCGGCGACGATCTGGACATCATCCGCCGCGCATGGCTCTTCTGCATGCGCCAGCATGAGGATCAGAAACGCGCTTCCGGCGAACCCTATGTGGTCCATCCGCTGGAAGTCGCCCTCGTGCTCGCCGAGCTCAAGATGGACTCCACCGCCATTGCCGCCGGCCTGCTGCACGACGCGGTAGAAGACACCGGCGTCACCACTGCCGAGATTGAAGACCAGTTCGGCGAGCAGGTGGCGCACATCGTAGAAGGCGTCACCAAGCTCGACAAAATAAAATTCGCCAACCGCGAGGACCATCAGGCGGAGAACATCCGCAAGATGCTGCTGGCCATGGTTTCGGACGTGCGCGTGGTGCTCATCAAGCTCGCCGACCGGCTGCACAACATGCGCACACTGGCGCCGCTGCCGCCGGAAAAGCGCCAGAAGATCGCGCGCGAGACGCTCGATGTCTACGCGCCGCTCGCGCACCGCCTGGGCATGGGCAAGCTGCGCGGCGAACTCGAGGACCTCGCCTTCCGCTACACCGACCCATACGCCTACAAGGAACTCGCCGGCGAGATTGAGAACCTGCGCGGCGTGAACGAAGGCTTTCTCGCCTCCATCGTGCATGACATTCGCCAGCTCCTGCACGACAACAACCGGGAGGCGCGCGTCGATTCGCGCATCAAGCGGCTCTATTCCATCCAGCAGAAGATGCAGACGCAGAAGCTCTCGCTCGACCAGGTCTACGATCTACTCGCCGTACGCGTGATCTGCAGGAACAAGGAAGACTGCTGGAGCATCCTCGGGTTGCTGCATGCCAAATGGCCCGCGGTCCCAGGCCGCATCAAGGACTTCATCTCCATGCCGCGGCCCAACCAGTATCAGTCGCTGCATACCACGCTGATCGGGCCCGGAGGCCATCAGTTCGAGGTGCAGATCCGCACCGAAGACATGCATCGCGTCGCCGAGGAAGGCATCGCCGCGCACTGGAAGTACAAGGCCGGCGAAAGCGTCACCGCCAAGGACGAGGCGCGCCTTGCCTGGGTGCGCCAGATCATGGAATGGCAGCGCGAGATGACCGATCCGAACGAGTTCATGTCGACGCTGAAGATCGACCTGTATCCGGAAGAGGTCTACACCTTCACCCCCAAGGGCAAGGTTGTGGTGCTGCCGAAGGACTCGAGTCCCATCGACTTCGCTTACGCCGTCCACACTGAGGTGGGCCATACCACCGTTGGCGCGAAGGTGAACGGCCGCATCGTGCCGCTGCGCACAAAACTGCGCAACGGCGACATCGTCGAAATCTCGACACAGACAGGCCACACGCCCTCGCGCGACTGGCTCAGCTTCGCGAAGTCGTCCAAGGCGCGCAACAAGATCAAGCACTGGATCAATGAGCACCAGCGTGAACGCGCCATGGAAATCGGTCAGAAGCTGCTGGACCGCGAGGCACGCAAGTACAAAATCGCGCTCTCGAAGCAGTCCACCGCCGACTACGAACGAGTCGCGCAGGAGTACGGCCTCACTCAGCAGAACGAGTTGCTCGCCGGCATCGGGTTCGGCAAGTTCTCCGCGCGCCAGGTGCTCAACAAACTGGAGCCGGGTTCAACCTCCGCCGCAGAGCCGCATCACGAAGGCCCGATCGCGCAGACGCTCGACCATATGTCGGACGCGGTCAAGCGCGTCTTCTTCGGCCGCGGGTCGGAGTCGCTGCAGGTGGAAGGGCAGGATGATCTGCTGGTGTATCGCGCGCGCTGTTGCAACCCCATCCGCGGTGAGGAGATCATCGGCTACGTCACGCGCGGCAAGGGCGTCGCGGTCCATGCCCGCAGTTGTCCCAATGTTCAGAACCTTTTGTACGAATCCGACCGCCGCATTCAGGTGGAGTGGGCGCCGCTTCCCGCCGAAGGCGCAGCCGGAGCGCCGAGTCCGCAAACCTATCCCGTCAAGCTCACCGTGCTCTGCGACGATCGTTCAGGCCTGCTGAAGGAATTCACGGCCATCATCTCCGACGAGGGCACGAACATCCGCTCCTCCTCCTCCAACGCCAACGCCGAAGGTGGCGCGCAGGTTGAGTTCGTCGTCGAGACCCTTGATCTGCGGCATCTCAATCGCCTGGTTGAGAAGCTCCGCCGCGTTCATGGTGTCCGCGATGTGCAACGCGCGCAGAAGATCTAGGAAGTCGATTTCCGCTCAATCAACGGCAACGGGTTGACTGCTCCCGATCTTGTGCAACTTTATGTAGATGGGATAGTACGCCTGTAACGCGATGAAGAGATGCCCCAGCCAGTTGCCGGCATTGACTGCCTGCACCGCGCGCATCAAGCCTCCGATCCTGCCTTCTACGATCTTCGCTTCAAATGCGAATGACTTTGAAAGGCGGTTGAGGAACATCTCCTGGCCGATGGAAGTTTCATCGAAGCGATAGAGCTTGCTCAGTTCGCGAACTTGGCGCCTAGCCCAGATGGGATTGATCTTCGTCTGCAGGGTATAGACGAATGACGGATCGCGGCGGAAGGCGAGCTTCACCCACCATGCGAGCATGGGCCGCCACAATACAGGCGGCATCACAACCATGTAATGGCCTTCGAAGTAGGAGAGGAAATTTGGTATCTCAATAAACAACCGGCCATCGTCTCGCAACACGCGCATGGCCTCGCGCAGGACCTGCTCGGGATTCTGGGTGTGTTCGAGGACGTTGGCTGAGTACACAATGTCGAAGGACTTGTCCGCAAAAGGAAGCGACTCCCCAAAGGCGTTCGTGACTCGCCCGGGATCGATCCCATTGGCCTGTAGCAGTTTTTGTGACGCCACGAAGCCAGCGCCAAAGCCCTCGCCGCTGGGCTCAATACCGTACCCGTCGGCGCCGAAGTCTGCAATACAGGTAGCAAGGTTCGATCCGTAGCCCGAGCCGATCTCCAGGAGCTTTTTGCCGCGCAGCGGAGCGTATTGCTCCAGTTCCTGCATTCGCTTCACGCAGCGTGCGGGGTTCATAAAGTCGACCGCGATGTCGCGCGGACGCATTCGGTTGAAGCGCTCGAAATAGATGCCGATCGAGTCCGTGGCGATCTGAATGACCTCTTCAGGAATTCGGATCGAGCCGGTCGCACTGATGCCGGCCGCGGGGGGGACTGGGTGGATGACAGCCATTTGCGCTCCATCATATCTCCGCAGAACAGCCGCCGCTGCTCGATAGAGAGGCCATCGATCTCCTCTTCTTCAAGCAGAACCAGACTTCTAACCTGAGACCGGTACCTCTAAACGGCCGGTGCGGCCTTCGATGAAGGCGCCCAGCGGTCCTTCAGGCGGATGAATGGCGTCTCAAACCATCGGAAGCTGGCCCAGGACAGTAGAAGCGTGGTTGCCAGGGCGATCGCGGAGCAGGCGATGTCGCGATGCCGAAACCCCAGAACCATGGTTAGCAAGTACCGCTATCCGCATCGGCAGCGGGTTTCATGAAACCGCTCTACTGCTCGCTCACCGGGTTGTTGGTTAAGCTTCCTCGCCAGCGGCTATCATCGAATCTGCTGACAAGCCAAATGCCACACGCCAAGACCAGCGTCGCCACTCCACTCGCTCCCGCCGCCATCGGCCCGTACTCGCAGGCTGTGCGTGTGGGTGATCTCGTCTTCACCTCAGGCCAGGTCGCGCTCGATCCCGGCACCGGCGCGCTCATCGCGGGCAGCATCCGCGAACAGACCGAGCGGGTCTTCGCCAATCTCTCCGCAGTTCTCGAAGAGGCCGGGCTTGGCTTCGCCCATGTGGTGAAGGCCACGGTGTACCTGAAGAGCATGAGCGACTTCGCCGCAATGAACGAGGTTTACACGAAATACCTTGCGCCGGAAGGCATCGTCCCGCCGGCGCGTACTACGGTCGAGGTCGCGCGCCTGCCGAAAGATGCGCTCGTCGAGATCGACCTCATCGCCGTCTCCGCTGCGGAGCCAGGTCTGGTCTAAAGATCTGTAGGGCGCATCCGCACATTGCCGGCTCAACCAAGGTTCGCCAGAGGAGTTCAATATGTCTGACAAACAAAAGGTGCACAAGACCGAAGCCGAATGGCGCGACTTGCTGACGCCGGAGCAGTTCCACGTCATGCGCGAGAAAGGCACCGAGCGCGCCTTTACCGGAGCGCTGCTCGACAACCATGACGACGGCATGTATCACTGCGCGGCATGCAATGCGGCGCTGTTCACGTCGGACAAGAAATTTGAGTCCGGCTCCGGCTGGCCGAGCTTCTGGCTTCCGGTATCTCCCGACGCCATCGAGGCGCACGAGGACAGCTCCCACGGAATGCGGCGCATCGAGGTGACCTGCGCCAACTGCGGCGCGCATCTTGGCCATCTCTTCCCCGACGGGCCGCGGCCAACGGGAATGCGCTACTGCATCAACTCAGCCTCTCTGGCGTTTGAAAAGGAAGCGGGGAAGAAGCAGCCCTAATACGCTGCGATGCCCGTCAGATGCTGGCCGAGAATCAGGCCGTGAATATCGTGCGTGCCCTCGTAGGTCTTCACGGACTCAAGGTTCATCATGTGGCGCATGATGGGGAAGTCCTCCGTCACCCCGTTTGCGCCTAGCAGATCGCGCGCGATGCGCGCCGTCTCCAGCGCCATCCATACATTGTTCCGCTTGGCCATGGAGATGTGCTGATGCCCCGACTTCTCCGCATCCTTCAACCGGCCCACGCGCAAACTGAGCAATTGCGCCTTGGCGATCTCCGTCGCCATCCACACCAGCTTGTCCTGCACCAGCTGGTGGCTGGCGATCGGCTCGCCATGGAACTGCTTCCGCATCTTTGAATATTGGAGCGCCGTGTCATAGCACGCCATCGCCGCGCCGATCGCGCCCCACCCAATGCCGTAGCGCGCCTGATTCAGGCACATCAGCGCGGCCTTCAGGCTGGCCGCTTCGGGAAGCAGATTCGCCTCCGGCACGCAAACATCATTCAACGCAAGGCTGCTGGTGACGGAAGCGCGCAGCGACCACTTGCCGTGAATTTCGCTGGAGGAGAAGCCCGGCCGGTCTCTCTCTACCAAAAAGCCGCGGACTGCCTCAGGACCGTCGCCTTCGCCTTCGAGCTTCGCCCACACCACGGCAATATCGGCGATGGAGCCGTTGGTGATCCACATCTTCTCGCCGCTCAGGATGTACTTGCCGGCGCTGCGCCGCGCGCGCGTGGTCATGCCGGCGGGGTTTGATCCGAACCCGGGCTCGGTCAGCCCGAAGCAGCCGATCTTCTCCCCCGTCGCCAGTGCGGGCAGCCAAGTATTCCTCTGCTCATCGGACCCAAACGCAAAGATGGGATACATCACCAGCGCCGACTGCACGCTCACGAAGCTGCGCACACCGGAGTCGCCGCGCTCCAGCTCCTGCATCACCAGGCCGTATTCGACATTGGACATTCCGGCGCAGCCGTAGCCGTGCAGGTTCGCGCCGTAAAACCCGAGCCGCCCCATCTCGCTCACCAACTCACGGGGAAAGCGGCCCTCGCGGAAACAGTCCTCAATAATCGGAATGACGTTGTCGTCGACAAACTGCCGCACTGTCTTGCGGACGAGCAGTTCGTCCTGGGAAAAATCCCCATCCAGGCCCAGGAAATCGAAACCAGCGAACCGCTCTCCCATTCCGTTCGGCGCCTTTCTTTCAGTGACGGTATTCAGGTTAGCAGCGTGTCGAAACACGAAAAGCCCTGAACGCCTCGGCGCTCAGGGCTTCGCAGAATCCTTCCGTGGACAGCTCGACTCAGTACCCGGCTGCAAGTTACGGCTTGACGATCTTGCCGGACTTGATGCAACTGGTGCAGACCGTAATCCGCTTGCCTGCGCCATTCACCTTCGCCCGCACCGGACGCAGGTTGACGTTCCACCGCCGGCGGGTCTTGTTGTTGGCGTGGGAGACGTTATTGCCGAATTGCGGCCCTTTGCCGCACAGATCACATTTGGCTGCCATGGTGCTGCTCCAATCTCTTATTGATCGCGGAGAATCGGGATGAGCCGCCTTTCAAAGTGGCTACGGTCCGCCGCGGAGGCGCTTTCCAGCGCACACACCGCCCTGCTCCAACGCAATATTGATCATACCACGGCAGTTGTGCGGACCGCCGCGTTATTGCCGGGGAGGGAATGGTAGGCACGATTGGATTCGAACCAACGACCTCTTCCGTGTCAAGGAAGCGCTCTAACCAACTGAGCTACGCGCCTGCGCAGGTACAAGTCTAAACCAAGCCATCGTCCTGGCAAACAGACCCTACAGCCGAATTACGGTAAGGGAAAGCGCGATAAGGATGGCAATGACGAGAGCCAGAATGACCCAAAGCGCCCGGCGATACAGCTGCGAGGCCTTTCTGGCGACGGCCACGGCTTCGCGCTGCTGCTCGATCGCCGCCTCCTGCCTCCTCAGCGCCTCCGTGTACTTGTCCAGGTGTGCTTGCTGCAGATCGCGGATCTCCCGCAGCAACTCAGCCATTTCGGTGCTTTCCATGCGAGACATGCTCTCACGGAGCCTTCATGCCGACAAGGCAAACTCTTTCGCTCGAAGTGCGCGCCAATGCTCTACTCTGTTCTTTGCCCCCGCGAATGAACTTTCTCCGCCAGTTCCGCGCCGCGCCCAACCTGCTGACGCTGCTGCGGCTGTTCATCGTGCCTTATCTGGTCATCGAAATTCTGGACCAGCGCTATCGGCTGGCGTTTGCCCTGTTCTTGGTGGCGGGTTTTTCCGATGGCTTCGACGGTCTGCTCGCACGCGCACTGCAGCAGAAGACGCGGCTGGGCGAGTATCTCGACCCCATTGCCGACAAGCTGCTCCTGAGCACGCTCTTCCTCGTGCTCACGCATATGGCGCTGGTTCCGCGCTACGCCACCGTGCTGGTCTTCAGCCGCGACCTGGGAATCATGATCATCTCCTCGCTGCTTTATGTCACCAACACCCTGCGCGACTTTCGGCCCTCGATCCTCGGCAAGCTGAACACGTTTGTCCAGATCGTGGGCGTGACCACGGTCCTCGTCATGCAGGTGTGGGCCGTGCCGAGCGCGGTACCGTTCCGGCGCTTCCTGATGCACTCGATCGCCGTGCTCGCGCCGGCCTCCGCCGCGCACTATGCCTGGCTCGTGCTGCGGAGGATTCAATCGCCGCAGACGCAGGAAAATGCTTAAACCACGGATCGACACGGATGAGCACGGATCAACCAATGCACGGAACGAAGCAATTTAAGAAACGATTTTTAATCCGTGTGGATCCGTGAAATCCGTGGTTGCTTTTAGCTTTACGCTTCGGCTAGGGCCTCGCCGTCGTCCTCGTCCAGGATGTCCTTGAACTCAGACGAGTCGAAGACCTCGCCGCACCTCTGGCATTCGACGAATTCCACATCGTCCTCGCGGGCGACGACACGAACCTGCGGATGTTTGCACGGCGCGGTCATAGGAGAGTGGGTGGACTTGCCCAAGAGTCTGCACCGGCCCCCTTGGGTTGTCAATCCGGTTTTTCCGTGAAAATCTCCCCAATTCCTCAATGGAATGGCCTTCCAACCCCTTGCACCCACCCCCATCCCGCCGTACACTATATAGGACCAATACGGTCGGAGTACGCTGCGGCGGGTTTGCCCCTCAGCGCGCTTTGTTGTCTCTGAACCTATGCTGCGCCTGACCAAAAAAGCCGACTACGCCCTGATGGCGCTCAAGTATCTGGCCGAGCAGCCGGGCGGTGCTGCATCTGCCGCGGGAGAGGGTTCCCCGGCGGTCAGCGCGAAGG
>Ga0134125_10006702_pt1 | contig 13017 bp, 12 predicted proteins | sample KB31751_FD_96464 | JGI IMG/M metagenome (GOLD analysis project Ga0134125, IMG submission 96464) | Terrestrial soil microbial communities with excess Nitrogen fertilizer from Kellogg Biological Station, Michigan, USA - KB3-175-1 | ecosystem: Environmental > Terrestrial > Soil > Unclassified ... | reverse complement strand
TGGCACCCAGGACACCCGCGACCGAGGAACGGGCGGCGGAGCCCGCGCCGACTCCAAAGCCCGCCAAAAAGCCCGCGGGGCGTACGGACGATGGCTCGGTGGCGCTCGCGCTGCTCGCCGGAAAGGCGCCTGCGAAGTCGGCCGCTCCAGCCAAAGCGGCGTCGGGCGCGGGCCGTTATTTCCTCCAGGTGGCTGCCTACACCACCGAGCAGGACGCACAATCCCGGCGAGGCAGTCTCCGGCAGGCCGGCGTGACGGATGCATACGTGGAAAAGGGCCAGTCGGCTGGCCGCACCGTCTATCGTCTGAGGGTCGGACCGTTCGAGTCCCACGAGGCTGCCCAGGCAGCACAAGCCCGCCTGCGGGCCCTTGGCTATCAGAACGGACTTATTTCCGCCAACTGATTATTCCTGAGCCTTCATCCATCCAGTGACCAGTTTCGATTACATCATGCTGGCGGTCGTGGCAATCTCCGCCCTCATCGGACTGTTGCGCGGGTTTTTGCGCGAGGTCTTGTCGCTGATCGCGTACCTGGTGGCCTTTGTTGCCGCAGTCTGGTGGGGACCGACGGTATCGAACTGGCTGGCCGGCCTGATCGATAACGGTCTGCTGCGGACGCTGGCGGCGTATGGCTCGGTCTTCATCGTGGCGCTCGTGGGGGTGGGGCTGCTCAACATGGCGCTGGGAGCCCTGGTGGACAGGACCGGCCTCACGCCGGCCGACCATGGACTGGGCGCGGTTTTCGGCACAGTGCGTGGACTTCTCCTGGCGATGGTGCTGGTCGGCATGGCCGGTTACACCCAGCTTCCCCAGGAGCCCTGGTGGCGGCAGGCCAAGACGGCTGAAGCTTTCGTCAAGGGCTTTCAACATATCAAATCGGTGCTGCCCGCAGGGGTGGCGGAATTGCTTCCCTATTGAGCCCTTGGGCGGGATTTTCATTTATGTGTGGTGTCGTCGGCGTGATGGGGCGAAGCCCCGTCAATCAACTGATTTATGACAGCCTCCTGCTGCTGCAGCACCGAGGACAGGATGCTGCCGGCATCGCTACGGCGCATGATCAGTTCTTCAGCATGCACAAGGCCCACGGCCTGGTGAGGGATGTGTTCCGCACGCGCAACATGCGAGCCCTTCGGGGGAACAGCGGCCTGGGCCAGGTGCGTTATCCCACTGCCGGATCGAGCGCCAGTGTGGACGAGGCGCAGCCGTTCTACGTGAACGCGCCGTTCGGGATCACGTTCGTGCATAACGGCAACCTGACCAATTGGCGAGAGCTTCGGGAGTCGCTGTTCAAGCATGATCGGCGCCACATCAATACGAACTCGGACTCCGAAGTCCTGCTGAATGTCTTTGCGCACGAGCTGCAGCAGGCCGCCAATGGCGGTACGCTGGATGCCGGGGCGGTCTTCCAGGCCGTTCGGGCGGTTCACCATCGAGCCAAAGGCGCATACGCGGTGATTGCCGACATCAGCAGCTTTGGTCTGATCGGCTTTCGGGATCCGCACGGCATTCGCCCGCTATGCCTGGGGCGGCGGGACACCGAGGCGGGCGCCGAATGGATGCTGGCCTCGGAGTCCGTGGCGCTGACGGGGAATGGCTTCTCGCTGGTGCGCGACGTGGCGCCCGGGGAAGCCATCGTCATCACCGAGGGCGGCGAACTCTGCCAGGCATTCTGCGCCGAACCCGGGCTCGCACAGACGCCTTGCACCTTCGAGTATGTCTATTTTGCGCGCCCCGATTCGGTGATGAACGGCATTTCCATCTATGACGCTCGGCTGCACATGGGCGAATACCTGGCTGATCGGGTGGCCCGGTCCCTGCGCCTGGGCGATGTGGATGTCGTGATGCCCATCCCTGATTCGTCGCGCCCGTCGGCCATGCAATTGGCTTCCCACCTGGGCCTGAACTATCGGGAAGGTTTCATCAAGAACCGCTATGTGGGCCGCACCTTCATCATGCCGGGCCAGGCAGTGCGCAAAAAATCCGTGCAGCAGAAGCTGAGTGCCATCGAACGAGAATTTCGCGGCAAGAACGTGCTGCTGGTCGATGATTCCATCGTGCGCGGCACCACGAGCCGAGAAATCGTGGAAATGGCCCGTGCCGCGGGTGCGCACAAGGTCTACTTCGCTTCGGCGGCCCCCGCAGTGCGCTACCCGAATGTGTACGGGATAGACATGCCCACCCAAACCGAGCTGATTGCCACCGGGCGGGATACCGAACAGATCGCCCGGGAAATCGGGGCCGACGGGCTGGTGTACCAGGATCTCGGCGATCTGGAGCGTTCGTTGCAGGACCTGAACCCGGCGCTGACGGCGTTCGAATCGTCGTGCTTCAATGGCCAGTACGTGACAGGGGACATCGACGCCGCCTACCTGGAGCGACTGGGCCAAACCCGTGGGCTCGCCGCCCGCTCGGGAGCCATGGTGGCGCCTGCGGAAGAGGCCTGAGGGACCGGCTTCCCCCTCCGGGGCCCGTGCCCGCGGACCGAGAGCGCCATTGGGCGCCCTGTAGGCGCTACTGGCGCTTGGCGCGCATCAGGGCCCACAGGGCCAGCAGGCCGCAGGCCACGAACGTCATGAGGCCCCAGAGGCTGTATTCGATGCCGAGCAGCGTCCGGCGGGCGTCCATGCAGCTCGCGTAGATGCCAAAGAGCCACGGCATGGTTGCGTCGGCGCCGATGCCCGAAATGAAGCGGTCGGCAAAAGTCTGCGCGCATGAAAAGGAGTGGGACGCCACGCTGTACTGATACCACGCCGCCACGACGCCGGAGACCGACAGCAGCAGCGCCAGTACTGCTCCGAGACGACGTATTGCAGCCGTCCCCCATCCGGCGCCCGTGACCAGGCAAACCACCGCAATCACCAGCAGGATAAGGCGCTGCAGCACGCACCAGGCGCAGGGCTCCATGCCGAAGATGTGTTGCGAGATCAGCGCAATGAACACCGCCGCCAGGGACAGGAAGGCAATGAAACGAAGCAAGCGGTCGGAGCGGGTGGTTTTCATCATGAGTGTGGTCACTGAGGGAGAAGAGTGGGCGGAGAAACCTGGGAGGCCGGGGTTGCCAGTGCGTCGAGCACGTGCCGCTCGAACTGCAATTGACCCCGGACGTGGCTCAGCACCTCGCCTTCCAGGATGAAGATGTCCTCGACACGGTCACCGAGCGTCATGATCTTGGCCATTTTCAGGTCGATCCCATGGCGAGTGAAGACCTGTGCCAGATCGCGCAGCAAACCGACCCGGTCGGCGGTGGTGACCGACAGGCGCCAGTTGCCGCCTTGTTCATCAGCCTGGAGAGCGACCGTAGGGAGGATCGGGAACGTCCGCGAGCGCCGCGAGCTGCGAGAGGCATAGGGGCGCCTCTGCGCGGGCGCCCCCGGAGACGCCAGCGCTGCGAACAGCTCATGTTCAATGAGCGTCGCGTGGGCGCGGTAATCGGTTTCGTGATCGGGCAGCAGCACAATGAAGCTGTCCAGAGCCCGCCCCTGGCGGGTCGTGTGGATGCGCGCATCCTGAATGCTCAGTCCATGATTGTCGAAGCAGGCACAGATGGTCATGAACAGGTCGACACGGTCCGGTGCGTAGGCCAGTACCTGCAACGCTTCGCTTTGCGCCAGAACGCGCGCCCGGACCACGGGGTCCGGTCCCTGGAATCGGTGGTACAGCACTCGCGTATGCCAGGCAATTTCGCTGGCATCGTGGCGCAGGAAGTAGGCTACGTCGAGCTGCGCCCAGAACGCCTCGCGGCTTTCGTCCCGCAGCCCCATTCGCCGCGTCTCCGCGGCGGCCGCTTCCTTGCGCAGGGCCAGGATCGTGCCGGTGTCGGGCTGCTCGCCACCAAGTGCCGCCAGCGTCAGATGGTACAGATCTTCCAGCAGCTTGCCCTTCCAGGCGTTCCAGACTTTGGGGCTGGTTCCCCGGATATCGGCGACCGTCAGCAGATACAGGGCAGCCAGCCGGCGCTGAGAGGACACCCGCGTCGCGAATTCATGGATGACCTTCGGGTCGCTCAGGTCCCGCTTCTGGGCGACCTGTGACATGGTCAGATGCTCCCGTACCAGGAATTCCAGGAACAGGACGTCCTCACGAGGCAGATCGTGCGCCTGCCCGAACCGGCGTACTTCGCGCGCACCCAATTGGGAATGGTCGCCCCCGCGGCCTTTGGCAATGTCGTGGAAAAGGGCGCCGATGTAGAGGAGCCAGTGTTTGTCCAGGCCGGCGATCAACTGGCTGGCGAGCGGATATTCCTGCGCATGTTCCGGCATGGTGAAGCGCCGGATGTTGCGGATGACCATCAGGATGTGCTGGTCCACCGTGTACACATGGAAGAGATCGTGCTGCATTTGCCCGACGATGCGTCTGAACACCGGGAGATATCGCGGCAGGATGTTCCACATGGTCATGTCGCGCAGCGCATGCACGACTCCCTGGGGCTGTTGAAGGATCTGCAGGAACAGGCGGCGGTTGACCGGATCGTCCCGGAAGGCGCGGTCTATCCTGCGCCGGGCATGCCAGAGCGCGCGGAGCGTGCCGGCTGCCATGGCCTGCAATTCCGGGTGTTGCTGCTTGACAAGGAATACACGCAACAGGAGCGCCGGCGTCCGCTCGAATCCATCGGGGTGCACCAGCGCCAGCCGGTCGCGATTCGCACAGAAATCCGCGTCGATGGACACGGTGGCGGCCTCAGGCTGCGGAAACAGGCGCTCTTCGAGACTTTGCATCAGCAGGCGGTTCATCTGGCACACGACGCGCGCGGCCCAATAATAGCGCTGCATCAGCAATTCGCTGGCCCGACGATGCGGTTGGTCGACGAAGCCGTAGACTCGGGCCAGCCGCGGCTGCAGGTCGAACAGGAGCCGATCCTCGCGGCGACCCGTCAGCAGGTGGAGCTCGATACGCAGACGTTTGAACGCCAGTTCCGCGCGGCGCAGCGAACGGAATTCCGCCGCGGTGAGCAGGTCTGTCCGGGCCACGGTAGGCCAGTCGCTGCCCAGGCCGGAGGCTCGTGCCAGCCAAAGCAGGACCTGCAGATCGCGCAGCCCGCCGGGAGCCTCCTTGCAATTCGGTTCCAGCGCGTAGGGAGTGTCCTGGTGATGTGCATGGCGCTGCTGCATCTCGGTGCGCTTGGCCAGAAAAAATTCTCGCGGATTGAGGTCCGCCTGCATCTGTTCCTGGAACTGCCCGAACAGTGCCTTGTCGCCCGCCAGCCAGCGAGCCTCCAGCAGAGAGGTCTGTACGGTGATGTCGGCGGCAGCCTCATGGCGGCACTGCTCCAGCGTACGTACGCCGTGGCCCGGCTCAAGGCCGGCATCCCAGAGGGCGGCGATGAATTGTTCGATGCGTTCGCGGCTGGCGGCGTCCGGGGGAGCGCTCAGGAGAATCAGGATATCCAGGTCGGACCCCGGATAGAGTTCCCCGCGTCCGTATCCGCCCACTGCGGCGATGCAGGCCCCTTCGGGGGCCGGGTAGAGGCGCAGCAGCGCCAGTACCAGTTCGTCGGCAACCTGGCACAACGACGCCAGCAGGACTTCGGGGCGCAGATGCCCCCGGTACGATTGAATGGCCTGGGTGCGGCGCTGCTGCAGATGGGCGCGCAGCGCAGCGACACTACCCAGACGGGGAACGCTCATACAGAGGCAAGAGCCGCCGTCGCGAAGTCGGGAGGAGCGGGCATGCCCGGCGAGACCGTCAGGACCTCGCAGCCCGTCTCGGTGACCACCATGCTGTGTTCCCATTGAGCCGACAGGCTGTGGTCTCGCGTGACGACGGTCCATTGGTCGGCCAGTGTCCGGATTTCACGGCGGCCGGCGTTGATCATGGGCTCGATGGTGAACATCATGCCGGGCTCCAGACGCACGCCGGTCCCTGCCCGACCGTAATGCAGGACTTGCGGGTCGTCGTGGAACTTGCGTCCCACGCCGTGACCGCAATATTCGCGCACGACGGAAAAGCCCGCGTTTTCGGCGTGCTTCTGGATCGCATGCCCCACGTCGCCCAGAGTGGCACCCGGGCGGACCTGTTCAATGCCCAGCCACATGCATTCGTAGGTCGTGTCGATCAGGCGGCGCGCCAGGATGGAAGGCTCGCCGACACAGTACATGCGGCTGGTGTCGCCGAACCATCCGTCCTTGATGATGGTGACGTCCATGTTCAGGATGTCCCCATTCTTCAGGACCTTGTCGCCTGGGATGCCGTGGCAGATCACGTGATTCACCGAGGTGCAGATGGACGCCGGATAGGGCGGATAGCCCGGAGGGGCGTAGCCGACCGTCGCTGATTTGACATTCAGCTCGTCGGTCAGGTACTCCATGCAGAGACGGTCCAGTTCGCCTGTCGTGACGCCTGGTTGAACGAAGGGCGTGAGGTAGTCCAGGATACTGGCGGCGTCCTTGCAGGCGGCACGCATCCGGTCAAGGTCCTGAGGATTGGTGACGATTTGGCTCATGGGTGAGGCTTGATGTGTCTATGAAAAGAATAGTAGAATTATAGGCTTACTTTTGTTTTGAAAATCGCGTGCTTGGCCACTAAAAGGGTGTCTGGGGTTTGGGTTTGCGCCCATGTTAGACCTGGATACTGGCCCTGTACAAGACCGAACCCTCAGGAGAACTTCATGTCACTCATGCGCGAAATGTTAGAGGCCGGTGTCCATTTTGGCCACCAGACCCGGTATTGGAACCCGAAGATGGCCGAGTACATCTTCGGTCAGCGCAACAAGATCCACATCGTCAATCTGGAGCGCACGGTCGAGAAATATCTCGAAGCCAGCCAGTATCTGCGCCAGGTCGCCGCCCGCCGTGGAACCGTGCTTTTCGTGGGCACCAAGCGGTCCGCTCGTGAACTGGTGGCCGCCGAGGCTCAACGCTGCGGCATGCCGTTCGTGGATAGCCGCTGGCTGGGCGGCATGATGACCAACTTCAAGACGGTCAAGACCTCGATCAAGCGCCTGAAGGACATGGAAGCCCAGCAGGCCGAGGGTGCCACCGAGCACATGACCAAGAAAGAAGCGCTGATGTTCGAGCGCGAAATGGCCAAGCTCAACAAGTCCATCGGCGGCATCAAGGAAATGACCACGCTGCCGGACGCCTTGTTCGTGATCGATGTGGGTTATCACAAGATCGCCGTGGCGGAGGCGCGTACGCTGGGCATTCCCGTGGTAGGGGTGGTGGATACCAATCACTCGCCCGAGGGGATCGACTATGTCATTCCCGGAAACGACGACTCGTCCAAGGCCATCGCGCTGTACGCCCGTGGCATGGCGGATGCTGTCCTGGCCGGTCGTGAGCAGGCTCTCAATGGCCTGACTGAAGAACTGGCCGAGAACGAGGAATTCATCGAAGTCGAGCAGGACCAGGAGCAGGAGTAAATCCGCTTCCGGCTTGGCCCAGACCCGGGTGCCCGCGATGCGGGCGCCCGCCGTGCACCGGCTTTTGCCGGTGTGCGCATTGATTGAACAGGAGAATCTGATGGCTCAAATTACTGCTTCCATGGTGAAGGAACTGCGCGAAAAGACGGACGCGCCCATGATGGAGTGCAAGAAGGCGCTCACCGAAGCGGCTGGCGATATGGCGCATGCCGAGGAACTGCTGCGCGTCAAGCTCGGCAGCAAGGCCTCCAAGGCGGCCAGTCGCATCACGGCCGAAGGCCTGGTCGGCGTGTATATTGCGGCTGATCGTCGCTCCGGCGCCCTGGTCGAAGTCAATTGCGAAACCGACTTCGTGGCCAAGAACCAGGACTTCATCGGTTTTGTCGACACGCTCGCCCGGCTCGTGACGGAGCGCAATCCGGCCGATGTCGCGGCCTTGAGCGCGCTGACCCTGGGCGAGGGCACCGTTGAATCCACCCGGACTGCTCTGGTGGGCAGGATCGGCGAAAACATGTCGGTGCGCCGCTTCCAGCGGTTCGAGACGGCCGACGGCCTGAACAGCTATGTGCATGGCGGGCGCATCGGTGCGCTCGTGGACTTCGCCGGCAGCGAAGAAATCGGCAAGGACCTGGCGATGCATGTCGTGGCTTCCAAGCCCAAGGCGCTCGACGCCAGCGGTGTGGATCCGGCCCTGATCGCCATGGAACGTTCCGTGGCCGAGCAGAAGGCTGCCGAGTCCGGCAAGCCGGCCGACATCGTGACCCGCATGGTCGAAGGTTCCGTGCAGAAATTCCTGAAGGAAGTGACACTGTTGTCCCAGCCGTTCATCAAGAACGACAAGCAGTCCGTTGAACAGATGCTCAAGGCGAATGGCGCTCGCGTGAATCGCTTTGTCTTGTACGTCGTGGGCGAAGGCATCGAGAAGAAGTCCGAAGATTTCGCCGCCGAGGTTGCTGCCGCCGCCAGCGGCTCCTGACCTTTCGCGATTCAGGTACGATGGCATCCGCACCGGATCGGTGCAGGTGCCTGCCGACGCACGGAGGACCCCATCCTGTGCTCCCCACCTTCCAGGAATCTTCTGCATGACTCATCCGGCCTACAAGCGTGTCCTCCTGAAACTGTCAGGCGAGGCCCTGATGGGCTCCGACGCGTTTGGCATCAACCGTGCGACCATTCTTCGCATGACCGAGGAAATTCATGGTGTGGTGTCGCTGGGGGTGCAGCTGGCGGTCGTCATTGGCGGCGGAAACATCTTCAGGGGCGTGGCGCCTGGCGCCCAGGGCATGGATCGGGCGACGGCGGACTACATGGGGATGCTTGCGACCGTAATGAACGGCCTTGCCCTGCAGGACGCCCTGAAGAACCACGGGGTGGACGCCCGCGTGCAGTCGGCCTTGAACATCGATCAAGTGGTGGAACGCTATATTCGCCCCAAGGCTTTGCGGTACCTGGAAGAGGGCAAGGTCGTGATCTTTGCCGCAGGCACCGGCAATCCGTTTTTCACGACTGATACGGCGGCCGCATTGCGCGGCGCCGAGGTGGGGGCCGAGGTGGTCCTGAAGGCGACCAAGGTTGACGGCATCTACAGCGCCGATCCCAACAAGGATCCGAACGCCACGCGCTACTCCCACATCAGTTTCGACGAAGCCATCATTCGTCGCCTGGAAGTCATGGACGCGACGGCTTTTGCACTGTGCCGCGATCAGAAGCTGCCGATCAAGGTCTTTTCAATCAACAAGCCGGGAGCTCTTCGACGCGTCGTCTGCGGTGAAGACGAGGGCACCCTGGTCCAGGTATAGGAGCCTGTATGAGTCTCTCCGACATTCGCCGCTCGGCCGACGAGCGCATGGGCAAGACCATCGAATCCCTGAAGACCAGCTTGGGCAAGATCCGTACCGGCCGCGCCCATGCGGGGATTCTGGATCACGTCATGGTGGAATACTACGGTTCTCCGGTTCCGGTGAGCCAGGTCGCCAACGTGACGGTGATCGACGCCCGGACTCTCAGCGTCCAGGTCTGGGAAAAAACCATGGCGAGCGCCGTTGACAGGGCCATTCGCGAGTCCGATCTGGGCTTGAATCCCATTGCCATGGGCGACAATATCCGGGTTCCGATGCCGGCCCTCACGGAAGAGCGCCGCCGCGATCTGACCAAGGTCGTGCGCGGGGAAGGCGAGGACGCCAAGATCGCGGTGCGCAATCTTCGCCGAGAGGCCAACGAAACGCTGAAGAAGCTTCTGAAGGAAAAGGATATTTCCGAGGACGAAGAGCGTCGCGGCCAGGACGAAGTCCAGAAGCTCACGGACCGCTTTGTGGCCGACATCGATAAGCTCGTCGCCCAGAAAGAAGCCGAGATCATGACGGTCTGACGACCGGAGTCGGCACAGGCGGCATGAGTCCGATCAGTTCCACTCTCACGATTCCGGCGACCAGTCAGACGCCTCGCCATGTGGCCATCATCATGGATGGCAATGGGCGCTGGGCGACACAGCGGCGATTGCCGCGGACTGCAGGACATGTCCGGGGCGTTCAGGCCGTGCGGCGCGTGGTCGAGGCCTGCGGCCGACGTGGCGTCGAGTACCTCACCCTCTTTGCCTTCAGCTCCGAGAACTGGCGCCGCCCGGCTCAGGAAGTCTCGCTGCTGATGCGCCTGTTCGTGCGCACCCTCGAAAAAGAGGTGGATCGCCTGGTGGCACAAGGCGTTCGACTCAGGGTGGTGGGCGATCTGGGCGCCTTCGACGCCAAGCTGCGCGGGCTGATCGAATCCGCCGAGGCGCGCACCGCCGGCCAGTCCACCCTGGTGCTGACCATCGCTGCAAACTATGGCGGCCGGTGGGATATCCTGCAGGCCATGCGCGCCTTGCTCGCCGCGCACCCCAGTCTCGCCGCCGAGCCCGAGCGGATCGACGAGAAGGCCCTGGATCCCTGGCTGGCGATGGCTTACGCGCCAGAGCCGGACCTGTTCATCCGCACCGGCGGCGAGCAGCGCATCTCCAACTTCCTGATCTGGCAGCTTGCCTACACCGAGCTGTACTTCACCGATCGCTATTGGCCCGATTTCGGGGCGGACGATGTCGAGCAGGCCTTCGCGTGGTATCGTGGCCGCGAACGGCGCTTTGGCCGCACCAGCGAGCAATTGGCCTCGCCTACCTGAAATCCGGACCGGAACCTGACAGGGATCTCCATGCTGCGCACGCGCATTCTCACGGCACTGGTGCTGTTGCTGATCGTCGCCGCAGCGGTATCGGTGGCCAGCCCGTGGCCCATGCTGGCCCTTCTGGCCGTCATGTGCGCCTGCGCCTGGTGGGAATGGCTCCGCCTGGTGCCCTGCGAATCGCGATCCGCGGGCTGGCTGGCCGTTGCGGCCGCCGTCGTGATGCTGGCCGCCTCGGCTGGTTTGCTGCAGGGCCCGGCTGGGGCGTATCCATGGATGAGGGCCGTTGTTCTGCCACTGGCGGTTCTCTTCTGGGTGATGGGCGCGCCCCGGGCCGTGGTCCGCGCCGGGTTGCCGGGGTATTGGCGGGCCCTGCCGCTGGCGGTGCTCGGGGCATGGCTGCTCGCAGCCACCTGGTACGCCCTGGCATGGGTGTTCCTGACGCACGGCGCGGGTGCATTGATCAGCCTTTGGGCGCTGGTCTGGTGCGCCGACATTGCCGCGTACGCGGTCGGGCGTACGCTGGGGCGGCACAAGCTCGCGCCCCAGGTCAGTCCCGGCAAGAGCCGGGAGGGCGCCGTGGGCGGCGTCGTGGCCGCCGTCCTGTGGCTGGCGGCCACGGCCGTGTGGTGGCCCGACAGTTTTGGCGCGCTGCTGCTGAATCGACTGGGGTGGCCCGGGCTGCTTCTGTCGGGTGTTGTGCTGGCTGCGTGGTCCATCGTGGGGGACCTGTTCGAGTCGCTGCTCAAGCGCCGTGCCGGGGTGAAAGACTCCAGCCGTCTGTTGCCCGGCCATGGCGGGGTGTACGATCGGATCGACGCAGTGCTGCCGGTCGCACCGGCCGCTGTCCTTCTTTTGCTTCTCTGATCACTGTTCATGGCTGTTCTGCATCATCTCTGCATCCTCGGTTCGACGGGGTCCATCGGTGCCAGCACCCTGGATGTCGTGGCACGACATCCGGATCGTTTCGTCGTGCATGCGCTGAGCGCCCATACCCGTATCGAGGCCTTGGCTGCGCAGGCTGCGCGGCATTCCGCCCGTGTCGTGATCGTCCCGGACGACGCCGCCCGCGGCCGGTTCGTCGCCGCCTGGCCGGCGGGCCGGCCGCTGCCGGAAATCCGGCAGGGGGCACAGGCCCTGGCAGACACGGCGGCGGACCCGGAAGTCACTGCCGTGATGGCGGCCATCGTGGGCGCCGCCGGCCTTCCGGGGGCACTGGCTGCCGCCCGTGCCGGCAAACGGGTGCTGCTCGCCAACAAGGAGGCATTGGTGGCGGCAGGGGGCCTGTTCATGCGCGCGGTGCGAGACTGCGGAGCGCAGCTTTTGCCGATCGACAGTGAGCACAACGCGATCTTCCAGTGCCTGCCCCAGACCGCCGACCGTGCATTGGCGCCCGACCATCCGGCGCCCGGCGTCCGGCGTCTGCTCCTGACGGCTTCCGGCGGCCCGTTTCGACGTACCGCGCTGGATCAGCTTGATTCCGTGACGCCGGACCAGGCCTGCGCCCATCCCAACTGGCGAATGGGCCGGAAGATATCCGTGGATTCGGCCACCATGCTGAACAAGGGCCTGGAAGTCATCGAGGCACACTGGCTGTTTTCCATGCCCATGGATCGGATTCAGGTGGTCGTGCATCCCCAGAGCGTGGTGCATTCCATGGTCGAATACGATGACGGATCGGTGCTGGCCCAGTTGGGACAGCCGGACATGCGCACGCCCATTGCGTACGGACTGGGTTTTCCGGACCGCATTGCCAGCGGGGTAGGGCTGCTGGAGCTCACCCGGCTGGGGCACCTGGACTTCGAGGCGCCGGACCTGTTGCGGTTTCCCTGCCTCCGGCTGTCCCTGGATGCGCTGGGCCAGGGACAAGCCGCTTGCATCACCCTGAACGCGGCCAATGAAGTCGCGGTCGACGGATTCCTGAAGGGCCGGCTGCGTTACACCCAGATTGCCCGTATCATCGAGCGTTGCCTGAACGATTCCGTCCGGCGGAAAGCAACGTCGCCAGGATCGCTGGACGATGTGCTGGCGATCGATGCGGAAGCCCGCCGCCTGGCGGCTGGTTTCTGCCAATTTCCTGTTTGACATGCTTCGCCCATGCTGCTGACCCTGCTTGCGTTTGCCGTCGCGTTGGGCCTGCTCGTGACCTTTCACGAATGGGGGCATTATTCCGTTGCGCGCCTGTGCGGCGTGCCCATCGTGCGTTTTTCAGTGGGATTCGGTCCGGTGCTGCTGCGCCATGTCGATCGGCATGGCACGGAATGGGCGTTGTCCGCCATACCGTTGGGTGGGTACGTGAAGATGCTGGACGATGCACCCGCCGGTGCTGACGCGGCAACACGCCGCCAAGCCTTCAATCAACAACCGCTCGTGCGCCGGGTGGCCATCGTGCTCGCCGGGCCGTTCGCCAACCTCGTGCTGGCCGCGATCCTCTCTGCCTTTCTGGGAGTGTGCGGCACCCAGCAGCCAGTGGCGGTGCTGGCGGCACCGGCGGCGCACACGCCTGC
>Ga0134125_10006699_pt1 | contig 13023 bp, 14 predicted proteins | sample KB31751_FD_96464 | JGI IMG/M metagenome (GOLD analysis project Ga0134125, IMG submission 96464) | Terrestrial soil microbial communities with excess Nitrogen fertilizer from Kellogg Biological Station, Michigan, USA - KB3-175-1 | ecosystem: Environmental > Terrestrial > Soil > Unclassified ... | reverse complement strand
GGGTGGTCGAGGCGATGCGCGCGGCGATCCGCGAGCAGAAGGGATTCCACCTCAAGGCACGCAAGATCGTCGATGGCGGCACCAAGGTGTTCGAGGTCATCGGCGACGTGAAGATCGAGGACGGCCGGGTCACCGAGCTCTTCGGCGTGGCGCGCGACGTGAGCGCGACGGTGGAACGCGAGGCGATGGCGATCAGCCGGGCGCGGCTGATCCGGCACCTGGTCGAGGACATGCCGGTGCCGGTGGTGGTGCTCGATCGGGCGCTACGCGTGGTGGCGTGCAGCAGCGAATGGGCGCGGGCCTATGGGCTGAGTGCGCGCAGCGCAGCGCTCAACCAGCCGCTCGGCACGCTGCTCGAGGTCAGCCGCGAAACGACAGCGGCCATCATCGAGGCGCTCAACGGACGCACCGCCCACATTGGACTGTGGTTCTATTCGGGCGAGGATTCGCGGCAGATCCGCCGCAGTTGCGCGGTGATCCCGTGGCAGTGCGGTACCGATGCCGCCGGCGGCGTGATGATGGTGATCGGCGCCGGCGAGGCGAGCTATGCCAGCCTCGAGATCGCCGACCGCACGCTCGGGCGCAGCACCCGGGGGCTGCTGCAAATGCTCGAGACGATCAAGGCCGCCTGAGGCGGCCCCGGGTCAGCTCGCGATATACTGCTTGAGAGCGTCGGCTTCCTGCTCGGTCTCTTCGATCTTGCGCTTCACCACGTCGCCGATCGAGACGATCCCGACCAATTCGCCGCCCTCGACCACCGGCAGGTGGCGGATACGCTTGTCGGTCATTTTCTCCATGACCTCGGCGATGGTGGCGTAGCGGCCGGTGGTGACGACGGCCTTGGTCATCACCTCGCTCACCGGACGGGAGGCCAGAGCGGCCCAATCCTTGCCCAGATGCCGCACGACGTCGCGTTCGCTGACGATGCCGGCGACCTTGCCCTGGTCGGTGATCACGACGACGGCGCCGATCTTGCGGGTGTTCAGCATGTCGACCGCCTGAGCGACCGTGGCGCCGGCGGCGATGGTGTGCACCGCGCGGCCCTTGGATTGAAGGATATTCTCGACTTGCATCGTACTTTCCTCCTCTCGAGACGGCAGTCTGCTCTCGCTTCCGTGAAGGGAAAAGGCAGGGGCGCTGCCCTTTCGCCTCAGCCCTCGCGGCGGCCCGGAGTCCAGCGCACGGTCTGGCGCTGCCGGGGCTCGGGCAGTTCCTTGAAGCGGAGGGCGAAGCGCGTGACCTCGATGCACACGCCCAGCACCAGTGCTACGACAGGCATCAGAAAGAGGAGCGAGCCGACATCGACGCGCTGGATGGCGGTGACATGATGCAGAGGCACGATGCCGACGAGGATGGCGATGCCGGCGGCAAGCAGGGTGAATGAAAACGACACCACCGTCGCGGTGGTGAAGGCAGCGGCACGGTTCTTGGGTTTTCTGGCAGGCATAGGCGACTCACGCATGACGTTCACGACGGCGTGAGGGGGCCAAACTATTGCGGACATTCCACGTAGCTAGCGGGGTGATGCGCGGGCCAAAGCAGGGCGCAAATGTGTCCGGCCCAGCGCCACGGAGGCGGCAATGCTGAGACTTTCGTGGTTGAGCCTGTTTCTTGTCCTGATGAGTGCGCCGGCGTGGGCACAGGAGGCATCCGCACCGAATGTGGCTCCGCCAAGCGCTTCGGTGCCCTTGGCCGGGCAGCCGGCCCCGAATGCCGCTGACTGGCAGGACGTGATCGCCGCGCAGATTCAGGCATTCCGCGACCACGATGCGCCAAAAGCCCTGAGCTTTGCGGGCGCGGCGTTCCACCAGAGCTATGCCGATCCGCAGGCATTCTTCGATGCGATCATGCGGTCGGGCTATGCGCCGATCATGCAGTCCGCATCGCAGAGCTTCGGCCGCTACCAGATGCTCGATGCCGAGCACGTGGTGCAGGAGGTGAAGCTCACCGGCACCGATCAGACGGTCTATGAGGCCGTCTACCAGATGGCCAAGGAAGCCGGCGGCTGGCGGGTCTACGGGGTGGAGCTGGCGAAGACGCAGGCGCTCGGCGTTTAGTGCAGTTGCCTCGCGCCTGAGGGGCCTCTATCAAGCCTTCGGCTCAACCTCCGGAGGTCTCCATGCCGTTTCTGTCCGACGCCATCCTGCGCATCGCACCGTCTGCGACGGTCGCCATCTCGCGCAAGGCCGCGGACATGAAACGGGCCGGGCGCGACGTGATCTCGCTCGCGGCGGGTGAGCCGGATTTCGACACGCCGCTCAATGTGCGCGAGGCAGCGATCCGCGCGATGAGTGCGGGCAAGACGCGCTACACCAACGTCGACGGCATTCCCGAGCTCAAAGAGGCGGTGGCGCGCAAGTTCAAGCGCGACAACCACCTCGACGTCTCGGCGGCCGACTGCATGGTGAGCTCGGGCGGCAAGCAGATCATCTTCAATGCGCTGCTGGCGACGCTCAATCCGGGCGACGAGGTGGTGATCCCGGTCCCGTACTGGGTGAGCTATCCGGAAATCGTCCGGCTGTGCGATGCCGTTCCAGTGTTTGCGGTAGCCGACGCCTCGACCGGCTTCAAGCTGACGGCCGAGGCGCTGGAGCAGGCAATCACACCCAAAACCAAGTGGCTGATCCTCAACACGCCGAGCAACCCGACCGGCGCGGCCTATTCGGCAGGGGAGCTCAAGGCACTGACCGACGTGCTGCTGCGGCATGAGCACGTCCATATCCTCACCGACGATATCTACGAGGTGCTGGTCTATTACGGCGGCACATTCGCCACCGTCGCCGAAGTCGAGCCGAAGCTGCTGCCGCGGACGCTGACGATGAACGGCGTCAGCAAGTCGCACGCGATGACCGGCTGGCGGATCGGCTATTGTGCCGGACCGCGCGAGCTCATCGGGGCGATGACCAAGCTGCAGGGGCAATCGACGACCAATCCGTCGTCGATTTCGCAGTGGGCGGCGCTCGAAGCGCTCGACGGGCCGCAGGACTTCCTCAAGGGCTGGCGGCAGAAATTCCAGGAGCGTCGCGACCTCGTGGTCAAGGGGCTCAACGCCAATACCGGCCTCGACTGCCTGACGCCGGAGGGGGCGTTCTACGTGTTTCCCTCGGTGCAGCGGCTCTTGGGCAAGACCAGTGCGTCAGGAGTGAAGCTCAAGACGGACGAGGATTTCGTCATGTCCCTGCTCGAGGACACCGGCGTAGCGCTGGTGCATGGAACGGCGTTCGGCCTGCCGGGACACATGCGGCTCAGTTATGCGGCCTCCAATGCCGAGCTCGAGGATGCCGTGAGCCGCATCCAGGGGTTCTGCGCCGGCATCGCCTGAGTACCGCGATGGCAGTCGCGCTTTCGCTTCTGTTCGAGGGCGCGGCGGCCGATGCGGTGCGCGCGGTGTGGGCCGCACTGGCCGAGGCCGGCGAAAGCCGCGACATGCTGGAGCTGCAATATCCGCCGCATCTCACGCTGATGGTCGCGGAGGATGAAGGCTTCATGCCGATTCTCGTCGAACGCTTCGCCGGACTTGCGCCGTTGGTGCCTGATGCCTTGGGGCTGGACGAAGTCCGGCAGTTCGAGGGAACGAGCGTCACCTGGGTGTCCTGTGGCGACGATCCGGGGCTGGGCCGCCTGCATGCGGCTGCCGCAGGGTTGTTGCCTGCCGATGCGATCCATCCGCATTACCGGCCGGGCGTGTGGACGCCACATGTAACGTTGGCCCTCAACGGCAAAGCGCAGAGCCTGCTCGATCGCGCCCGTGCTAAGTGGACCAAAGGCGTGCCCGCCCGGATCAGTCGGCTCGAGGTTGCACGGTTTCCGCCGGCCGAGACGCTCGTGGGGATCGATCTTTGCGGCAGATGAAAAGGCCTCGCTCGAGGGGATGAGCGAGGCCTTAAGGCCGTGACCGAAGTCTCGACCGTTGCGAGCGCGGCCGGGGAGGAGGTCGGCCGCAATCTCTCGAGAGTGGTTATGGGTGGCCCGGCCGAGTCCGACAAACGCGGAGTCGGAAGGCGAGCCATGCGCAAAACGGAGAGAGGTTCGTCGAAGGGGCGACGCAAGAGAGCAAAAAAAGGGGCTCCATCCGAAGATGGAGCCCTACGAAAGTGGTGGCAAACGGACGAGGGAGGAGGAAACGCCGTCTGCCATTTGGACCAAGGCCGAGGGAGGAGGTTCGGTCTTTAGTCCGTGTCGGGAGACCCGCGGGACCGAGGGAGGAGGATTCGGCCGGCGATCTCAGCGACAGGTTGAATATGTGCGCGTCGAGCCGTTCCGGCAATGTGGCCACTGACATGTCAGCTATGCACCGCGTGCAGGTATAGGTCAGGGTCTTTGACCAAAATGCAAACGTTTCAACCGCGGGTTTCTGCGGGGCTGAGGAAAAAATAAGGCCCTGCTCGAGGGGGGAGCAGGGCCGGTATTGAAGGACAGCCAAACGGCCGCCCCGCAAGGAGGGACGCCGCGAGCGAGGAGGGAGAGAAATACCCGCGGGCGTCGCACAGGGGTATAAGCGCGCCGCGTTACGCGGCTCAACCGGGGCAGAGGCATGTCAGCCATGCGCCGGGCGCATGTCGTTAGGATGCTAGCGAATTCCCGGCGCGTACAGCGCTACAGCCAGCCCTTCCGCTTGAAGAAGAGGTAAGGGAGCACTGCCGAGACGATCATCAGGATCAGGGCCAGCGGATAGCCGAGCGGGAAGTGGAGTTCGGGCATCAGGTCGAAATTCATGCCGTAGACCGAGGCGACGAGGGTGGGCGGCAGGAAGACGACAGCGGCAACCGAGAAGATCTTGATGATCTGGTTCTGCTCGAGGTTGATCAGCCCGAGCGTGGCGTCGAGCAGGAAGCTGATCTTGGAGCTCAGGAACGCGGCGTGATCGGAGAGCGCCGCGGCGTCGCGCTGCAGCACCTTGATCTCCTGGCGCAGTTCGCGAGCGGCCTTGGGGCTGCCATTCTCGTAGGTCTGGTGGAAACTCGACAGGCGCGTGATGGAGACCAGGCTTTCGCGCGCCAGCGTCAGCACGTCGCCCTTCTTGCCGATGCGTTCGATGATTTCCTGCAGGTCGCGGGCCTTGCGGGTGACGTTGGTCGTTTTGTTGCGGAAGACTTCGCGCGACACCTGGTCGATCTCGTCGCCGGTGGTCTCGAGCAGTTGCGCGAGGCGATCGATGATGGCCTCGAGAAGGCCGAGCATCACCTTCTCGCCCGAGGTGTAGGGGTTGTTGGTCGGCCGGGTGACGAGCCGCTCGAACAGGCGGAACGGCTTCGGATCGGCGTAGCGGACGGTGACGAGCTGGTTGTTGCGCAGGACGAAGGTGATCGGGGTCTTTTGTGGCTCGTCGGTCTCGGAGTTGACCAGCGCGGTGATGGTCATGAACTCGGCGCCGTCCTCGTTGAAGAGGCGGGCGCTGGGCTCGATGTCATCCATCTCGGCACGGGTCGGGATATCAATGCCGAGGCAGGATTCGACGAAGTCGTCCTCGTCCTTGGTCGGATTGGTCAGGTTGTACCAGATGGCCGCACCGGCCAGCGGCGAGGCCGCAGCAGCGTCGACATCGGTCGCGACGAGGCGTTCGTCTTCGCGCAGATATGCTCGCAGCATGGCATGGGCTCCTCAAGTGCTGCACCGGCTGGCCGGCGCGCCCTTGACCCCACGCTGGACGGGGGCTTCAGGCCGCCGGCATCGAAGGTCGACTTCGACTGTCGGGGTTCATTGGTCCTGTCCCTGGTTGCACCGCCGGCTCAGGCGGACGCTCGATGTCGTGCCCCCGCAAAGTTTTGCGGTCAATGGAAAAGTGCCGGAGGGTTACCGGCCGTCAGTTGTAGGTGTCGAAGGCGCCGGCGAGCGACTTGCGCAGGTCCGAGCCGTCGGGAAACAGCACATCGTCGATCCGCCAGTAGCCGACGTCCATGCCCTCGATCGGCACTTTCTTGAGGATCAGGGTATCGACGTAGTCGCTCCCGGGGTCGGCGGCGAAGCCATATTTGATCTCGACCCGGGCGTCGGCCTTGCTGAGAGTGACGAGACCGATATCGCAGGTGTCGGCGTAGTCCGGCGTCGACTGCCACGGGATGCCGTCGCCGAGCGGCGGTTCCTCGTCGGGATGTGCCTTGGCGTAAGCGTCGTTCTTCTGTTCGGCGGCGGAGAGTGTGCTGCTCAGATCGGCGGTCAGAATGCCCTCGATCACCGCCTCGTCGTTGCCGAGGCGCGACAGGCAGAAAATCTGGCCGATCTGGTTGGCCTTGAGCACCACCATCTGGCCCTTCGCCTCGTTGTCGTCGGCCCAGGCGGGCAGGGCGAGCGAACTCAGCAGCAGTGCGGCGAGAATGGTCAGACGCATGGGACCCCCATATCGAATTGTCGGCGAAAGCCTTGGCCCGCCGTCGCTGAACCCGCGGTGAACCGGGGGCCGGCGCAAAAAGATTCGCTGCCTCAACGGCGTGAGCATAGCAGGTCGCGGCCGGCGATTGCACCGCCGGACGTCAGGGAAGCGGCGCCCCGAGGCTCTTGGCCGTCGTGCGAATCCAGCCGCTCCAGCGCGGGATGCTGGTAAACCAGGCGGTGCCGCGGCAATAGTCAGCGGCGTCGCGTGGCGCGGAGACGCCGATCAGCAAGCCGATCACGCTGACCCCGTTCTTACCGGCGACGAAGGCCGGGCCGCCGGAATCGCCGGTGCACATGCCGGCGCTGCCGCTCTGGTTCGCGGCAAAGATTGCTCCCTTCAGCTTCAGGGTGGCGGTCGCCGCGCGCAAACCCTGGCCGAAGCCGAGTTGCTGCTTGCCGAAAAGATTGCCGTGCCGCAGATCGGAGGTGGCGCCGTAGCCGGCGATATGGACGACGCTGCCGGACGGAGCGGCGGCGAGGTGCGCAGGCGTCGCGTCGGGCGGTGCGGCGGAATCGAGCAGCACCAGAGCGATGTCGTCGGGGTTGTTGTAGGCGTAGCTACCCTTGGCCTCCGGCGTGGCCCCGGCACGGACCACCGCCGCGGCGCCGCGCAGGCGCTCGCCGGACACGCCGCTGAGGCCGGTCGAAAAGATCACCTTCATGTCGCTGCGGTCGCCGGCCGTGCAGTGCGCCGCGGTAAGGATCAGGCGCGGCGAGAGCACCACGGCGGTGCAAAGATGGGCGCCGGTGGTGTCGCGATAGAGCACCGCGGCCACCGACCGAGCGATCGGGTCGCCGTCGCCGATGGTCTTGCCACCGAAGACCGCAAAGGCGGGCGCCGCCAGCAGCAGGACAAGGGCGGACGAGGCCAGAAGAGCTCGCAACATCGCGGCGACCATGCCTAAGGCAGTCGCGGCCTGCAAGGGGCGGGCTTGCAAGCATGACGGCGGGCAAGCATGCTTGCGCCATGCCGCTGGTGCCCGACTGGGTCGATATCGTCACAAGGATCGCGCTGACGCTGCTTGCAGCAGGCGTCTTTGGTTATGAGCGCGGCACGCATGGCAAGGCTGCCGGGATGCGAACGACCCTGCTGGTGGCGCTCGCGGCTTGCCTCGCGATGATCCAAGTGAATGTGCTGCTCCCGGTCGGCGGCAAGACATCGCAATCCTTTGCGACGTTGGACCTGATGCGGCTGCCGCTCGGTATCCTCACCGGCGTCGGGTTCATCGGTGCTGGCGCGATCCTCAAACGGGGACCGTCGGTCATCGGGCTCACGACGGCCGCGACACTGTGGTTCGTCACGGTGATCGGCTTGCTGTTCGGCGGCGGGCAGATCTGGCTTGGGATCGGCGGCTCGCTGCTGGGCCTCGCCATCATCGAGGGCATCCAGCGGTTCGAAATGCGGCTGACGCGTGATCGACAAGCGACCCTGATGGTCCGTTTCGATCGTCGCCGGGCGAACGGCGACGCGATTGAACGGCTGGTGTCGACGCCACCATTCGCCATCGTGCGCATGAACTTTGCGCTGACAACCGAAACGCAGATCGAAGAACGCAACTTCCACCTGCGCTGGTCGGTGCGCTCAAGCGAGAAGGGACTGCCTGCACTGGTGGACGCGGTCGCTGCGCAGGATGGCGTGCTGAATGTTCGCTGGGAGGGCGGCGGCCTCGCCGACGACTAGATCAGAACTGCCACTCGCGGGCCTTGCCGACGAGGAAGTCGCGGAAGACGCCGACGCGCTTTGAATTCTTGAGGGCCGGTGGATAGACGAAATAGGCTTCGTAGGCGGGCAACTCGACGCCGGTCAGCACGCGCTTGAGGGTGGTTTCGACCTCGGTGACGTAGTCGGGCAGCATGGCGATGCCGATGCCGGCGCGGCAGGCCTGCATCATGCCGTAGATGGCATTGACCTTCATGGCCGAGCGGCGCGGCGAGGAATCCGGCCGGCCGAGGCGCTCCACGTAGTTGATGTCACCCAGATACGAGGGCACCGGATCGCCGAAGGTGATGATGCGGTGGTTGTCGAGATCCTCGAGCGTCGAGGGTTCGCCGTACTGCGCCAGGTAGTCGAGCGACATGTAGAAGTGGTTGTGCACCGTGAACAGCTTGCGCTGGATCATCTCGGACTGGTTCGGCCGGTGCAGGCGGATGGCGACGTCGGCCTCGCGCATGGCGAGGTCGAGCTCGGCGTCGTTGAGCTTAATCTCGATGTTGATGTCGGGATAAAGCAGCAGGAATTCGTGGATGCGCGAACTGAGCCAGGTGGAGCCGATGCCCACCGTGGTGGTGACGATCAGCTGACCGGTGGGGATGTCCTGGCTTTCGGACATCTGCGTTTCCACCTGCTGCAGCTCGGCGTGCATGCGGTGGGCGGTGCGGAAGAGCTGCTCGCCCACTTCGGTCAGCACGAGGCCGCGGGCGTGACGGATGAACAGCTTGAGGTTGAGGTCTTCCTCGAGCGCCGAAATCTGCCGCGAGACGGCAGACTGGCTCATGTTCAGCTTTTCAGCCGCGTGGGTAAAGCTCCCCGATTCCGCCGCCGTGTGGAAGATGCGGAGCTTGTCCCAGTCAAGCATTGGCTCACTCCGCGGCTTCCGCGAGATTCTCTTCGGCGAGAAAACGTTCGGCTTCGAGGGCGGCCATGCAACCCATGCCGGCCGCGGTGACGGCCTGGCGGAAGACGTCGTCGGTGACGTCGCCGGCGGCATAGACGCCCGGAATGTTGGTCTGCGTCGTGCCGGGCTTCACCGCGAGATAGCCGCCGGGCTTCATGTCGAGCTTTTCGCGGAAGATGGCGGTGGCCGGGGTGTGGCCGATAGCAATGAAGATGCCGTCGACGTCGACCGTCTCCGTTGCGCCGGTGAGGGTGTTCCTGAGCACCGCGCCGGTCACCGAAGGCGGCATCTGCTTGCCGACGACATCGGCAAGCTCGGTGTTCCACTTCACTTCGACCTTGGGGTGCTTGAACAGCCGCTCCTGCAGGATGCGCTCGGCGCGGAACTCGCTGCGGCGATGGACGACCGTGACCTTGCTGGCGAAATTGGTGAGGAACAGCGCTTCTTCGACAGCGGTATTGCCGCCGCCGACCACGATCACGTGCTTGTCGCGGTAGAAGAAGCCGTCGCAGGTGGCGCAGGCACTTACGCCAAAGCCCTGAAACTTCGATTCCGACGGGAGGCCGAGCCAGCGCGCCTGGGCGCCCGTGGCGATGATCACCGCGTCAGCGGTGTAGGTCTTGCCGCTGTCACCCTTGAGCGTGAACGGCCGGCGGTCGAAATCGACCTCGGTGATCAGGTCGTTGACGATTTTCGTGCCGACATGCTCGGCCTGGGCCTTCATTTGTTCCATGAGCCAGGGGCCCTGGATCACGTCGGCGAAGCCAGGATAATTCTCGACATCGGTGGTGATGGTCAGCTGGCCGCCGGGCTGCGTGCCGTTGATCATGAGCGGCTCGAGCATTGCGCGGGCCGCATAGATGGCCGCGGTGTATCCGGCCGGTCCCGACCCGATAATCACAACCTTCGAATGCATCTGACGATCCCTCTTCTGAGCCATCAATGTAGTGGCTGGACCATGGCAGATTCAAGCCGCGCGCCGCTGCAAGCGGCCGGTCTTGCTGGCAACTCACTGAAATGTCACGGTCCGGCGGGCATTTGCCCAATCCGTGGGCAGCGACTGGTCGCGCCGGACCTGTCGGGCCGATGAGCTATGCGCTCGGAACGGGCAATCAGACGTATTTGAGCTCGAGAATCTCATAGCTGCGGGTGCCGCCGGGGGCGGGGACCTCGAAGCTGTCGCCCTTCTGCTTGCCGATCATGGCGCGGGCAATCGGCGAGGAAATCGAGATGCGGCCCTTGCCGGCATCCGCCTCGGCGTCGCCAACGATAGTGTATTTCCGCTCTTCCTCGGTGTCCTCATCGACGATCTTGACCGTGGCGCCGAACTTGATGGTGTCGCCGCTGAGCTTTTTGACGTCGATGATGTCGGCGAGCGCGAGCAGGCCCTCGAGCTCCTGGATGCGGCCTTCGTTGAGGCTCTGCTGCTCCTTGGCGGCATGATATTCGGCGTTTTCGCTGAGATCGCCATGGGCGCGGGCCTCGGCGATGGCGGCAATGATGCGCGGCCGCTCCTCGGCGGTGCGGTGACGGTATTCCTCGCTGAGCGCGGCATGGCCGGCGGGCGTCATCGGAATCTTGTCGGGCATCGTGGCCTCCAACCGTCTAGAAAAATCAAAGGCCCGCGTCCGCCTTCGGCGGGCAGCGGACCGGGTGGTTCGGGAATGGGCGCAACCTGCCCGTCCGACGCGGCGCGGTCAAGCGGCTCCCGGGCAAATGCCGGCGGAGCCCGGGGCCCCGCCGGAAACTGTCGTCAGATCAGGGCTTTACAGCCGCCCATGCGGCGTCGGCCATGATCTCGGCGGCGCGTTTTGCCGCAATGCGGGCGCGGCCCGCGGTGGCGAGACGCAGGAAGTTGTACGCGGGGCCGAGGATCAGCGAATGCGCCGCCGGCCAGGGGAGGTCCTTGACCTTGCGGGCCTTGGCGAACCGGCTGTAGGAGGTCGACAAAGAGCCCTGGCCTTCGGCGAGCGTATCGGCGATACCCGCGAACTCGGGCGCGGTGACCGCGAGGGTGCGGATTTCATCGGTGAAGCGGAACAGCTCGGGATTCTTGAGGCCCCACGTGACGAGACCGCTCGCGGCCGCCCGCACCACCGCCTCGGCGGTGTCGCTCGAACTTTGCGATTCGCCGGACCAGCCTTCAACGGCGTCCTCGAGCAGCGCCATGGCGAGAGCGCCCTTGCCGTCGAAGAAGTGATAGATCGAGCCGGTGGTGGCGCCGGATGCTTCGCGAATGTCGTTGATCGTGGTGGCGATATAGCCCTTTTCGAGGAAGCAGCCGAGTGCGGCCTCGAGGATTGATTCGCGACGTTCGTCACCGGTCAAACGCTTGCGGGGCTTCACTTTTTTTGCAGCGGCACGAGCCATCTGATTCCCTTTCGTAAAAGATTTCTCTGGAATTTGTTTCCAGCATGGACGAGAGCAATATTCTAGTCGAGCGTTTTGTTTGGCTTTTTGGCCATAAAATCGTCGCGGATGGCTGAGAGCGGCGGAAACCGGGAGGTTTGGTGCTCTCCGCACGGGCGGCGCAGGGCGCAGTTCGATCCAGAAGTGAATGACCTACGATAACGTGCTGTTTTCGTTATCGGTTTTATGCCGCCACCGCGAGCGGGATAGCACGCTATTCCGGAATTCAGCGACTTGCGGTTTCCGGCTGTAGCGGTACGGCCGGTGAGCGAGAGGCCGACAGCCAGCGGCGCAGTGGCTGGTCGTAGAAGCGATCGACGAGGAGGCTCAGGAGGACGATTCCTGCAACCAACGGCAACGTGACACCGAGCGACTGGTCGTCCAATCCACTTTTGGTGAACAGCAGGAGCAGCATGTTCACAGCCGAGAAAACGGCGACGTGCAGCAGATAGAGCGGATAGGACATGGCGCCGAGGCCCTCCGCAAGGCGGGCGGTCGCACGGCGGGGGCGGGCGGCGGAGGCGAAAAGCAACACGGCCGGCAGCAGAATGGCGACGGTGCAAACGTCGAGCAGCGGTTTCAGGCCGGGCGGAGCGGGCAACCCCAGGGCAAGAAGCAGCAGCAGGCCACTCGGCCAGGCAGCCCAGGACGGCGCCCAGGCAGCGGCGCGCGCACGGTGCCGGTACAGCAGCACGCCGAGGGGAAACGAGAAGAAGGCGCGGGCAAGGAGGCCGGGCCAGGTGTCCGGGGAATGTCCTACGTCCAGCGACCCGTGCGAAATCACCAGGACAATGAGGCCGGTGAAGGCGATGAGGACGGTTGCGGCGAGGCCCGCGGTGCTCAGGTGCCGGTGCCAGAGTCCGAATGGCAGGTTGGCGGCCAATTCGGCGATGAGGCTCCAGGCGGGGCGGACCAGCCAATCGGCCGGCCGGGACCAGAAATCGGGCAAGAACAGCAGCCCGAGCAGCAGTCCGCTGATCGGCGGATGGCCCGCGAGGGACCAGCCGGCAAAGGTCAGCAGCAAGGCGAGGAGAAGCACCGGATAGAGGCGGATCAGCCGGGCCCGGAGGAACTGGGCAGCAGTCATCGAGGTGCCGAGCCTGCCGTCGTAGGCGTGGGCCAGGACCCAGCCGCTCAGCAGGAAGAAGAAATCGACCGCGAGATATCCTGAGGGCAGGGAGGCGCCGCCGAGAAATATCTTGCCGTGCCATTGCAGTACCACCAGCGCGGCGACGCCGCGCAGGCCGGCAAGCGCGATGAACTGCTCCCTTGGCGGAGATTGCATCGCGCCAGCATGGCCTTGCCGGGCTAAGAAATGGAAAAGGCGGCGCCGGAATTGCGGCGGATCGAAAAACGAAAAGGCGCGGCTCCGCCGGAGCCACGCCCTTCGTCAATTGTGAAGATCGATGTGGTCTTACGACGCCATCGAGAGATTGTCGGCGGCGGACTTGCCGGTCCGCTTGTCCTTGACGATCTCGTAGTTGACCTTCTGCCCCTCATCGAGGCCGTTCAGGCCCGAGCGCTGAACGGCGGAAATGTGCACGAACACGTCCGCCCCGCCCTCGTCGGGCTGAATGAAGCCGTAGCCCTTCTGCCCGTTGAACCATTTTACAGTGCCGGTAGCCAT
>Ga0134125_10006697_pt1 | contig 13024 bp, 15 predicted proteins | sample KB31751_FD_96464 | JGI IMG/M metagenome (GOLD analysis project Ga0134125, IMG submission 96464) | Terrestrial soil microbial communities with excess Nitrogen fertilizer from Kellogg Biological Station, Michigan, USA - KB3-175-1 | ecosystem: Environmental > Terrestrial > Soil > Unclassified ... | reverse complement strand
TGACTGCGAAACAGCTCCGCTCGCCGAAAACCCTTGCTCTGCGTCAACAGCGAGAGCGCGCGCTCCATCGCTTCTTCGAAGCCAAGCGCTTCACCCGCTCGTATGTCGATCTGGGCTACTTCGAGGATCATTTACGCCGCAATCTGCTCAAACAACCGCAAAGCTGCATCCTTTCAATCCCTCGATGACAACTCGCACGCTTGTCCCACGCCGCAGCGGCTCGGCAGCCGTCGCGGAACCGGACAGCAGGATATCGCCCGGCTTCAGGCCCTCGCCGTAACGCGCGAGAATCGAAGCGGCTTCGATCAGTGAGTAAAGCGGGTGACCAAGGATCGCCGCGCTTGAACCGGTGCCGACCGGCTGCCCGTTCACTTCGAGCGCCATTGCGAGATTCCCGACGTCGGTGTCCGGCGGGCTCCAGGGGCCCACCACAAAGGCCGACGAAGAGCTGTTGTCGGCAATCACGTCCGTGATCCGAAATTTAAAATTGCGAAACCGACTGTCGATGACTTCAATCGCCGACGCGACGCCCGCAATCGCATCGAGCGCCTCGAGTTTTGTGACGGCGCCGGACAACGGCTTGCCCATCAGAAACGCGATTTCCGGCTCTGCACGAGGATGGATAAACCGGGATAAGTTGAGATTACCTCCGTCGCTAATCAGCATGTTGCTGGTCAGCACCCCCCAAATCATCTCGCTAATGCCGACCTGGGCCATTTTCGCTTTGCTGGTGACCCCCATTTTGATGCCGAGCCGACGTTCTCCGCGCGCCATGCGGCGCGCCATCGACAGCTTCTGAATGGTGTATGCCGTCGACACGTCGATCTCTTCCGCAAGCTGATCGACAGCGGTCGCGCTGACTGCGGCCTCGTCCAGGCGTTCGGCAATCGCGGCGAGTTGGGCTTCCAATGCCACGTGACCCCCTATCCGACGAACCGGACGGACACCGATACGGCGCCACAGACGCGCGCCTCGATGACGTCAGCGTTGCTCGACATGACAGCAGCCGCATTTGCAGCAGGCGACAGCGACGCGTGCGCGATGGCTGTCATTCTTAAGCTCCGATCACCATCGTGAACTCACAAAGAATGAGATGCGCCGGATCGCCCATGTGCCGGCGCGCATGCCGTGCAGGACGCGCCTCCGGATCCGGATACATTTTCAGCCACTCACGGTTCAGCGCCTCCCTGTCGTCCAGGTCCGCAAGCCAAACCGTAAGCTTGATGATGTCGTTCGGACTTCCTCCAGCACGCTCGGAAAGTTGGCGAACGTTGGCGAACATATTTCTGCACTGACCATCGAGATCCGCGGGCAATTCCCCCGTGTCGGGGTCTGCGCCGATCAAAACGCTCGACATCACGAACGGACCGATCCGGCACGCATTCGGGATCGGATTTTGATGCTGACGGCCGATGCGTATGCTTTTCTGGGTCATCGCTGCGTCCGCGATTGCCTGACGATTGCGCGTAGATAAGTCACGTTGACAGAGCCTCTATTGTTGAGCGGATACGCGATCGAGAACAGCAAGGTCCGACGGCGAGAGCACGAGGGATGCAGCCCTGGTCACGCTTTTAGACTGATCGATATTCGTCGCGCTCGCGATCGGCGCGGTGACCCCCGGCTGCGCGATCGTCCAGGCCAGCGCGACTTCCGCGACTTTAGCCTTGTGCTGCGAAGCGATTTCATCGAGCGCCGAAAGGATGGCGAGACCGCGCTTGTTCAAGTATGGCCGGACCCCGCCGCCACGAACACTTTGGCCAAGGTCACGCTCGCTTCGATACTTGCCGGTGAAAAATCCCTGCGCGAGAGCATAATAAACGATCACGCCGATCGCTTCTCGCATGCAAAGGTCGCGCAACTGCGCCTCAAACGCGTTACGGTTATAGAGGTTGTATTCCGGCTCCAGCACCTCGTAGCGCGGCAGCGATTTCTGTTTGGCGGTGACCAGCGCATCGCCAAGCTGTTTCGCGTCGTGATTGGAAGCGCCAATAAACCGGACTTTTCCGCTTTCGATCAAATCCCGGTAAGCACCGAGCGTCTCTTCATACGGAGTTTCAGGCACCGGCCAATGCGACAGATAGAGGTCCACGAAATCCGTCCGAAGACGCCGCAATGACGCTTCGATGGCGCGCTTGATATGAGTGGCCGAGATATCCCGCTTTCCCTGCCCAACGTCCGACCCGACTTTGGTGATGACCACCACTCGATCGCGATTCCCGCGCGACCGCATCCATTTCCCGATAATCGCCTCGGACTCACCGCCGACGTTTCCCGGCACCCAGCGCGAATAATTGTCGGCCGTGTCGATTGCGTTGAACCCGGAGTCCACAAAGTGATCGAGAATCTCGAACGCGGTTCGCTCATCGACCGTCCAGCCAAAAACGTTCCCCCCTAGAACCAGAGGAGCAATGTGCAGGGTGGTTCGGCCGAGCCGTCTCCTATTCATGCAATCAAGCCCGATGTGCGCCGTTAAGCCCGATAGGCGACGCAGGTCTGGTTCTGCTCGCCCAGCTTCTCAACGCCGAGCCTCACGACGTCTCCCGCTTTTAAGAACTGCGGCGGATTCATCGACATGCCGACACCGTGCGGCGTGCCGGTCGCTATGATGTCGCCAGGCAGGAGTCTCATGAACTTGCTGGCGAAGGAAACCAGGTGCCTCACATTGAAGATCATCGTCCTGGTGTTGCCCGTCTGCCGCCGCTGACCGTTGACATCGAGAAACAAATTTAAATTCTGCGGATCCGGGATTTCATCGGCGGTAACAAGCCAGGGTCCGACAGGACCGAATGTTGGGGCGCTTTTGCCTTTGTTCCCATGGCCGGTACCTTCGAGTTGCCAGGCACGCTCGGAGAGGTCATTGCAGACGCAGTATCCTGCGACATAGTCGAACGATTTTTCTTCCGGCACGTTGTGCGCAGCCGTTCCAATCACGACTGCGAGCTCCACTTCGGCGTCAACCTTGGCAGCGCCCTTTGGGATGATGACGTCGTCGTTGGGACCGCATATGCACGACGTGGCCTTGCTGAAAATCACGGCTTCTTTCGGGATCGCACTCTTTGTTTCGGCGGCATGATCCGCGTAATTGCGGCCAACACCGTAGAAATTCATCACGCCCGCGACGCAGGCTCCAAGCCGCACATTTTGTGGCGCAACCGGCAGGGTCTTGGGATCAAGAGCGCGCAATTTGGCGAGCATCTGAGGCGCGATCGCCGACCCGTTGATGTCAGCCACAACAGAACTCAAATCGCGGATTTTGCCTTCGCTATCGATCAAACCCGGCTTTTCCGAACCGGCAGCGCCGAAACGAACCAACTTCATTTTTCTCTCCTCGAAAATTACGTCGCGCGTATCCGTTTCGCTCAAAGGGCGAGCTTGCCCCCAATGCGCTCCGCAAATGCGGCCGCAAATGAGCGCAGCTCAGACCCAAGAACGATGGAGCTTTTCGTCAAACCTTCTTCCGGATAGCTGAAGCTGATCCCAAGAAGGCCGTCCTCCCGATGGGGCGTCCTGACCGCCGTGCCAAAGCAATTGAGCCCGTGCACAATTTCATTTTTTTCCCGGGAGAACCCGCATCGCCGGACAAGATTTAGATCGTCGCCCAGCGCTCGACTTGTCACGATCGAATTTGCCGTCAACCCCGGCAATTTACCGCTGCGCGGCAATAACTTTTTGAGCGCTTCGGGATCGAGAGCCGCCAACAAGGCTTTGCCGTTCGCGGTGCAATGCGCGGGGACCGACCGGCCGATTTCAGTGGCACGGCCTAAATTGAGCGGTTCGCGGCCATCGTGCCGCGCGAGAAAGACGACATTCAGGCCATCCGCAAGCACCCCGAGCTGAACCGTTTGAGGCGCAGCTTTCAACTTGCGGCGGCATACTTCGTAAAACTCCTCTATTTCGCTCAAGCTGCGAAGATAGGCATTGCCGAGCTCGGCTAGACGGTAGTGCAACCGAAATCCGCGCTCATCGCGCCGCAGGAACCCAACCGCCGTCATCGTCATGCAAATATTAATGACCGACGATTTCGGGATGCCGGTTTGACGACCAAGCTCGCTGGGACCGAATGTCCGTTGCGGTCGTGCGGCCATCGCTGCGAGTATTTGAGCCGCGCGGGAAATCGCAGGCGATGTAGACTGTGACGACATCTTTTACGCGAAAGAGATTTGCGTCCACAGGACTTTGAACTCTTTGTATCCAGCTCCATGCTGGGCGTAGTGGCCCAACATGGAGCTTTCTTTGACATCAGCCCAAGTCGCTATCGTCAGCGACACTGACCTTCTAGCTCTTCGCAAAATGGGCTCTTTCGTCAACGACGGCGAGGTCGACACCCTTGGTCTCAGGGAGAAACAACACCGCCACAAGTACAAGCAAGTAGCAAGACACCGAAAATACGGCGATTGCCTCGGGCAGAGTAATCACCGAGGACAATGCACCGATCGCCGGCGGAACCAGGGCCGAACCGGTGCGGCCGACATTGTAAGCGAAGCTCTGAGCGGTACCGCGGATTTGTGTCGGAAAGAGCTCGGTGAGGTAGGCCCCGATACCTCCATAAATTCCCGACACGACAAAGCCCAGCGGCAAGCCAAGCAACATCGCGCCCAGGTCATTAACCGGAAGAAGCAGGTAAATTACCATCGTCACACAGCAGATTATCGCCCATGCCATGAAGTTCTTGCGCCGCCCGATGGCATCGACGAGCCAAGCCCCGGCCAGAAAGCCAAAAATGGATCCTACGGTGATGACCAACGAAAAGTTCGTGGTACCGACAACCGACAGGCCGCGTGAATTTTTCAGGAACGTGGGCAACCAGACAAGGAGACCGAGCAGGCCGCCCTGAAGGCCAACGCACATAAGGCAGGCAAGCAAGGTCCGCGCGGCATGCCCCTTGGAGAATATTGCAATGACGCGCCACCAAAGCCCTTCATTCGAGCCTTCGTGGACCACGCGTTCAAAATGGGCAGATTCCTGTCGCAAGGCAGAGCGCATGATGATGACAACGAAGACAGGAATAAGGCCAACCCAAAAGAGGACGCGCCAGGCCATGGCAGGCTCAAAGAGAGAGAACGAGATGCCAAAGGACAGTGCAGCAGCCGCCCAACCAAACCCATAGGCACTCTGGACGCATCCGACGGCTCGCCCGCGGTCTTGTGGGCGCACAATCTCGCCGATCATGATCGCGCCGACCGCCCACTCGCCGCCAAATCCAAGTCCGACGAGCGCGCGCAAGATCCCAAGCTGCAAGGGCGTCTGGGCAAAACCGCACAAAAATGTAAATCCGGCGTACCAGATGACGGTGAACATCAGCACTCGCGCGCGGCCAAAACGGTCGCCGAGGATGCCGGCAATCCAACCGCCGAGCGAAGCCGCGAGCAAAGTGCCGGTCGCAATAAATCCGGCCTCAACAGCGCTCATGTGCCAAAGGCCGATGAGCGTCGGGATAACGAAGAAGTAGAGCTGGAAGTCCATAGCGTCGAGGCCCCATCCGCCCCAGCACGCCCAAAATGTCCGCCGCTGCAGCGGCGTCAGATATTTGTACCACCCAAACATTTCCGTCCCCATTTTCGTTTGTGAGTGAATTTTCTTGTTCGAGCCGACCGCTTTTTTGCGATTCCCGTTCGCGCGCTCAGCGAACAAGGCGCGGTCGAGACCGCCCGGATCCTTTGACGCAAGTTAAGCTGAGGGGGTGATGGGCAGTCAACATTCCACTGATCGCCGGTCAATATGCTGACCGAAAAGTTTGGCAACCGCTCTCAATTTTTCAAGCGACAACTCTATAATGGACATGACGATTTTTCTTGGCTTGCGCACTGCACAATACTTACACGCGAGCAACGGACCAAAACCTGATCGAGAAAGGATACGTCGTGACAAACTCGCCCATCGTCGATTGCCATCTGCACGTGTATTGGCCCGAAAAATACCCTTATCCGGAAGGTCCGGGCGCCAAGCCAAAGCCCGGTGAAATCATCGCCGACCTCAATGCGATGAATAAGGTGATGTCGGCCAACAAAATCACGCACGCATTGCTCGTGCAGCCGAGCGCATACGAGACCGAAAATAAATCCATGATTGATGTCATCACGACCTCGAAAGGCCGCGTGAAAGGTATTGCCGCCGCGGATGTCGCGATGACCGACGACGATCTGGCGCAACTCAAGCGCGATGGAATCGTAGGCGTGCGGCTTAACCTCTATTCCTTCGCCAACGACATTTTCGAGCAGCCGGGCATCAACGATTTCCTGAAGCGATGCGCCAAAAACGACATCATCGCGGAAGTTTTCGCGACCCCCGCGACATGGCCGAAGGTCATCGACAAACTGCGCGCCTGCCCCGCGCGCATGGTCTTCGAACATATGGGCTGGCCAAAGGTCGAAGACGGCGTCAAACAGGAGGGATTTCAGTTGCTCCTTGGTCTTGCCAAGGAGAAAGATTGTTCGGTCAAACTTTCTTGCGCATTTCGTATGAGTAAATCGGGATTTCCCTTCCCGGAATTGCAGCCCTACGTCGACAAACTGCTCGAGGTATTTGGCCCCGAAAGATGCATGTGGGGCTCCGACTGGCCGATGCTGCGTTCCGGCCACGATCGCCCCTATAACTACGCTGAAGAATTCGCGGCACTTGAGCGCTGGGTGCCCAACGCAGCGGATCGCCGAGCCATCCTGTGGTCGGCGCCGGCGAAAATCTTCGGCTTCACGGCGAAATGAGCCGAGACGATTGAACAGACGGAAGCGGCCGGGAGGCCGCTTCCCAGGTCGCCGGGAGCAGACCATCAATGACGCCGAGAAACCGCATCAAGGATGCCGCTTACGGCAGCCAAAGCGTTCGCGGTGTAAATCTCACTTTCCCCGCGCCGCCGGTCATTGAGGTACTGGCCTCGCTGGGGATCGACTTTGTTTTCCTGGATGGCGAACACGGCTGCTTTGATATTCGCGACATCGAAGTAGCCTGTATCGCAGCCGAGCGTCATGGACTGAGTACGCTAGCCCGCGTTCCCGATATCAGAAAAAGCACGATAACGCGGTTTCTCGACCGCGGAGTGCAGGGAATTATGGCGCCTCATGTCGATTCCGTCGATGACGCCAAAGCCGTGATCGACGCTGCGTATTTCCCGCCGCTCGGCAATCGCTCCTATGGCGCAGGGCGGCCGGACTACGGTCAGCAAAAAACTGCACTCCCGACCTATATGGCCCGGTGCAACGAGATTGTCTCCATATGCGCGATGATCGAGGGCGAGAGCGGGCTCGCCCAGGCGGGCAAGATCGCCGCCCTGCCCGGCATTGACTATCTGACTTTTGGGCTCATCGATCTTTCTCAGGCGCTCGGTTACCCGGGCGATCCCAAAAACCCCAACGTGCAAGCCGCGGTCGCCGCCGCAAAACGAGATATCGCCGCGGCGGGCAAACGCCTTCGCGAAGATTTCATGATATCCGCCTGGACCAACGATATGCTGATCGAGGGCGCCAAGAAGATACTTGGCATCCAGACCCAAGAGAAAGCCTGACGAGGGCGGCGGCCGCGAAAGGAGCAATCGGCTCTTCCGTTCATCTCGGGTGTCTCTTCGGCTTTGTCGCTTTACCGCGCGCCAGGTGGCGGCCCCATTGGATAACCGCGCTTGACGTAGTCGAAGCCCTCCAGAGCAAGTGTGCGCAACGTCCGGTCCTGAGGTGACGCGTAATAAGCGCGGATTTCCTTGATGAGTCCCGAGCGCTCATCGAACGCATACCATTCAATGCCGCGAAGTATGGCTCCCTCTTTCGTCTTGAAATGAGTCCACTCCATCACCGCTTCCCAAGTCAGCGGCTGAATCAGAAGACGATCGACGGTCCAATAGGAACCGAAATTTTCGACCGCGAACTTCCATTTCGCGGCAATAGTTCGTGCACTGCGAAACGGCCCTTCATACATTCCAGGCGGAAAATAATGGACCGCATCTTCAGTGAAGCAGGCGACAATCTTGTCGACGTCCGCTTCATTGCAACCGTCAAAATAGACGCGGATCAACCGCTCCATTTCCTTGGCTCGCGTATCAATCGCGGCGTCGCGATAGTCCCCCATACGTCACCCTTGAATGCCTGTGTTTGCTCGGGATTTCGTCATCCGAGGTAAAGCTGCACCGAACACGTTGTCAACACGGCTGCTCAACGCGCGCACGCAGCCAGACAGGATTTTAATAGCAGGCAGCCGCAATCCGATCTCTTCGGTCAATAGGCTGTCCGAATTATTCAGCACACGATCGGTCGGGCACGAACGCTGAAATTCCGGCACGTGGCGCGAACGCTCAAATATCGGTCGTGACACAGGCAGACGCTGCCGTCGGTGCGCGCCGAATTCAGACGCACCAAGGGCCCGGCCGACCCGGGAACTTTGCGCTTTTGGCGGGGTTTGCATCAAAGCCCGAATTGACTCGGCAACCGATGGAGATTGCGAATGGCCAAGCGCAAATATTCAAAGAGCGCCTCGAAAGACGTGGAAAACGAGATGCGTCGCTACAAAAGCGGCAAAGCCAAAAGCGGCAAAGGGGGAAAAGGCGGCAAGGTCAAAAGCCGCAAGCAGGCGATCGCCATCGGGCTTTCGAAAGCGCGCAAGAAAGGCAAGAAGGTTCCCAAGAAGAAGAAACAATAACGGAGACGGCCTCAAGGCCGGCTGCGACGAGCGCCGGTCATCAGGCACTCTCGCGCTTGAGCCATTTCATAAGGTGCTCGGCGACGGCGACGAGTTCGTTGCGCTGGTTTCTCACCTCGATCTTGGCTTTCGTGCGTCGGCGCGGCTCGTCGATTTCCGAAATGGTGTATCGCACCTCGATCGTATCGCCGATGAGCACCGCCCCAAGGAATCGTACGCGATCATAGCCGAGAGACACCGGCGTCGAATCGATGCCCTTGGCGCGGCTGCGCTCGAGCATCATCGTCGATGCGGTCGACATGTAGCCGACGAGAAGCGCGCCATGCGCGATGCGGTGACCATAAATCGACGTGCGCATGTATTCTTCATTGACATGATTTCCGGCAAAGTCGCCGGTAATGCCGGCAAAGAGATAGACGTCGGTTTCGCCGACCGTCTTGGCAAATCGCACTTCGTCGCCGATTTCAGCATGCATGGAAGGAAGCGTCGTTTTTCCCCCGTCGCCGGCATTCTGCATGGTCATGCCTTTCCATCCCCCGTACGCGGAATTCCGACCGTGCCGGCTCCGATGAGCTGCTCGATCTCCGAATCCTGGTAGCCAATTTCGCGCAACACTTCGCACGTCTGCGCGCCGAGCATCTGCGGCGGAAAGCGAACAGCGGGCGCGGCGCCATCGTAGGTCACCGGATGACTGACCAGCGTCACGGATGCGCCGCCCGCCCCGGGCACGGTGACGAAACTTTTGTTGTGGCGCACCTGCGGATCGTCGACGACCGCGGCATAGTCGTTCACCGGCGCATGCCAGATCGCATGTTTGGTGAAGATATCGACCCAATGCGCGTTTGATTGCTCGAGAAAGCGCGCGGCGATCAAGTCAGCAATCTCGACGCGGCGGCCGAAGATTTCGTCTTCGGCAATTCCGGCAAGCGCCGGAATTTCCATAAGCTTGCCGACCGTTTCGAGCGAGGCCATCGAAAGCGCCATGTGCCCGTCTTTGGTGCGATAGACCCCATAGGGCGCGTTGTAATACCAGCCGGCAAGATGTGGCGGCTCGCGCACCGACTGCGGTTTGGGCCCGCCGTTGAGATAGGTCGTGAAGGATTCAAGTTGCAGGTCGATGGCCGAGGACAGAAGGCTGACATCCACACGGCACCCCTGACCTGTGCGCCCGCGCCGCACCAGCGCCGCCAGAATGCCGAGCGCGAGCAACGCGGCGCCGTGATGGTCAACCGCCGACACGCCGACCGCGCGCGCGCCGTCGGGCTCCTTGCCGGTGATCGCCATCAGGCCGGCGAGCGCCTGGATGAGCAGGTCCTGCCCCGGCCGCTCGACATAAGGACCGGTTGGGCCATAGCCGGACGCCGAGGCATAGATGACGCCGGGGTTTATGGCGCGCACGGAGTCGTAATCGAGACCGAGCTTCTTCATCACCGCCGGCCGGTAATTTTCACTGACGACATCGGCGGTGGCGACGAGCCTGCGCGCGATTTCGATGCCCTTCGGCGACTTCAGATCGATGGCAAGGCTGCGCTTGTTCCGATTCGCCGCGAGTTGCAGCACGGTCTGCCCGTCGACCTGCCTGTTGTTGCCGCCTCCCCACTTGCGCTGAAATCCGCCCTCGATCGGCTCCATCACGATGACGTCAGCGCCGAGATCGGCCAAATGCTGGATCCCGAACGGACCCATCAGAAAGTGATTGAAACTCAGGACGCGAACGCCACTTAGAAGGTCCAACGATGTCCCCCGGCTGCCGGTTCGAAATTCAGACTATTATGGCGCAGCCAGTGCCCGCAACTGGCTGACGTTGCAGCCCGGCCTAAAGGATGCAGCGCCTAGGGATTGAATGGCGCGGTGCGGCGAGTCATCGTGCGGCGCAACGCCCGATACCGGGGCGCAAGCGGCGCCTCATGTCTTTTCCTCCGGAGCCGGTCATGGACAATGTCGTCAATCGGGAACAAGGGCTTGAAATATTCGGGTCCGGCACGGCGCAGCGGCGGACGCGGCCGGCACTGACACACAAGGAAGCAGCCCGGGACATTCCGGTCTTTGCCGAGACCGACGTGCTGGTGACCGGAGGCGGCCCGGCGGGAACCGCGGCCGCGGTTTCTGCGGCGCGTCTCGGCGCGCGGGTCATGCTGGTCGAGCGCTACAATCATCTTGGCGGCCTGTCGACCGGCGGTCTCGTCATCTGGATCGATCGCATGACCGACTGGAACGGCAAGCCGGTCATCGCCGGTCTCGCGCAGGAGTTTTTCGAACGGTTACCGAAAGACGCCGTGATGGGGCCGCCACGGCATTCGTGGGGCTCGAAAGACGCCGCGACCGCCGCCTATTGGGCGCAGCGCACGGCGGCCTATCACGGGATCGTCACCTGGTCGCCGACGCTTGATCCCGAGGCGCTCAAGACGCTCTCGATGCAGATGGTGCTCGAGCGGAAGGTCCAGCTTGTGCTGCATTCCTGGGCGGCCCAGCCCATCGTCGAAGACAATACGATGCGCGGCGCCATCTTCGAGAGCAAGGAAGGCCGCCAAGCGGTTTTGGCGAAGGTTGTCATCGATACGACGGGCGACGCGGATTTGCTCGCACGCACGAACCTGGCGCTCGAAAGCGACGTCGACAATGATGACATCCATCACTGCATGAACACCGCTTTCCTCATCGGTGGCGTCGACATGCAGCGCTGGCTCGATTTCCGCGCATCCGATCCGGACGGATTTTCCGCGTTCATGGCGAAGGGCCGCAAGGCGTTGGGCTTTTTTGAGAAGCCCTTTACGTCTTGGCGCAACGACGTCGCGCTATTCATGGGGCCAAGGCTTGCCGGCTACAGCGCCGTCAATGTCGAGGATCTGACCGCGGTTGAAATCCGGTCGCGCCAACTCACGGTCGGCCATCTCGATGTCTATCGAAAAAACGCGCCGGGATTTGAAAACGCATTCCTGATGCTTGGCGCTCCACAGATCGGCGTCCGCCACAGCCGCCGCATTGTCGGCGAAAGCAGAGTGATCCGCGCCGACTGGAGCGCCGGCCGGATATGGGACGACGAGATCGGTGTTTCGCCCTCCCTCGCGCCCAAATTTCCCAGCGTCTCGGTGCCGTATGGGGCGCTCGTACCGAAGGCGATCGACGGCGTCCTCGTCGCCGGCCGGCACATCTCATCCGATGCAAATTCACATACGTTCCTGCGCGAAATCCCACAGTGCTGGATGACCGGACAGGCTGCCGGCGTCGCGGCCGCGCTGGCTGCCAATAGCGGAGCAAAGCCGCGCGACCTCAACCCGCGCGAGATTCAACGCCAGCTCATGCGGCAGGGCGCTTATCTGTCGCCGAGCGTCGAAGCGGCGGCGAATGGTGCCCTGTCGGCCGCGGAATAGCGCACCCCCGCGCGGTCTATCGCTTGAACTCCGCGGCACGGCCTTCATTGAAGGCCTTGATCCCTTCCATGTGGTCGCCCGCCGAAAAGCACAGCGTGTTCATTTCGTTTTCATAACGCAGCCCGGCTTCCAGGCTCGAAGACAACGCCATGCGAACGGACGCCTTGACCGACTGCAGCGCTACGGGACTGAAGGCGGCAATTTTTCGGCACAGCGCACGTGCCGTGCTATCGACGTCCGCATCGTCGACGAGATATTCGACAAGGCCCAATCGAAAGGCCTCTTCCGCGCCGACCGGCTCGCCGGTCAGCAGGAGCCGCATGGCCTGGCCGTACCCAACAAGACGCGGCAACATCTGCGAGGCGCCGCCGCCGCCGACCCAACCGCGCGTAACCTCCGGAAATCCCATTTTCACGCTGCGGCCGGCGACACGGATATCGGCTGCAAGCGCCATTTCGCCGCCGCCGCCGAGAACCCAGCCCTTGAGCGCGGCGATGACCGGTTTCCTCAGGTTGCGAACGGTGTTCTCGTAAACGACGCGGTTGCGAAACGCCCACGCGCTTGGATATTCGGCGAGCGAATTAAGATCGCTGCCGGACGAAAACGCCCGCTCGCCGGCGCCTTTGATCAAGATGACGCGAACCGAATCGTCGCGATCGATTGCCGCACAAACCTCCTGAAGCCTGGCGGCCATCTCGCGGGTCACTGCGTTGTGCTTTTCCGGCCGGTTAAGCACGATCTCGGCGACATTGTCGGCTACGCTCGTGAGGATTCCATCTGTCATGACCTTCTCCCGCCGAATTCGCTTCTTCCCGTCTCGCGCGCAAATGTGCCGCCGGCAGCGAAATCTCTGCCTGCGGGTTTCGGCTCAAATTGCCGAAGAGCACAGATTTTGACTTCGATCGAAGCGAATCCGGCTACGGAGACAGGTTTGTAGTCAGGTCCGCTCTTTGCTTGTGATCGGAAGGAATATCCGCACCGACCGCGCCGTAAAGAAGTTGTTGGGCCCTTCCGGATAGTGGCTCTGGGTCTCG
>Ga0134125_10006696_pt1 | contig 13025 bp, 11 predicted proteins | sample KB31751_FD_96464 | JGI IMG/M metagenome (GOLD analysis project Ga0134125, IMG submission 96464) | Terrestrial soil microbial communities with excess Nitrogen fertilizer from Kellogg Biological Station, Michigan, USA - KB3-175-1 | ecosystem: Environmental > Terrestrial > Soil > Unclassified ... | reverse complement strand
CGCGGCGTCGAAGGAAGCCGCGTTCCGCGCTTCGGTGGAACAGTGCGGGCAACCGCCCAGGTGCTGATCGAGGGCCGACGCGTCTTCCGGCGCAAGCTCGCCCGCGCCGGGAGAACCCGGCCGGCGAAAGCGCAGAAAGAATCGAGCGTCCCCGCAGTCCATGATCATTCTCGCAATTTGGCCTCTTTACCGCTCAAGGCCGTCCGCAAGTACACCTTGGCTCGCGCCAATCGCGACATCACCGTACCGATCGGTAACTCCATCTGCTCCGCGATGTCGCGGTAACTGAACTCTTCGAAATAGTAGAGGATGATCGGGGTCCGGAACGATTCATCCAGGTCATTTAATGCCAGCTGAAGGGCGGCCGGGTCAATATCGGGCATCGCCGAGCCGTTCGCCTCGCGCTCGGGCAATTCGCCGACTGCGTCCAGCGGCACGATCCGATGCCGCTTCTCATCGCGAACTCGGTGCAAGTAGGCGTTCCGCAAAATGCGGAAGAGCCAACCGCGGGCGCGGTCGGTCTCGCGAAGCTGACCGAGGCGGCTAAGCGCTTTACCGAACGTCTCTTGCGTCAAGTCCTCGGCGTCGGCCTGGGTTCCCGCAAGCCGAAACGCATAGCGATACAGAGCCTGGTAGTGGGCGTCGATCAGGTCGTGTAACCCGCCGGCCATCGCGCCGCCCTCACCTAATAGGAACCCAATGGTGTGGATTTATTCCCGAAATGCAGGAAAACCACGCCCAAGAAACGATTCGCTCGTCACCGGCTTTCATATGGGAATCCCAAAAATGCGCATGCAAGCGGAGAGCATGAACCGACGCACTCACACTCGCACTCGCACTTTTGTCTTTTTGGAATAATTTCCGGGAATAAAAGGACGGAGTTTGTATCTATGGGAGCGTGGCGGGACCGGCGGCTGCCGCCTTTCGCTGATCGATCATCGTAAGTTGCGACTATTTAACGAGTTGCGGCAATCTATGTTCGGCAGATGGGAGGCAATGAATCGTGCAGCCTCGATTCGCCCACCGGTATTTCGCCGGCCGGGAAGCCGACTGATTCAGCTCTGAACCGAGTTGAGTTGCTCGTTTCTCGTTTCTTCTGTTGGCCACACTTAACTTCGAGGAGACTCTGATGAAGCGCGTTATCGCCACCCTGGTTCTCTCGCTCAGCATCGCCACCCTGGTCGGCTGCGGCAGCGGCACCCCGACCGGAGGCGGCAGCAAGGGCACCACCCCGGCCCCCAGCGCCGCGACCAAGTCCTGAGTGCGTTGCGGCTTGATGCCGCTCAAGGCCCACTCGCAAACGCGGGTGGGCTTTCTCATGCGCTGTCACTTCGCCGCGATGGCTCGCTGCAAGGGTGCAATGACATTCGGCACCACGTAACTGTTCACCAACTCATCCAGCACGCGGCGTTGGTTCTGGTACGATTCCGCGAACGACTTGAACGGCGTCTTCCCCCAAAATTGCCGCACCGTGAAGTAGACGCTAATGGGCGCTTCGGGGAAGTTCCCCGTCCGCACCTGGTAAGCGCTCGTCCGCGTTTCCAGGCTGAGCCGGCACTGCAACTGGCAGGCGTCGTCCAGGGCAAGCATGATCGTCGGCTGGTAATTGAGCACGCGGCCGCCCGGCACCTGCGCCAGCCCTTCCAGCGGCGTTCCATTCGCGAGCGCCTCCGCCACCACCTCGTCGTGGTTTCCCTGGAACAGGAAGTCGAAGTAATAGAGCACGTCCATCGACTCGGTCTGCATGGCGTGCAAGTCGAGATGGTAGGGGGCCATTTCCAGGATGCGTTCGTTGTGGGCGTCGGCGTCCTCGATGGCCGGCGGATTGACGAAGCCGATGCAGAGCCGCCGAGCGTCGAGCGAGCACCACCGGTAGCTGCCGGCCTCGCGGTCCTCTTCGAGCATGTATTCGCCGTCCGAGCGCTTTTCGAACTCCGTCATTTTCGGGACGGCTTTTTGGACCGCTTCAAAGAAATGCAACACGGGCTCGCGCCCCGTCGGCATATCGAGTTTGCTGTGTAAATAGCTCGAGACCCCGAAGTCGTCGCAAAGGGAGGAATATGAATTCATGGGTGGGCTCTCGTGGTCCAGAGTAAGCGGGCTATTGGTGCGCCATTCCGTGGCGACAGTTGCTCCCTTGTTCCGAGGGAGGGACGGCCGGCCGGGGAGAGATGCGGCCGAACTGGTTTCGGCTGCCGTCGGGTCTTCTCTATTGTTCGATTCCGACAGTCCGGAAGCAAGGCCAGCAGAAGGCCCAAACCGCTCGCGTTTTCCGAATTGCAACAATTATAAGACACGTTGGCGGAGGAATCTGGGAGCTGCGGGCAACTTGCTCGGGTCGATGGTTTGGTGCCACAGGCATTCTTGCCTGTGCAGGCGATAAGAGCACAGACAAGAATGTCTGTGCCACCAAACTGGTGCACGTCCCCGTGCCCGCTTCCCCTCGCCCCGATACTCCGCTACACTACATTCACCTACCCCATCGACCCTTCCTCGCGGGATCACTCCGATGTTGCGCCGCCGGTTTTGCTTCTGCGTTTTTTGCGCCGTGCTTTCGGCAATCGTCTACTTCCTGATGTTCGCCGGGATGCAGACAGCGTCGGCCCAACCGCCCAAGGCCGTCAGCTTCATCAACGACGTGGCTCCGATCCTGAAAGAGAACTGCTTCGCCTGCCACGACGCCAAGAAGAAATCCGGCAAGTACGACATGACGAGCTTCGAGAAGCTGCTGGCCGGCGGGGCCAACGGCGAACCGATCGCGGCCGGCAAGCCGGAACAAAGCGAGATGCACGGCCTGATCGTCAGCAAGGAACAGCGACGGATGCCGCCCCGCGACAAGGGCGAAGCCGTACCGAAGGACAAGGCAGACGTGATCGCGCGGTGGATCAAGGCCGGGGCCAAGCTCGACGCGGGGATCGACGCCAAGGCGGACCTCGTGCGCGAACTGCGGGTCCGGTGGAAGCCGCCGGCACCGCCGAAAGTGTACCCCTTCCCGACCATCGTCAACGCCCTGGCCTTCACCCCGGACGGCAAGCAACTCGTCGTCGGCGGCCATCAAGAACTGACCGTGTGGGACATCGCCTCGGCGAAGTTGGTGAAGCGCATTTACACGCGTGCCGAACGCGCGTACGGCATGCTCTTCTTGCCGGACGGCAAGCTCGCCGTGGCCGGCGGCCGCCCCGGCCAGGAAGGCGACGTTCGCATCTTCGACATTTCAGCCAAGGGCAAGATGGACGGCGGCGTCGAGATTCTCGATGGCGTCAATGACCCCAAGGTGATGCTCAAGCAACTGCTCGACACGGAAGATTCGGTGCTCTGCATTGCCGCGACGCCGGATGGCAAGATGCTGGCGGCCGGCGGCTGTGATCGCGCCGTTCGCATCTGGGATCTCTCCGGCGGCATCGCCAAGGCCAAGCTCGACCAGACTGTCGAGAACCACGCCGACTGGGTGCTCGGCATCGCCCTCACCGCCGACGGCAAATACCTCGTGACAGCCGGCCGCGACAAGACCGCCAAGGTCTGGGATTTGAAGCTCAAGGAATCGGTCGTCACGTTCCCCGAGCATCAACAGATCGTGTACGGCGTCGCGGTGAAGGCGGACGGAACGTCCGGCTTCTCGGTCGGGGCCGACAAGCAACTGCGAACCTGGAACCCGAAGGGGGAAGGGAAGCAGGTGAAGAACGCCGGCGGCCACGGCGACGACATCTTCAAGATCGCCTTCAACCCGAAGCAGCCACTGCTGGCGACTTCCTCCGCGGACAAGTCGGTGCGGCTGTGGAACAGCAACACGCTGGCGGCGAGTAAGACGCTGGCCGGGTTGAACGATTTCGTCTTCGCGGTGGCGTTCAGCGCCGACGGCAGTCTGGTCGCCGGGGGTTCGTACGATGGCGGCGTCGCGGTGTGGAAGGTCGCCGACGGCACGCTGGTGAAGGCCTTCAACGCCAGCCCCGGCATCGTGACCAAGCAGCCGGAGCCGCCGAAGAAGAAGTGATTTGCTTTCGCACGCGCCGGCCGCGGGGTATCATGCACGTTCCCTCCACGGAGCCGAAACATGACCTCTCCCTCGCGCCGCGCGTTCCTCGCTTCATCCGCCTTGACGCTGTCCACCGCGTCCTATAATCGGGCCGCCGATCAGCCGAACGAACGGATGCGGATCGCCGTCATGGGCTGCCGCATCCGCGGCAAGCAGCTTCTCCCCGTCTTCCTCAAACAGCCGAACGTCGAGATCGCCTACGTCATCGATCCGGATGAACGGCTGCACGCGGACATGCTGAAACTGGCCAAGAGCCAGGCATCGCCGCCGAAAACCGCGACCGATGTGCGCAAGGTGCTCGAGGACCCGACGGTGACCGCTCTCGTCGTGGCGGCCCCGGATCACTGGCATGCCCTGGCCACGGTGTGGGCCTGCCAGGCCGGCAAGCACGTCTACTGCGAGAAGCCGTGCTCGCACAACCTGGTCGAGGGCCGCCGCATGGTGCAGGCCGCCCGGAAATATAAGAAAGTGGTGCAGATCGGCACGCAGCGGCGCAGCCAGCCGAGCGTCATCGCCGCCCGCGAATACGTCCTCGGCGGCAAGCTCGGCAAGGTGGCCTTCGCCCGCGCCTGGATCGGCGGCGGCCGCCCCAACATCGGCTTCGCCAAACCCGAAGCCGTTCCCCCCGGCGTCGATTACTCCCTCTGGCTCGGGCCGGCGGCCGAAGGACCGTTCACCAAGAACCGCTTCCACTACAACTGGCACTGGTTCTGGGATCTGGGCACCGGCGAGATCGGCAACAACGGCATCCACGGCCTCGATACCGCCCGCTACGTCATGGGACTCGATACGCCGACGAAGATTTCCTGCTCCGGCGGCAAGTACCACTACGACGACGAGCAGCAGACGCCGGACACGCAGATTGCGGCGTTCGATTTCCCGACCGGGGCGGGGGGCGCCGCCGGTTGCACGCTCGTCTGGGAACACCGCGTCTGGGAGAAGAAAGACCAGGGGCCGGAAGGGCAGTCGTACGGCATCACGATCCACGGCGACAAGGGAACCATGCTCTTCAACGGCGACGCCTGGCAGGTCCGCGGCGGCGACGGCGCCAGCGAGAAGCCCAAGGGCGACATGGTCGGCATGCACATCCGGAATTTCCTCGATTGCATCCGCGACGGCAAGCGACCGCACGCGGATATTGAAGAAGGGCACAAGAGCACGCGACTCTGCCACCTGGGCAACATCGCGTATCGCACCGGCAAAACGCTCTTCTTCGACGCCAAGACGGAGACCTTCCCGGCTCAGCCGGAGGCGAACAAGTACCTCGGCCGCGAGTACCGCAAGGGCTTCGAGTTGCCGAGTGTGTAGGTTTAGCCGCGAGTCGGAGACGAGTGCGTTCAGCGCTTTTCGTTCCAGGCCGGGTTGGCATACTTGGCGGCGCGGATCGCGGCGATTCGCTCGGTTTCTTCCGCGGTCCAGTCGTTGGGCTGCGCGGCGAACCGACTGGCGAGTGCATCCGCCAAGCGTTCCGGCGTGAATGGCTCGCACCCAGACATATCGTTGATCCCCGGCAGCATGGGCGCGAATTCACTTCGCGAAAGCAGAATGCTGCCATGTTGCAAGAGCGCCCCCTTCAACTTCCGCTGCGCACTGCCGGCCACCTTGGAACCGTTCACGAGCAGGTCGCCGGGCGTCTGATGCAAGAAGCAGAGCACGTCGCCGAGCTTGCGTTCTTCCCCGCAAACCACGAGGTGTGCCGCGATACCCGACTCGGCAAGAACATCGCGGAGCAAGTGGTGGAACCGGCAGATCCACGATTCGCGCGAGTGCCACGCTTTCCCTTCCGGTAAAGCCAGGGCATAAGTGAGTTCGCGGTGATGGAGGATGGCGGCCCCACCGGTCGCTCGCCGGACCACGGGCAGAGGCGAGCGGGGGGCGTTAGCCCCCTGATTCTCTTCAACGATGAGAGAATCAGGGGGCTGACGCCCCCCGCTCGCCTGAAAATACCCTAACGACAGTGTCGGTTTGCTCCAGGTGTAGAAGCGCAGCGAAGCCACGCCGCGTTCGGAGGCGGTCTCCAGCATCGCCTCGTCCGCGGCCATATGCGTCGCTCCATCGGAACGCGCCAGCGGCAACAGGCGGATCGGAGGCGTCATGAAGCCATTATAAGCCACCCCTCACACGGTCGCACCTTGTGCGGCCAGGTCCGGTTCGATCACTTCGCGCCAGCAATCGGGGCAGATGCCGTGGCTGAAGCGCGCGTCCGAGTGCGCCGTGATGTATGTCTCCACCCGCTGCCAGTAGTTCTGATCGTCGCGGACCTTCTTGCAATACGCGCAGATCGGCAGCAGCCCCTTCAATTGCTTCACCTGGGCCAGCGCGTACTCGAGTTCCTTGACGCGGTCCGCCATGGCCTGCTGCAAGCCGACGACGCGTTCGCCGACGCGGATGCGCGAACGGAGTTCCTCGCGGTCGAACGGCTTAGTGACGTAATCGTCGGCGCCGCTATCGAGGCCCGCCACGATGTCGCCGGAATGCCCCTTGGCCGTGAGAAGAATCAAGTACGTGGGAACGGCCTTCACGAGGGCCCGCGAGCGGCGGCACACTTCCGGCCCCTCGAGGCCCGGCATCATCCAGTCGAGGATGGCCAACTTCGGGCAGTCTTCGCGCTGGAGCACTTGCCTGGCGGCCTGGCCATCGCGGGCCACCACCACTTCGTGCCCCCAGTGCCGCAAGGTCGCTTCGAGGATGCGCGCCGAGACCGCGTCGTCGTCGGCCACGAGCACGGACATGGCGGGCGGCGGGGTGCCGCCGCGGCGGACGGGATAGCGCATCACGCCGGTGATCGATTTGGGAGCCACGTAATCGCGGCCCATGGACAGCGGAGATTCCAGGGTTTCTTCGGGCCGGGTCGGGGCGTCGCCGCGGTCTTCGGTCGGTTCGCACGTACACATGATGGATCGCACTCAAGTAGTTAAGGCCAGGGATTGGGAGATCGCCGCGGACAGTTCCGCGATGAGACGATCGATTTCGCGTTCGAGCCGTTCGAAGGCTTCCGGAGCGGCGGCGAGATTGTTCGAGGCGCCGATCGTTTCGAGGGCCAGTGCCGCCGCCGCGGCCGGTCCGCCGCCGACATATCCCGCGGACCCCTTCAAGGTGTGGGCGGCCCGCTTCACGGACGACGCATCGCCGGAGGCGACCGCCGATCGCAATTGTTCCAGAAGCACCGGCGCGTCCGTGGTGAAAAGGGCCGCCACTTCATCGAACAACTCGCGGTCCCCGCCGAGGCGATCGACGGCGCCGTCGCGATCGAGGGCCGGCAAGTCGGTCGGCGGCGGAGTAATCACCGGCGCGGCAATCGACGATGCGGCCCACGCCAGCACGCGCAGCAGTTCCAGTCGGTGCACGGGTTTCGACAGGTATTCATCCATGCCCGCGGCGATGCAGCGCTCGCGGTCGCCGACCATCGCGTGCGCGGTCATGGCGATGATAGGCGTATGCGTTTCGGTGCCCGCTTCCTTCTCGCGGATCATGCGCGTGGCTTCGAAGCCATCGACGTGGGGCATCTGCACGTCCATGAGCACGATGTCGAAGCGCCCGGGCGCCCAGGCCGCGACCGCTTCGCCGCCGTGCTCGGCCAGCGTGACGCTGTGGCCGCTCTTTTCCAACATGCGGATGGCGACGCGTTGGTTGACCGGATTGTCTTCGGCCAGGAGAACGCGCAGTGGACGGACGATCGGGACCCCGGAGCCCGAAGAGGCCGGCGCCTTGGGAACCGGCAGAGGAGCACTCGGAACGGCCACAGCCAGGGCCAGGTTGAGTTCGGACGACTTGACGGGCTTGACGAGGTACGCCGCGATGCCGAGTTCGCGGCTGCGGGCAGCATCCCCTTGCCGATCGGCCGAGGTGAGCAGCAGAATTGGCACGCCGGCAATGGACGCATCCTTGGCAATCGCTTCGACGACCATAAAGCCGTCCATGCCGGGCATCATGGCGTCGAGGAGAACGACGCCGTACGGCTCGCGATCGCTCGCGGCGCGGCGCAGTTCCTCCAGTGCCGCCGGTCCCGACTCCACCGCCTTCGGCTTCGCCCCCCAGTGCCGCACCATCTCCTCCAACACGCGGCGATTGGTGGCATTGTCGTCCACGATCAGTGTCGCCACACCGTGCAGATCCGCGGGAATCGTCGCCCGCCGTTCGATGGAACCGCAGGCGCGAACGAGCGGAATTTCGAAGTGGAAGGTGCTTCCCTTGCCCAGTTCGCTTTCGGCCCAGATGCGCCCGCCCATCATTTCGACGAGCCGCTTGGTGATGGTCAGGCCGAGCCCGCTGCCGCCGAACTTCCGCGTCGTCGAGCCGTCTGCCTGGGTGAACGGTTCGAAGATGCTGGCCAATTTATTGGAAGCGATGCCGATGCCGGTATCGGTGATGCTGAAGCGCATGAGGTAGCGATCGTTCACCGCTTCGAGGCACTGGACGGTCACGACGACCTCGCCGCGCTGGGTGAACTTGATAGCGTTGCCGGCCAGATTGGTAAGCACCTGGCGGATGCGGACCGGGTCGCCGACCACCAGGTCGGGCACATCCGGGCGCAGGTCGCAGGCCAGTTCGATTCCCTTGCCGTGGGCGGTGAAGGCGAGCGCCTTGAGCGTGTCGCCGATGGCGTCGCGAAGGAAGAGCGGCACCGGATCGATGTCCAGTTTCCCCGCCTCGATCTTCGAGAAATCGAGGATGTCGTTGATCACGCAGAGCAGCGTTTCGGCGGAGGAGTTGACCAGCCCGAGCGATTCGCGCTGCTCGGTCGTGAGGTCGGTTTCGAGCAACACTTCGGTCATGCCGAGGATGCCGTTCATCGGCGTGCGGATTTCGTGGCTCATGTTGGCGAGGAACTCGCTCTTGGCCTGGCTGGCGGCCTCGGCGGCCCGCCGCGCCTTGGACAGTTGCTCCTCGCTTTGACGCAGTTCGAAGGTGCGCTCGCGGACGCGTTCCTCGACGCGTTCGTTGGCTTCTTCCAATGCCGCTTGCCGTTCCGCGGAGAGATACACTTCGCGCTGCCCTTGCCAGCAGGCGTAGGCCAGGAAAATGTCTTCGAATGCGACCCAACCGGCGTGTTCGAGCCAGCGCCACTCGGACCCGACGGCCGTGCCGTAGACCGATTCCGGCCAGAAGTAGCCGCGCAGAAAATGATCCGCCCCGGCCACGGCGGAAGCGGTGATCAGTACCCGCCAGTCGCGGTAGAAAGCCAGGAACGCCAGCGAACCGAACACGTGGAAGTGCGTCTCGATGCGGCCGCCCGACAGGTGGATGAACAGGGCGGACATGAGCATCTGGGCGGCGGCGATGGCGTGGCGCGTCGCGGTTTGGCCGGGTCTCTTCAAGGCCAGCAGGACTGGCAAACTGACGACGAGCAGGCCGAGGCCGAGAGCCGCGAGCAGGTGCGGATGCGTGCGGCTCGTCGAACCTTCCCAGGTCACGGGCGTGAGCCAGAACGCCAACAGAACGGCGGCAACCCACTCGAACGCCAGCAACCCGGCGAACAGCCGGTCGGTGCGGCGATAGACGCCGAAGCGGGCTTCCGCCGCCAATTCGGCGCTGCGCGATGCCGACCCGACGAGTTCCGCTCGAGCCACGAATCACCTCGTGATGGGCGAGTTGGGCGAATTGGGCGAATTGGGCGAATAGCGATCCGGGGCCGCCAACGGGCAGCCGTAGATCGGCGTTTTGTCGATACCGGCGGAGCGGCCGCAAAGTCGAGATTCGAGGGCCGTGCGGCCGGCGTTATCGCCGTGGGCGCCGCGGCCGCGCGTGATGCCGCCCTGGAAGAGCACCCGCCCCGCTTCATTGGAATAAATCACGGTGCCCGAGGTCGCGGCTCCGGCGGCCTTCGCCTCGTCTCCGTGCGCGTCCACGCGAACGCGGGCGCCGGGAAGCGCCGCGGCGCGGTCCCACAGTTCGCCCCGCTCCCACCCGGCTTCCATATCGGGCGGACGCACGAACACGATCTCGACATCCGCGTCCCGGCGCTCTTCCAGAACGATGGCCAGTTCGTCGAGCGTCGCCCGACTGCACGGGCAGCGCGGGTGCAAGTAGACGACAACGTGGGGTCGATCGGATGCCGGCAGCGGTTGTGAGGCTGCGGACGGCGCGGCCCCGGGCGTCGCTTCGTACTCCTGCCAAATGCCGAAGCCGATGGCGGTGGACGCCAGCCAGATCGCGATGCCGCCCCAGGTGAGGAACTCTCGCCACACGACGCTGCCTCGATGAAGCCAAGTTCAAGAGCCGATTAACCCTAGTTCACGCCACAGCGAAATGAAGCCGCTTTTCGCGGCGCGGGGCGCGGCGTTTGCCGTGCGAAATGAGATTTGAAGTGGAGCAAGAACCGATCAGTATTCCTGGAGCAGCAAGGCCCCATCCGGGGAAAACCACCCCTGGCCATCGACCTGAAAAACGCCATCGGATCGGGCGGCGAGGAAGCGGCACGATTCCACAAGGATGCGATCCAGCACGATTTCATCCATGGCGTCGAGCGGCTTGCGAATGACGATGAGTTGCTGCGTCTGGATGACGCGTTCCATGAGCGGGGCGTGGTTCGGGCTGTAGTCGCAGGTTTCGAGGAGGGCGGCGAAAGCGTTGAGGTCGCCGCGGATGTCGTCTTCCCGAGTGAGGTAGCGGTTGAGCGTGACGGGAGCATTGAGGCCGGGGCAGCGAAGTTCGCCGGCCGTCCAGCCGAGGTCGTCGCCCTTGAAATGCGGCTCGACCGGCAGGCCGAGACCGTGAAGGTGGTCGGCAAGTTCCGCCGGCGCCGCTTCGCCCAGGCTGCGGCCAAAAACTCGATACCACATGGCAAAATCCAGATTTAAGCCGCGACCCAACGGGGAGCACGAGCTCGCGCTCCCCGTTGGGTCGCGGCTAATCGAATCAGTAATCCGGGCCGGGAAGGTCGCCGGCGGTGGCGGTGCAAAGCGCGCGGAGTGTCTGCTCCGAAGCGCCGCCTTTGAACCAGCGGACCGAACCGTCGGCGAGCGCGATCATGTAGCCATCGGGCGATATGCCGCCCAGCTTCGGCAGTGGGCCGCCCGCCAGATAGACCAGGTCGTCGGGCCGCGTCCATTCCACCGGGTCGACGGCCTCCACCACGAGCGCCGTGTTCGACGTTCCGTCCCGAATCGCGGTGAGTTTCAGACCGAAGGCCAAAGTTCCACCTTTGCCCGATGCTGGCGGCGGAAAGATCGTGCCCGACCCGGTAATCGTCCGGTAATGCGTCATGCCGTTCGATGGATCGGTTCCGGGTTTCGCGTACGTCCGCGGCATTTTGGAGATCAACTGCTTGTTGTGCGGGCTGTCCCATGGCTCGCTGAGATGGAACTGCTTGTACAATTCGCCGTGCTCGATGAAGGGAAGCATCGCGACGCGCCAGCTCAGGCCGACCTTGCCCGTGGAATCGTAAATCCCGATCGGAAGTTCGAAGTTATAGGTGCTAGCAACGTTGTGAAAGCCGAGCCCGAGCTGCTTCAGGTTGTTATTGCTCATGCGCGAGTTCACGTCGCGCGGGGTCGCATCTTCAGAAGTTCGGGGCCGCCGTCCGCCCGGGGCGCTCTTTGGGGGCGCTCCATTGGCCGGCGGAGTTTCGTTGTTGTTCTTCACGGACTCGACGGGCTTCTCGCGAATGCCGAACCAGTAAGCGGCGAATGCACCTCCGCCGGCAACGAGCACGCCGCCGACAATCGCGGCAATGACGGCTGGCGACATCCCGGCTGCGGCCTTCTTCTTCGCCTTTTTCTTCTTGAGCGGCCGCTCCTCGTCATCCTCGTCATCCTCTTCTTCCTCATCGTCGTCGTCGCGGGGCCGCTTCCGGGCGCGCGGCCGGTCGTCTTCATCATCGTCGCGCGGCCGCTTCTTCGCCTTTGGCCGCTCGTCCGGCTCGTCGTCGCCATCTTCCACGACGATCTTCTTCTTCGCAGGCGGAGCGGCGGCGGGTTTCTTGGCCGGGGCCGGTTCCTCGTCCACCACTTCGAATTCCGGCGCCGCGGCCGCCGCAGGCACGACCAGCGCCATCTTGCACTTCGGGCACCGGAGCGTCTTACCGGCCGCCGCGTCCGGCGCATTCAACCGGGACTTGCATTCGGCACAAACGACCGGAATGGGCATGATTCAACCTGGGCTGGGTGGTCGAGCGATTCGAGTAGTCTACGCCTCGCCGATGAGTGAAACATGAGTTAGGGCTTCTTCGAGTCCTTGCCGAACTGCTTCCAATAGAGATCCTTGAACGGGTTCGACTTCGGTTGCACCGCGTCCTCGTTTACCAAATAGGGCGGCAGCGATTCCCACCAGCGATCGTACTCGGCGTCCAGTTTGGCCACGACCTCCGGATTGTCGGCGGCGATGTTGTTCTTCTCGCCGTAATCTGCGGACACATCGAAGAGCTGCCAGTGCCGCTGCCCCTTTTTCTTGCCGGGTGAGACAAGATGCCAGCGCGGCGTGCGGACGCTGCAATCGTCGTACTTGTGGTCGTTCACCTTCGCGCCTTTGGGCCAGCGGCCGACGTGAGTGAACAGCGTCCGTTCCGGCCACTCGGCTTTCGGATCGTTCAATAGCGGCACCAGGCTTCGCCCTTCGACCTGTTTCTCGGGAACCTTGGCCCCGGCCAACTCGGCGATGGTCGGGAAGAAATCGATGTGGGCCGCTAGGCGTGAACAATCGGCGGGCGTCAGCGTTCCGGGCCAGCGCCAGAACGACGCGGCCCGCGTGCCGCCGAGCCACGGCGTCACCTTGCTGCCGCGCATCCCCGCGTTGAACACCTCCACCCCGCCCGTCCCGCCGTTGTCGTTCATGAACACGACGAGCGTATCTTTCTCAATGCCCCAGTCCTTCAGCTTCGCAAGCAGCTTGCCGACGTTGTCGTCGATGTTGGCGATCATGCCGAAGAACTTCGCGGTATTCGGTTTCGTTTTGTCCTTGTAGCGAGCTTCGTCCTCGGGGCGAACTTGCAGCGGCAGATGCGGGGCGTTGGTGGCGATGTAGCAGTAGAACGGCTTTCCTTGAGTGCGCTTGG
>Ga0134125_10006695_pt1 | contig 13025 bp, 14 predicted proteins | sample KB31751_FD_96464 | JGI IMG/M metagenome (GOLD analysis project Ga0134125, IMG submission 96464) | Terrestrial soil microbial communities with excess Nitrogen fertilizer from Kellogg Biological Station, Michigan, USA - KB3-175-1 | ecosystem: Environmental > Terrestrial > Soil > Unclassified ... | reverse complement strand
GATGTTCGTGCACGGCGGCGGCTTTACCGTGGGGATCAAGGATCAGTACGCGTTTGTCGGACAGGTGTTCGCGACGTACGGCATCGGGACGGCCGTCATCAGCTACCGGCTCGCGCCGAAGACCTTCTACCCGGAGAACGTCCTCGACACCGCGCGTGCGTTCGTATGGCTGCGCCAGCACGCCGGCGAATACGGCGGAAAGACCGACAGGATCTTCATCTCGGGACATTCAGCCGGCGCGACGCTCATCGCGCTGCTCGGATCGGATCCCGAGTACCTGAAGCAGGTGGGCGAGTCGCTCGATCACGTGGCGGGAGTGATCCCGATCAGCGGGAGCTTCACCCAGGCCGGCCGGTCGGCGATGTTCCAGGGATTTCCGCCGCCGGATGCCGCGGTCCTGAAGAACGCGTCGGCGATCAACCACGTCGCCGGTCCGCATCCGCCGTTTCTGATTCTCTACGGTGACATGGACCTGCCGCGTACGGGCGAAGACGCGCGGGCGATGGCGAAGGCGCTGACGGACGCGGGGAACTCAGCCGAGGTCCACGAGATTGCCGGTCACGCGCACATGGACATGATCACGGGCGTGACCGATCCTGAAGATCGCAGCCTTCGCTTCATGCTCGGCTTCCTGGCGGGGCGCCGATGACGGCAACTCTCGAACAGCAGATCGCCTCCCGCCAGTGGTACCACAGGATCGAAGTGGCGCCGGGCGTCTTCACGCCGGGACGCTACGACCCGTCGACGCTGCTCGACACGATGGGCTTCCCAAAGGACTTCAGCGGCCAGACCGTGCTGGACATCGGCTGCCTGGATGGCTTCTTCTCGTTCGAGGCGGAGCGCCTCGGCGCGACGCGCGTCCTCGCGACCGATCGCCATCCGATCGGCCACTGCGGCTTCGAGGTCGCCCAGAGGCTGCGCGGCTCCCGAGTCGAGTACGCCGAAGCATCGGTCTTCGACCTCGATCCCGGAGTGCACGGCTCGTTCGACGTCGTGCTGTTCCTCGGCGTCTTCTATCACCTCAGGCATCCGCTGCTGGCGCTCGAGAAGATCCGCCGCGTGTGCACGGGCACGATGTTTCTGGAGACACAAGTGCTCGACAGCCAGTTCGTGCTGAGCGACGGCAGGATGACCACGCTCGCGCAGCTGAATCCCGCGCTCGCCGACTCGATGATGCTGCAGTTCTACCCGGGCGCCGAGCTGAACAGCGATCCCTCGAATTGGTTTTCGCCGACCGCAAAGTGTCTCGAGGCCATGGTGGCCACCTCCGGCTTCGCGGTGCGCGAGGTGAGACGGTTCGGCGGACGTGCCTCGGTCGTCGCCGACGCCATCCCGTTCGAGATTCCGCGGTGGTACGACCTTTAGTACAGGGCTGAAATCCGTGTCAGGCTTCGTGCTCATCCAGCGCATGTCTGAGCATCAGGAAGAGCTCGACGCCTACGCGTCGGCGCTCGAGGCTCTCGCGACGACGGTCCGCGCGATTCCCTGAAGATCCCGCTTCACGTCGAGCAGCGTCAGCTGTCCTGACGCGCGGACCATGTCCTCGACCTCGACGTCCTGTCCCAGCCCGAATTCGAAAATCAGATAGCCGCCCGGCCGGAGGCGCGGGAGCGCGTCGCGAACGACGCGTTGAATCGTGACGAGGCCGTCGCTGCCGCCGAAGAGCGCGACGCCGGGCTCGTGCCCGCCGACCTCGGGCTGAAGCCCCGCGCGGCTGACTTCGGGCACATACGGCGGGTTCGCGGTGATCACGTCGACCGGACCCGTGAGATCGCCGAACAGGTCGGCTTCCACAAACATCACGCGGCTCTCGACGCCGTGGCGCGCGGCGTTGCGGCGAGCGACCTCGAGCGCCTTCGCGGAGATGTCCGTGGCGACGATGCGCGCGTTTCTCCGGTGTTTCGCGACCGCGACCGGAATATTTCCGGAGCCGGTGCCGACGTCGATCATCGTGAAGAGTTGCGTCTCGGGTGTCGACGCCAGCACCGCTTCGACGATCAGCTCGGTTTCGGGACGCGGAATCAGCACGGCCGGCGTCACTTCGAGCTCGAGGCCGTAGAACTCCTTGTGCCCCGTGATGTACGCCAGCGGCTCCCGCGCGGCGCGGCGTGCGACGAGCGCGTCGTACGCCGCCGGGAACGCCGCGGGCGCGGCGTCGCCGGCCGAGGCGAGCAGCGCCGCCGTGTCCCAGCCGAGCACGTGCTGGGCCAGCAGCCGCGCGTCCAGGTTGGCAGAGTGGGAAATGCCGGCGTCGCGCAGTCGATCGCTCGCGGCGGCGACGAGCTCGCGGATGGTGATCAAGAAACCGCGGTGGCGTCCTTGAGTTTTTCGGACTGGTAGTACATCGATACGTTGTCGAGCAGTTCGGCCAGGTCGCCGTTGAGGACGCCTTCGAGCTGGTGCGTGGTGAAGTTGATGCGGTGATCGGTGATGCGGCTCTGCGGGAAGTTGTACGTCCGGATCTTCTCCGACCGTTCGCCGGTGCCCACCTGGCTCTTGCGATCCTTCGCGATCGCTTCCTGCTGCTTCCGCATCTCCATCTCGTAGAGCCGCGACCGCAGGACCTTCATCGCCTTCGCGCGGTTCTTGATCTGCGACTTCTCGTCCTGCTGCGAGACGACCGTGTTGGTCGGCAGGTGCGTGATGCGGACGGCGGAGTAGGTCGTGTTCACGCTCTGGCCGCCGGGGCCGCTCGAGCAGAAGGTGTCGATGCGCAGGTCCTTCTCGTTGATCTGGATGTCGACTTCCTCCGCCTCCGGCAGCACCGCGACCGTCGCCGTGGACGTGTGGATGCGTCCGCTCGCTTCGGTCGCCGGCACGCGCTGCACGCGGTGGACACCGCTCTCGTACTTCAATCGGCTGTAGACGCCGCGTCCTTCGATCGTCGCGATGACTTCCTTCAGCCCGCCGACGCCCGTGTCGCTGCTCGACATGACGTCGATCTTCCAGCCCTGCCGCTCCGCGTACTTCGAATACATGCGGAACAGCTCGCCGGCAAACAGCGCGGCCTCGTCGCCGCCGGTGCCGGCGCGGATTTCGAGCACGACGTTCTTCTGATCGTTGGGATCTTTCGGGACGAGCAGGATCTTGAGGTCCGCGACGAGGGCGTCCCTGCGCGCGCCGAGCGACTTCAGCTCTTCCTTGGCGAGCTCGCGCATGTCGGCGTCGCTGCCGGCGGCCATCTCCTCGGCCTGGGCGATCTCCGATGCGACGATCTTGTACTCGCGGTACTTCTCGACGAGCGGCTCGAGTTCGGCCAGCGCCTTGGCGTGCTTGCGCATCTCGTTCGGATCCGCCTGCACCTCGGCCGTGCTGAGCAGATGCGTCAGCTCGTCGTAGCGTTTCTCTTCAGCCGCCAGTTTGTCGAACATATCGTTCAGCGTTCAGCGTCCAGGGTTCAGCGTCATCCCCCCGATACGGGCGGGAGGAATGCAATCTCATCTCCGTCGTGGACTTCGGCGTCCATGCGCGCGTAGTCGGCGTTCAGCGCGCTGGACATCGACTTCTCGTACGCGGCCAGCCCGGGAAAATCGCCGGCCAGGCCGCTCCACACCGTGCGAATGGTCGAGCCCGCCGGAATCTCGCGCCGAATCTCCGACGCTCCGGCGATGTCACGCAGACGCGCGAACAGCCGCACCGTCACGCGCATGCAATCCGTTCCGCCTCTTCCCGCGCCCGCACATCGTCGGGGTCCGCCGTCGCGCCTTCGATCCAGACGTCGCCGCCGTCGAAGTGTTCGTGCTTCCACACCGGCACGATCTGCTTCACGCGTTCGATGACGTAGCGGCATGCCGCAAACGCGTCGGCGCGGTGCGGAGACGCCGTGACGATCGCGACGCTCGCGTCGCCGACCTCGAGCCGTCCCGTCCGGTGATGCAGCGCCATCCGCATCCCCGGCCAGCGCCCTCGGACTTCTTCGTCGATCCGCTCGAACGCCTTCAGCGCGAGCGGTTCGTACGCCTCGTACTCCAGATACTGTACGCGCCGCCCCTGGTTGTGATTGCGCACGAGACCCAGGAACGTCGTGATGGCGCCGTCCACGCCATCTGATTCTGACGCCACGGCCGACACCAGCGGTTCGAGCGCCAGGGGCGCCGGTCCGATGGCGAACAGCGGGACGGACATCGCCTGTAAGTATCTCTGAATTTCGGCATCTGGTCACTTGGTCAGCTGATCGCTTGAATGCCAAATTGACCAGATGACCAGATGCCGCAATTCATCGTTTCCAGAAGTGCCCGAGGGGTCCGCTTCCCCGGCCGATTGAGATCGAATGTTCGATGGCGCCGGCGACGTACTTTTGCGCGAGCTCGGCGGCTTCGACCAGCGGCCGGCCGAGCGCCAGATGCGCGGCGACCGCCGCGGCGAACGTGCACCCGGTGCCGTGCGTGTTCGGGCTGTCGATGCGCGGCGCGCGGAATTGCGAGAAGTGACGGCCGTCGAACAGCGTGTCGACGACCTCGTGGCTGTAGCGCGCGTGATGCCCGCCGGTGATGATGACGCCGCGGGCGCCGCGGTCGTGAATGCGCCGCGCGGCTTCGCGCAGGTCCTCGTCCGACTGGATGCGCGTGCCGCTGAGCACTTCCGCTTCCGGCACGTTCGGCGTCACGACGTGCGCGAGCGGAAGCAGCTCATCACACAACATCGCGAGCCCCTCGTCGTCCAGCAGCCGCGCGCCGCCGCTGGCGGCGAGGACCGGGTCGACGACGAGCAGCGGCAGATCGAGCTCTTTGATGGCCGCCGCGACGGCTTCGACGACGGCGGCGTCGCCGAGCATGCCGGTCTTGACCGCGTGGATGTCGATGTCGCCCGCGACGGCTTCGATCTGCGCCGTGACGAGATCGGCGGACAGCACCGCCGCATCGACGACGCCGATCGTGGACTGCGCGGTGATGGCGGTGATCGCCGTCGTGCCGTAGACGCCCAGCGCCGCGAACGTCTTGAGATCGGCCTGGATGCCCGCGCCGCCGCTCGAGTCGCTGCCGGCGATCGTCAGCGCGACGCGGGTGTCACTGCCGGCCAAAGATGACCATGAACATGAACGGAGGCATGTTTTCCCGCGAGATCACCTTGAGCCCCGCGCTCGCGGCGTTTTTGATCACGGTCTCCGGATCCACGCGCTGTTCGGGCTCGGGCCCCGGTCCCCCCGCGCCCGGTGAGAAGTCGACGACGCCGATGCGCCCCTGCGGCTTCAGCGATTCGGCGGCGTTCTTCAGGACGGCCACCGGGTATTCCAGCTCGTTGTACGCCCAGTTGATAAGGATGGCGTCGAGGTCGTGCGGCAACCGCGAGTCCTTCGTCGTGCCGAGCACCGTCCGCACGTTGGTCAGGTTCTCGCGCTGCACGCGGCGGCGGATCGCTTCGATCATCTCCGGCTGGACGTCCTCGGCGTACACGAGGCCCCGCTGATTCACGCGGTGCGCGAGACGGACGGTGAACCAGCCGCCGCCGGCGCCGATCTCGGCGACCTTGGATCCGTCGGCGATCTTCAGCGCGTCCATGATCTGTTCGGGCTTGTTCCACTGCTCCCTGTCGGTGCCTTCGAGCACGCCCAGGTTGAGAGGGGAGAAGAGGCCGCGGCGCGGCTTCGGCCTCTGCTGCGCCGCGGTCACGGCGACCAGCGCGCACGCGACGGCGACGATCGCGAACTTAAGGCTGTTCACCGACGATCCCGCCTTTCGTCATCGACTCCACCGACAGAATCTCGTCGAGCTTCTTGGCGTCGAGCAGCCCGCGCTCGAGCACCAGATCGCGAATCGAGCGTCCGCTCGCGACCGCGGCCTTCGCGATCTCGGCAGTGGCGGCGTACCCGATATACGGGCTCAACGCGGTCGCGGCGGCCGTGCTGCGCTCGAGCAGTTCCTTCGTCCGCGCGACGTCGGCCGTGATGCCGTCGACCGTGCGCGATCGCAGGACCTTCATCGCTTCACGCAGAATCGTGGACGCATGGAGCGCGTTCCATGCGATGACCGGCATCATCACGTTCAGTTCGAGCTGGCCCGCTTCGGCGGCCATCATGATCGTCTGGTCGCAGCCCATCACCTGGAAGCAGACCTGGTTCACCATCTCCGGCACCGATGGATTCACTTTGCCCGGCATGATCGACGACCCCGGCTGCACCGCCGGCAGCGCGATCTCGGACAGGCCCGCCCGCGGTCCCATGGAGAGGAGCCGCAGATCGTTCGCGACCTTGCTGACTTCCACGGCGAGCCGGCGCATCGCGCCGGAGTACGCGAGCACGTCGCCCATGCTCTGCGTCACGCGGAAGAGGTTGGCGGCCGGCGTGAGCGACAGTCCCGTATACCGCGCGAGGTTCGCGACGACGCGCCGGCGGTAGTCGTCGCCGGCGTTCAGGCTCGTGCCGATCGCCGTCGCGCCGATGTTCAGCTCGAGCAGCTGCTCGGACGCTCCGGCGACGTCTTCCGCGCCGCGCGCGACGCAGGCGGCGTAGCCGCCGAACTCCTGGCCGAGCGTCATCGGCACGGCGTCCTGCAGGTGCGTGCGCCCGGTCTTGAGGATGTGCGCGAACTCGTCGCTCTTGCGCGCGAGGCTGTCCGAGAGCGCGCGCGCCGAGGCGACGAGCGACGCCGCGCCGAGCAGCAGCGCGAGCCGCGTGGACGTCGGATACACGTCGTTGGTCGACTGTCCTTCGTTGACGTGGTCGTTCGGGTGGACGCGCCTGTACGTGCCGCGCGCCTCGCCGAGAATTTCCGACGCGCGGTTGGCGAGCACTTCGTTCGCGTTCATGTTGTGCGACGTGCCGGCGCCCGCCTGATAGACGTCGACGACGAACTGATCGCGGAAGCGGCCTGAAAGAATTTCGTCCGCCGCCCGGACGATCGCCGCGGCGACGTCGGGCTTCAGGCGTCCGAGCGACAGGTTCGCTTCGGCCGCCGCTTTCTTGACGAGGATGGTGGCGGTGACGAGATCGGCCGGCGCGCGCAGTCCGCTGATGGGGAAGTTGTCGATCGCGCGCTGCGTCTGGACGCCCCAGTAAGCGTCGTCCGGCACCTGAACTTCGCCGAGAGGATCGCGCTCGGTGCGCACAGTTCAGTATACTTCTCAGGTTATGCTTCCAGGTTTTTTCGACAGCGTTCTGCAGCTCATTATCAGGACCTCGACCGATCTCCCGCCGGATGTGCGCGCCGCGATGAAGCACGCGCTCGTCAACGAGCCCGAAGCGACGCGCGCGTCGCAGGCGCTGACGATCATCGCGCAGAACATCGATCTCGCCGCCGACGGTGAAGGCGCGATCTGCCAGGACACCGGCATGCCGACGTTCGAAGTCCACGCGCCCGTCGGCGCGAATCAGATCTGGATGCGACAGCAGATCCGCGCGGCGGTGCAGGAAGCGACCAGGCGCGGCAAGCTGCGGCCGAACTCGGTCGACTCGATTACGGGCAAGAACTCCGGCGACAACCTCGGCCCCGGCACGCCGATCATCCACTTCGATCAGTGGGAGCGCGACGACATCGAGGTCAAGCTGATCCTCAAGGGCGGCGGCTGCGAGAACACGAACGCGCAGTACGCGCTGCCCGTCGAACTGCCGCATCTCGGACGCGCGGACCGGACGCTCGACGGCGTGAAGAAGTGCATCCTGCACGCGGTCTGGAACGCGCAGGGCAAAGGCTGCAGCCCCGGCGCGGTCGGCGTCTGCGTCGGCGGCGACCGCACGTCCGGCTACACGCAGGCGAAGGAACAGCTGTTCCGCACGCTCGACGACGTCAATCCGGACTCGCGGCTCGCCGAGCTCGAAGCGTCGATTATGTCGACGGTGAACAACCTCGAGATCGGCCCGATGGGATTCGGCGGGAAGGTCACGCTCATCGGCTGCAAGGTCGGCGTCCTCAATCGTCTGCCCGCGAGCTTCTTCGTCTCGGTCGCGTACGACTGCTGGGCGTTCCGCCGCCTCGGCGTCGTCCTGGACGGATCGTCCGGCGCGATCAGGAACTGGCTCTATCGCGATCCGTCGCATCCGATCATCCCGATGCTCGATCAGGCGGGCTTCGTGCGCACGGGCCGGGAAGTCGCGCTGAAGGCGCCGCTCACCGAGAAAGACATGCGCGCGCTGAAGGTCGGCGACGTGGTGATGGTGTCCGGCCGCATGTTCACCGGCCGCGACGCCGTGCATTCGTATCTGATGAAGAACCCGCCCCCCGTCGACCTCGACGGCTCCGTCCTCTATCACTGCGGCCCGGTCGTCGTGAAAGAAGGCGACAACTGGCGCGTCACCGCGGCGGGACCGACGACGAGCATTCGCGAGGAGCCGTATCAGGGCGAGATCCTCAAACGCTACGGCGTGCGTGCCGTCATCGGCAAGGGCGGCATGGGCGCGAAGACGCTCGCCGCGCTCAAAGAGCACGGCGCCGTGTACCTCAACGCCATCGGCGGCGCGGCGCAGTTCTACGCGCGCGCGATCAAGAAGGTCGACAACGTGTCGCTGATGGAATTCGGCACGCCGGAAGCGATGTGGCATCTCACGGTCGAAGACTTCCCCGCCATCGTGACGATGGATGCGCACGGCAATTCTCTCCACAAAGACGTGGAACAGGAGAGCGGGCGGCATCTGGAGGCGATCGGAGTCTAAGAGAGAGAACAAGGGCTATGATGTCGCCATGGCCTATCGATTCTTCAGCGTTCCAGTCGTGGCCCTCGCCATTGCCGCCTTAGGGGGAGCTCAAGGGGCCGGTCAGGCGCCATCGGCGAAGCCTGCATCGAAGTCGGCCTGGACGCCGACCCGAACGCCCGACGGGCAACCAGACCTGCAAGGGTATTGGACGAACGCCACATTTACCCCTCTCGAGCGCCCGGCCGGGGTTACGAAAGAGTTCTTCACTCCCGAAGAAGCCGCGGCATATGAGAAGCAGCGCGTCGACGCGTTCCTTGGCCAACCCGCCGACAATATCCATTACGACGATGCGATCTGGCAGACCGAGACTTACAAGAAGGGTGTGTCGGGCTTACGGACGTCGCTGATCGTCGATCCCGCTGATGGGCGCATCCCTCCGCTGACGCCGGAAGCGCGGAAGCGGGCGGCCGATCGCGCCGCGCGAAGAGGCAATCCGTACGACGCCGCGCAGAACGCATCGAATCTCGAGCGCTGTCTCACGTGGGGCGCCGATGTCCCGCCGCTGCTGCCGGCGGTCTACTACTCCAACCTGCAGATCATGCAGGGCGCGGGGTACGTGGTCGTCATGACGGAAACGATTCACAGTGCCCGAATCATTCCGCTCGATAACCGTCCGCATCTTGGACGCAACCTGCGTCAGTGGATCGGAGACTCGCGCGGTCACTGGGAGGGGAACACTCTGGTCGTCGACACCACCAATTACTCGGACAAGATTGGTTTCCGTGGAGCGGGTGAGAACCTGCACGTGACCGAGCGGTTCACCCGCGTCGATGCCGACACGATTCGCTACGGATTCACCGTCGACGATCCCACAACGTGGACGCGATCGTGGAGTGCGGAAATACCGATGAAGAGGATGCAAGGACCGCTGTACGAGTACGCCTGCACTGAAGGAAACTACGGCCTGGCGAATATCCTCCGAGCGGCGCGTGTCCAGGACACGAAGGCCGAAGGCGCGGCCAGGGCCAATCGCGATTGAGCAGTGCCTAACCCGTCTCGCCGCGCCCGCACACGTAACGCGAGGCCTCGCCCAGTTTGCGAGACTACGTTGCCTGTCCGCGTCGCAGATTCCACATTCCCTGCGCCGAGAGGATGAAGGTGACGCCCCCCAGCCCGCCGAGCGCCCACAGTGTCCAGACGAAGAAGAACCCCCCGGCGGACTGGGCGATCTCGCCGTAATGCTGTCCCCGCATGTGCATGACGGGCATCGCTGCCGCGAGCAACCCGACGAGCAGCATGATGACGTGCCCCGATCGCCGCTCGGAGAGTACGAGCGTCCCGTACAGCAATACCACGAGGACGAGCAACGCGGTGTTCGAGGACTCGGCCTTCGATATCCCACGGACGATGTCGTCCGTAATGTGAAGCGTCAACAAAAAGATTGAGAGGAGAGAAGTGACGACCAGGATTGTGTTGCGCTTCATTCGATACTCCCTGAGTTCGATTGGGGGCGAGTCGGCGTGAGCGTAACACGGTGGTCAGGCCGCGCTGACCGTCCGCTTCTGCGTGCTCGGCGGTTACCGTCGTGTCACAAATTCTTTCAATGGTGGTCTGGAGTATCGGTGCTCCATCGCCGCCAGATCCAGATCCATCGTCTCCATGTCGTAGATCGCGAGCAGTGGAAACGGTGAGAGCGACGGGACGTCGACCGTCTTCAGATATCCCTGGCACGACATGCAGAGTTCGAGACGGCGCTGGATGCGTTCCGGATCGGGCGCGGCGGTCCTGAACTTCTCCTGGTCCGACTCGCCGCAGTACGTGCAGCTGTACTCGTCGCGCTCCCACGCCGCCGCGCAGAACGAGCAGCGCAGGATGCGATGGCCGTCGACGACTTCCATCAGCGCGGGCCACGATCCGCACATCGCGCAGAACCCCTGGTTCCATTCCGCGGCCGCGGGCAGCAGCGCGCGCTGGAGCGCATGCGCGAACGGGCTCGTCGCCAGCTCGGCGAGCAGCCACACGAGATCCGGCGCGAGGCCGCGGTGAATCGCGCCCTGGCGGATCGCGTCCTGATTCCGCGACAGCGACGCCGTCAGGAGCGACCCGCAATCCATCTGGCCCTCGACGACCGACGTCTTGATGTGCTCGGCCGCGTCGCCGGCGCCTCCGGCCGCGAGCGTGTCGCAGAGCGTGATGAAGACCGGTGTCAGCACCGCCAACGGCAGCGGGATCGGCTCACCGATGAGGATGGGGACCCCGCGCCTGAGTTTGGCGTCCAGATACCTGGGGGGCAACGACAGCTTCGGCAGCCGCCCTTCGATGGTCCCGGCCGCCGAGATGACCGACGCCAGCAGGCGCTGCTGAAGGTCGACGGCGGGAATCAGATCGGGCCGCGACTGGCGCAGCGCCTCCCACCGTTCAGTCGAAATATCGTGCAGTTCGTGTGGATTGGGCCGGGGGACCGCGACGAGAGGCATGCGGTATAATGATAGAGATTCCCAGGAGAAATAAGGATCATGATCAACGTCTCTGAAACAGCGGCCGGGAAGATCAACGAACTGCTCAGCGAGGAAAACAAGGCCGGCAGCGGCCTGCGGGTGTTCGTGCAGGGCGGCGGCTGCTCGGGCTTCCAGTACGGCCTGATGATCGAGGAAAACGGCCAGGGCGCGGGCGATCAGGTGTTCGAGTCGCACGGCGTCAAGCTGTTCGTCGATCCGATCAGCATCCGTTATCTGAAGGGCGCGGAGGTCGACTTCGTGGACACCGTCACGGGCGGCGGCTTCACGATCAAGAACCCGAACGCGACCTCCACCTGCGGTTGCGGCTCGTCGTTCTCGACTGAGTAGCTCTGGCACGACCCCTTCCGGATATCTCGGGCCTGCGTCCAGCAGGCGGCAAACGATCGACTAAGCGCGAACAGATTCTGGGGGCCTTCCTCGAACAGGAAGGCCACCTCAGCGCCGACGATCTCTTCAGCCTCGTACGAAGCTCGCACCCCGGCATCGGCCGCGCGACCGTCTACCGCACGCTGCAGTGGATGGTGGATCAGGGCCTCGCGCGCAAAGTCGACTTCGGCGAAGGTCTCGCGCGCTTCGAGCCGACGTATCACCATCCGCGTCACTTCCATCTCATCTGCCAGCAGTGCCACCGCACGTCGGAGTTTCTGAGCTCCGACGTCGAGACCCTGATGGAGGAAATCGCCGCGGCGCGCAACTTCACGGCAAAGCAGGCGGTCGTCCAGATCGTCGGCATCTGCGAGGAGTGCAGGACCGGGACGTCGACCACGCCGGCAACGTCCAAGCTCGACGGCACGATTACCGAGCTCGTGTTCGCGCGCGACGCGCTGCGCATCGCGATCGCCACCGAGCGGAGCGGCCAGGCGTTCTATACGCGCGCCGCGAAGTTCACGAAAGACGCGCGCGGGCGCGCGATCTTCGACAAGCTCGCGCACGAAGAGAACGATCACCTGAGCACGCTCGAGAAGCGCTACCAGGAGCTGCTCGCCACCGATCCGCTGCTCGAGTCGCGGCCGACGTTCCTCTTCTTCAAGGGCGCGGCGAACGGCATCTTCGCCGCGGCGGCCGACGAGCTCGGACCGGGCGTCACCGACCTGGACGCGCTGCTCATCGGCATCAGGTGCGAGCGCGGGTCGCACAACTTCTTCAAGAAGTACGGCGAGCGCTTCGAGGACTCGGAAGGCAAGCGGATCTTTCTCGAGTTCGCGGACGAAGAGCGCGCGCACCTCGATCTGCTGATCAACGAATACCGCGCGCTGCGCGAGCGGACGGGCCGCAAGCCCGCGCGGATTGCCGCGAAGTCTCCCGCGTCGAAGTCACGGCGTTGATCGATCTCCATACGCACACGACGGCGTCCGACGGACGCTGCACACCCGAAGAGCTCGTGTCGCGCGCGGCGTCCGCGGGCGTGACGGTGCTGAGCGTCACCGACCACGACACCGTCGCCGCCGCGGCCCGCGTCACCGCGGCGTGCACGTCCGCGGGAATCGAATTCATCCCCGGCATCGAAGTCACGGCCATCGTCGACGGCGCCGACGTGCACATCCTCGGCTATTTCATCGACACCGCGTCGCCGTCGCTCGCGGGCTTTCTCACCGAGCAGCGGCGGCAGCGCGTCGAGCGTGTGCGCCAGATCATCGCCCGCCTTGCCGAGCTCGGGGTCGAGCTCGACGCGGACGCCGTGCTCGCGCCGTCGGCAGGCGACAGCGCGAAGGCCGCGGGACGCCCGTGGATCGCGCGCGCGCTGGTGAACGCCGGCGTCGTCGCCAGTACCCGCGAGGCGTTCGACAGATTCCTGAAGCGCGGGCAGCCGGCGTTCGTGCCGCGGCGCGGTCCGATGCCGGCCGACGTGTTCTCGCAGATTCACGCAGCCGCCGGCCTCGCGTCGATCGCGCACCCCGGGCTCCTCGGACGCGACGATCTCATCCCGCCGTTCGTCGCGG
>Ga0134125_10006694_pt1 | contig 13026 bp, 10 predicted proteins | sample KB31751_FD_96464 | JGI IMG/M metagenome (GOLD analysis project Ga0134125, IMG submission 96464) | Terrestrial soil microbial communities with excess Nitrogen fertilizer from Kellogg Biological Station, Michigan, USA - KB3-175-1 | ecosystem: Environmental > Terrestrial > Soil > Unclassified ... | reverse complement strand
GCCCGGCTACTTGCCGTGGCACTTCTTGAACTTCTTGCCGGAGCCGCAGTGGCAGGGCTCGTTGCGGCCGACCTCGGGCTCCGTCTTCACGTAGGTCTCGCCGGGCTTGGCCGCCGCTTCCTCGTTGAACTCGCCCTTCTCCAGGCGGTCCTTGTTCTTTTCGATCCAAGCCTGGACGGCCTTCATGTCCTTGATGTCGACGCCCTCGCGCTGCATGTGCGTCGCCAACGTGCGCAGCTGCTTGAGGAACGCCGGGTCCTTCCACTTGCGGAAGAACGCCGCCATCATCCCCTTGGCCTTCGGGTCGTTGGCCAGCTCCGGCGGCAGGGACGGCATGCCCGGGATGTTGGGCATCCCCGGGATCGACGCGCCGCCCTCGGCGGGCTTCTCTTCTTCCTTCGCGAACGGATTGAGCTTCTTGATCCAGGAGGACATGGGGTCAGGCCTTCACTTTTTCAACTTGTTTGAAAATGGCGGAAGGGGAGGGATTCGAACCCTCGAGAGGCTTGCACCTCTGGCAGTTTTCGAGACTGCTACCTTCAACCGCTCGGTCACCCTTCCGTGTCCGAAATCGTCGGCGGTTGAAGACTCATTTTAGCATACGCGCGGCGGCCTTCCCCGAGGTTCATGAGTCGGCCAAGAGAATGTGACTCCGGCCGGATGTCCCGCGGCCTCGCGGAACCCTAGAATCGATGCCCATGAAACACTTCAAAATTCTCGTCTCGATCTCCGTCCTGGCCGCCGCCGGCTGCGCCGAGCGCCCGGCCTACTTCGGCACCGCCGCCCGCGTGACCCAGCAGAACGGGGCGGCTTACTGGGAGTCTCCGGCCATGTCCCCGGCCTACATGCGGGTCCGCATGCTGAAGCCCCAGAGCGCCGCCCGCGCGACCCCGGCCGTCTACGAGGGGACTCTGACCATCCGCTCGATCTCTCCGGCGGTGATGCAGTCGTCGTTCACCGTGGCGGAGGGAAGCTCGGCGACCTTCCATTATGATCTCAACACGCGCGCGACGGCCGTGCGCTACGAGCCGGGCGCGCTCGACGTCGTCGTCGCCTGCTCGCGCGGCGAGTGCCGGGCCAGCGCGACGCCCGCGCCGATCTGGGACGACGGGTCGGTCCTGCTCAAGCTCAAGAAGAAGAGCCCGCGGCGCCGCGTCGAGAAGCGCCAAGCCTCGCGCAAGGCCGCGGCGGACGCCGGCGCCCTCGCGGCGGCGGCGGATCTGCGCAAAGACGCCGACTGCGCGGCCCTCGATCAGACCGTGACGGCCGCCTCGACGCGGATGTCGCGGACCGGCGAGGCGGAGACGCGGACCGAGCGCGAGGCGCGCGGACGCTATCTCGCGCAGGGCTGCCCCGCGTGGCTCGACGGGCACGGGGGCGCGGCGGCGGCGCGGCGGAGAGTCCGCCTATCGGGCTGGACCAGCCTCGACGGGCAATAACCGGGGCTCAGCCCGGCGTCGGGGCGCGGGGAGCCGGAGCTTCCGCCGACGGCGCGGGCTCCATGCGGCGCGGGACGTAGACGTGCGCGCGGCCGGCGTTGGCCGCCCCGACCAGGCAGGGCAGCTTGAGCTCGTGGAACTTGTAGCTCGACGCGCGCAGGGGCTCGATCGAGGAGACGACCTCGATGTGGCCCGAGCGGTTGTTGAAGCCGCACACGTTGCGGTCGAAGACGATGATGCTGCCGATGACGAGCGGGTCGACGCGCAGGTCGAGGCGCCGCAGGGGCGCCTTGCGCGCCTCCGCCGGGTCCTTCTGCTCCTTGGTCTCGAGCGCGTTCATCGCCCACGCGAAGCTGAAGGCGCGGCGGGAACGGCGCCAGTCGCCGCGCAGGGGGACCTCGTCGCGATACTCGTTGGTCCAGAGGCCGGTCGACTGCAGGGCCATGCGGACCCATTCGTAGCAGCGGCCCTTGCGCCGGCGCTGCTCGCGCCGCGCCTTCTTGCGCGTGGTCGCCGAGTACCAGCCCTGCGCGCCTTCCTCCGCCGCGGAGGCCAGCTCCTCGGCGCGGTCCCAATCGACGCTGTCGAGCACGCTCTCGGTCGGTCCCTGCGGCTCGGCCGGGGCGACGCTCGGCACGACCTTGCGCGTCCGGATCTTCTTGCCGTGCCGGATCAAGGTCACGAGCTTCGTCGAGGGCTTGGCGGGCGCGACCGGGGCGGCGACGACGTCGGCGAGATAGAGGTAGCGGGGCTTGTAGCTGCGCTGGCGGACCTCGGCGGTGAGCGCGGCGGCGCCCGCGGCCTCCTCGGCGGTCAGCGGCGCGGTCGAAGCGCGCACGCGGTCGCGGTACACCGGCAGGGCCGACTCGGGAGGGCGGATGCCCAGGCGTCCGGCGACGAGCACCGCCATGTCCGCGTAGACGGGCAGCGTCTCGGCGCCGCGGCCGGCCTCGATGAACGCGGCCTGCCCGGACAGGGACTTCAGGGCCGCGACCTGGTCCGGGAACGCGGAGGTAAGACGGGCGGAGACGTCGAGCGCGGGGAGCGGGACGGTCCCCTTCTTGTCGAGATAGGACGCGCGCGCGCCGGCGAGGAAGGCGACGCGCAGGGCGTCGAAATCGCGCTGGTCGGCGCTGGCCACGGCCGCCGCCGAGGAAGCCGCGACGATTGCCATAGTCGCGGGAGCCGGGGCGGAGCTCTTGGGGGTCTCGAACACGGCCGGCGTCTGTGCCGCGGCCGCCCCGTGAAGGGCGCCGAGCGCGGCCGTCACGGCCATGACGCAAGAAAGTCGCCGGAAAGTCATGCGTTCCAGTTTAAGGTCCTTGGCGCGGGAAATCAAGTTCCGGGGGCCCAAATTATTCCTAAATTCCCGGCGAACGCTCAGTTTAGCAATTTTATGACAAGCCCCGCCCTCGGCGAATTGAGCGGGATTTGTTTGCCGGGCCCGGGTGCGCGGGGATAAACTCCGGGGGAAGGTTGGCGCCTGCCCAAGGGGGACCCGTGTCGGACCAATGGTACAAGGAGGCCGTCTTCTATGAGGTCCCGATCAAATCCTTCTGCGACTCCAACGCGGATGGGATCGGCGATCTGCCGGGCCTGACGTCCAAGCTCGACTACCTCAAGCACCTCGAGATCGACTGCATCTGGCTGCTGCCCATGTACCCGTCGCCCCTGCGCGACGACGGCTACGACATCTCGGACTTCTGCGCGATCAATCCCGACTACGGCACGCTGACCGACTTCGAGAACTTCATCAAGGCCGCGCACGAGCGCAAGATCAAGGTCATCGCCGACCTCGTGCTCAACCACACGTCCGACCAGCACCCGTGGTTCCAGGCCGCGCGCCATCCCGGCAACCCCAAGCGCGACTGGTACGTGTGGTCCGACGACGACCAGCGCTACAAGGGCGTGCGCATCATCTTCACCGACACCGAGAAGTCGAACTGGACCTGGGATCCGGTGGCCAAGGCCTACTACTGGCACCGCTTCTTCTCGCACCAGCCCGACCTGAACTTCGACAACCCCGAGGTGCGCGCCGCGATGCTCGACGTCGTGCGCTTTTGGCTCGACAAGGGCCTCGACGGCTTCCGCGTCGACGCCGTTCCTTATCTGTTCGAGCGCGAGGGCACCAGCTGCGAGAACCTGCCGGAGACCCACGCGTTCCTCAAGCAGATGCGCGCCATGGTCGACGAGTACTACAAGGACCGCGTCCTGCTCGCGGAGGCCAACCAGCTGCCCGCGGAGGTCCGTCCGTACTTCGGCGACGGCGACGAGTGCCACATGGCGTTCCATTTTCCGCTGATGCCACGCATCTTCATCGCGATCCGGCGAGAGGACCGCAAGCCGATCGTGGACGTCCTGCGCGAGACCCCGCCGATCCCCGACAACTGCCAGTGGGGCCTGTTCCTGCGCAACCACGACGAGCTGACCCTCGAGATGGTCACGGAGGAGGAGCGCGAGTACATGCTCAAGGAGTTCGCGCACGTGCCGCGCATGAAGCTGAACTTGGGCATCCGGCGGCGCCTGGCGCCGCTGATGGAGTTCGGGCGCCGGCAGATGGAGCTCCTGGCCTCGCTGATCATGTCGCTGCCCGGAAGCCCCGTGCTCTACTACGGCGACGAGATCGGCATGGGCGACAACATCTACCTGGGCGACCGCGACGGCGTGCGCACGCCCATGCAGTGGAGCTCGGACCGCAACGCCGGGTTTTCGCGAGCCGATCCTGAGCGTCTCTACGCTCAACCCGTCCTAAATCCCGTGTGCAGCTACCAGGCCGTCAACGTCGAGGCGCAGGAGCGCATCCCGAACTCGCTGTTCCACTGGATGAAGCGCCTGATCGGCCTGCGCCGCCGCCACCCCGCGTTCGGCCGCGGCACCATGCAGATGCTCGAGCCCGCGAACACGCACGTCCTCGCCTACCTGCGCGAGGGCGGCGGGCGGTCGATCCTGGTCGTCAACAACCTCTCGCGCTTCGCCCAGCCCGTCGAGCTCGACCTCGGCCGCTTCCGGGGCTGGACGCCCGTCGAGATGTTCGGCCACGCGCGCTTTCCGCCGATCCAAGAAGGCCCGTACGTGCTGACGATGGCTCCGCACGGCTTCCTGTGGTTCACCTTGGAGAGATGACCATGGATCAATTGAACCTGTCGCTCCTGGCGTTCGACGCGGCGGTCCTGATCGCGGCGCTGTTCATCGTGCGCTACACGCTGCGCCGGCCGGTCGAAAGGCTCACCGCCTGGCTCCATCAGATCCGGTCCGGACAGACTCCGACCGCCCCGCGCCTGCCGGCGCGCAGCCTGCTGGCGCCGCTGATCCGCGAGGCCGAGACGATGGCGCGCGACCTGGCGCGGGCGCAGGAGGCCGCCGAGCACGAGGCGCGCCTGCGGCAGAGCGGCGAGTCGCTGTGGACCCCCGAGCGCCTGCGCGAGCACGTGCGCTCGAAGCTCTCCGGCCGCCCGCTCGTCGTCGTCGCCAACCGCGAGCCCTACCGCCACTCGCGCAAGAGCGGCCGTCTCGAGTGGATGTCCCCCGCGAGCGGGCTCGTGACCGGGCTCGAGCCGCTGCTGCGCGCCTGCGGCGGCACGTGGATCGCCCACGGCGACGGCGACGCCGACCGCGAGACCTCCGACGGCCGCGGGCGCCTGCGCGTGCCGCCGGACCGCCCGCAGTACGTCCTGCGCCGCGTCTGGCTCGGCGCCGAGGAGTTCCGCGGCTACTACGAGGGCTTCTCCAACGAGGGCCTTTGGCCGCTGTGCCACATCGCCCACACCCGCCCGGTGTTCCGCGCCTCGGACTGGTCCGACTACCGCCGGGTCAACGAGCGCTTCGCCGAGGCGGTGCTCGACGAGATCTCGGGGGAGTACGAGCCCTGCGTGCTCGTGCAGGACTACCACTTCACGCTCCTGCCCAAGCTGATCAAGGACCGCCGCCCCGACGCGCGCGTCGCGCTGTTCTGGCACATCCCCTGGCCCAATCCCGAGGCCTTCGCCATCTGCCCTTGGCGCAAGGAGCTGCTGATCGGCCTGCTCGGAGCCGACCTGATCGGCTTCCACACGCAGTTCCACTGCGACAACTTCCTGGAGACGGTCGACCGCAACCTCGAGTCCCGCATCGACCGCGAGCGCTTCGCGGTCAAGCGCGAGGGCCGCGCGACCGTCGTGAAGGCGTTCCCGATCAGCGTCGCGTTCGAGGAGCCGCGCTCGAAGGATCCGGAGGCCGACGCCGCCGCCGCGCGCGCGGCCGTGCTGCGAGAGACGAAGAGCAAGGCCGAGTTCTTCGCCGTCGGCGTCGACCGGCTGGACTATACGAAGGGGATTCTCGAGCGCATGCAGGGCGTCGAGCGCTTCCTGGAACTGTACCCCGAGTTCCGCGGACGCTTCACCTTGTTTCAGATCGGCGCGCCGAGCCGGACCGGCCTCACGAGCTATCGCGACTTCACCGCGCACGTCGAGGCCGAGGCGGCGCGGATCAACGCGCGCTTCCCGGGCGGCGCCCCACCGATCTCCCTGCGCTTGAAGCACCACAGCCATGCGGAGATCCTGCCGTTCTACCGCGCCGCGGACGCGTGCCTCGTCACGTCGCTGCACGACGGGATGAACCTCGTCGCCAAGGAGTTCGTCGTCGCGCGCGAGGACGAGGGCGGCGTGCTGATCCTGAGCCGCTTCACGGGCGCGGCGCGCGAGCTGCGCGACGCGCTGATCGTCAACCCGTACGACATGGACGAGGTCGCCAACGCCCTGCGCGACGCGCTGACGATGGACAAGGGGGAAAAGACCTTGCGCATGGTGCGCCTGCGCCGCCAGGTTCGGGAGCACAACGTCTACCGCTGGGCGGCGGGCCTGATCGAGGAGCTGGCGGCCGTGCGCATCCCGGCGCCGGCGGGGCGCTGACATGCGCGCCGCGCGCTGGACGGACCGCCTCGTCGACGAGATCGGGCGGCACCCGCGCGTGCTCGTCGTGCTCGACTACGACGGCACGGTCGTGCGCCTGCGCTCCCGGCCGCACCTCGCGGTGCTCGGGACCGAGGAGCGAGCGATCCTTCGCCGGCTCGACCGCGGGCGCTCGCGGCTGGCCATGATGAGCGGCCGCGCCGTCGCCGACCTGCGCGAGCGCGTCGCCGTCGAGGACATCCTCTACGGCGGGGTGTTCGGGCTGGAGATCGCCGGCCCCGGCTGGCACTTCATCCATCCCGACGCGCGCGCCGTTCACCAGCACCTCCAGGACCTCAGGGAGGCTTGCGACCGGCTGTTCGCGGACGTGCCCGGGGCGTTCGTCGAGGATAAGGGAGTGGGCATCACGATCCATTATCGCAACATCCCGCCGGCCCGCCGCGAGGAGTTCGAGCGCCGCATCGCGCACGCCCGCGCGGCGGCGCCGCGCGGGCTGTCGTGGCGGCGCGGCCGCATGGCGTGGGAGATCCTGCCGCGCACCGAATGGAACAAGGGCGAGGCGGCGAAGCTGCTCTGGAGGCGCCTGAGAAGACCCTTCATGCTCGTGATCGGCGACGAGCGCTACGACGAGCCGATGCTGCGGGCCGCCGCGCGCGGCCGCGGCGTCGGCGTGCGCGTGGGACGGGGGAACACCGAGGCCGCTCACCGCCTGCGCGACGCTGGCGCGGTGCGCCGCCTCTTGGCTCGGATCGCAGCGAGGATGGCCGGGCCCGCGGAGGGGCCCGCCGGGGCGCGCTTCGCGCGGGACCTTAAGAAGACGAAGACCGCGAGAAGTCGAGCGCGAAGTACAGCGGGGCGACCGGCCGGCCCGGGGTCCTCACGTACGCGATCCCGAGGTAGACGCCGGGGGCGACCCTCCGGATCTCGTCGCGCACCGGCCGGCACAGCAGCGACACGCCCATATAGTCGATGATCACCGACGGCTTGCCGTCGAGCCAGCTCTCGCCGGTGAAGACCTTCGCGGGGCACATGCGGACGAGGCCGAGGACCTTGTTGACGAGCCGGCCGGCCTTCGCGTCGAAGACCTTGCCCTGCCAGGCCGTTCCGTAGATCGCCTTGGTGATCGCGCCGAGCGCGGTGCCGGGCTTGGTGCTGGCCAGGCCGTTCGACTCTCCGTCGGGGATGGGCCCGGCCTCGGAGCGGCGGTACAGCGCGTCGAGCTCCGGCCCGCTCATCCGCATGAGCGCGGAGATCGTGTAGGCGGGGGCTTCGGCGACGGGGGTCATTCCGGCGCCTGCTCGCGGCCCGCGGCCTTCGGCGTGTTGAAGTCGAGCGCGAAGATGATGTTCGCGTGCGCGCCGCCGTCCTGCTGGCGCTCGTAGGCGAAGCCGAGGTAGACGCCCGGCGCGGCCTCGCGGATCTCGTCGCGGATGAAGCCCGCGATGTGCGAGGTGTCCTTGTAGTCGATGATGATCGAGGGCTTGCCGTCGAGCCAGCTCGGGCCGACGAAGACCTTGGCCTTGACCATCTCGCCCGTCGCCAGGCGGTTGATCAGCTGGCCGTTGGCGCGGTCGAAGACCTTGCCCTGCCAGAAAGCGCCCAGCACCTTCTGCGAGATCTTGCCGAACACGGTGCCCGGCTCCCGGGACGCGACGCCGTCCGAGACGCCGTCGGGAACTTGCCCGGGAGCCAAGGTCTTGTAGAGCGCCTCGAGGTCCTTGCGGCGCGTGGCCATCAGCCGCTGGGCCTCCGGTCCGGCGTGCGTCTCCACGTCGACGGCCTCCGTCTGGTCGTCGAAGCCCGTCTCCGTCGCCTGCTGGGCGAACGCCGACCCGGCCAGGACCAGCAGCGTCAGCGGAACGGCGATCTTGCCGATCATCGAGAGCTCCTTACTTCTTGGCCGCGCCGAGCTGGCGGTCGCGGATCACGTCGAACTGCAGGCCGCCCCGGTAGAAGCGGAGCAGCTGCTCGCGGCTGATGGCCGGCACGAGCTTGCCTTCCTTGCCGTCCTCCCAGACCACGCGGTCCGCGAACAGCTCGATGAGCTGGTCGGCGCGGCGCTTGGCCGCGTAGCGCCCGATCAGGCGCGAGAGCCAGTTGCCGCGGCCTTCCTGCGCGTCGCGGTACTGGTCGGCCTCTCGGATGCGCGCGAGGTCGTAGGCCGTCAGGTAGTCGTGCATGCCGAAGTCGCGGAACAGGCGGTTGAACTCGTCCATGTCGACGTCGCCGGCGGCGACGTTTGCCTTAGACCCGTCGGCGTAGATGCGCGAGCGCGAGTCGCTGCGGGTGTTCAGCAGGCCCGGGACGTACACGTCGAAGAAGCCCGGGTTGAGCCGCGCCTTCTCCTCGGGGGAGACGTTCTTCCACGTCTTGCGCGCGAAGGGCACGTGCCACAGCGCGGCCGTCATGAACGCCTTCGGCGCCGCCAGCCCGGTGCGCTTGAGCGCGCCGAAGGTGTCGCTGAAGTGGGCGACCGGCTTGTCCGTGCCGAGCATGACCCAGTAGCGCTTGGCCAGGGCGTTGTCGCCCGGGATCGTGCTCGGGTCCGTGCGCGGCAGGTCCGCGTTCAGCTTCGACGCGAGGTTGACGCGCAGGGCCGTCTGCTGCTCGGCGGCGAGACGCGCCGCCTTCAGAGTCTTGACGCCCGAGTAGACCGCCGCCGCGCCGATGAGCAGCGCGCCGATCGGGTGCGCGGCGAACAGGTGCCACGCGATCATGCCGCCGACGTCGAGGACGGTGAACGCGCCGAGCTTGGCCGCCAGCGCGCCTTCGCGGCCCTGCTTCTCCGCCGCGAACAGCGGCGCGAGCAGCTCCGATTTGCCGCCGCTCTTGGAGTCGGAGAGGACTCTCGTCATCTCCCCCGACGACTCGAGCAGGCTCCGCGAGGCGACCAGGGCCGTCAGGGCCGGGATCACGAGCAGGCTGCCGAACGAGAGCAGCGACACCGGCCCGAGCAGCGGCGCCGCGAACGCGACGAGGCCGCCGATCAGGATGTTGACGTAGGCGGCCTTGACCGCGGCGCGCGACGAGTTCAGCTGGTTGTTCGACAGCTTGTCGTTGAGCGAGCCGGGCTTGTCCCACGGGCGGAACGCGTTGTCCATGCCCTCGACGGCGGGGCGCAGCGACGGCCAGTGCCGCTCGATCAGGTTCGAGAAGTTCGTGTGCTCGATGTACTCCATGCCGGCAGCGCCGTAGGTGGCCGCGTTGTACTGCTCGGACAGGAAGCGGTCGTTCTTCAGGCGCGCCGGCGCCGAGAGCACGAACGGCTTGAACTGGCGGTTGCCGAGGGCGAAGCCCGCGGGCTTGCGCTCGGCGCGGATGCCGGGGGTGAAGTCGACGTCCTCGACGGTCTTGTACACCGAGGCGAGCTTCGCGGCGGCCGCGACGTCGCCGCCGGTCAGCTCGAGGAACGTCTTCGGCGGGCGCTCGCCCAGGCGGCGGGTGAACGCGTTGTAGGTCGAGGAGGCCAGGCGCTCGCGGGTGCGGATGATGTCGACCGCGGTCAGGTCGATGTGCCGGCCGTCCTGCGTGGTCAGGTCGCGCATCGCGTCGGGGATGTTGTTGAGCGTCAGGGCGCCGGCGGACTCGAGGCCGTAGGACAGGGCGAAGTCCTCGGGAGCGTACTCCTTCAGCGAGGCGACGGTGTTGAAGCCGACGGCGTCCTTGAGGTACATGTCGCCGAGGAACTTCACCTGGTTCTCGCCGGAGGGCGTGGTGTCCAGGCGCTGCATCCGGTTCCAGTCGCGGATCATGGTGTGCAGGCGGTACACGTCGAAGAACTCCTCGACGAAGGCGTAGTTGGTGCCGTAGTGCTGGGTCTTGGTGCCGGGGATGCCGAAGATCAGCTCGTAGCGCAGCAGCCAGCCGAGGATCTTGCCGAGGCGGGGATTCCGGTCGGAAAAGCGCATGACCCACAGCTTCGCGGGCTTGCCGAGGAAGCCGTACCAGTCGGCCCACATGCCGGCGTGCAGCGTGGGATGCGGCAGGAGCGCGCGCGTCCACTCGGTGGTGTGCAGGCGGGCGTTCAGGCCGGTGATGCGCAGGCGCGTCATCTGGAAGATCTGCTGGTCGTTCCAGTCCGGGTGCTCGGACTTGACCGCGTCGGCCACCGCGTTGTGCTCGAGGGTCCAGATGGTGTGGTACATCGTGAGCAGCGGCGTGATGTTGTCGTTGAAGCCGGTCAGCGGCAGGCCGGGCTTTTCCGGATCCTCGAGCAGGCGGCCGTCGGCGCCGATCTTCATCTTGCCGTCGTGCAAAGTGCGGACCTGGAGCTGGCGGGCGAACGTGGAGCCGTAGATATTGGACAGGTCCCAGCCCGGCGTCTCGGAGTTGCGGTGGATGGCGGGGCCGTCGTAGCCGGCGGGCACCGTCGGGTCGACCTCGGTGCGGTCGAGGACCATCTCGGTCTCGTGGTCCTTGGCGCCGAGCGGGTGGCCGGCGGGGATCTTGATGCGGACGGGGTTCTGGGTGATGGGCTGGCGGAGGTGGTTGCCCAGTCGTGGACCTGGGCCTGGATCTCGGCGGCGGACCAATCGTTGAGGATGCCGGCTTCCTTCGTCACGGGGCGGCCGTCGGGGCCGATTTCGCGCTTGTCGAGGACCTGCGAGACCTGGAGCGGGTTGGGCTCCATCTTGTCGAAGTTCGGATTCGCCTTCCCGTCGGGCGTCGCGATCTGGTTCCAGCGCGTGCTGCCGGAGTTGGCCATCTCGGGCTTCTGATCGTCGAAATACGTGCCGTCGGCGGAGCGGCCCGTCTTCTCGGCCTCGGTCGCGGGCGGCAGGGTCTTCTTCGCGGTCGTGGGCTGGGCGTTGGCGTCCCAGACGTTGAGGCGCAGGGCCTGCTCGTTGAAGTAGAGGTACAGCTCGCCGAGCAGCGGCGGCATCTTGTCCCACTTGGAGCCGATGGCGCGATCCCACACGGACCAGATGCCGGCCATGACCTTCATCGCCGAGTAGTGGACGATGCCGACCTGGAAGCGCTTGTCGCGTCCGAGCGCGGGGACCGCCTCGGGGTTCGGCGCGCCGGCGGGCGCGTCGCTGGGCGAGAGGCGCGAGCCGCCCGAGCCGTTCTTGCCGAGGTTGGCGAAGATGCAGGGCGCGGCCGCGGTCAGGCCGCTATAAAAGGAATCGAGGGCGCTCCTGACGCCGGCGACGTCGCCGGACGGCTGGGCGGCGGCCTCGAGACGGGCGCCGAGCTCGCGGCCGGTCTGCAGGGCGTTGACGGCGGGAGCTCCGGCGGGCGCGGCGGCGAGGGCGGGAATCGCGGCGGCGTCGATCTTGGGGTCCGTGAGGCGGCCCGTCGCCTGCTCCGCGGGAGCGGCGGCGGCGGCGGCGGGCGCGGCGGCCAGCGCCGGAGCGGCGGCAGGCGCGAGCGCGGGAGCGGCCGACAAAGCGGGCGCGGACATGACGGAGGGCGCGCTCAGCGCGGAGAGCGAGGCGCCCGACAGCGGGGCGGGAGCGGAGAGCAGGTTGATCCGCGAGCCGACCGAGGCCGAGCCGGCGCCGGCGGGCAGAGCCGCGACGGGGCGCGCGGAGAACGTCTGCGCGGCGGCCTGATAGGCGAGCGGCCCGGGCGCGGCGACGAGGAGCGCGGCGCTGAGGACGGCGGCGATGGGCTTGCGGAGCGTGAAAGAGGGTTTCTTCATGGGATCGATGCTATCAAGACCCGGCGGAAAGGCATAGAAGCAGAGGGCCCAGGCCGCTGTAAGATTTATGACCTAGGATGCCTAGGCCCAACGAGCCCGGTGGAACAAATCGGCGGTCTCGACCGTATACCTACTGCGTCCGGACGCAGTAGCGCACGACATGTCATGAAACTAAGACCCCTGACCGATGACGAACTCCTCGCGCGGCTCGATGCGCTGGCTTCGAACGAGCGAGCCTGTGTCGCGGATATCGTCGAGCATCTTGCCGAGGTCGATCGAAGGGGCTTGGCGATCGATCGAGGCTTCAGCACGCTCTTCGAGTATTGTCGAAGGAAGTTGAATTACTCGGAAGCCGCCGCATTCTTGAGGATCCGGGCCGCCCGCGCCGTCAATCAATTCCCTCGGGTCTTGGACGACCTTCGCTCGGGAGCCATTCATCTGGACGCGATCATGCGTCTCTATCCGCATTTGAGCGTCGAGAACTGCGATCAGGTCCTCGAGAAAGCTTCGGGCGCGTCGAAGAAAGAGGTTCTCGCGCTGGTCGCGCGGATCGGGACGCCGGAGGCCGCGGTGGAGCGGGATGTCGTGCGACATCTTCCGAGCGCGCCGCCGGCCGCGCGACCCCCGGAATTCCCGGATTCGAGCGCGCCGGTGAAGCTCGACGAAGTCGTCCCGCCTCCGGCGAGAATTCGGCTCGCTTTCACGGCGGACGATGAATTCCTGGTCTTGCTTGAGCGCGCGAGGAGCCTGCGCCGTCACAAATACCCTTCAGGGCGCATGGAGGACTTGCTGAAGGAGGCCGTTCTCTTCCTGCTCGAACGGATCGATCCCGAGCGTCGCGCGAATCGTCGCGAGCCGAGAGGGCTCGGCGATCAGAAGAGTCGAAAGCGCTCCCGGAGAATCCCCGCGGCCGTCAAAGAAATGGTGTGGAAGCGTGACGGAGGATGCTGTGCCTATGTGATCGAAGGACGTCGCTGCGGAAGCCGAAGCTTCTTGGAGTACGATCACGTGATTCCGTGGGCCGTCGGAGGCCGCTCGGATACGCCGGAGAACATTC
>Ga0134125_10006690_pt1 | contig 13028 bp, 14 predicted proteins | sample KB31751_FD_96464 | JGI IMG/M metagenome (GOLD analysis project Ga0134125, IMG submission 96464) | Terrestrial soil microbial communities with excess Nitrogen fertilizer from Kellogg Biological Station, Michigan, USA - KB3-175-1 | ecosystem: Environmental > Terrestrial > Soil > Unclassified ... | reverse complement strand
GCAGCGTCCGTCGAGGTTGCCTCGTCCATCTCGTAAATCGCCCCCGGAACGCCATCAGCGCCCCCGGAGCCGATCAGATGTTTCTCGAAAGCATAGGCATGCGCGCGCTCAAAAGGAGCTTTCAGAACCCCGTTTTCGTCGGTGAAGGCAACCGGGCTCCACACGCGAAAGCCCGCGCTGGCCGATTCGGTCACGTCGTAGTCCCAGCCGGTATTCGCGCTCGGGAAGATGAACCGGACCATGGAGTGCCCGTTCCAGATGAAGGGGTAACAGATGCAGTCTTCCGTCGTCGGGTACACCTGTCCGTTGAACTTGTTCGGGTCTTTGTTCGACCATGCGGCCTCTACGGCGTGATCGGAGATGCGCTCGGTCTGCTGTCCGCTGGCGCTCAGCGCGACGTTTGCGCCCTGTGCGTTCTGGCCCAGCCAGTAAATCGTGGTGCTCTGGTTCTTCGTCGCCTTGCAAACAGAGCCCGGCGCTGCGGTTCCCCATTCGAGGAATGCGCCCGATTCGATAGTGAAGGGGAAAAGAGCGTTTCCGGAGTTGTACCAGATCTGGCCCCGCCGGGTGCCAATGAAGTACAGGTACTCGATATTGGCGATGACGCGCTGCAGCGGGTCGGTTTGCCCGAGAAGCACGGCGACGTCCGCGCCCGCCCAGGTAGTGCCGTCGTTCAGCGCGGAAATCTGGAACTGCTGGCCGTTTGTGGTGTCGCTCAGAACGACAAAATAGCCGTCGATGAACGTAACATCGCGCGCGCCGAAGAAGTTCACGCCGTCGTTCGGGATTTCGGCAAATACACCGGTATTGGTGTCGAGGCAGTATCCATGCCCGGCGGAGGCCACGAAGATCTGCCCCACGCTGGCCGCGTTCGCGGCAATGTAAGCCGGCAGGCCGTCGTCAGCTACGGAACCTTTCGAGGTCTGCGAGCCGTCCGGATTCATCTGCCAGAAGGTCGAACCGGAAACGCCGAAGATTGCCCCATCTGGCACACCGTTTCCGTCGAACTGGATCATGCCGCGCACGGCGCCGGTTACTGTCGGCGGTATTGCGCCGAAAGCCGTGCTGCCTGCGCGCTGGTAGAGCGCTGCCGGCCCTTTCGGCTTGTATGGCGTCTCGGAAGCTTCGAAGTAGAGGTTGAGGGAGCGCTCGATACCCTCGGCCGGCGAAAGTGTTTCATAGCTTGGGCCGCAGATATTGGGGAAGGATTCAGCCGGCATCAGTCGCCCCCGGCGCGCGCGCGAAGACTCGGCCTCTCTTCCAGCCGATCCACCCGCACCTCAAGCCCTTCGAAACGATCCTTTGAAACGAAACGATCCTCAATCTTTTCCATCCAGCGGGAGAACTGGCGGGAAACTATGGCATTGACCGAAAACAGAAACAGGCCAGCGGCGGCTCCGAGAACGGCGCAAACGGCGGTGACTTCATCGGGCGTTAAGGTCATCTCAGTAGGGCGTCCCGGTAAGCAGTAAAGTCCAGTCGCAGACGGCGGTATTACGTCCGCCGCCGCCGGAGAAATCGTTTCGCATCCGCGGCATAGGTGCATTCACCCGGCGCACCGTATCCCTGGCGCGCGCGGCCTGCCCGCAGAGCCACTGAAGCGGTACTTTGTTCGGCATGACCGAATGTGTGCAGCGCATCCAGAGCCGCTTGGCAAGTTCCCAGACAATGACATCGGCATATCCCGGAGGCGCAAGATACGTAGCCGTCAGAGAGGCCGGAGGCGTCAGGAATCCCCATGTGAAAATCTCCAGCGAATTTCCATTGAGCGGCGGGAAGACGTTAATCACGCCTTGAGGAAACTGCGGGTCGTAGTAGAAACTGATTGTTACGTCGGTCGCATTGAACTGCACGACCGGGATCGAGGCCCATTCCTCGGCGCTCATCGGCGCAAGCGGAATTCTCGTGGGCTGCGCCGGATTCGAGCTCGTCAGGAACAGGTTCATCCGGACAATGGCCTCGGGGCGCGGGCCGGTGAAAGATGCGGCAATGGTGAGCGTCTGCGCGCCGCTCTGGGTGGCGGCTACAGAGAGCGTGAAGCTGGTATTGACCGCCAGGCCGGTGATGTACGCTCCGCTCGGGATTCCGGTTCCGGTCGGGTATTGGCCGATTATCAGGCCCGCCGTATTCGCGCAAAGCACTGTTGTGGAGCTTTGGAGCGTCACGTCAACCGTGAATGCGGGCCCGATAGTGAACTGGACATTTTGCCCGTAGATGCCGTTCAGGCCGGTATTCGATCCAAGCGGGTAAACGTAATCCGGGATCGAGAACGCCATCGTACGCTGGGCATTGAAACCGTCGTAGAGCAGCTTCCATTCATCCAGACCTTCGTTCAGCAGTTCGATCTGCGGAGTGTAGCCAGGGCGCATATTGCCGCATTTCCCCAGCGCGGTCTTGATGTAATCCTGCGCGGTGACGAGCGACATTTACGCCGCCCTCTGTGGTTCCTGTGGCGCCCCCGGGGTCATTACATCGCCTGGCTGTAGTTGGCGGTTCTTCTGGTTCATCGTCCTGAGACGCGCTTCCGCCTTCGCGCCCTCGGCGGCTACAACTTGCGCCGCGCCCTGGCCGACAGCTTCCCCGAAGATCGGCAGGCAGCGGAACGCGATAGCCCAGCCGAGCGCATCGCGGTAGGCTTGCGGGATCTGGTAGGTATCGGTCAGGGTCCAGGCAGTGAAGTTAACGCCCTGCAGGATCTGAAGTTGCGGGCTTCCACTGCCGAATGTTGGCACCGGCCACAGGTAGAGTGTGGCGAACCCATCGGAATCGACGTTGTAATCGGCGTAGAGCTCGTCCGGTGTCGCCGCCGAAGCCGTCAGGTCGTTGTGGGAGAAATATTCCCCCGCTTCAACTATCTTCAGTTCGTTTCGATTCGAGCCCAGAACGAAGTAAGCCTTGTAGATGCGGGCGGGCCGCGGGGTGTCGAAAGTGGCGCCCGATCCTATGGTGTAACTGGCCGTAGTGGTAACAAGGTTCCCTGAGAACGGGATGAGGGCGTAAATCAGCCCTTCGTCCACGCCCCACGATTCCCACATATTGTTGAGAACCTGAAGGCACGTCGTCGAATCGGACGCCGATGGAGTGCCCGAAGGGTCCATCAGCGCCAGATAGGTCAGGGCGTCGTTAACAATGTTTTGGCCCGTCGCCATGGGCTATTTCTCTTTGCCCTTGGACTTTTCAAGCCGCTCCAGCCGCGCCGCCATTTCCTTCATGAGTTCCGCCGCCTGGATGCGCTCCGCTTCTGACTGCTGCAACTTGTCAAGCAGAATCTTCTTTTCGGTCTGCGGGTCGAGCACAACGACGCTCGGGAATTCGTACGGTTCTTCGCGCCAGCCGTCCTCAATGGCGACGGCCATTTCCTGCGCGCTCATGACGACCTTTTCGCCCTTCTCGCCGCGGATCGGCTGATAGAGCATCTTCGGGAACCCCTGATGCTGATAGGGTGCGCGCGGCTCGTTGTGGTCCAGCCCTTCGGCCACCTGCAGGAGTTCGTCGCCCTGCTTCTGCCAGTGCTGTCGGTGTTCCTTCATGGCCTGCTTGAATCCGCCCGCCTGCTGCATTCCACCAAAAACCTGAATCGGCATATTTTCTTCTCCTGATTGAATCCGCGCAGGGTTCCGCGAGAATGCCTCGGGAACCCTGTTAACGGTGATTGCCATGGGCTACGCCTAGACGTAGCTCGGATACCATTTACCGGCGACGAGATCGTAGGTAAATGTCAGCGCGCGATACTGCACGGCGGTTCCGCCGACAGCAATGCTGCCGTCGCCTGTGGTCCAAGTGAAGGCCGCATCCGGTATGAGCGTGATCGATCCGCCCGCGAATCCGGTGGGAAGCGGGATGCCCGTAACCGCCGGAGTCCCCGAAGCCGCCACGTGGAAGATTGGAGCCGTGGGAGTCGGAAGAACACCGGCCACAGCGGTAACCAGAGTCCCCATGCCGCCGCCCGTGTTCGCACCGTTCCAGTTCCAGCCACGGACCCAGATGTTATTGAGGCCCAGAACCCACTGCTCGCCGGTAACGACGTTCACCCATGGAGTGATGACCGTGTTGGCCGTCTGCCCCTGATTGCCGGTGACATTCGCGCCCCACGGGTTGGAGTCGTAGAAGCCGCCGATGGGCGCATTCGTGGACAGGGGAGCGATTAGAACAATGGCGCCCGTGTAGAAGCTCTGCTTCTCCTGATCGAGCCGCGTTACCGGAACCTGCGTTCCGTTCACGACGCCCGAAACCGTCATCAGTTCACCCTTCATCGTGCCGGGATTGATGACGTACAGTTTCTGCATGCCCTGATTGGACGGGGCCACAATGTTCGTGACCGAGGCCAGATTCAGCATGGTTGCGCTCTGCGTGACAGAACCCACCAGCGTCGTCTGCGTGATGTTGTTACTAGCCATAGACCACCCCCGAGAAGAGATCGGCATAGGTTGCCCCGAAGCCGTAAATCACGTCCGAACGGTCGGTTTCGTAACCCGCGTACGGGCCGCTCGATTGCCATTGCTTGATGTTGCGGAGGTAGATTCCGGGAGTCCCGAATTCCTCGCCGCCCACAACCGTACACTCCACGTTCGAAGGCTTGTGGAGCTTCAGGAAGGCTGCGGTATACGCTTCCTCCTGCATGAAGAGCGCAGTGTTCGCCGTCGCCCCGGAGGCGCCCGCAATCGTGATTACCGCGTTATCCGCCGGCGCGGTGCAGTTCTGGAACTGGCCCGAGCTGATGATCGGCGGGTAAATCTGGATCGTGGCGGCTCCGGTCGAATCGGTCACGGACTGCGTTACGGCGAACTGCATCAGATTCTGGGTTCCGCTGTAGACGTTGTGCGTGCCCGAGGGATTGACCTTGTAGCAGCCCGCGATTGTGAACTTGTCGGTGTTCGTCAGCGAAAGACTGCCCGAGGTCCAACCGTCCGTGATGAGGCTCGAACCGGTCTGATTCGCGCCATTCACTCGACCAGTACCAGCGTAGGTCCCCACGGTGATGCCGGGGATCTGCTCGGAACGGGCGAAGGTGAATCCGGCGTATTTGCCGATGACGCCGGTCAGGTACGGCTTGGTCTGATCCGGCTGGAACAGGGTCTGCGAGAGGCCGACCATGTTCTGTTCATACTCGGATGGCCAGATGATGGCCCGGTTCATGTCGGGGGCCAACAGCTTGTTCAGCGACGTTCGGGCGCCGTTGTAGGTGCTGGTCGTAGTCGGCAATGTTCCGGGCGTGCCGACGAAGTTTGGGGAAGTCGCCTGGATGAAGGTTTCGAGGTCGGATTCCACCTGGTTTGCGATCATCACGCCCATCGGTCCCGAATACTTCTTGTGGAACCGCGGCATGTCGAAAAACAGGTTTTCGTCGGTGTCGTTGTAGATGAAGTCGCCGCCGCGCCAGTAGCTGATGGGCAGCGGTACGGTCGTCTGCACGACGGGTTCAGGGTTGAATCCCTGGCCTTGACGGCCCTGAGGGCGCCACGGGCGGGGGATCTGTAACGTTGTTCCTATGGGGGTGGATTGCTCGAAATACTTCTGGTACTCCCGCGAAATCATCCGGAGGGCCGGACAAGTGTTGAAGAGAACGCGAAGGGTTTCGGCTGCGACTTCCTGCCGTACAGGCAGGCTATTGATGGGCATACCGCGCTCCTGAAATGGATTCCGGAGCGTCGATCTGTTATGGGCGTGGGCTAGTAGCCGTACTGCGCCTGATTACGCTTCAGCATCCAGGCCGGAGAGCCTATTGCCGGTTCGTCAGGAGCCGGTGAACCACCTCGCGCCGCAACTTCAGATGACGGCTTCGGTTTTGCAGGTTTTTCCTCCTGCTGCGGTTCCGCCCGGCCTTGCGGCTTCTGCGGGGTGCTTGCGGTCTTTTCCTTTTCAGGTTCGGCTTGCGCGGCCTTTTTGCCTTCGGACTGTACTGTATCGTACACTTCCTCGGCTCTGTCAGCATCATACAACTTTTCGAGCCGTCCTTCAAGTCGGTGAAATGCGGCGATTTGTTTTGCCGGATTCGCTGTCAGTTCCAGCAGGCTTTCGAGGGCATCGTAATTCTCGGGCTTGGCGAAGTGATAAAGCACGAAGGCGCGCATGTCGGAACGCGCCAGAAGGGCCATCAGCGTGGGATGTTCGCTCGGGATAAACTCGGGCGCATCTTCGTCTTCCGCCGCAGCTTTCTGGACCTTATCCCAGTCTTTCAAGGCCTTGATGTCTTCGGCGGCTTTAGCATCCATCTCCTGCAGGAACGTTTTCAGTTCCTCGGTCTGGGCCGTTTCCGTGCCTTTGGCGGCTTCGGCTTTGGATTCCTGCGCCTTGTCCCATTTCTGGGCGGCGCGCAGATACTCGGCGGTCCCAATCTCGCCCGCGGCAAAGTCGGCGCGCTTCGGCTCCACGTCTTCTTTGACAGGCTCGACCTTTGGCGCTGCGATCGTACCCTTCGCCATCAGATCTTCGAGAGCCAGACGGCGCCCGCGCTCTTCGGCGGCTTCGCGCATGGCCTGATTCAGAGCGCGGCGCTGCGAGCGGGAGGATGCGGCTTTCGGCTGCTCTTCGAGCGGAGGCGCATCGGCTTTTTTCGGTTCAGCCTTCGGGATGTCCTCGCCTTTATTGCGAGACTCCATGAACGCTTTTGCGTCGAATTCGGTTTCCTGCGGGGTGGCTACGGCTGTGCTCATTCTGTCGCTCCTGCCGGTTCAGGTTCCGGCTGCGCCGCGGCGTTCACCGCTGGCATGGTCTGTTCGTGTTGCTGCTGCGCCATCTGCTGCTGCTGCGCCTGCTCGTGATCTGCGGCCTGCGAGGCCGCGTCATGCGCCATCCCGAGCATGGTTTCGAGTTGCGCCGCTTCCCGGTCCGCAGCGGCGATGTCGGTATCTTTCGAGGCCGTAATCTGGGCCGTGACGATGCGCGTCAGGTTATCCCGAACGTTCTGCCGCTCTTTGGCCTGAATCTCTGGCATCTTCTCTGAGAGTGCCTGCGCGAGTTTCTGGATTACCTGTTGTTGCTGCTGAGACTGCGCCTGCGCCATCTGAAGCGCCTGGTGCATCTGCTGCGGCGTCATCTCCTGATCGGGCGACGGCGAAATCAGGTCGGCAATGCCTTCCATCTCCGGATTACCCTGGCCGATCATGCGAATGATCTTCGCAGTGACGGCCGGATTTTGCAGGATGGCCGGATTGATCTTGATCGCCTCCAGAAGCATCTGCATGGCCTGATCCTGGCGGGTCTGGAAGTTCGGGCCGGCCACGACGCGCACTGAGTATTCACCCAGCGCGAGCGAATTGCGCTTGCCTTTTTTGCCGGTCTTCTGATCAATCCCATCGGGACCGAATACCTGATTGATCGCGACCATCTCGTGTTGGGAATCGGGCCGAACAATGGCAACAACCTGCGGGCCGGTCATGATCTTGGGGAAGATCACGCACATCTGCTGGTAGATGATCGTCTTCGTGCGATGCAGGTTGTCGGCGTAGCTAAAGTTCCCGACATTCGATTCAGAGCGAAGCTGTTCAATCGCCTTGCCGGATTGGTCGCCTTTCTCTTCTCCAAGCGACGAGCTGTACATCGAAGTGACGGCCTTGAACTGATCGGTGAAGAATGCGCCCAGGGCGAGCAGCCATTGAATTGGAGCTTCCCATTGATTCTTTTGTGGCGGCGGCAACAGATGCTGCTGTCCCATTTCGTCAGTGGCGAACGCTGGCGTGACTTCGAGATACGCCCATACCTCGGAATTCGCCGTTTCCCAGCGTGGATCGTCGAACTGGCCCTTGTAGCCGACATAGCCGGATTTGTTCGCGAGTCCCGCGATCTCGGTGGCGGTCGTCGCCACGTAGTTCAGCGCGCGGTTGGCGTCGAGTCCAGGGGAAATCAGGCTGAGACGGTGCAGTTTTCCGTCGATATAAATCTCTGGACCGAGAACAGGGAACAAAGGAATCAGCGTTCCCGGCCACTCGGTTTCGTCGAGCACTTCGAGCGCATCAACCAGGTACTTTTTGATCGTCCGCTTCGGCGACTTTCGCTCGTTTTCTTTGCCCGGAACACGCCCCACGCCGCTCGGAACCTTTTCGTCGTCAAAGCGCCATATGTGATCGGTGTAGAGACGGGATGTTCTATCCTCCTCCTCGACCATATAGAACTCGCAGACGTAAAACGGGCCTTTCCAGCGCCCATCTCCGTCATCGCGCGCGCCTACCCATTCCATGAGCGTCTGCGTGTCTTCGGTGCCGATCCCCATGGCGTCGCGAAGCCAACCTTGCGCCTGCTGAACGCCGCCCGGCTCGCGCACGTTGCGCTTCCCAAACGCCATCTCGTACTCATCCGCCGAGTACATGCAGATTTTCCCGGCCCAGCGCGCATCCTGGCGGTTCGCCATGCGGGCTTTGGGGTCGAAGAAACAGACGCTCGGATCTTCGACGGACTTCAGGACAAGACGCTGCTGGTCGTCGCGCTCGTTGGCATATTCAGTGCAAAGCTCGATAACGCCGAAACCGGAAATGGCCGAGTATTTGACCGCGGTCGAGTCAGCCACTTCCGCCATGGAGCGATACTCCACTTCCCGAATCAGGCCCTCGATGATGTCGGGCGCTGGCGCGTGTTCATTCTCGCCGACCGGTTTGCACTGCGGCCCCGGAGGGTTCAGCCGAACGTCGCCCTCGATCTGATCGACCGCGGGCTTGCATTTGTTGATGGTAATAAACGGGCGACCGGAGTTTTTTCGCTTGTTTATTTCCTTATCCCGCCATTGCAACTTCCCGCCGACATAGAAGCCGAGGCGTTCGTTTTCCTGCTCGCGAATGCTGAAATTGGCTTTGCGCCAGGACGCCCAGCACCTGCGAACGAAAACGGGAAGTTGCTCTTTGGGGATCGAAGCCACTACTGAATCACCTCACTGGTCGTCTCTCGTATGAGAAGGAATCCAGTTTCGGGAGTTTTGAAAATAACCTGAACAGCTTGGTGCTCTACGCTTTCTTTTAGCGCAGGCAACCCGATTGGAGAGCACTCCGGGCCGCGAGAAAACCATGCAAGTTTATGCTCAGGATACTCCCAATGCCAAATCCTGTCGGATTGTATGTATCGCCAACGAACAACAGGCTTCATGGATCAGTTCGTCTTCAGGCTCTTGTTGAAGGACTTCATGGAGACTGCACCCATGCCGCCGCCGTTAGTCCGCATGTCGAGCGAATCGGGAGCCATGACGATCAGACCTTCCTGGCAGCGCTCCTCGATGACCGCTTCCCGATGCGTGCAGGGCTGCGTCGAAAGCTCGATGCCGAGCAGATCGTTGTTCGCAATCACCTCACGCATGTAGCGGCTCCCGTTGTGGTTCCACTGGAACTCATCGAGGCCGATGACCAGCTTTTCATCCGATTCCATGAACACGCGCGATTGCTTCTTTTTTGGGCTGGTGACCGGCGCGCTCGGGTCTTCCCCGAACACGATGGTGCATTTCTGGCGCTCGGCAATCATCATCTTGTCCGAGGCGCGGAAAAGGATCTCTGTGTCCTGCGATGGGTAGGTCAGGACGATATGTGTTGGTTCAGGCACTCTGTTTTGCTCCCTCGGTTTGATACCGGATTCCTCGCATTGCTTCTTCGTGCGAAATAAAAACGCCCCGCACGGCGAGACGGGCGACGGCTTCTTTCGCCTGGCAATTCAGGCATTTGGCCTTGTTAGCTGAAACCATGCGCCCGCACTCGCCTGTACAGGGATGAGACATTACCGCAGCACATCCACCGCAAGGCCGAAGGTGTTGGCCGTTACGGTGCCATTGATGGCGGTCACATTGCCACTATCGGTCGAGTTCCAATCGGTCGCTCCCAGAACGCCGGTATCGGCTCCCGTAAGCAGGACCGTGCCGCCGGCATCCGATGCCACGATGAACGCCTGCGTCAGATTGGTCGAGGCGCTGTCAATCGGATTTATGAAGCGGCAGTTGTCGAACTGCAGCCAGCGATCCAGAGATCCAGTCGGAACCCGCAGGAAGTTGCTGTTTGTCGCGTGGTTCGTGTACGTGGCGATGGTGCAGCCCGTCAGGATGTTCCGGGTCGCCTGGGTGGCGCATTTGATCTGAGAGTTGGCAGCGGCGCCCAGCGTTACCGTATCGAGGCCGATGTAGCAGCGCTCGAAGATGTTTTCCGCGGCCCCGTTGAGATAAAGCGAATACGCTCCTGCGATGTCGTTGGTCGTTGCTCCCATGCCGCTGATCTGGCAGTTCACAAAATGGTTTCGCTGGCCGGTTACCTGCATACATCCAGTCGGCAGGGCCGAGGTCACGCCTTCGAAGAACTCGATGTTCTCGAACCGGCATCCGTTGGCTGAAATCGTGATGAGGTTCGATGCCGTGGCGTAGGTCGAGACGAGGGCAATACGGGATCGCTGGCCGAGCTGCGGGGCGCCGTTGATGCCGATGAGATGAACGAGGTCTTTGTTCCAGGTGAGAGTTGAAAGCTGATAGTCGGTGGTATCGGCGGCGGCATTGCCGGCCGCCTCGAGGAAGATGATGTCGTTCTGGCCTGCGGTCGCAAACGAGAAGGCGTGAGCAACGCTTTTGAACGGGTTGTTTCGGCCCCCGTCCCCGTAAACGTCATCCCCGGTTCTGGGGTTCACGAAATACGCATTGCCCTGCGAAGGGAAGATCGAGGCCGCGAGAGTGTTGATGACTCCCAAGGTCGATTGCTGAAGGCTTCCGCCGTTCGTCTGTACGTTCATTCCTGGCATACTGCTACCTGCTTTCTCCGGGTAAAGAGTCCCGGCGCTCTATTGCCGCTCCATCATGTCGCCCATGTTCACCGCGTGCTTCGTCAAACCCTTGCGCTTGGTCGCGGCATATTCGTGCAACTGCTTGCCGCTCATCTTGAGCACGCCTTTATTCTTTTTTGATACTTTGGAGGGTTCGTGCTCAGCCAGGGCCATCAGGCGCTGTTGAGCTTGTGAGGTGGCAGGCATTCTGTACTAAATCGTACATCAGAACGCCCGAAGGTGCAAATGTTCACATCTACAAATCTGGATATGTCGATGCTTGACTACCCGAACGGCGTGTATTCGCGCGCTCGGTAAGGCTGCGGATTCTGCGGCCGGGGCGTTTCGGGCTTTTTGGCTGAGAAATTGGCGATGTACTGGAACGCCGCCGCCGGATGCGAGGCCCAATCGTGCAGCGGCTGCCGGGTTGTGGCGCCGTTCTTCGGCGGCTCGCCCCACTGGTAGCGCCTGAGCCCGCGCACGCCGTCCTCGCACCTCGAAGAATCGATCCAGACCCGGGGGAATAGCAACCGGGCGGCATTGATCGCCGTCTGGGTGTTATTCCACCGCGGCGAGGTCCGCACCTCGACATTCGGCATCATCTGGCGCAGGATCGATTCGAGCGATTTCCCCCGTCCCATGCCCTCCGGGGCCGCCTGCACGCCCACATCCCATGGCAGCCAGTGCCGGGCGTAGATGTATCCGCGCTCCTGCAACTGGCGAACGTAGTGGTCCATGCCCTTGCCCTTGTTCTCGTAGTAATCCACGAGGTGCAACTGCATCCCGATGCACTGCACGAACCAGATTGCGGTCGTGTCAAGCCCCACGTCCCAGAACGTGTGAATCGGCTGGATCGGGTCGTAGGGAACGGAGCAGATCCGGCCTTCGAGGCCCATTCGCCTCAGTTCATCGCCGAAGATCGCGCCCTTGACATTCGAGCGCGGGATGCCCTCGTAGATCCAGTCGCAGGACTCGGGATCATCCCGGCGCAACTCCAACATGTGGTTGCGGAGTTTCTCCGGGAAGAACGGATTATCGCGCCAACTCAGCTTGCGGACCACCGCGCGCGCGGACGGCTTCACAACGAAGTTGGTCCAGCAGAAATCCGTATCGAGGTCCGGATTGAAGTCCACCCAGATTTCGGAGCCGACGCCCTTTTCGCCGAACGGGCCGCCAGGCGGGTCCTTCCGGAACGTGGGCTCGAGCATCTCCCAGGACTTCTTCGTGAGCCCCTGCGCCTCGGCCAGCCAGCAGCCGTCAAACTGTTCGTAGCTCTTGATGCCCTCGACGTTGTTGTGCAGGCCCGCGAAGCTGAAGCCGTAGCGACCGGCGAGCGGATCGTCTGAGGTGGCGTCGGATTTCGTTCCCCAGCGCGTGCAGATGATGCGGCGCTCCTCAACTTTGTAATCTCGACCGTAGCCAAGAGCGGCGATGCGGGCGCTGAGCGTGGTGTGAGTGCTCTCCGCGATCGAGGTCATCGTTTCGCGGCAGCAGAGCCAGCGCAGCGGGCGCTTGATGCCGAGCGTCAGAAGCGCATCAGCGATCCCCCAGGTTGCGCCTTTGCCGCGGCCACCGTAGCAAACCTTGATTTCTCCGGGTTCGTAGAGGAATGCGAGGGCTTCGGGGATTTCGAGGTTCATGCCTGAATCGTGGTAACAATCTGGTCAGTGTAAAACGGGAAACCGTTGTAAATGATCTTGCCGGTTCGATATTGCCGATCAAGCTCATTCAAAAACGGTTGTACGTAATGGTCTTCGAATGCTTTCTGCGGCCAATACCCAAAGCCCCCGAAAGATACCGGCTTCGGCACGCTGATCGTCTTCGCCCCCGGCTTCCACAGTGCCAGTTCAGGGTCGAGCGTGCATTGCGCCGCAAAAGCCGCAAGGGAGCCGAGAAAGCCGCGCCGGTTCATCGCTTTTTCATCTCCAGACGAAGAATCCTCCACGCGCCGCGCAGACTGATTGCAGCCCAACGCGGACGCCCCGTTGCGAACTCACAGACCGCCTCGCCGATCAAGCGCCAAAAGTACTGCATGCCAGTATGATGCTCGGGATGCATAGTTGCGACTTCCATCTGTGAGGTAGTGATGTAATTCATTGCGCGCTGCGCCTTAATCTGATCCTGCGTCATTCCGCCCGCCTCCCATCCTTCGCAGGCACCAGTGTAATCGTGATGTCGCCCTGAATGCCAACCGGCCCACCACCCGGTGCGCTTACGGTCTGCGCTTTCGGCGGCTCTTGCACGCCGTAGCGCATCAGGGCCTCAGCCGCGCGGAGCTGCGTTGCTGCATTTCGCCCTGGACGGCGCATGATCTG
>Ga0134125_10006689_pt1 | contig 13029 bp, 15 predicted proteins | sample KB31751_FD_96464 | JGI IMG/M metagenome (GOLD analysis project Ga0134125, IMG submission 96464) | Terrestrial soil microbial communities with excess Nitrogen fertilizer from Kellogg Biological Station, Michigan, USA - KB3-175-1 | ecosystem: Environmental > Terrestrial > Soil > Unclassified ... | reverse complement strand
CCTCGATCGTCGTCGACGCGCCGATCTGCCTCGGCAACTGGTGCCCGCACAATTACGGCGGCGGCTTCCGCGGCGCCATGCCGCTGATCACCGCGCTAACGCACTCGATCAACACCGTCGCGGTGCGCCTCTCGGTCATCGTCGGCGACGGCAACCCCAAGCTCGGCCGCTCGCGCATCATCAAGACCGCGCGCGACATGGGCATCACCACGCCGCTGCCCGACACGCCGTCGCTGCCGATCGGCGCCGACGCCGTCACCATGATCGAGCACGTCGGCGCCTACGGCACCTTCCCCAATCTCGGCATGAAGGTGACGCCGCACGCCATCCTCGAGGTGCGCACCGGCGACGGCAAGGTGGTCTGGCGCTACGATCGCGACGGGCCGAAGCCGAAGCGCGCGCTGCCGCAGGGCGTGGCGCAGGACATGATCAAGATGATGAACTCGGTCGTCGAGAACGGCACCGGCCGCCGCGCTCGCCTCGACGGCATCGCCGCCGCCGGCAAGACCGGCACCACCAACCAGTCGCGCGACGCCTGGTTCATGGGCTACACCGGCAACTTCGTCTGCGGCGTCTGGTTCGGCAATGACGACTACACGCCGACCAACCGCATGACCGGCGGCTCACTGCCGGCCATGACCTGGCACCAGATCATGGAATACGCCCACCAGGGCATCGAGCTGAAGCAGCTGCCGGGCGTGCCGGTGCCGCCGGCGCGCGCGCCGACCGTCGCCGACGCCAAATCCAAGGGCGGCGAAGCGCCGCCGCCGCGGCCGCGGCTCCTGACCAAGCGCGGCGCCGATATCCTGGTGCGGGTCGAGCACCTGATGGATGACGCCAGCCGCGCCCTGGGGCCAGTGCCGACGGTCGAGAGCGACGTCAAGAAACAGGCGGCCGCGACCGGCCGCGGCGCCGCCCTCACCGACGCGCTCGAGGGCCGCGCCTTTGTCCGGAACTGATTAGCCGCGCGCCGCGCTCCGGCGTAGTCTCCTCACTCGAATCAGGGCTTCTCCCCGCGGTCATCTCGTGCGGCTGCTCCTCGGAACGCTGTTCACACTCTTCGTCGCCGCCGCAGTCGGCCTCGGCGCGACCTATTTCGCGCTGACGCGCGGCGCGGCGTTCGGCGCTTTGCGCATCGGCGCCTGGACCGCCTGGCCGAAAACCGGGACGCTCGACGCCGACCCCTACGCGCGCGCGGCCATCGCCCGCAACGGCACCCTGCCGGTCGCGCTCGGCGACGGCGTCTCCTTCTCGGCGGCTACCGACGACGCCGGCCGGCTGCTCGACGGCCGCTGCGACGTCGAGGTCGAGGGCATCACGCCGGCGGCGCGGTTCTGGACGCTGACGCTCTACAGCGCCGGCGGCGAGCTTGTCGCCAACTCCGTGCACCGTCACGGCTTCACCAGCGAGGAGATCGTGCGCCGGTCCGACGGCAGCTTCGCCGTCACCGTCGGCCCGCGCGCCGCCTCCGGCAACTGGCTGCCGACCGGCGGCATCGAGCGCTACCAGCTCGCGCTGCGCTTCTACGACACCGCCGTCGGCGTCTCGACCAAGGCCGGCCGTGAAGTGCCGATGCCCTCCGTCATCACGCGGAGCTGCCCATGATCCGCTGGCTGCTGCTCCTGCTCGGCGGCGTGCTGCTCGGCGGCATCGTGCACATCGCGACGGTCATCATCCTGCCGCGCACGGCGACGCAGGACGCCTATTCGCGGCTCTCCGCCATCGCGCCGGTCAACAAGGTGACGCCGCTGCCCGAGCCCGCGCCCGGCACGGCGCTGATGCCGCTGATGGACCCGGCGATGGCGGTCGCGGTCTGCCGCTACGATCTCTCGCAGGGCGCGCTCAAGCTGTCGGTGCCGGTCAGCCCCGCCTATACCTCGGTGTCGTTCTACACGCGCACCGACGTCGCCTACTACGCGATCAACGACCGCGCCGCCGGCCGCCGCGTCATCGAGCTCGACCTGATGACCCAGGCGCAGCACGAGCAGATCCCGGAAGAAGAGAACGTCACCGCCGCCGACCGGCTGATCGTCGAGTCGCCGACGGCAACGGGCCTCATCGCCATCCGCGCGCTCGCGCCCGAGCCGGGGCTGATGCCGAAGGCTGCGGCCGCCGTCGGCGCGGCGACCTGCACGCCGGCGCAGCAGGCAAGCGCCGATCGCTGATCAGCGCGCCGAAGCGAGGCTCTGTTCGCGGGTCCATCCGGGCGGCAGGTGCGTGCGATACCACGCGACCTTGCCGCGCAGCTCGTTCAACGCATGCTCGACCTGCACGGCTTCCGGATTCGGCGTCATGACGACGAGCCGCTCGAGCGCGAAACGATAGGCGGCCGCACGCTCATCGAGCGACCGGCGCACCATCGCGACGAGCGAGGCGTTCTCGTCGATGCGGCGCAGCGCGTTGGTGCGTTCCTTCTCGCTCAGCGAGGACACGTAGAACAGGCTCTTGCGCCGCTTGCTGTCGACGTCGAGCACGCGCGAGGCAGTCTCGAAGAACTGCGGCAGCCGCGTCGTGTCGTTGCGGATATCGTCGGTCAGCACCTCGTAGCGCGAGGAGGCGGTGCGCCGCTCGTCACCGAACAGATGCGTCGTATAGGCGGTGACGTCGAAGCCGGTGCGATGGTCGGCGCCGATGACGCCGTATTCGCCGGCGACCGAATAGAATTTCTGCCGGTTGTACGGCCATTCGATCAGCGGATAAGCGAGGTCGCGCAGCGCGCGCTCATCCTCGGTCAGCGGGAAATCGGAGGGGAATGTCGGCTTGCCGGCGATGGCGTCGAGCGAGAGCCAGTCGTGCATGTCGGCGCGGCTCGCCGACGGGCTGATCTCCTGGAAATCGCCCTGGGTGCCGCAGCCGCCGAGCGCGGCCAGCGCCGCGAGCACGAGAAGGCGCTGAGCCCATACGGGGCCGCACCGGTGCCGTTGCAGCGCAGTTCGCATCAAATCCTTCGATTCCGGAACTCAGCGCGCACGCCGGCGGCGGCGCCCGTGGTTGTTGCCGGAATGCGGTTCAAGTCCATTGCTGCCGTCCGGTGACCGCTCGATGCGGACGACCGGTAATATGATCACGGTCGCAGGCTCGGTGGTGGCATCGATGTATCTGCCGCCGCGCGTGCCCGCCGTCTCGTCTGGAAAGCGGATGACTTCGCCCATTGCAGCCCCTCTTCCGCGCCGGCGACGCATTTTACGCCCGCCGGATCGGCGCATGCGATCGATTAGAGGCGTCCAAGGTTAACGGCCTGTTAAAGGCATCGCTCTAATGTCCGGTCATTGACGGTGTCTGTGAAGCGTCGCGTCATGGCGAAATCATCGCAACTTCCCCCGATCGACGGTCTCCTCGACCTCGCATGCCGCGACGGCGTCGACATCCGTCCGACGCTACTGCGCGTCGTGACCGATCTCTACGTGCAGAAGGCATCGCATACCGCCGAGGAAGAACGGCAATACGTCGAACTTGCGACCGGGCTCGTCGATGCGGTCGATACGGCGACGCGTGAGATCGTCACCGCCACATTGCGCGCCTATGCAGCGGCGCCCGCGGCGGTTCTGCACAAGCTCACCGGCGAGGCCCCTGCCCCGGTGAAGCCACCGGCCGCGGCGGCGGCGCGCGACGAACTCACCGAGATGTTCATGACGGCGCGTCCGGACGAGCGCCGGCTGATCCTCGCCAATCTGGTGCCGGACGCCCGGCCGATGCGGCGCGCCTCGCCCGAAACCCTGGCCGATCTCGAGCGCGCAGCCCTGCAACGGGATCAAACCGCATTCAGCCGCACGCTTGCCGCGGCGCTCGGCGTCGCGCCGGCGCTGGCCGAACGCATCACGCGCGATACGTCCGGCGAGCCGCTGGTCGTCGCCGCGAAGGCCCTCGGCATGAGCGCCGCCGTCGTGCAGCGCGTGCTGCTCTTCCTCAATCCGGTGATCGGGCAGTCGATCGCGCGCGTCTACGACCTGGCGCAGCTTTTCGACGAGGTGACGCCGGAGGCGGCGGCGCAGATGGCCGCGATCTGGCGTGCGCCGCTGGCGCGCAAGAAGCCGGCGCACGAGGCGGTGCATTATGACGACGAGCGCCGGCCGGCGCGTTCGTTCGGCCATGCGGCGCGACCCGCGCGCACCGGCCGCATCACCGGCCCGACCCGCAAGGCCGACCGCGCCGGCTAGACCAGCGCCTCGTCGAGAAAGTGGCGCCCCTGGCGGTCCTCGACCTCGACGATCCACACGTCCGGATCGAACCGCAATTCCTTCGTCAGCCGCGCCTCGATGTCGGCATCGGCCACCGGCGCCTCACGGCCCGCCAGCACCGTGAACAGGCGCTCGGCCGGGCGCGCCTCGTCGAACATCGCCTGCGGCGCCGGTCCGTATAACGTGCCGGCACCGTCGAGACGGTTGACCTTGATGAAGATGGCGCCGGCCTCCTCGGCGCCGCGCCGGCGCACGACGGCGGGCGCGCCCTCGATGTCGCAGCGCCGCACATAGGCGGAAACCCAGATGCTCGATTTCAGGCGCATGATCGTGGTCCGCGGGTCCGCCGTCACGCGCTGATAGCACGCGCGAGGCGCCTCACTCCAGCGGACGGCCGACCACGCTCGAGAGTTCGCGCACGAGGCGGTCGGAGACCTGGCCGGTGACCGGCATGCCGCGCGCGCGCTCGAAGCGCTCGATGGCCGCGCGCGTGCCGGGATCGTAGGTGCCGGTCGGGCTCACCGGACCGTAGGCGAAATCGTTGAGCGCGCGCTGCACCGCCAGCACGCGCGGCGACGGCGCGATCAGCGCCGCGATCGGATCATTCCTGCGCACCGGCGCGGCAACCTTCTTCGCCGGCGCGCCGACGATGGCGTGCAGCAGCGGCTCGTTGGCGTCGGCGGTCACGTGCGCGCCGGTCACCTGGATGAAGTCACGGACCGCCGCGTCGGTACGCGCGCCCCAGACGCCGTCGACGGTGCCGTCATAATAGCCACGGCGATTGAGCTCGCGCTGGATATCGCTGGTCAAACGGGCGCGCGCCTCGTCGGTGATCGGCTGCGCCGCGGTTTGCGCGGCCGGCGAAGGCACGGGCAGCGGCGTTGCGGCGGGCGCAAGCGCCTGCGGCCGCGGCGGCGCCAGCGGCACCTGATGCGTGTGCGGCCGCGCGGCGAAGATCGGCGCCGGATGCGGGCCCTTCTGGAGGAACAGAGCGTTGGTGAAGATCCACCCCGTCGCCACCGAGCCCATCAGCAGCGTGACGAACTCGCGCGGATGGCGCGCGATCATGACGCCGGTGCGGGCCAGACGGCCCGCCGGAACGGCGCGCGCGCGGGCGGATGCGTTACGCACTTTTCTTGACCTGTTCGTCGTCCTGGCCGGGGCCTTGGTCGCAAGCTTGGGCATGAATGTCGGGATTGGCCGTGACGGCGAGTTCGTGGGCGCGCTCGCTGACGAGCTTGACGGGATCGGCGGCGCGGCCCTCGCAGTCGAGCGGCAGCCGCACCGTCACCCGCGTTCCCTTGCCGAGGCGGCTCGCGATGTCAACCTCACCATCATGCAGCCGCACCAGGCCCTTCACGATCGACAGGCCGAGGCCGGTGCCGTCGTGCCGCCGGTCGTAGGAAGCGCGCGCCTGGAAGAACGCCTCGCCGATGCGCGGCAGGTCGTCGGCGCCGATGCCGACGCCGGTATCCTCGACCGCGAGCGCGAGCTTCGCGCCCTCGCAATGAACGCTGACCGTGACGCGGCCGTCGCGCGGCGTGAACTTGATCGCGTTTGAGATGAGGTTGATCAGGATCTGGTTGAACGCGCGGCGGTCAGCGACGAGCTCCGGCAGCTCGGGCGCGACCCGCGTCCTGATCTCGACGCCGGCTTCGCGCGCCTTCAGCGCCAAAAGGTCGCAGCAGTTGACGATCGCGGCGCCGGGCGCGAACGGCTCCGGCGTGATCTCGAAATTGCCCGTCTCCATCTTCGACATGTCGAGGATGCCGTTGACCACCGACAGGAGATGTCGGCCGGAATCGTTGATCAGCTTGGCGTATTCGAGCTTGCGCGCCGGATCGAACACCAGCGAGTCGTTGGTGAGCATCTCGGAGAAACCGATTATGGCGTTGAGCGGCGTGCGCAACTCGTGGCTCATGGTCGCGAGGAACCGGCTCTTGGCGGCGCTGGCGCGCTCCTGCTCGGCGCGCGCGATCTCCAGCGCCCGCTCGTGCGTCTTGCGCTCGCTGACGTCGCGCAGCACGGCGACGACTTCGCGCTGCGTGACAGAATCCTCGGCCGTGCGGTCGACCGGCTGGCAGCGCATCTCGACCCAGACGAACTGGGCGGCGCGGTCGGCCTCGCGGCGAATGCGGAATTCGACGGAGCGCTGCTCGCCGCGCGTGGCGGCGTCGGCAAGCGCGGTGAGATAGGCCGGCCGGTCGGCGACGTGCACGCGGTCGAACAGGCCGTGGCCGGACAATTCACTCGGCCGCACGCCGAACAGCGTCTCGGCTGCCGGCGACACGAACAGCACCGCGCCGTTGTCGCCGTGGCGCGTGATGACGTCGGTCATGTTGCGCGCCAGCAGGCGGTAGCGGTCTTCCTCGGCGTAGAGCAGCCAGAAGCTGGTGCGCGCCAGCGACTCCGCGCCGAGCGCGATGCCGGTGGCGTAGAGCGCGGCCGAGATGATGCCCATGGCGGCGAGCGCGCCATTGCCGCCGTCCATCAACGCCGGCGGCGGCAGTACGCTGGCGATGCTCAGCGTCATCAACAGGCCGGCGGCGCCGAGCGCGAAGCTCGAGGCGAGCGCGACGACGCGGCGCGAGGCCGAGAGCGAAGCCTCGAGCGGGACGATGACGAGCCAGATCGCCGCGAACGAGGCGATGCCGCCGGTGCACCACGCGACCACGGCGACGAGGCCGGTCAGCGACAGCGAGGAGAGCACATGCGCGCTTTCGTAGCGTCCGGTGCGCGACAGGAAATAGGCGACGAGGATCGGCGCCACCAGCCAGGCGAAGACGAAGACCTCGAGCAGGCTCGGCACGCCGCGGAAGGCGATATAGACCGGAAGGCTCGCCAGCGCCGCCAGGCTGCCGATCAGCCGCGGAGCAATGAACGAGCGATGGCGCGCCGCGGTCAGCGCATCTGCCTGCGCCGCCGGATGCACCAAGGCATCGACATAGTTCCACACTGGCGTGAGGAAGCTCACGGTCCCTGTCCACGTCCTGAAGAGAAAAGACGCGCCCCTTATTGCTGCGAAAAGCTTAGGGGCCCCCGATTAAACGAACGCTAAAAGTCGAACGGTTTTGCCCGTTGTTCTCGCAATGACGGCGCAATCGCACCGCATTCGCGCGCGTATTCGCGTGCATGGTGAACGGTGTCTTGCCGCAGCGCCGCCCGGTTACCTCGCGCTAACCATGCGCCGCCGCGCCGCGGAGCAAAGCGCGCCCGGAGGTATTTAAAATTGTCGGAAAATTCGCGTCGTATTCGCCGCGACTTTGAGCCAAATCGTCGCGCCGAACCGAACGACAGCTTCAAGCCTGTCTGCTAGGTTCATGCGCAAGGCGGGGGGTGAAACCGCCGGGGATAGATGGGTGGGGTCATGTTCTTCCTGTTGCGAATGGCCTTCTGGCTGGGCGTCGTCTGCCTGCTGTTGCCGGCAAGCGGCACGAAATCGCCGGACGGCAAGATCGATGCGACCGAGGCGATGACGGTGGCGAGCGCCGCCGTCTCCGACGCGCGCGGCTTCTGCGGCCGTCAGCCGGACGCCTGCGTCACCGGCGGCAAGGTCGCCGTCGCGCTCGGCCAGCGCGCCGAGGCCGGCGCGCGCACGCTCTACCAGTTCATCAGCGACAAGCTCGCGGACAAGGGCGGCGACAAGGCCGCGCCGGGCGACAAGCAGGCCGCCAAGCTGGTCACGGTCTCCGAGCAGACGCACGGTACGCTGACGCGCAACGACATGCAGCCGGCCTGGCACGCGCCGGTTCCGCTGCCGCCGAAACGGGCCCGTCCGGCCGTCTGATCGGGCGAAGATTTTGGCCATTTGGCGCTGACGGCCTATATATCGGCCGAGGCGGGGCTTTGCCCGCCGCAAGCGATGGCCGAATGACTGGAATCGACGAGATCCTCGACAATTTCGCCCTGCTGGACGAGTGGGACGACCGCTACCGCTATGTCATCGAGCTCGGGCGGACGCTGCCGCCGCTGGCCGAGGAGGCGCATTCCGAGGCCAACAAGGTGCGCGGCTGCACCAGCCAGGTGTGGCTCGTCACCCATGTGCAGCCGGACGGCGCCGGCGGCCCGGTGCTCAGCTTCGAGGGCGACAGCGACGCGCACATCGTGCGCGGCCTGGTGGCGATCCTGTTCGCCATCTACTCCGGTAAGACGGCGCGCGAGATCCGCGACATCGACGCCATCGCCATCTTCGACCAGCTCGGCCTGCGCGAGAACCTGACGCCGCAGCGCTCGAACGGGCTGCGCTCGATGGTCGAGCGCATCCGCGCCGACGCCGACGCGGCGCTCACCACCGCCGCCTGAGGCCTATTCGACCCGAAACGCCACGTCCGGAGCGAGCCACGTGCGCACCGGCGCCCGGCCGCGCCCTTGCGCCTCCGCCGCGTAACCGTAATGGCGGGCGAGCCGCTCCAGCGCGAGGCGCAGCACGATCTTGCCCGAGCGCAGCGGCCACTGCCGTTCGCGCTCGACGTCCTCCAGGCCTTTCAGGAAACAACAGACGTCGAGCAGCAGGCCTGAGAATTCCGGGCCGACGGCGTCGAGCGCCTTGTGCACGCGGCTGCGCGCATCCGTCATCGTGTCGCTCGCGCCGCTGCCGCCGCCACTGCCGCTTCCCGACAGCGGCAGCGACCAGTTGGCGCCGGTGCGCGGCGTCAGGTCGGCGATGGTGAAGTCGCGCCGCAGCCGCTCGCCGGCCTGGAGCTGGTGCGGCTCGATCAGCGCGGCGCCGCGGGCGCGGCGGCGGGCGAGCCAGACCAGCGGACTTTCGAGCTCATCGACGGTGACACCCGAGGGCCCGAGCGCCGCATCGATCTGCCTACGGTCAAGCGCGAGGTGCCGGGCGCGGAAGCGGCCGATCTCCGGGTTCTGCCTGCGGGCCGGGCGCCGCCGCCTGCCGGATGAAATCGCAATCGATCCAGGACGTTGCGGCATGGCCTCACCCTCGTACGTTTCATCCCCGCACGAAGGTTATTTCTATCCTAGGATGGATGTCAACAAATTATCGATGCGGTCCTGGCAAAACCTCGCCTACCGCCCGCGGCGGCGGCGCTGCTGGCCGAGGCCCATCTGCTTGGCGAGCTCGGAGCGCGCTGCGGCGTAGCTCGGCGCCACCATCGGGTAGTCCGCCGGCAGATTCCATTTCTCGCGGTATTGCTCGGGCGTCATGTTGTACTGCGTGCGCAGGTGGCGCTTGAGCGACTTGAATTTCTTGCCGTCCTCGAGACAGACGATGTACTCCGGCGTCACCGAACGCCGCAGCGAGATCGCCGGCTTGAGCACGTCGGCCGCGGGGTCCGCCACGCCGTTCGACACCCGGCTCAGCGCCCCGTGCACCTGGCTGATGAGGCCGGGAATGTCCGCCGCCGCCACCGTGTTGTTGCTGACATAGGCCGACACGATCTCGGCCGTGAGAGCGATGTAGTCGGGCCTGCCCGAGCCGCCGCCATCGATCATCGCCACATCCCCCGATCCCCGGAGCCGGCGCCAGGACTTACGCCACGACTTACGCCAGGACGCCACCGCAAATCCCGCCAGCGAAGAACGCAATATTGAAAGAATACTGGCGCGCGGCCGCACCGGCAAGAAGAACCTCGCCGGGGCTCGCCGCTAGACTTGACGGTTGCTGGGGCAGGACTTGCGCGGTCAGCCGTTCTGCTCGAGATGCGCGCGCAATTCGTGAATCGAGGCGAAGTGCAGGGTGCCCTGCGGCAATTGGGCCTCGATCGAGCCGTCGACATAGAGCGTGTAGCTCATGCCGTCGACGACGCCCGACTTCAGGATCGCGACCGCGCGCGGCTTCGGCTTCTCGGCGGCCGGCGCGGGCTCGGCCGCGAGCGGCTGCTCGGGCGCCGCTTCGGCCGCGTCGGGCGCGGGCGGCTCCGGCGCCGCGCCGGCGCCGTCCTTGTCGCCGCCCTCGAACATCTTGCTCTCCGGCGGCCACATGGAATCGAAGATCGACGAGCGCCGCCGCTCGTCCGTCTTCCCGGTCACGGGCCGCGAGCGCATCCAGGCCGGAATGTCGCGCTCGTCCTTGGCCTCCGGCTCGGCGGCGGGCTGCGGCGACAGCGACACGTCCTCGGCGACGTCGACCGGCTCTTCCGGATTGCGCAGCATCGGCGCCGGCTGCTGCGGCATCGGGAATTCCGGCGCGGCCGACGGCCCGCGCGGGTCGAACGGATGCGGTTCCGGCGCCTCGTGCGCGTGCACGGCCATCGGCGCATGCAGGAGCGCCTCGGCCAGATGCTGCAACTGGCCGCTGACCACGCCGAGCGCGATGACGATGAGGCCGCCGGCCGCCAGCGTCGTGCCGGCGAGGATCAGGGTATTGCCGAAGCTGAATTCCTGGACCGGAATGCCGAAAGCGGCCATGGCGATGCCGAGGACCAGCACAACCGCACCCGCAATCATCAGAACCGTCGATCTCCGCACGGCCACCCTCCTCTTCCGGCGCCCGCCCCCGCGGCGCGCAATATCGACTAAGCCATTCTAATCGCGCGCAATTTCGCCGATCTCGAACCCGACTGCAACCGGCGATCGGGAAAATAGCACGCGGGACCTGCACACTTTCTTAAGCCTGCCCGGCCGCCGCGCCCGGCTCCATGCGGCGCCAAATGCAGCCCGGCGCGGGCCTCCGGCGCGCCCGGTTGCCGCCGGGCCGCGTAGCGCCTAATTAGGTTTCCACCAAGGGAACTCTGACCGGACGGCGGGGTTCACCGCGATAGGGGTATTTCAAACAGAGTTTGCCGTGAGGAGGAGCTGATGTCGTTCAAGCTGCCTGACCTGCCGTTTGCCTACGATGCACTGGCGCCGCACATGTCGCGCGAGACGCTCGAATATCACCACGACAAGCACCACAAGGCTTATGTCGACACCGGCAACAAGCTCCTGGAAGGCAGCGGGCTCGAGGGCAAGTCACTCGAAGAGGTCGTCAAGGGCGCCTACGGCAAGAACCAGGGCCTCTTCAACAACGCCGGCCAGCACTACAACCACCTGCACTTCTGGCAGTGGATGAAGCCGAACGGCGGCGGCGACAAGCTCCCGGGCAAGCTGCAGGCGGCGATCGACAAGGACCTCGGCGGTCTCGCCAAGGCCAAGGAAGACTTCGCCCAGGCCGGCGTCACCCAGTTCGGCTCCGGCTGGGCCTGGATCGCGGTCAAGGACGGCAAGCTCGCCATCATGAAGACGCCGAACGGCGAGAACCCGCTGGTGCACGGCGCCTCGCCCATCCTCGGCTGCGACGTGTGGGAGCACTCCTACTACATCGACTACCGCAACCGCCGCGCCGACTACCTCAAGGCGTTCCTGGATCACCTGGTGAACTGGGCGCACGTCGAGGAGATGTACGCGGCGGCGACCAAGTAGCCGTCACGCAAACGGCATCGGACGGCCGGCCGCATGACGCGCCGGCCGTTTTCTTATTCAGGGACCGCGCGCATCGTGCGCGCCGTCTGGTGAGGACCGCACCCATGTCGATCTATGTCTTCGACGCCTATGGCACGCTGTTCGACGTCCACGCCGCCATCGCGCGCCACCGCGAGAAGGCCGGGCCCGACGCCGAGCGTATGTCGGAGATCTGGCGCACCAAACAGCTCGAATATTCCTGGACGCTGACGCTCGCCGGCCGTTACGAGGACTTCTGGACGCTCACGGAACGCGCGCTCGATTTCGCGCTGGCGCGCGTGCCGTCCGTCGACAAGACGCTCAAGCCGTTGTTGCTGGAGGCCTATTTCAAGCTCGGTGCCTTTCCCGACGCGCACGCCGCGCTGCGCACCCTCAAATCCAAAAGCCACAAGACCGGCATCCTGTCGAACGGCTCGCCGAACATGCTCGACGGCGCCGTCGACGCGGCGAGCGTGCGCGGCGAGCTCGACGCGGTGCTGTCGGTCGACGCCGTGAAGATGTTCAAACCGCGCCCGGAGGTCTATGCGCTGGTGACGACGCATTTCGGCTGCAAGCCCGCCGACGTCACCTTCGTGTCGTCGAACCGCTGGGACGTCATGGGCGCGGTGGCGTTCGGCTTCCGCGGCCAGTGGATCAACCGCGCGAAAAACCCGGACGAGTATCCGGCCTTTGCGCCCGAACGGGTGCTGAGCGACCTCACCGCGCTGGCCGAGGCGGCGTAATCGCCGTGGCATTTCGGCAACGGTGAGGGCCGCAGCCTTACAACCGCTCTGGCGGGACAAGGGCGAAGCACCTACATCCCGGCCTTCCCGCCCACCGCGCCGCAGCCCTGCATGCAATCGATCATCTCCGTCTCCCGCCTGACCAAGACCTACGATTCGGGTTTCGAGGCGCTCAAGGAGATCAACCTCGACATCCGCCGCGGCGAGATTTTCGCTTTGCTCGGCCCCAACGGCGCCGGCAAGACGACGCTGATCGGCATCATCTGCGGCATCTTGCGCCCGAGCGGCGGCAGCGTCACCGTCGACGGCCACGACATCATCACCGACTATCGCGCCGCGCGCTCCATGATCGGCCTGGTGCCGCAGGAGATCATGATGGCGCCGTTCGAGTCGGTGTGGGCTTGCGTGACCATGTCGCGCGGCCTGTTCAACAAGCGCAAGAACCCGGCCTATCTCGAGAAGGTGCTCAAGGACCTCTCGCTCTGGGACAAGCGCGACGCCAAGGTCGTCGAATTGTCCGGCGGCATGAAGCGGCGCGTCCTGATCGCCAAGGCGCTCTCCCACGAGCCGGCGATCCTGTTCCTCGACGAGCCGACCGCGGGCGTCGACGTCGAATTGCGCAAGGACATGTGGCAGGTGGTCCGCGACCTGCGCGCCTCCGGCGTCACCATCATCCTCACCACGCATTACATCGAGGAAGCCGAGGACATGGCCGACCGCGTCGGCGT
>Ga0134125_10006687_pt1 | contig 13030 bp, 10 predicted proteins | sample KB31751_FD_96464 | JGI IMG/M metagenome (GOLD analysis project Ga0134125, IMG submission 96464) | Terrestrial soil microbial communities with excess Nitrogen fertilizer from Kellogg Biological Station, Michigan, USA - KB3-175-1 | ecosystem: Environmental > Terrestrial > Soil > Unclassified ... | reverse complement strand
GCCTTGGGATCGCGCACGAACCAATCGGCGCCGCGATAGACCCAGACGTCGAGCTCGTGGCGCCCGATGGTCTCGATGACCTGCGCCACGATCGCGGTAGGGAGGGTCTGCTCTTCGATCGGCGACAGATCGGGGTTGACCAATAAGCCCCCGTTGAACGCCGCGATCGGCGTGGTGAGCTCGAGCGGGCCGACGAGCATGCTCATCCCGCGTGGAGGTCGGCCGCTGGTGATGGCGAATGCGATGCCGGCCTCACGCAGCTTCTTGACGGCATCGCGCGCGCGTGCGGTCAGCACCTTCTCCTGCGTGACGAGCGTGCCGTCGACGTCGGCGATCAGTAATCGAATGTCGCTCATGCGAGCGCCCTGTCGATCGCGGAAAAGAGCGCGTCGAGGCCAGCGCGCACGTCGGCCCCGAGGTGCACGCGCAAGGCGCGGCGGTCGCGCTGCGCCAGCACGCGGAAGTCGCCGCGTGCTTGTGCCGCCTTGACGACACCGAAGCTGAAGCGGTGTCCGGGCACCTCGACGTCGTCGGCGTCGTCGCAGGTGAGCTGAAGGAAGACGCCGCTATTCGGGCCGCCTTTGTACGTCTGCCCCGTCGCGTGCAAGAAGCGCGGCCCGAAGCCGAGACACGTGGCGACGCCCTTGGAATCGCGAATCCTGCGTCGAATCTTTTGCAGCTGCCGCTCGTGCGCCTCGTTGCGCGCGACGTATGCCAGAAGCGCGCAGTAGTCGCCGCGCCCGAGACGCTGCAGATGCGCGCGCAGGTATCCGTGCAGCGTCTTGTCCGCGCCGGCGGCCTGTTCGAGCGCGACATGGTTCTTCTCGTCGGCAAACAGCTTGAACGTCCGGTCGGCGAAGAATGGGCTCTCCTGCGGCAGCGCCCCGGTCTGTTCGTACGCGTCGGTGAGCTTGCGCGCGGCGACCTTGCTCGCCTCGACGTCGGGCTGATCGAACGGGTCGATGCCGATGATCGCGCCGGCGACCGCGGTGGCGATTTCCCAGCGGAAGAATTCCTGCCCGAGATCGTGCGGGTCTGCGATGGCGATGCGCACGACCGGCTGTCCCGCCTTTTCGAGCGCGTCGACGGCGGCGTCCTCGGCGCGATCGGCCGCGCCGTCGAGCCGCAGATAGGCGAACAGGCGATCGGCGCCGTAGACCTCGGGCGCGCCGAGCGGCTCCTGGTCCACGGGCACGATGCCCTTGCCCTCTTTGCCCGTCGATTCGGCGAGGAGCTGCTCCAACCACGCGCCGAGCGGCGCGATGCCCGGCGACGCGATGAGCGTGATCTTGTCGCGTCCCGATTTGACGGCGGCGCCGAGGATCGCGCCGAGGCGAACACCCGGGTTCTCCTCGGGCGGCACGCACGAGGCGCAGGCGTGGACCATGAGCGCGGTCCGATCGAGGAAGCGCGGCACGTCGATTCCCATGACCGACGCCGGCACCATGCCGAAATTCGACAGCGCGGAGTAGCGCCCGCCGATGCCGCGCACGCCAAAGAAGACCTGTGCAAACTTCTGCGCTTCGGCGACGCCTTGCAGGGAGGAGCCGGGGTCGGTCACGGCGATGAAGTGCTCGCCGGTCTGCGCGTCTCCGACGAGGCTGCGCACGCGGTCGAAGAAATAGTCCTTGAGGATGTTGGGTTCGAGCGTCGTGCCCGACTTGCTCGACACGATGAAGAGCGTCTTTTGCAGATCGACGCGCGCTTCCATGGCGCGGATCTGTGCCGGGTCCGTCGAGTCGAGAACCAGGAGCTCGGGACAGCCTTTGATGCGGCCGAGCGTGCGCGCGAGGACATCGGGGGACAGGCTCGAGCCGCCCATGCCGAGCACGACCGCGTGCGAGAAGTTCCGCTGCGCCGATGCGGCGAACATCATGAGCGCGCGGGCGACGTCCTTTTCGGTATCCGCGATGTCGAGCCAGTCGAGCCAGCGGTTCTCGTCGTGGCCCGTCCACAGCGACGCGTTGCGCGCCCACAGCCGCCGCAGCTTGCCGCTCGTGCGCCACTCTGCGAGCGTCGCTTTGACTTTCTCGTCGAGCGGCGCCGGCAAGCGTTGGCTCATGCGGTCGAGCGTCGACTTCAAGACGCCGTCGCGCTTCTTCTCGATCGAGCCGAGGAGCGCGTCGAAGGCGGCGGAGAACTCCTTGACGCCTTCGTCGAGCAGCCGCGCGGTCAGCTCGTCGATGGCGATGCCGCCCGCCGCGAGCGCGGCCATGGTCTTGCGCGCGTCGTCGACGTGCTCCTCGATCGGCGGTCGGCTGCCGACCTTGCCGTGATCGCGAAAGGCGTCGAGCGTCGCCGGCGGGATGGTGTCGACGGTGTCGGGGCCAATCAACGACTCGACATAGAGCACGTCGGAGAAGCGCGGATCTTTGGTGCTGGTGCTCGCCCACAGGAGGCGCTGCACGCGCGCGCCCTTTTGCGCGAGCGCCTGCCAGCGCGGAGTGGCGCAGCGCTCCTTCCAGTCCTGATAGGCGAGCCGGGCGTTGGCGATGGCGACCTTGCCGACGAGACCACGCAGGTCTGTGCGCGCCTCCAGCATTGGGTCCACCAGCACGTCGAGGCGGCTGACGAAGATGCTGGCGACGCTGCCGATGCGCGACAGCTCGCCGCCGCGCGCGGCGAGCGCTTCGAGGCCGTCCATGTACGCGTCGGCCACCTGGCCCGTCACCGCGCGCGAAAACAGGAGCGTGATATTGACGTTGATGCCCTGGCTGATGAGCTGCCGGATCGCCGGAATGCCCTCGGGTGTCGCCGGAACCTTGATCATCAGGTTCTCGCGGCCGACCGCGGTCCACAGCCGCGTCGCCTCGGCGATGGTCGCTTGCGTGTCGTGCGCCAGATACGGCGACACCTCCATGCTGACGTAACCGTCGCGCCGCTCCGATTCGTCATAGACCGGGCGCAAGATGTCGGCGGCCGCTTGAATATCCGCGATCGCGAGCCGCTCGTAGATCGCCGACGCGGTCTCGTCCTGACGATTCTCATCACGCGCGAGCGCCGATTCATAATCGGTGCTGCCGGCGATCGCCTTTTCGAAGATCGACGGATTCGACGTTACGCCGCGAATCCCGTCTTCCTGGACCAATCGGGCAAACTCGCCGCTCTGCAGTAAATGGCGCCGTATGTAATCGAGCCAAATCGATTGGCCATGCTTTGAATGCAGCTCTTTGACGTCCACGACGCCCTCCTTAATAACCAACGAATTCTTCGGTGCGGATATCGTCGTCATCGACGCCGGCGCCGTTGAGCATTTCGTGAAGCCCCTTCACCATCGCCGGCGGACCGGCGATGTAATAGATCGGCGACGCGGCGTCCTTGAGATGGCGCGCGAGCAACGCTTTATCGATCATGCCGGTTTCGCCATTCCAGGCGCGCTGGGACTTCGCCATCTCGGTCATGGTGGCGACCAGCTTGTAATTCGGGTTCGCCGCCTCGAGCGCGACGAGCTCGTCGAGGAACGGCGCGTCCTCGGGCCGTCGGTTCGAGTAGAAGACGAAGATGCGCTGGGGAAGCTTGCGCTTCGCCGCGTCGATCAAGATGCTGCGGAAGGGCGTGATGCCGATGCCGCCGGCGAGAATCACCGCGGCCCGCGCCGGATTGTTGTGCAGGGTCAAGCTCCCGAAGGGACCCTCGATGGTGACCATCGTTCCGAGCGGCACCTTCTGCAGATCGCGCTTGAAGGCGGTGTCGCGCATGCGGCTCGCGACCATCAGCGTCGGCTCCTCGGGCGCGCTCGCGATCGAGAAGCCGCGCTTGTCGCCCTCGGCGTCGGTCTCGGGCGGCGACACCAGCGTCATGTCGATGAACTGCCCCGCCTTGAAGGTCCAGCCGGCGGGCTTGGTGAACTCGAAGGCGATGGTGCGCTCGGCGACCTCATGCCGGTTGACGAGCTGCGTATGAAAGATCGGCCACGTCGTCGTCGCGCTCATGATCGCTCCTTGTCCGGCTTTCGTCCGACCAGCGCGAGCGCCTCCGCGACGACGTGGTCGACGGTGAAGCCGTACTCTTTGGATACGGTCGCGCCGGGCGCCGAGGCGCCGAAGCGATCGATGCCGATGATCGCGCCGCCAAGGCCGGTCCAGCGCTCCCAGCCGAGCGGCGAGGCCGCTTCGACCGCCAGGCGCGCGGTCACCGCGCTCGGGAGGACGCGCTCGCGATACTCGACGGGCTGCTCCTCGAACAGGCGCCACGACGGCATCGAGACCAGTCGCGCGCGCACGCCCGCTTGGCGCAGAATCGGCTCGGCGGCGACGATGAGCGCCACCTCCGAGCCGCTGGCGATGAGGATCACGTCGGGCGCCCCGTCGCCAGGATTGAGGACGTAGGCGCCGCGCCCAAGCTCGCTCGGCGGCGCATAACGCGAGCGATCGAGGGTGGGCACGCTCTGTCGCGTCAGCACGAGCGCGGTCGGCCGGCCGTGTTGCTCGATCGCGGTCTGCCACGCCCAGCGCGTCTCGTTGGCGTCGCACGGCCGGATGACCAACAAGTTCGGGATCGCGCGCAACGATGCGAGCTGCTCGATCGGCTCGTGGCTGGGGCCGTCCTCGCCGACGCCGATGCTGTCGTGCGTGAAGACGAAGATCGAGCGCAGCGAGGCGAGCGCCGCCAGGCGAATCGACGGCCGCATGTAGTCCGAGAAGATCAGAAACGTCGCCGCGAACGGGATGAAGCCGCCGTGATAGACGAGCCCGTTGACCGCTGCGGCCATGGCGTGCTCGCGCACGCCGAAGTGAATGTTGCGGCCCGCGTAGCTCCACCCGCCGCCGACGAGGCCCTGCACGCCGGCCGGCGTACGCAGCGGCGACTCGAAGTCGCCGTCCTCTTTGAGCCACGTATACGTCGAGGGATCGAGGTCGCCGGAGCCGCCGACCACTTCGGGCACGGTGCGCGCGATCTCTTGCATCACCGCCTCGGAGGCTTTGCGCGTGGCGAGGCCCTTGGCATCGGCGGCGAACACGGGCAGCTTGTCGCTCCAGCGTTCCGGCAGGCGCGCGGCGAAGCGGCGCTCGAGCTCACGCGCGAGCTCGCTGAAATCGCGCGCGTAGGCGGCGCGCTTTTTGTCCCACGCCTCCTCGAGCTCGCGGCCGCGCTCGACGGCGCTGCGAAAATGCGCGAGCGCCGCGTCGGGGATGTAGAACGGCGGCTCCTCGGGCCAGCCGAGGTTGTGCTTGGTCTTCTTCACCTCGTCGACGCCGAGCGGGCTGCCGTGCGCGTGGAAGGTGCCTTGCTTGTCGGGCGCGCCGTAGCCGAGCACGGTCTGCACGGAGATGAGCGACGGCCGATCGCGCACGTCGCGCGCGGCGCCGATGGCGCGCTCGATGGCGTCGAGGTCGTTGCCGTCGCCGAGCTCTTGCACGTGCCAGCCGTAGGCGCGATAGCGCGCGGCGACGTCTTCGGTGAACGCGATCGGCGTGTTCGCCGACAGCGTCACGTGGTTGTTGTCGTAGAGGACGATGAGCCGGCCGAGCCCGAGGTGGGCGGCGAGCGAGCTGGCTTCGCTCGCCACGCCCTCCATCATGTCGCCGTCCGAGGCGAGCACGTACGTGAAGTGGCGGAACAGCTCGTGGTCGGGGCGGTTGTAGCGCGCGGCGAGGTGCGCCTCGCCGATGGCCATGCCGAGCGCGTTGCCGACGCCCTGGCCGAGCGGACCCGTCGACGCCTCGACGCCGTCGGTGACGTGGCTCTCCGGATGTCCCGGCGTCACGCTGCCCCACTGGCGGAAGCGCTTGATCTCGTCGAGCGGCAGATCGTAGCCGGTCAAATGCAGCAGCGAATAGAGCAGCGCCGAGCCGTGGCCCGCCGACAAAACGAAGCGGTCGCGATCCCACCAGCTCGGATTCTTCGGGTTGTGCCGCAAAAAGCGTGTCCACAAGACGTACGCCATGGGCGCGGCGTCCAGCGGCAGCCCTGGATGTCCCGAATTGGCGTTCTGCACCATATCGACCGAGAGGAAGCGAATGGTGTTGACGCACAGCCGATCGAGCTCGACGCGGTTCATGACCTTCTCCTCATGGAGCACCCACCGGGCGCGCCCAACCGCCGACGGACGCGGTCAGTCGGTCAGCCTCCGACGGGCCCCACGTTCCGGGGCGATATGGATGCAGCGGCGTCGCCGCCTTGATGATCGGATCGACCACGCGCCACTCCGCCTCGACGGTGTCCTCGCGCGCGAACAGCGTCGCGTCGCCGTTCATCGCGTCGTGAAGCAGGCGAACGTAGGCGCCCATCTCGTCGCCGCCGCCTCGGGCCGCGAGCAGCTCGACCTCCTGTCCGACCATCGCCTCGCCCGCGACCTTCGAGCGCACGCCGAGCGCGATGGCGACGTCGGGCCCCAGTCGAAAGCGCATGCAGTTCGATCCCGCCGACAGATCTTCGCCGAAGACGGAACGCGGCGGCGCCTTGAGCTCGACGCGCACCTCGGTCGCGGTGACCGGCAGGCACTTGCCCGCGCGAATGAAGAACGGGACGCCCGCCCAGCGCCAGTTGTCGACGTGGAGCCGCACCGCGGCGTAGGTCTCGACGGTGGAATCGGCGGCGACGCCCGGCTCCTGGTGATAGCCGGCGAATTGGCCGCGCACGACGTTCGCCGCGTCGAGCGGCACGATCGACTCGAGCACGCGCGCCTTCTCGTCGCGCAGCGCTTCGGCGTGGCCGCTGCGCGGCGCATCCATCGCCAGACAGGCGACGACTTGCAGCATGTGATTCTGGATGACGTCGCGAATGGCGCCGGTCGCGTCGTAGAAGGCGCCGCGCCCTTGGATGCCGAAGCTCTCGGCCATGGTGATCTGCACGCTCTTGACGAAGTGGCGATTCCACAGCGGCTCGAGGAACGAGTTGGAGAAGCGGAAGTAGAGCAGGTTCTGCACCGGCTCCTTGCCGAGATAGTGATCGACGCGAAAGATCCCGTCCTCGGGGAAGACGGCGAGGAGCGCACGGTTGAGCTTCTTGGCGGACTCGAGGTCGTGGCCGAATGGTTTTTCGACCATGACGCGGGCGCCTTTGGCGGCACCCGAGCGGCCGAGCTCACCGACGACGGTCGTGAACAGGCTCGGCGGGATCGCGAGATAGTGCAGTGGATGCTGCGCGTCGCCGAGCGTCTTGCGCAAGCGATCGAACGTCGCCGGCTCTGCATAATCGCCGTCGATGTACTGGAGCAGCGACGAGAGCTTGTCGAACGCGGCGGGGTCGACGCCGCCGGCGTGCTCCTCGAGGCTGTCGCGGGCGCGCGCGCGGAGCTGCTCGAGGTTCCAGCCCGCCTTGGCGACGCCGATGACCGGCACCTTCAGCGTGCCTGCTTTGATCATCGCCTGCAGCGCGGGGAAGACCTTCTTGTGCGCCAGATCGCCCGTGGCGCCGAAGAACACGAGCGCGTCCGACGCCGCGGTTGCTCGCTGGCGCTCGGTCACGAGTGCTTCTCCTCGTGCCCTCCAAACTGATAGCGCATCGCCGAGAGCACCTTGTCGGCGAAGTCCTCCTCGCCGCGCGAGGCGAACCGCTCGGTGAGCGCGGTGTTGAGCACCGGCGCCGGCACGCCCTCGTCGATCGCCGCCTTCATCGTCCAGCGCCCCTCGCCCGAGTCGGAGACGCGGCCGGCGAACTTGGCGAGGTCGGGGCTCTTGGCGAGCGCCGCGGCGGTCAAGTCGAGCAGCCACGATCCGATGACGCTGCCGTGGCGCCAGGTCTCGACGATGTCGGGCAGGTTGAGCTCGTATTGGTAGAGCTCGGGATGGCGCAGCGGCGCGGTCTCGGCGTCGGCGGCGCGGTGTTCGTTGCCGACGTTCGCGTGGCGCAGGATGTTGAGGCCTTCGGCGTAGGCGGCCATGATCCCGTACTCGATCCCGTTGTGGACCATCTTGACGAAGTGCCCGGCGCCGGGCGGCCCGCAGTGGATGTAGCCGCGCTCGGGGGTTCCCGTCTTGCCGTCGCGGCCGGGTGTCTTCGGCGCGCTGTCGATGCCGGGCGCCAGCGCCGAGAAGATCGGGTCGAGCCGCTGTACCGCCGCGGCGTCGCCGCCGATCATCAGGCAATAACCGCGCTCGAACCCCCACACGCCGCCCGACGTGCCGCAATCGATGTAGTCGAGCTGCTTGGTCGCGAGCGCGTGCGCGCGCCGGATGTCGTCGTGATAGTACGAGTTGCCGCCGTCGATGATCGCATCGCCGGCGCCGAGAAGCGGCACGAGCTCGTCGAGCGTCGCATCGACGACGGCGGCGGGCACCATGATCCAGATCGCGCGCGGCGTCTTCAGCTTGCCGACGAGGTCGGCGAGCGAGCTCGCGCCCGTCGCTCCCTTGGTCGCCAGCTCCTTCGTCGCTTTCGCCTGGACGTCGAAGACGACGCACTCGTGGCCGGCTTTGAGGAGCCGCAGCACCATGTTCGACCCCATCCGTCCCAGCCCCACCATTCCGAGTTGCATCCGCTCCTCCTCGTCTGTCGACCGAGCGGCCGCTTTACGCGACGGGCGCGCGCCGGCCACGGCGTAGCTCGCGCCACTCGAGCGATCGTTTGTGCATGAACCCCGCCATCAACCGGCGGCAGCTGCGGCAGCGTCGACCATCCAATGGAGGTCGCCGTGCGCTGGATGAATAAGCTGCGCCGGCAAGCGGTCCGGATCGGCCTTTCCGTGTAGCACTTCGTGCAGGCGCGCGGCCTTCTCGGCGCCGGCGACGAGAAAGACGATGTTGGCGGCGGCATTGATGACGACGGGCGTCAGCGTCAGCCGCCAGGCGGCGGCCGCATCGACGTGGTTCGCCATCACCCACCGCTTCTTCTCGTGCAGCGGCGGCGTGCCGGGGAACAGCGACGCGGTATGCCCGTTGGCGCCCATGCCGAGAAGGACCAGGTCGAAGCGCGGCGCGGCGCCACCGACGGGCACGTCGAAGAAGCGATGCAGCAGCGCCTCATAGTCGCTTGCCGCTTTGGGGGGATCTTCCTCGCCCAGCATGCGGTGCACGTTCGCGGGCGGCGGCTCGACCGTGTCGAGCAGCGTCTCGCGCGCCATGCGGTAGTTGCTCTCGGCGTCGTCGGGCGGAACGCAGCGCTCATCGCCCCAAAAGAAATGGACGCGCGCCCAATCGACACGTTTGGCGAGGCGCTCGCTCGCCAACAGCGTATAGAGCGTCCGCGGCGTCGATCCACCGGCGAGCACGAAGGTGAAGCGGCCGGCCCGCGCGATCGCATCTGCAGCCAGCTCGACGATGCGCGTGGCAGCCGCGTCCATCAAGGCGGATCGGTCCGCATAAATGGATGGCGAGATGTCGACCGTGGTCACGGGCGCGAATGTGAGCCGCGAGACCTGGGTGTCAAGCCGCCGGCGGCTGGTACTCGGCCGGCATCGAGCGCGCGCGCCGTCGACGAAGCCAGCCGAGCGCGGCGAGGACAATGACGAAGATCGTCGAGGGCGCGGCCACGGTCACGATGCCCCAGGCGACGTTGACCTGCCAGACCTCGAGCGACAGCGAGGCGGCCATCGCCTCGTTGCGCGCGCCGACGGAGAGCAGCACCAGGAACAAGAGGCCGGTGACACCGAACGCGGTGCGAAACGGCCGCTCGGTCCAATGTTCGAGCAGGTGCTCGCTCGTGATCTGGCCGCGATAGATGCGCGCGTCGACGAGCGGATAGACAGCGCATGCGGCGAACACGCCGAGCGGCAGCAGCACCGCGCCGTAAAATGGGTTGGTGAAGTTGGCGCCGAGGAAATGAAAGTCGAGCTGACCCGGCAGCAGGCGGAAAGCGCCTTCGATCCACATGAGAAACCAATCGGGGGACAGCGGCGCATACGAGCTCACCGACTGAAACGGGCCGTAGATCGCGACCGCCTCGACGGGAAAGAAGGCCGACAACAGGGCGATCGTGCCGAATACGAGAAACAGGAGGGTGGTCGAGCGCGCCGTCTGATCGGGCCACATGCGCGCGCCGACCTCCGTGCGATCGCTGCGGCCGAGCCCCGGGTAATTCGTGTGCGTCAGCCGCACGACAAGGTACAGGTGCGCGGCGATGAAGATGACGAGCAGCGCCGGACCGATGAACACGTGCGCGATGTACAGGCGCCCGAGGATCGCGTGGCCGGGAAATGGCGCGCCGAAGGCCAGCGTCGCGAGCCAGCCGCCGATCCACGGCACCGACTCGAGCGTCGTCATCATCATGCGCAGCGCCGAGCCGCCGCGCAGGTCGAACGGCAGGCAGTATCCGGTAAAGCCGTTGATGAGCGCGAGCGCGAACAGGGCCAGGCCGATCCACCACGTCAGCTCGCGTGGCCGCTTGAACGCGCCGGTGAAGTACACCCGGGCGGCGTGCAACAGGAGCGACGCGATGAACAGGTGCGCGGCGAAGTGGTGGAAGCGGCGCACGACGAGACCGAACCGAAGGTCGGAGCTCAACGCGAGCACCGAAGCAAACGCATCGGGCACCGTCGCGCCGGCGAACGACGTGGCACTGCCGTGGTAGACCACGGGCGCGAGGCTCGGCCGATAGAAGAGCGCGAGGTAGACGCCGCTCAAGAGGAGCGCGACGAACGAGAAGAGGGTGACCTCGCCGAGGAGAAACGACCAGCTCCCGGGGAACAACCGTCTGAGCGCGTGGCGCAAAGGCGCGCGCAAGGCGAGCCGATCTTCGAGCGCGCGGCCGAGGCGGCTCATCCGCAGCGCGGCCCGATGGGGCGGTCGAAGTCACCGTCAGCGACGAGGAAGCCGTCGGCGTCGACGGTGAGTGGCAGCTCCGGGAGCGCCTGGCTCGCCGGTCCGCTCAGGATTTCGCCGCCGTTGGCCGCGTCGAACACGGAATAGTGACAGGGGCAGACGAGCTGCGACTCGGCGGTGCGGAACATCGAGACGGCGCAGCCCGAGTGCGTGCAGATGCGGCTGTAGGCGCGCGGCGTCGGCGATCCGCGCAAGCGGACGAGCACGGCGATGGAGTTGGCGTCGTCGGGCGCCGTGCTCGCGACGACCGGGGTGGCGCTGCCGGGCGCCAGATCTTGCGGACGGAGCGGCGCGCCGTCGACGGTGAGGAGCCTGACGCCGCGGCGCCACGCGGTCGCGTGCAGCGTCGGGCGCGGCGCGCCGCCGAGCGAGCGCAGCGGCAGGAGCACGATGGCGATGAGGCTGGCAGCGGCCGTGCCGAGGAGCGCGACGAAGCCGCGGCGCGCGCCGACGCCGAAGTCGATCGGCGCCTCCGTCGGTGTCGGCGTCGGCCGCGGCGCTTGCACCGTCGAAAACGCGAACGCCGAGCGGAAAGCGAGCAGGATCGTGAACGCGACGCCGAAGCACACAGCGGCGAGCGCCAGCGCGAGCAGCGACACGCGCGCCGCGCCGACGTACTCGACGTACGCCCACACCGTCGCGCCAATGGCGACGGCGAGAGCGACGACGGCGCCGCCGGCGTAGCCGCGTCTCGGTGGCCGAGTCTCGAAGACGTTCTGTTCCTCGTCCATCAGTTCCGTCCCTCGGCGAAGAGCAACGCCAGGCCAATCGCCAACACGAGCAGCGCCGCCCACGCGATGAGGCCGATCGAAAATGGACCGAGCTCGCGCGGACCGACGTGCGTCGGCTCATGCTCGACGAGCGTCTCGTGGACGTAGCGCGCCAGATCGTGGAGCCGCGCGTCCGGCAGCGCCACCGACGAGAACGCCGGCATCTCGTGACCGCCGCGCCGCACCTGTCGCACGACGTCGGCGACGTCCGCGCCGGCGATGCGCGGCGGGCGCGTCGCGCCCGTCAGGTAACCGCCGCCGCCGCCGGTCGCGCCATGGCACGGCGCGCACGTCGTCTGAAAGACGCCGCGGCCGCACGCAGTGGACGAGCCGGCTTCGGCTCCGAAGACCATGCGACAGCTATCGGGACGAGAGCGCGTCGGTCAAGGGGTCGCAGGCGTCGCCGGCAGCCGCGGCGGCGAGTGCTTCTTCGCGGCGAGCCGTCGCGCCGGCGGTTGAAACATGAACATGAGGATGCGATCCATGAGCCACGGTAGGAGCCTTTCCGTAAGCGAAACCATGTAGCTCTCCGCCGAGCAATACACGCGCTTTCTGCCCGCGATGAGACCGTGAACCGTTCGGCGCGCGACCTGCGCGACGGAGATCGGCGGGATCAGCTTCCAGCGCATGAGCCCGGGTGCGTCGGTTTGCGCCGCTTCGAATGCGTGCGTTCGCACCGACGGGGGCAGCACGGCCGTCACGCGGATCTGCGGATAGGTCCGCAGCTCGCGCTCGATCGCCTCCGAGAAGCCGAGGATTCCCGACTTCGCCGCCGAGTAGACGGCGAATCCGGGCGATCCGGTGAACGCCATCATCGACGAGATATTGACCACGCGGCCCCACTCTTTGGCGATCATGTCGGGCAGCACGATGCGCGTCAGGCAGATCGCGCCGGCGAGATCGACCGCGATCGCCTTGGAGATGCCGCGCGGCGCCTCCTCGGCGAACAGGCCCGGCTTGGCGACGCCGGCGTTGTTGACGAGGACGTCGACGCTTCCATGCTTGCTGCGAATCTCCTCGACGCCCGCATGCATCGACGCGTGGTCGGACACGTCGAGCTTGACCCAATCGATGCTCCCCCGCGAAGCGAGCTCTTGGCAGGTCTCGCGCATCTCGTCTTCGGCGAGGTCGCCGATGATCACGACCGCGCCCGCGCGCAGGAGCTCGACGGCGATGCCGCGGCCGATACCGCGCGCGCCTCCCGTGACCAAGGCGACGCGCCCCTGCAGCGGGCCGCGACGTCGTTCGAGGGCGTTCGAGCGCTTCGATTCGAGCTGTTGGTCCATGACGCCTTGCGCGTGCAACATACGAACCGACGGCCTCGGCCCTACCGTGTTTGCGTGGAGGCGATCGGACCGGTTGCGCTCGAGCGAGCGGCCACGCTCTGCTCGCGCGCGCTCACATCGTCAGATGTCGGCCATGCTGCCGAAGAATTCATTGTCTTCGTTATAGCCGCCTTCGCCTTTGTGGATGCCTTTGACGTCCTCGACGAACTCGATGGCGCGCACCCACTTCACCATCTTGAACCCCAGCTCGTTCTCGACGCGCAGCCGGACCGGC
>Ga0134125_10006686_pt1 | contig 13031 bp, 10 predicted proteins | sample KB31751_FD_96464 | JGI IMG/M metagenome (GOLD analysis project Ga0134125, IMG submission 96464) | Terrestrial soil microbial communities with excess Nitrogen fertilizer from Kellogg Biological Station, Michigan, USA - KB3-175-1 | ecosystem: Environmental > Terrestrial > Soil > Unclassified ... | reverse complement strand
TTTCGTTCACAAGGACATATCGGACGTTGCCGAAGTGGTGCGGGGCAATGGCGGTTTGTTAAAAGTGATCCTAGAAACAAGCCTGCTCAACGACCAGCAGAAAGTGCGCGCCTGCCGGCTTGCAGTGGACGCTGGAGCAGACTTCGTCAAGACCTCTACTGGATTTTCAGGAGGCGGCGCCACGGCTGCGGATGTCCGGCTGATGCGGCAAACTGTAGGCGACCGGGCGGGCGTGAAGGCGTCCGGAGGGATTCGCACGTTGGCGTCTGCGCGGGAAATGCTTGCCGCCGGCGCAATCCGGATCGGATCGAGCGCCGGTGTCAACATCGTCAAAGAATCGGAAGGAGCGATTGCTTCTTCACCGGGCGCTCTCTAATGGCATCCACGCGCAAAACACCAGTTCGCTTCCGTGAGCGGGCCGAACTGCTGGATTTTCTGCTCGAAGTGGGCCAGGTCACCTCCGACACTCTGGATCTCGACAAACTTCTTGCGAATGTTGCGGAAATCGTGAAGGAAGTGATTCCGCACGACCTCTTTGCGATCCTTCTTTATAACGAAAAGGCGGGCACGCTTCGTATTCGCTATTCGATCGGATTTAGAGATGAGATCACCCGTAACCTGACCATCCCGCTTGGAGAAGGCCTAACCGGCGCGGCGGCCGCCACAAAGCAAGCTGTGCTGGCGGGCGATGTGCGCGCGGACCCGCGGTACCTGAGCGCGGTGGATGCAGTTCGGGCTGAACTGGCGGTGCCCATGATGGCGCGTGGAAAACTGGTCGGCGTGATCGACGTTCAATCGACGCGGCAGAATGCGTTTTCCGAGGAAGACCGGGCGTTGCTCACGCTGATTGCGACTCGCATCGCGGTATCCATCGACAACGCGCGGCTTTACCGCCGCGTGGAGCGGCAGAACCGGATGCTGCGCGTCCTTGCGCATCTATCGCAGGAATTCAGCTCTATCCTCGATTTGGATGAGCTACTGACAAAAATTGCCAGCACCGTCCGCGCGCTCATTGCTTTCGATGCGTTTAGCATTTTTCTGGTGGATCGCGATCAGGATCTGCTGCGCCACCGGTTCAGCCAGCGCTACGATCAGCGGGTCAGCATGGAGAATATCGAGCTTGGAAAAGGCGTGGTCGGAGCCGCCGTGCATTCGCGCGAACCAGTGCGCGTGGCCGATGTGTTGTCCGATCCACGCTACATCGTTTCTCATCGGGATGTGCGGTCGGAAGTAGCCGTCCCGCTGGTTCTTCAAGATCGCGTGATCGGCGTCATGGATCTCGAAAGTACAAAGCTTGGCTTCTTCACGGAAGATCATGTTCGCGCGCTTTCGCTGCTGGCCCCACAAATTGCCAGTTCGGTTGAGAACGCCCGGCTCTACGAAGAACTGGCGCAGCGCGAACAACGCATGCAGGACGATCTGCAGGCGGCGCGCAAATTGCAATACGTTTTGGCGCCTCGAATCGCGCCGGAGATCGCCGGACTCGAGATAGGGCTGAAATCCCGCCCGGCTCGCGAAATCAGCGGCGATCTTTACGATTTCTTCGAGCATGGCGACCAATACGCGCTGATCGCTTTCGGGGATGTCAGTGGGAAGGGCGCCGCCGCCGCTCTTTACGGCGCCTTGGTTTCGGGCTTGTTGCGCATCCTGGCGCCGCGCCGCCGCGGCCCCGCACAACTGATGAAACTGCTTAACGAGGCGTTGCTCGAACGGAAAGTCGATGCGCAATACGTTGTGTTGCTGCTGATGCACTGGGAAAGCAGGAGCCGGACACTTACGATGTCGAACGCGGGCGCGCTGCCGCCGACAATCTGGCGCGAAGGCGGGATCATCGATCCGATTCTCGAAGGCGTGCCGCTCGGCCTGTTGGACGATCGCGATTATGACGAGATCCGTTTTCAGACGCAGCCGCGCGATTTGGTCTTGCTGTATTCCGATGGCATCGAAGACCAACTGGGAAATGGCGATAAGGATTTTGGACGCGACCGCCTGGTGCGCAGGCTGAAGAAATCCGGCCAACTGCCGCCGCAGGAATTGGTGCAAAGTATCTTCGCCGATATCGATAAGTTCCGTGGGACGAATCCCCTCACCGACGACCAGACCCTCATCGCGTTGAGAGTGCTTTAATGAAAGTTCCGGCGCGGGCTCGCGCGTACCAGTGAGAGAGTGCTCTCGCTTGTGGCGCGGACACTTGTGTCTGCAGCGCCGAGACTTGTCTCGGCGAGCCCGGAAATCTAGGATGCTTCGAAACGTAGAGTGATATTGGGGCACTGCCCCCGCTGTTCCGTCCACATGCTAACCGATTCTGAGTTCCAGTACCGCGCCGGTACGCTTTTCTGCGAAGACGTAAACCTAACGGAGATAGCCGACGTTCATGGGACGCCTGCCTATGTCTATTCGAAGCGTGGGATCGAAACGAAATACCGTACTTACGAAGGGGCTCTGGGTGGTATTCCTCATCGGATCTGCTATGCGGTAAAGGCAAATTCCAACCTGGCTGTTCTTCAAACTCTGGCGCGGCTTGGCGCCGGTTTTGACATCGTTTCGGCTGGCGAGTTATTTCGTGTTTTGAAAGCGGGGGCCCGCGCCGATGCGGTCGTCTTCTCGGGAGTTGGCAAAACGGCCGAAGACGTTCGATACGCGATTGAAAACGGCATTCACAGCTTCAATTGCGAATCGGAAGCGGAACTGCATCTCCTCTCCGAGATCGCATCGAAGGTGAAGACCTGTATATCGGTGGCGTTTCGCGTCAATCCGGATGTTGACGCGATCACCCATCCATACATCTCGACAGGTCTGCGTGAACATAAATTCGGCGCCGATATCGGATCGGTGGAATCGCTCTATGAATCTGCGATGAACCTGCCCGGAATCCGTCCCGAAGGCGTCAGTTGCCACATTGGCTCCCAACTGCTCGATCTGAAACCGTTGTGGGAAGCGGCGGAAAAGGTTCTTGCGCTGGCGCGCCGGCTGAAACACTCAGGTGTGCCCATCCGGGAGCTCGATTTGGGCGGTGGCCTTGGCGTCCCCTATCGCGGCGCCGAACGCAGCGTTTCGGTCTCCGATTTCATCTCCGGCCTTCGCGAGCGGCTTGCAGGCGAGGATTTGCGCCTGCTGTTGGAGCCGGGGAGATCCATCGTTGCTGAGGCCGGCATTCTGCTCACGAAGGTCCTGTTTACCAAGAGAAACGGCGAAAAGAATTTTGTCATCGTCGATGCGGCCATGAACGATCTCATCCGGCCGACGCTCTACCAGGCACATCACGAAATCGTTCCTGTCGTGAAGAGGGCGGATGCTGGGCATTTGACGGCGGACATCGTTGGCCCTGTGTGCGAAACCGGGGATTTCCTTGCAAGGGGCAGGGAATTGCCGGAAGCCGCTTCCGGCGAGTTTCTCGCGATTCGCACGGCCGGAGCGTACGGTTTTGTCTTGTCGTCGAACTACAACTCGCGTCCCAGAGTTTGCGAATTGCTGGTCGACGGAGCCCGTGTGCATGTCGCTCGCCGCCGGGAAACGTTTGAAGATCTGATTCGAGGCGAAGAGCTACTGCGATAATACGGTGAAAATTCGCGGGATTCGTACCATAGACTTATGGAACTATCGGACAAGCGAGTTGTCGTTTTCATTGACAATGCCTATCAGGAGTTGGAGGTCTGGTATCCGTATCTGCGCTTTCAGGAATCGGGCATAAACGTTGTGTTTGCGGCGGCGGAGCCGGGTGAAACATACACCAGCAAACATGGCTACCCCGCCAAAGCCGATAAGAGTTACGACGAACTTTCGGTCTCCGACTACGACGGCGTAGTTGTGCCCGGCGGATTTGCTCCTGACAGGATCCGGCGGCATCCGAAAGCAAATCTGTTTGTAAAGCACATGGACGACGCTGGGAAGCTCGTGGCATCCATCTGCCATGGGGCCTGGGTCTTGTGTTCCGCGCATGGGCTGCTGAAAGGCCGTCGCGCCACTTCGTTCTTCGCTATCAAAGACGACGTTGTGAACGCAGGCGCCAACTGGGAAGATGCGGAAGTCGTGGTCGACAAGAACCTCGTAACTTCGCGCAAGCCGGAGGACTTGCCGGCGTTCTGCACTGCCTGCCTCAAAGTGCTATCGGAACGTTGAAAAATTGGCTTCGAACGCTGCGATTTCCCGCCGAATCGGGCATACTGATCTGACGGCATGCAAGCGGATTCTGCTATCGCGGTCGAAGAGTTGCGCAAATCCTACGGGAGCGTGGAAGCGGTGCGCGGCATCGACTTGCAGGTGCGTGCAGGTGAAGTGTTCGGCTTACTCGGTCCGAACGGCGCGGGAAAAACAACCACGATAGAAATCCTCGAAGGCCTCCGCCCGCGTACATCGGGAGCGGTTTCGGTGCTCGGATTCGATCCCGCCACGCAGGTGAAGAAGATAAAGGAGCGTATCGGCGTCTGTCTGCAGGCCACGAACCTGCCCGACAAAATGAAGGTGCGCGAAGCGTTGGAGCTGTTCGACGCCTTCTATAGCCGGCATATCGATCGCAACAAATTACTGAAGCGCCTGCAACTCTGGGAAAAACGCGACGCCCTGTATTCGTCTCTTTCCGGAGGTCAGAAGCAGCGAGTGGCGCTTGCTCTGGCTTTACTGAACGATCCCGCGCTGCTGTTTCTCGATGAGCCGACCACCGGACTCGACCCGCAAGTCCGGCTGGAAATTCACAACCTGATACTTGAATTGAAGCAGGACAAACGAACGATTCTGCTGACCACGCATTACATCGAAGAGGCCGAGCGCCTCTGCGATCGCGTGGCGATCATTGACGACGGCCGGATTATCGAAGTGGGCACTCCCCGTGAAATCCAGCAACGAACGTTGGGTCACTCGATCATAGACATCGCAACCGACCGTCCCATGCGGCTGGAGCAGCTCCCGCTTGGCGATCATGAATACATCACAGGCGCGAACCGGAGGCAAGTCACGGTAAAATCCGCCAACCCCGCCAGAACCATCGCGGATCTTCTCAAATGGATTGATTCCGAAGGACTCCAGTTGACCGATATCCATCTGAAGCGGCCGACGCTCGAAGATGTGTTTATTGAGCTCACGGGCAAGAGGCTTCGCGAAGCATGAAGCCGTACATTGCGCAGATCCGCTCCAATCTGCGGCTGATGGGCCGTGACCGGACAGTTCTATTTTTTAATTTTTTCTTCCCGTTGATATTCTTCGTGATTTTTGCCGTGGCCTTCGGCGGCTCGAAGAACCCCGGCGGCATGGCGCAGGTCGTCAACATGGTCCTGGTTCTGGGCGTGCTCGGCAGCGGCTTTTTCGGAGCCGGAATGCGCGCTGTGCAAGACCGCGAGACGAATATACTGCGCCGCTTCAAGGTGGCTCCCGTCGGCCCGGCGCCCATCATTGTTGCGTCCATGGTTGCCGGCTTGGTCAGCTTCATTCCGATAGTGTTCGTGGTGCTTGCGGTCGGCCATATCTGGGCGCGTATGCCGCTTCCGGAGCGCACCATCGATTTCATTTTGTTCGTTTGCCTGGGTTTGCTGGCGTTTCGCGCAGTGGGCATGATCATCGCCGCGGTCGTCAATTCCGCGCAGGAAGGCCAGATCGTCACGCAGATTCTTTATCTGCCAATGCTCTTTCTCAGCGGCGCGACTTTCCCCCTCCAGTTTTTTCCGCACTGGCTGCAAATCTTCTCGCAATTCATCCCCGCCACTTATCTATTTCAGGGCATGCAGTCGATGTTCCTTGCGCGCGGAAGCCTTGTCTCGAACTGGCTACCGATGACGGGCCTGATCGTAACGTTGGTTGTCTCTCTTTTTATCGGGGTGAAACTCTTCCGCTGGGAGAAAGAAGAGAAAATCGCGGGAAGCGCGAAATTGTGGATACTCGGCGTGCTCGCACCCTTCCTTCTGATGGGGCTTTACCAGGTCAAGAGTGAAAAGAATCTTCAGCAGGATAAAATTCTGGCGCGTAACATGCGCCGGAACGAAACCGTGCTTTTCCAAAACGCGCGGATTTTCGTCGGCGATGGCCGCGTGATTGTGAATGGAGCCGTTCTCATACGCGGCGGCAAGATCGCGCAAGTATTCGATCCGGCCCCCGCGGAAACCAAATCGTTTAACGCGACCGTGGTGGACGCCTCGGGTAAAACGCTGCTGCCCGGGCTGATCGATATGCACGTTCATCTGAATATGCCGGGCGGCGTGTACCGCAATGTATCGGACTACGCGAAAAAGGGCACGCAAAGGCGCGAGCTGGCGGCCTATCTCTATAGCGGAGTTACGGCGGTTCGCAGCACTGGTGACGCCCTGGACACATCGCTTGCGCTGCGACAGGCGGTCAATTCCGGGGAATATCTGGGCGCTCAGTTGTTTGCTTGCGGGCCGATGTTCACCACCAAAGGCGGGCACGGCACGGAGTATGCCCAGGTCCTTCCGCAGAGCATGCGGCAGACGTTCCTCGCGGAAACGGTCCGTACGCCGAAATCGCCTGAAGAAGCACGTGTACAGGTTGACAGTCTGAAAAACAACGGCGTGAACTGCATCAAGGCCGTTCTCGACGCGGGAACGGCGGGCGCGCTTTTCAACCGGATGGACACGCGCGTTTACGATGCCATCGTTCAGCAGGCAAAGGCGGATGGCTTGCCGTCAGCCACGCACACCGGCGATTTGCGCGACGTTCAGGAAGCCATCGCTGCGGCAACCAGCACGATTGAGTACGGCTCGATGCGAGCTGCGATCCCCGCCGCGTTGTTCGAGCAGATCCGCCGCAATGGCATCGCCTATAATCCGGCGCTGAGCGCGGCCGAAGCGGCACGCGACGTTCAGCGGCATCAAATGACACTGCTCGGCCGGTCACTTGTTCAGCAAGTAGCCCCCAAGTCGCTACTCGATTCGACACAAGCCATTCTCGGAAACGCGGGCGGGGCAGACGAATCCAACGGTGTGGATTTCAGCCGTGCGCTCGACATCGCAGAGGCGAATTTGCTGACCGCCTGGAAGGCGGGAGATACGCTGATCGCGGGCTCGGATGCCGGTCACTTGTTAGTGATTCACGGCCCAACTGTGCAGCATGAGTTGGAGTTATGGGTGCAAGCTGGCATCCCAACCGGAGTTGCGCTTCGGGCGGCTACTTTCAATGCGGCGCAAGCGCTCCACGCCAGCGCCCATATCGGATCGATTCAGCCTGGGCGCGATGCGACGCTGATTATGGTTGAAGGAAACCCGCTCGAAGATATATCAAACCTGGAGCGCGTGACCTACGTGATGTTCCGCGGCGAGCACGTCGACCGGTCGGAGCTATTTTCGCAAGACGCGAACGATTAGCGCCCGTGCGCCCTCACTGTTTCAACAGTTGCTGGATGGCCTCCAGCTCTTTACCCGCTTCGGCGAACTTGCCTTGCGAGTTTAGCTGGCGGTAGCGGTCGAAGTGGTCGTGCAATTGTCGGAGCCTTTCCTGATTCTGCTGCGCTGTCTGCACCACGGCCGCAATTGCCGCCGGAGCCGCCTGATTCGGCGTAGTCCCGGGCTGTCCGGTGACTTGCTGCTCGCCGGGGAGCTGTAGCGGACCTGGCTGTCCGCCGGTCTGAGCGATTAGCAATGCCAGCGCCTCATCGTAGGTATTGGCATACGCCAGGCGATTGCCCATGGCCAGCGCAACTTTTTTCAACTGCGGCATGCGCGCGCCGCTAGCCTGGATATAGATCGGCTCAACGTACAAAAAGCTGTTATCAATCGGTAGCACCAGGATCTGGCCGCGCAGCACCTCCGAGCTCTGTTGGTTCCAGAGCGTCAAATCTTTCGCGATTGTCTGATCCTGGTTGATGAAGGATTCAATCTGTTTCGGCCCATAGACGATGTTCTGCTTTCCGAGCTGCTGGAACACGAGCTGTCCGAGATTCGGGCCGTCGCAGCGCGCCAGCATCATGCCGATCAGGTTGTCTTTGTTTGCCGGCGTGAAGGGCATCAGCAGAAGAAACTCCGGTGTGTCCTCACCAGGCATTGTGGCGACCACATATGTCGGCTTTACCGCTGCCGTTACGCCGCCGGTCGCAGTGCTCGTAGTAGCGATATCCCACAGGTCGGCGCGATTGTAGAACGCCTCGGGATCGCGCATGTGAAAAGCACGATAGATTTCCGCTTGCACGCTGAACAGCGTTTCAGGATAACGGGCATGTGCGCGAATGTCGGGCGGCATCGCGGATTCAGGCTGCAGAAGGTGCGGAAAGAGCTGCCAGTACGCTTGAATCAGAGGGTCGGCCGGATCGAAAACATACAGGTGCGTCTCACCTGTATATGCGTCGACGGTCGCTTTGACCGAGTTGCGCATGTAGTTCACCGTCCCCATGCCGCCTACGTTAAGCTCTCGCGAATAGGGATGAGCGGACGACGTCATATAGCCGTCCGCGATCCACACCAAATGGCCATCTTTCGTGAGCACAAGGTAAGGATCCTGGTCCCAGTTCAAGAAACCGGCCATTGTCGAAAGGCGTTCCAGAATGCGGCGGTGAATCATCATCCGGCTGCTGGACGTGAAATAGTCGGTCAGCAGAATATTCGGATCGGCATAGCTCACCGCGGCCGCAACGCGAACCAGCGGAGAGATCGGGAACCCGCCGCTGCCGGTGTAGCGCGTATGCACATTCTCCTCGCCCGAAGGGTAGTCGAACTCCGGCTGTGAAGTCGCAACGAAAACAGGTTCCTGGTCTGCTTCGGAGTAGTAGAGTTGGGGGCGCGTGAACTTTAGGCTGGGCGTCGTCACTTCTGGCGGAGCGTCCCGAACGAAGAGCATCGGCAGGCCATCCGCCGTAATGCGGTTTGCCTCCGCCATGACAATGCCGTAACCGTGCGTGTAGATCAGGTGCGGATTGATCCACCGGCGCGCTGCGTCCCCCAACTGCGGTATGTCCAGTTCACGGGGTGTAAGCAACACCTGTCGAAGTGCGCCGTCGATCTGGTAGCGATCGATGTCGCTGTCGAGGTAAGTGTAAGGACGAAGCGGCTGAATTTGCGAAACCGTGTCGTGGAACGCTTTCCAATCCCACAGCCGCACATTGTCTAGCAACGGTTTGTGTTTGGCATAGTCGATTGGTATTTCCGCCTTGGCGTCGAGCGTCGTTTCCTTAACGTTGCTGTTCAGTCCATAGGCCGAGCGCGTGGCTTCGATATGGTGTGCGATGTATGGCCGCTGCAGCGCCAGCTCATTAGGGCGTACGTACAAACTGCCGACGAGTCCGGGAATGAAATAGCGGACCGGCAGAACCAGCAGCAAAAGCAGCGCCAGTTTGGCTCGCCGGACGAGCACCAACACCGCGGCTACAATTGCGGCCACGATCATCAACCACTGCAGCGGAAGGGCAATGTGGTCGGCAACATAATCGACTCCGAGCAGATAAGCTCCGTGATCTTCGAACAAGAAGTCATAGCGGCTAAAGTAGAATTCAAATGCCAGCGCCACCAGAAGAACGGCCGCTCCAATCCGGATGAACCTGGAATCGAATGCCCCGCCAAAAGACAGGCCCTGAAAGTCGATGCCTCCGCCGGCGGGAGGGTGCGAGAGCCGGTCCATCAAATCGTGAAAATGCGCGCTGATCCAGTAGATGACGAGCGAAAGCAGTGTGCCGGTGAGCAACACCCGGAGCAGAACGTTATAGAACGGCAACTGGAAGAAATAAAACCGGAGCGATTTGCCGAAGATCGGGTCGATGTAGGAAGCTTTGCCGGCGGGAATACGCATTCCGCCAAAGAAGCGGACGACGGTCCATGAATCGATGGTCGCGTTTGCCGCGATAACGGCGAGCACAAGCAGACCAAGCAGGGCCAGCCGTAACGCCAGCGGATTATCCGCCCGGTGATACACCGAGCCGCGGGCCAGGCCACGTCTCCATGCCACGATAAACGCGGCAAACAGAAGAATTGCCGCGAGGGCAATTGGCAGCACGCCGTAGAGCAGGAGGTTGACCCAGGTATCGAGCTGGTGAACTTCCTTCCACCACTCGAAATCGAGCAAGGTAGAGGCGAACAGGCGTCCGAATATCAGCACCACGATAACGCAAATGGCGATGACAAGCGGACCGGTGCGCCGTCGGGCGGAATGAACTCTCCGATCGTCCATGTTCTACGAATCGTATCAGGAGAGCTCCGATTGTACGCTGCTGCCTTCGCGCAAACCGCGAGCGATTTCGGAACTTCACTTGTGCGCCGTCGCCCTATTGCGGTGGGCGCGTGCCGTGCTGGAACGGATGCTCCTTCGATTCGGCATCGTTTGGTTGATGCGGTTTGCGATCCTGTTCGCGCAATTCCCGGGCGGCTTCGTCTGTCGCGACTTTCGCGGCCCGGCACTCAGGCTCGTGCTGTTTCAATTCCATCTCTGTATTGAAATAACGTCCGCACGCATTGCAGCGAAACTGGTTCGTTCCTGGACCGGCGGGAGTTGGCATAATCTTTCCTTCCTAACTACTTTGGCGACAGACGCCCGATAAGCAAGCCATCCACCACGTGAATCACGCCGTTGGTGCAGGCCACGTCTGCCCTGACTATTCTCGCCTCACCGATCCGCAGCCCATGTTCGTCCGAGTGCACGGGGAAATGGTCGCCGCTCATTGCCGTCACCTTACGTTCATGGCGCAGATCCTCTGATTTCGCCGCTCCATCCACCATCTGCCGCGAGAGCAGACGCTCCACACTTTGGGCGTCACCGTCGAATCCAGCGAGCGAGTCGTTTGCAGGCGCGAAGAACGTCTGAAGGCCCACTCGATCGAGCATCCAGCCGAGGCCGGCGGAGTTGATGAGGCCCAGTATCGCGGAGCAGTCGCCGAGCTCGGCTAGCGTCTCCAGCATTCCGGTCGTGGCAAGCTTCTCGTCAATTCCGGGATTGGCCGTCTGGTCAAGGCTGATGCCTTCCTGGTTACTCATGGTCCTCTCTCGAAAGATCGACGCCCTCATCGTCGGATCCGTGAGCGCCGTCGACAGGAACGGCTCCACGGCCTCTCTTCGGCTCCGGACGCGATGCGCTGAGCTTCATGGCGGAAGAATGCTTTCCGGTTTTATGCGAGGTTTGCAGGTCCGCGCCTTCCTCCAGATCGTCGGTGATTTGCTCTTCAATATCCGGAGCATGTTTGTTGCGGGCCGATTCGTCCGAATCCGGGAACGAAGTATTTCTGTCCATCGCAATACCTCCACTTGGATGACCCGGGTGCGGCGGATTCCGTTACCTTCTGCAAGCCCGCCGTTCCGCCGTTACGGAAACCTTTCACTCCGGTGGAAGTCACACGCGTAGGAAAGCGAACTTTCCGTGCGAGCGCCCCGGGCAGGACAGCGAAAGGGAACAGCATGGCACAAGACACAGAGGCACTGACGCGGATTCTCAACAAGTTAGCTTCGGCATGCAATGACAGTTGGGAGGGGTTTGGAAAAGCCGCGAAAGGAGTTCACAGCGACGAGCTCAGAAAGTGGTTCACGGATATCTCGGCGCAGCGGCTGCATTTCTCGAACATCCTGGCTGACGAAATTACGAGGCTTGGCGGGCAACCATCCCAGGGTGGAACAGCCGGTGGAATTCTTCATCAGGGTTGGGTAGATCTCGAGGCGCGCATCCGGCCAAAAGACGATGCATCTTTCCGCAGTAATTGCGCTGACGGCGAAGAATCAACGATGAAGCATTTTGAAAGAGCGCTGGAAGCGGAAATGCCTACCGAGTTAAGAACTATCGTTGAACGCCAGTTAAACGTCATTCGGTCTACCGTGGAACAACTACGATCCGGCAGCCCGGCGGCACGTAGCGCACGCTGAAAGCGGGAGTTGAATGGCCAGAGATTCCGTAACTGAAGGATCTCCGAAAGTGTCCTCTAAGCGTATGGACACAAAGGAGCTAACCAGCTTTCTTGAGGCGAACGATCTAAAGGGGCTGCTTGACGCCCGCGGGCCGTGTTTAAGCGTGTATGCGCCGCTGTCGTTGAGCAGGTCCGATGAAGGCCAGTACGAGTTGCGGTGGAAGGAATGCATCAAGCGCCTAGCGTCCCAAGTGGAACGTCGCGGAACGGAAGCGCGCCCGCTGCTCGACTCCATTTCCGATTGGTGGAGCATTTATCAACCGGATCAGGCGCACGGTCGTGGAGTTGCCGTATTTCGTGCGCCGGACGTATTCGAGAGAATTTGGCTCGACCATCGGCCCACCGAACGGGCGGTGGCCGGACCTCACTTTTATATTCGTCCTCTGCTTCCCTACTTTTCTCGCGAGCGCGTCTTCTATATTCTCGCTCTCAGCCAAAACGACGTCCGGCTGCTCCGCTGCACGGCAGCCAGTTCGGAGCAGACGACACTCGCGGGTGGCGTTCCGACGAACTTCGATGCGTTTATGAATGAAGAGAAGCCGGATCACGTTCGCGATAACAGGAGCACGGCAGGTCCTTCGTCGGGGAGTTCCAAAGGCGTAATGTTCGGCACTGGCGCCGGCCTGGAAGACCACGATGAGTTCCTCGCGCATTTCTTCCGGCAGATCGACCGTGCTCTCGGCGAAACCCTTCGAGAGAAATCGGAGCCAGTGGTGCTTGCCGGCGTGGACCATGTATTGGCCCTCTACCGGTCGCTTACAAGATATCCAAACATTGTCGAAGACGCGGTCCAGGGCGCCCCCAACAGCCTGAAGGGCGGTGAAATGCACGCCCGGGCGCTGGCGGCAATAGAAAAGCGCTATGAACGGAAGGTAGAACGCGCTATCGAAGAATACCAGCGAAATGTGGGGGGGCGGCTCGCGATTCACGGCGTGAAGGACGTTGTAATGGCCGCTCACGACGGGCGCATCCGCATCCTGCTGGTCTCCGATTCTATCGAGCGGATGGGGCGCGTCGACGAGATGGCGCATGCCGTCAAGGTCAGAAGCGATGGCGCTCCCGAGGAGGAAGATCTGCTGAATGATGCTTCCGTACAGGCGATTCTGCACGGCGGACAGGTTCTTGTAGCCCCAAATAGCAAGATGCCCAACGGGTCGGGCCTCGCGGCAGTGTTGAGATTCTAATGCTGGCAGTGGTATGGCCGTTTACACGGGAGGGG
>Ga0134125_10006685_pt1 | contig 13031 bp, 16 predicted proteins | sample KB31751_FD_96464 | JGI IMG/M metagenome (GOLD analysis project Ga0134125, IMG submission 96464) | Terrestrial soil microbial communities with excess Nitrogen fertilizer from Kellogg Biological Station, Michigan, USA - KB3-175-1 | ecosystem: Environmental > Terrestrial > Soil > Unclassified ... | reverse complement strand
TCGATCTCGCCTCGCGTGCGGGGCGGGACATCGCCCTCGATCTCGCCCGGACCGCCGACGTCTTCCTCACGAGCTACCTCGAGCCGGTGCGCCGCAAGCTCGGGATCGACGTCGACGACGTGCGGAAGGTGAACGAGCAGATCGTGTACGTCCGCGGCAGTGGGTGGGGTCCGCGCGGACCCATGGCCGATCAGGGCGGCTTCGACCTCGCCGCCGCGTGGGCGACGTCGTCGATGGCGACGCGCATGAGCCGCGGTGAGGACGAGCCGATGTGGCAACCCCCAGGGTTCTACGACCTGCTCGGATCCAACACGATCGCGGGTGCCATCGGCATCGCCCTCTTTCAACGCGCGCAGACGGGGGAGCCGGCCGTGGTCGACGTCTCGTTGCTCCACGTCGGGTTGTGGTCGTTGAGCCCGGACCTGATGGCCGCGGCGGACACCGGACCGCAGCCCGAGCACCATCGCACGAGCGTGAGCAGCCCGATCGTGAATTCGTATCGCACCGCGGACGATCGCTGGATCTACCTCGTGTGCCTCCAGGCCGACCGCTACTGGGTCGAGCTCTGCGACGTGATCGGGCGACCCGATCTCGCCACCGACGAGCGGTTCACCGACATCCACGCCCGCGCCGCGAACGCCGAAGCGTGCATCCGGGAGCTCGACGCGACGTTCGCGACACGCACGTTTGCCGAATGGCGAGAGGTGCTGACGTCGTTCTCAGGCGTCTGGGCACCGGCATTGCTACCGATCGAGGTGCGTGACCACGCGCAGGTCCACGCCAACGGGTATCTCGCATCCGGAGCGAACAGCGCCGGGGACGGCTACGTGCTGCCCGCGCCGCCCGTTCAGTTCGGCGCACCCGTGCGTCCAGCCGGTCCCGCGCCCGAGCTCGGACAACACACCGAGGACGTCCTGTTGGAGCTCGGTCGGAGCTGGGACGACATCGCTGACCTCCGTGCGTCGGGAGCTCTGGGTTGACCGCGACCACGACCGGCGTTCCTGCCCTGGAGCAGGTCGAGGCCTCGGTGCGCGACGCACTGGGCGTGCACGTGCTGGGCGTGCGGCGCCAGACCCGCTGGCGACCGACGTGGTTCGTCGACGCCGAGCGCGACGGAGCACCGCTCGAGCTGGTGGTGCGCGGCGAGCGCGTGGACACCGAGTTGTTCTCACTCCGACACGAGGTCATCTTTCACCAGCTCCTCGAGTCGCACGGCATCCGCGTTCCGAAGGTCCATGGATGGCTCGACGACTTGGGCGCGGTCGTGCTCGAACGCGTACCCGGCAAGCCGGATTTCGACGGCATCGCCACGGACGCGCGCGACACGGTCGTCGACGAATATCTGCAACTGATGGCCCGCGTGCACGCGCTCGACGCCCAGCAGTTCGTCGACGCCGGCATCTTCCATCCTGGTGCCGGGGAGGACCCGGCGTTCGTGGGTCACCTACGCGTGGAGCGACTCTGGCGAGCGAAGAAGCGCGCGCCGCACCCGTTCATGGAGTTCTGCCTGGGCTGGCTCCACCGCCACCCTCCGAAGAGCAACGGCCGGATGGCACCGATCATCTGGGACACCGGTCAGTTCCATCATGTCGACGGTCACCTCGTCGCCGCCCTCGATCTCGAGTTCGGCTCGGTGGGCGACCCCATGCTCGACCTTGCGCTCTGGCGCATGCGCGACACATTGATCCCGTACGGCGACTTCACCGCGCTCTACGGGCGATACGAGGAGCTGACGGGAACCCCCGTCGACATCGAAGCGATCAAGCGGCATCACTTCGCCGGCACGCTGGAGAACGAACTGCTCTTCGGTCCCGCGGTGCTCGATCCGGTCGACGAGACCGACCTGATGAACAACATGCAATGGAACAGCGAGACGAACCTGCATGCGACCGAAGCACTCGGGGAGGCGCTCGACATCGAACTCCCCGAGGTCGAGACGCCGGCCCCGCGCCGCACGCGTCAGGACACCACCCACGCCCATCTGGTGCGAACCATACGTTCCCTCTCGCTCAGCGAGGACGACGAGCTTCGGCAGCACGAGCTCCGGCTCGCGTTCCGCATGGCCCGCCACCTCGCACGAGTGCACGAGATCGGCGACGCCGTGGAGGCCGCCGACCTGGACGACCTCGCGCCCGTCCTCGGCACCCGCCCCGAGAGCTGGGAAGAGGGTGACGCCCTCCTGGAGCGCTACGTCCTCGCCGATGCCACGACCGGCGAACACGACGAGCAGTTGGTGTGGCTCTTCCATCGTCGCAACTTGCGGAACCACCTCCTGCTCGGACCCGCAGGGTCGAAGATGGTCGCGCACTACCCCACGCAACCCTTCGAACCCATCATCGGTGCCACCACGGCAGTCTCGGGGAGGCGCTCAGCTGGGTAGCGTCGCCGCGAACCGCGTCTCGAGGAACGTGGCCGCTCGATCGAGCGCGGCGTCCCCCTCGTCCAGCATCGCGGCATAGCCCTGGAACACGTGTGGCACGCCGGGGGTGACCTCGAGGGTGACCGGCACCTCGTCGATCGCGGCCCGGCCGGCCAGGCGAAGAGCATCGCTGAGCAAGATCTCGTGCGAACCCACTTGGATCAAGAGCGGTGGCAGCCCGCGGAGATCGCCGAAGACCGGGCTGATCCGCGGGTTGGACGCGTCCGCGCCGCCCACATAGTCCGGCACCCGGAGCCGGAGCCCTTCCGGCGTGAGGATCGGATCGATCGCCTGGTTCTCGAGCAGGGTCTCGCCTGACAAGGTCAGGTCTGCATAGGGCGACATCAAGAACGCGCTGCTCGGCAGCGGTGTTCCGGCGTCTCTCAGCGCGAGGAGGGTGGCCACCGCCAACCCAGCACCGGCCGAGTCGCCGGCGAGCGCGATCTGGCCGGCAGCAGTGCCCTGTGCGAGGAGTCCCTCGTAGGCGGCGCGGGCGTCGTCGACGGCCGCGGGGTACGGGTGCTCAGGTGCCAGCCGATAGTCGACGGTCACGGCCTTCGCACGCGCTCGCCGGGCGAGATCGCTGACCAGGGGCACGGATGTCACCGCCGAACCGATGACATAGACGCCGCCGTGGAAGTACAGGATCGTGTTGGCGCTGTCAATGCCCCCGATCGTGACGTCGATCGCGTTCACGCCGCCGACCGTCGTGGGAACGTGATCGACGTCGCCGGCGACCGGGATACCGGCCATCACTTCGTTGAACGCGGCTCGCAATGTGGCGACGTCGGCTTCGAGGTCGAGCGGCCCCTGTCGCAGTATTGCGTTCAAGTCGAGCTGCTGCTGCCTGCTCATTGCCTTCTCCCGGCGATCAGTTCTTCAACGTCCCGTCGAAGTCGACGGTCGCATGCGTACCGTCGCAGAACGGCTTGTTGCTCGAGTGACCACAACGGCAGACCGCCATGTGGTCGGGGTGGGGGATCTCGCGGCCGTCGACGTCGGTCAGATCCACCGGACCCGAGACGAGATACGGACCATCCTCGCTCGGGGTGATGTTGACGTCGGTCATGAAGATCCGTGCGTCCTGGGGACGCTCGGTGTGGGCGGTGTCGCGCACGACTTCCGGGCCTTCTCCGTCAACCATCCGGTGGGCCGGCATCACGGCGTTGGACTTCGACGTCGGTGGCGTTTCACGACCAGTCGCACGCTCGCGAGTGTGAGCGTTCACGGACCAGGTGACCCCAGGGAATCTCCCTGGTTCGAGGCTCCGCGAGCCACGCCAGCGTCACGATGGTGGGGGCGGCACGGCCACGGTCCGCCGCTCGTCGGGCACGGTGGCACCGAGGCGCTGCTGCCACCATTCGAGCGGCACGATCCGGAGCGCGAGCTCGAGCGTGCCCCGATCGAGCGCTTCCGCCAATTGCGTGATGACGACGATGCGGTCGGCGAGCGACTCACCGGCGATCCCGCCTTCGATCTGTACCGCGGGGCTGCTCCGGGCCCGGCGTTGGCGGCGGGGGTCCTCGGGAGGCTCGGCGTTGTCGAGCAGACCGTTGAGCCAGCCGAGGTCGCTGACGAGCTCCACATGTCGGTCGATGATCTCGGCGTACGCGTCGGTGTTGAGCATCACCGCAGCCCAGCGGCCGAGCAACGCATCGCCATGCGCGGCGAGCAGGGCGATCTCCTCGTGGAGGTCGTGCCGGCGGAGATCGTCGGCGATGACCCCACGGACGGCAGCGGTGAGCCGCGGGGTGTCCCGGATGATGGCCGCATTGGCGTCGACCGCCTCCGGCCGGGCGGCGTCCCCACCGAGCAAGCCCACCTGCTCGAGCACGCCGGTCCAGATCAGACGGGCGTTGCGGACGAGCTCGAGCATCACGTACTGGGCCAGCGTGCTCCACCGTTGACGCCGTCGGAGCTCGAGCACCTCGTTGATGATCGCGACCGACAGCATGACGACGATGACGCTGGCGGCGAGACCGGCCAGCAGGGCGTGTCGGGCCCAGAACGTGCCGCCGAGGGAGTCGGAGACGATGCCGGCCGCCAGAGCCAGGAGAGCAACGACGGCCAACACGCGGGTACGGCGCAAGTAGGCGCCGACCGACCGCGAGCGTCGCGGCCCGGCCTCGTGGCGGGTCATGCACGGCAGCGTATTTCGCCGCGGGATGTCGCTCGCAGGGACTGCCCGCACTTCGGTCATCCGACTGAGATTCGTCCGTCCGGAGAACGCGCACGCGGACGCGTGATGGCGTGGCGTCGCTCGTCCGGCAGCGTGACACGGACCGACAACGACACCCGAAAGGACCGGTCCTGCCATGCACAAGCCCAACATGCTGCTCGAGTCAGACGTGAGAGACGAGCTCGACTGGGATCCACAGATCGACAACACCAGAATCATCGTGAAGGCGGATGACGGCAACGTCACACTGAGTGGTTCGGTACCCACCTACTATCAAGCGGCGCGGGCCGGCGACGATGCCACGGTCGTCGGCGGCGTGGCCGGTGTCGACAACCAGATCATGGTCGGTTTGCTCGGCGACGCGATCGACGACGCCGACATCGCGATGGCCGCGGCGGCCGCGCTCGACGGTGACAAGTTCGTGCCCAAGGGCGCGGTCACCGCGGACGTACTCGACGGCTACGTGACGCTCAGCGGACAGGTGCGGCACTACTTCCAGCGGCAGGCCGCGCACCACGCGGTTTCCAACGTCGAGGGCGTACTGGGCATCGACAACCGCGTCACGCTCTCGAGTGACCCGATGCCGAGCGATGTCGCCGACCGGATCCAAAAGGCGTTCCGACGGAACGCAATCATCGATGATTCGCTGATCACCGTCACCAACGTCGGCCACACCATTCAGTTGAACGGTGTCGTGAACTCGTGGGCCGCGCTCGACGCCGCCGAGGACACGGCGTGGCAGGCGCCGGGCGTCATGCAGGTCGTCGACGACCTCAAGGTCGTTCCGTAGCCGGACGCGGAACCTCCGCGAGCGCATTCACGCTCGCGGAGGTTCGCGCCGGAGCCGGGGCTCAGCTGGGTGCGTTCGCGCCGGCGAGCTCGTTCGCCTTCATGCGCGCCAGCTCGGCATCGAGGACGGCGTACTCGGCCTCTTCGATCGCCGCGTACGCGTACTCGATCGCGAACTCCGCGTCCTCGTCGGCGGAGTCGGCGGCCCGCTCCGCCTTCTTGGCGTCGTGTTCGGCCCGGTCCTGGTCGAACTCCGCTCGAATGGACGCCATCTGCTCGTTCCACGACTGTTGGAGGTTGTCCCACCACGCCGACAGCTTGCCCTTGCGGTCCTCGGCGTGCTGACGGAGCGAGTCGGCCTGGGCGTCGGCCGAGTCGCGCGCATCCTTCACGTCCTGCTCGAGATCTGCCTGCTGCTTGGTCTTGGCGGCGGCGGCACGGTCTTCGAGCTCCTTGGCCCGGACCGCCAGGTTGCTGAGTTGGTCTGAGAGCGCCATCTTCGATCCCTTCGCATCGAGGTACGGAACATCGCTTCGGGTGTCGGGATCCAGGATGACGAGCCGGCGGCCGCCTTCGCTTCAGTCGGATGACTGCACGTCGCCCAGGTCAGTCGTTTGGCGGAAGCGCACGGACGGCGCAGGTCCCATGCTCGAGGTCGTACCGATCGTTGATTCCCGCGCTGCTCCCCGGCCGGTGCCGTCTCCCCGGCCGGGGAGCGCGGGCCCATTCTCGCAAGGGAGGACGACATGCTTCGCCGACGTCGTGAGCAGCCGTCAGGTGCGACCGCGGTTGCACCCGCGTTCGAGGACTTCCACGCGTGGGTGCTGAGCCTTCCGTGGGTGGTCGAGCGGCCGTACAGCGTCGAGACGCCGGGCATCCGCTGTTTCGGGGTCGACTGTGAGCCGCTGGCGCGACGTCAGGTCTGGCTGCTCACGGGACTGGAGCGCCAACTCGACGCCCGTGGCCTCGGACTCGCGGTCATCGTCCCGGTCGACGCCGCCACCGACATCGAGGGTACGGGCCTGGGCCGGATCGTCTCCCCCATGCCGCGCGGCAACGCCCTGATGGCGGTCTCGTGCGATTCGCTGGCCGGTCGGGCTGAGCTCGAGACGGTCGTGCTGAGCGCGTACTGCTGCGCGCTGTCGTGAGGTCGGCATGGAGCTGCGCGCGGACATGCCGGCAGTCAAACGACGGAAGCGCCGCGACGCGTCCGGGCTCATGGTGAACGGGATGGCACAGACAGCAGTTGACGGAAGCTGGGGACGACGCCGACTCGGTCTCGGCTGGGCCAGCCTGACCGAGTCCGAGGTCGCGCTCGCAGAGCTCGTCGCTCGAGGGCTGACGAACCGGCAGGCCGCGGAACAGCTCCGCATCTCCCGCCACACCGTCGACGCGCACCTGCGGCACATCTACCGGAAGCTCGACATCAACTCCCGCGTCGATCTGGCGCGACTGGTCGCGATCCGCGGCCTGTCCACCGGACCAACCACCTCTGAGGAGGAATCATGATCGTCACCAACCCGTTCAGCCCCGGGACCTGGACCAGGGACCAGATCGACAACGTCAGCCGCAACTGGTGGGTGCTCTTGTTGACCGGCATCATCGGCGTCGTCGCCGGCGGCATCATCTTGTCCACCGATTGGAGCGTCAGCGACCTGGCCGCGTTCGTCGGCGCGGTCCTCGTGTTCCAGGGCATCTTCACCATGTTCAGCGTTCCGATCGACGGCTCGGTCCGTGGCTGGTCGGTCGTGCTCGGCCTGCTCGAGGCGTTCGTCGGCCTCGCCGTCTGGGTCTGGCCCGGCCCCACGCTGCTGGTCATCGCCTTCTTCATCGGCTGGTACGTCCTGTTCAGCGGCATCATGACGATCGCCGGTTCGATCAGCGCGCGTGACGTCCTGCCGTACTGGGGCCTCATGCTGGCCTTCGGCATCTTCGAGACGGTGTTCTCGTTCTGGCTGCTCGCGCGCCCGGGCCTCACGCTCGTCACCGCGGTCCTGGTGTTGGGCTTGTGGGCGCTGATCTACGGCGTCGTGCAGATCGTGCTCGCGTTCGAGGCCAAGCACCTGTCCGCTCGAGCCGACGACGCGGACCACGAGATCGCCGCAGTGGCGGAGCCTCGGTCCTTCGGCGCAGCTGCGGGACGGTAGGAGCACCTCATGCCGTCGTACGGTTCGTCGTGGAAGCTCGCGCTGGTCGGCACGGTCTCGGTGGTCGCCGGCGCCGCGCTCCTGCTGGTCGACTGGGAGCTCGCGCAGCTCGCCGCCTTCGTCGCCATGTTCTTCGTGGCGCGCGGCGCGCTCCATGCCGTCACCGCATCGTTCGACGGGGCCGCCGGCGCGATCTCGGCCCTGCAGGCTGGGGGCGAGATCGCGGTCGGCGTGCTGTTGCTGGTGTGGCCGCAACCGACGCTGCTCGTCGTCGCGGTCGTCGTCGGGGCGTGCGTCGCGGTGGTCGCCACGGTCGACGCCACCCTCGTGCTGACGACACACGCCGACCGGAACCTCTGGCAACTCCGCTTCGGCGCCGATGTCGTGCAGCTCGCCCTGGGCATCGCATTGATCACGCGGCTCGGAGGAACCGTCGACGCGGCCGCGGTGACCCTCGGCGCCATTGCCGTGGTCGCGGGCGCGATCGAGATCGCCGCTGCGCTCGCGCCTGCACGCGCTCCTCGTGAAGCACCGTCGCCGGCGCTGGCCGCCGCCGCCGTCTCGCGGTCATGACATGCAGGCCGAAGCGGACTGCGCGCCGTCGAACGAGCCGGACTGGATGACCGACCTGCGACAGGAGTTGGTCGAAGCCGGATACGACGCCGCACGCGTCGACGCGCTGCTCGCAGCAGCCGTCGAACGACTTCGAACGGGCCGGGTGCGGGAGTACGTCCCGGTGCTCGTGAAACACGCCGTGCGAGAGGAGCTGCGCGGCGGGTGAAGCCGGCCGGCCGCGGTCGACTAGTCCAGCGGCGCATCGGATTCTGGATGGAGCGGGAACTCGGCGGTGATCCGAGTCCCAGCTCCCGGCACACTCTGGATGTCGAATGCGCCACCGAGGGCCGTCACGCGGTCGATCAGCCCGACGAGGCCGGAGCCACACGCCGGATCGGCTCCGCCGATGCCGTCGTCGCTGATCGAGAGCAGGACGTCGTCATCGCGCCATCGAAGCAAGACGTCGACGCGTGTCGCCCGTGCATGCTTCGCCGCGTTGGTGAGCGCCTCCGACGCGGCATAGTACGCGGCGACCTCGACCGGTTCCGGGAGCCGGGAGTCGGTGGTGACCTCGACATCGACGGGAATCGGCGAGCGGCGAGCCAATGTTCGCAAGGCCGCACCGATCCCGTTCTGCGCCAGATTCGCCGGATGAATGCCGCGCGAGATCTCCTGGAGCTCGGCCGCGGCGTCGGCGATTCCGGTCGCGATCTTCGACAACTGGGAGCGAAGACTGCCCAACTCGGGTGGGACATCGGCTTCGGCGGCACGGACGGAGAGGCCGAGCGATACCAGTCGCTGTTGGGTACCGTCGTGGAGATTCCGCTCGATTCGGCGTCGAGCGTCGTCGGAGGCAGTCACGATCCGACGGCGTGACGCGGCGAGCGCCGTCTTGCTCTCGGAGTTGGCGATCGCCATCGCGATGAGCTCGCTGAAGCGCTCGAGTCGCCCTGCGGTGTCGGCGGGTAACGGCCCCGTCCGCCCGATCGCGCTCACCACGCCCCAGAGCCGCCCCTCGACGACGATCGGGTTCGACACGGTGGAGACGAGCCCGAGCTGGTTGGCGATGCGACCGATATCGGATCGTGCGGTCGACCAGTCGGTCCGGTCGATCCGGGCCGGTCGGCCGGTCGCGTACACCAGCCCCGCGGCGGTGTCCTCGCCGACCTCGACGTGCGTTCCGAGCTCGACGCCGGCGGCGTCCGTCGAGAGGGCGACGAAGGTGAGCGCGGAACGGTCTTCGTCGAAGCGGCAGACTGCCGCGAGGCCCTCGCCGAACAAGTTCGCGACCTCTTCGCTGACGGCCATGAAGACCGACTCGGCGGAATCGCCACGGGCGACGAGCGTCGCCACTCGCCGCAGGGCGGCCTGCTCCTCGGCCAGGCGCTCGAGCGCGTCGCGTGATTCGGCGTTCGCGATCGCGGTAGCGAGCAGCTCGGTGAAATCGGCCAGCCGTTCCTCGGTGTCGCGCGGCAATGTCTCCCGTCCCGCCACCGTCACCGCGCCCCAGAGGCGGCCGTCGACGACGATCGGACTCGACACCGACGAGACGACGCCGACGCGCCAGGCGAGCGCTCCCAGTGGTGGATCGGACGGGCCACGGTCCACGCGGGCGGAGCGACCCGTGCGGTAGACGGCTCCGGTGGCGGTTCGGTCACCGGGATCTCCCGGTGTCCCCACCGTCACTTCGTCGAAGTCCTTCGCCAGGCCGACGACCGTGACGTGGTCGTCGTCGAATTTCATGACCGCGGCGAAATCCTCACCGAACAGCCGGCCGACCTCTTCGCTGACTGCATGGAACAGGTCCGCCGCCGGGACGCCTTGCGCCACCAGCGTCGCGACCCGACGGAGCGCGTTCAACTCGTCGCCGATGAACCCGCGCCCTCCGGTCACCACGTCAGTCTTGTCCCTCCCCACGAGATCGGAAAGACCGCTCCGACGGCCTCGAGACTCCTAGCGCGCCTCGAGGTAGGCCAGGACCGCCAGCACCCGCCGATGGTCGTCGCGGGCCTCGACGACGTCGAGCTTCATGAGGATGCTCCGGACGTGCTTCTCGACGGTTCCTTCCGACACGAACAACTGACGTCCGATACCCGCGTTCGACCGCCCTTCGGCCATGAGCGCGAGCACCTCCCGCTCCCGCGGTGACAACGCGTCGAGTGGATCGTGAAGCCGTCGGGCGGACACGAGCTCTTGGACCAGTGCCGGGTCGACGAACGTTCCTCCATTGCACACCCGATGGAGCGTCTCGACGAAGTCGTCGACGTCGTTGACACGCGACTTCAAGAGATAGGCGCTGCGTTCACCCTGACCGATGAGGTCGGTCGCCTGCTCGAGTTCGACATGGGCCGACAACACGACCAGGCCGATGTTCGGAAACTCCGACCGGATGATCCGCGCTGCATCGAGCCCTTCCGTCGTGTGGGTGGGCGGCATGCGGATGTCCACGATCACCAGGTCGGGCTGCTCGGCTCGCACGAGGGCGAGCAGATCGGAGGCGTCGCCGCTCTGTCCGACCACCGCGAATCCGTGCCGCACCAGCAGACTGGCGATTCCCTCGCGCAGGAGGACGTCATCGTCGGCGAGAGCCACCCGCGAGCCGCTCGACACAGCCGGGAAGCCTAAACCGTCGGGCCACGTGCGCCATCGAGGACGTCTGCAATCCGTTGCGCGGAGAGCTCGGCCTTCGGGATGAATCCGACCGCGGGGCTGTTCGCGATGAGGTCGACGTACTCCGACTCGCTGTACACCGAGATCAGCACCACGTACGGTCCGTCCTCGGCCGCGAGTCGCGTTGCCACGTCGAAGCCGCTCTCGACGCCCAGCCCGATGTCGAGCAGAACGCAGTCGGGGCGCAGCTCACGGACGGCGCGTTCCGCGTCGGCGCCGTTCGACACCGTGGCGACGACCTCGACGCTCTGCCGCTCGAGAAGGGCTCGCGCCGCCTCGAGGAACTGAGCGTTGTCGTCGACGATGAGGAGACGCAAGCGGATGATCTCCTTGCTGTCCGTAGCCACCCGTCGAGCATCGAGCACTCCTCGGCACATCGCATCCCGGCTAGCCGGAAGAGTCCGTGCATGGCGGCTAGCCCCCATCCCGCGGCACCGCTGACCGGGTTCGACGAATTGGGGGTGGCCTCGACGATGCGCAGTCTCGGCGGCGCGATGTTGGCCAGGTGAGAACGTTCACCCACTCGTTCTCAGGGGGCACGGGGCGAGCTCGACCTCACGCCCGACGAGCGGCGGCACGACCGAGAGGAGCCGGGATGAGTTTGCAAATGCAAGGAGTTGACGTCAGGCCCACGTTCGGCTGGGACAGCCTCAGCGAATCCGAGCGCCGAGTCGCCGAGCTCGTCGCACGAGGATGTTCGAACAAGGAGATCGCCACGCGGCTGTACATGTCGCACCGCACCGTCGGTTCGCACCTGTACCGCATCTTTCCGAAGCTCGGTTTGCGATCACGGGTGGAACTGGCCCGCGTCGTCATCGAGCGGTCGTACTCAGTCGTCTGACCGAAGCGACGCCGGGCGTACATCGTCATCATCGATGGTGCAGGCGTTGAACGCGCTGCCGAACGACCCGCGAGGAGCCACGATGACGCGCGAGCTGATCCGGGACGCTTGCCCAGACCATCGGGTGCGAGCCGAGGCGGTGCGCATCCCGACCGCGACCACGACGAAGCTCGACGCGCTCGTGTACCGGGCGGGCGGCGCCGGCCCCCACCCGGCGGTCGCGATGGTGGACGAGCTCGGGGCGGCCGCGGTGCCGGGTCTCGAGTTGGCGGCGGAGCGCTTCTCCGCCGAAGGCTTCACCTCCATCGCGCTGACCCGGGAGCAGGCCGGATCAGACGACTACCGGAGCGTGTTCGAGTGGGCGAGGACACAACGCGATGTCGACGCCACGCGTGTCTTCGCCTGGTGCCGATGTCTCGACGATCCGCACGCGTTGAAGCTGGCGACCGCCGACTCCCGGCTACGCGGCGCGATCGTTCACACGCCGAGCTCGCACGACGTCGTGGCCGTCCGTGCGCCCGGCGGGTCGTGGTGCCGGCGCCGGGCGATGCGTGCGCTCCTCCGGGGCACGGCGTCCGGGCGCGGTGGGAGCACTTCCACGACCTCGTATCCCGTCCTGTTCGTGGTCGGTGGGAAGACGGACGACCTGGGCCTCTTGCGGCGGATGGCGAAGCACGAGCCGCGGATCGAGGTGTTCGTCGCCAAACCGCGTACGGGAGAATCGGAGCGCGGGAAGCTCGCCGGTCGGTTGCTGGGAGTTGACGTCGACTTCTTGCGCTTCCACGCCGGCCTGCCGGCGACGACGCACGCGATGCGTTGACCGCCCCTCACGGGGCGGCGGGTGTGCGAGCGACCGTCACCACGATCCTCGCGAGACGGCCACGGGCTCGCGGGTCGGGGTTGGCGAACTTGCGCGTCGGTCGAAGACGATCTCCTTGAACGACGCGACCGTCGCCGCTCGGTCCCAGTCGCGCTGCAACTCGCAGGCGAACTGCACCCAGCTCACTGGCCGCGCGCCCGCCTGGAACAGGCGTGCCAACCCCGCCCGATGGGCTGCGCCCGAGGTGCCGCCGACGGCGTCGACGACGGGGTACGCCTCGTATCCCTGACGCATCGCGTCCAGCAAGGGAAACGTCAAGCAGACTTCGGTCCAGAGGGCCACCATCACGAGCTTCGTGCGACCGGTGGCTTCCACCGCGCGCCGGAAATCGAGGTCCTCCCAGGAGTTCATCGTCGTGCGGTCGATGGCCTCGACGCCGGGCAGGACGTCGGTCAGCCGGCTGATCGTCGGCCCGTTCGCGCCCGTGCTCACGTTGACGGTCGTCAGGATGATCGGCAGCCCGTACGTCGTCGCCGTCTGGGCCACGCGGACGACGTTCGCGACCAGCTCCTCGTGGTCGATCGATCTGACCGACTTCACCTGAATCGGCT
>Ga0134125_10006683_pt1 | contig 13035 bp, 11 predicted proteins | sample KB31751_FD_96464 | JGI IMG/M metagenome (GOLD analysis project Ga0134125, IMG submission 96464) | Terrestrial soil microbial communities with excess Nitrogen fertilizer from Kellogg Biological Station, Michigan, USA - KB3-175-1 | ecosystem: Environmental > Terrestrial > Soil > Unclassified ... | reverse complement strand
GTACTCAAATGAATTAAACTGAAGGGAGTGTCCCGCGACGCCCATCTAGGCGACTTCACCACGACAACCCGGGTTCTCCCCATCGCCGGTCTCGCAGTCCTGATCGGCGTCTTCGCCGCATTCATAGCGCTCGTCCTGCTGCGGCTGATCAACTTCTTTACAAACCTTTTCTTCTACCAGCACTTCAGCCTCGCGGCCGCCTCGCCCGCCGACCACCACCTCGGCGTGTGGGTCGTCGTGGTGCCGGTCATCGGCGGACTGATCGTCGGAGTGATGGCGCGGTACGGCTCGGACAAGATCCGCGGCCACGGCATTCCCGAGGCGATCGAAGCGATTCTGATGAAGCAGAGCCGCGTCGAGCCGAAGGTCGCGCTGCTCAAGCCGATCTCCGCGGCGATTTCGATCGGATCGGGCGGCCCGTTCGGCGCCGAAGGCCCGATCATCATGACCGGCGGCGCGTTCGGGTCGCTGATCGCGCAGTTCTTCCACCTCACGGCGTCGGAACGCAAGACGCTGCTGGTTGCGGGAGCCGCCGCCGGCATGTCGGCCACGTTCGCCGCGCCGGTCGCCTCGGTCGTCCTCGCGGTCGAACTGCTGCTGTTCGAATGGAAGCCGCGCAGCATTCTTCCCGTCGCGCTCGCGAGCGCGAGCGCCGCGGCGATGCGCAGATACATCCTGGGCGTCGGGCCGGTCTTCGCCGTGCCTCCGCACTCGATCAACGTGAGCTGGGAAGGACTCGCGGCCTGTGTGCTCGCCGGGTTGCTCGGCGGCGTGCTGTCCGCGCTGGTGACGAACGCCGTGTACGCCTCCGAGGACGCGTTCGCGAAGCTGCCCATTCACTGGATGTGGTGGCCGGCCATCGGCGGCCTGATCATCGGCATCGGCGGCCTGATCTTTCCGCACGCGATGGGCGTCGGCTACGACGTCATCGACCGTCTGCTCCAGGGCGACGCGACGACGGCGTTCGTGATCGGCGTGCTGGCGGTAAAGTCGATCATCTGGTCGACCTCGCTGGGGTCAGGCACGTCGGGCGGCGTGCTCGCCCCGCTGCTCATGATGGGAGCCGCGCTCGGCGCGGCCGAGTCGCACTTCTTCCCGGCCCAGGGCATGGGCTTCTGGCCGCTCGTCAGCCTCGGCGCGGTCCTCGCCGGCACGATGCGCGCGCCGCTGACCGGCGTCATCTTCGCGCTGGAGCTGACGCACGACGTCAACATGCTGCTGCCGCTGCTCGTCGCCGTGACGATGTCCTACGGCTTCACCGTGCTCACGCTGAAGCGATCGATCCTCACGGAGAAGATCAGCCGCCACGGCCACCATCTGAGCCAGGAATACTCGATCGATCCGCTCGAGATCATCTTCGCGCGCGAGGTCGTCCGGACGGTCGACGACGCCATCCTGGCGGACGCGCGCACATCCGGCGCCGTCGCCTACGAAGACGAGCCGCTGCGCGTCGTCGCGTACCGCATGGCGGAACAGAATCTGACGCGGCTTCCCGTGCTCACGCGGGCGGGCGGGACGCTGGGCATCATCGCGTTGTCCGATCTGCTCAGCGCGCGCAATCGCGTGCTCGACGAGGAGCAGCGGCGCGAGCGGATTCTCGGAACGCGCGAGCAGCTCAGAGCGGTGAAGGCCCTGTTTGGCGGGGATCGGCGGAAGGCGAGCTAGTCTCCAGTCATCAGTCGTCAGTCGTCAGTCACGTGATGTCCGATGACGAAGACGATCGCGAGCACGAGAAACGCGGCGCCTGAGTAGAACGGCGTCGATGCGCCGTACCGCTCCAGCGAGACATTCCCCCACACGGGGCCGATCGTCCGGCCGAGGCTCTCGACCGCGCTCGCCGCGCCCTGCACTCTCCCCTGCTCGTCGCCCTTGCCGGAGCGGCTCACCAGACTCGAAACCGTCGGATGGCCGAAGCCCATACCGAACGCCAGCGGCACGAGCGACAGCGCGAACAACGGCACCGAGTGCGCCGCCGCGGCGGCGACGAGCCCGGCAATCGAGAAGACGACGCCGGTAATGAACAGCGGCTTGTCGCCCAGCCGCTTCGCGATCGGACGGATGAACCCGCCCTGGATCACGGCGCCCAGCACGCCGAATCCCGCCATGAAATAGCCGGTACGCGACGCGTCGAACGCGAACCGCTGCTGCGCAAAGAGCGCGAACGTCGTCTGGAAAATGGAAAACGCGAACCAGTAGATGAAGTCGACGGACAGCACGCGCCTGATCTCGGGCCGCCGCAGCAGCGCGGGCAGGTACGACAGCGGGTTGCCGGCGCCGGCGTGCGCGCGATGCACGGTCTCCGGCAGCCAGAACCAGGCCATCGCCGCCGCGACGAACGTCAGCGCCGCCGCCGCCCAGATCGGCGCCGTGATGCTGACGCCCGCGAGCACGCCGCTGAGCGCCGGTCCCATGATGAACCCGAGGCCGAACGCCGCGCCGATCAGCCCGTACGCCCGCGCGCGATCCTTCGGCTCGGTGACGTCGGCCACGTACGCGCGCGCCGTCGAGATGTTGCCGCCCGACAGGCCGTCGACGATGCGCGCGAGGAAGAGCATGACGATGCTGTGCGCGAGCGCGAGCATCACGAAGCTGACGACCGTGCCGAGCAGGCTGAAGATCAGAATCGGACGCCGGCCGTAGCGATCGGACAGATCGCCCAGCGCCGGCGCCGCGATCAGCTGGCACACGGAGAACACCGCGAACAGCAGGCCGACGACCGTCGGCGTCGCTTTGAACGTCTCCGCGTAGAACGGCAGCAGCGGGATGATGATCCCGAAGCCGATCAGATTGACGAAAATCGTGAGGAAGATGATGAGGAGCGGCCGGGTCATCGAATCGTTGCGGAAAGCGCTCCTGTGAGGCCCACCTGCCGCGGACCGAGGCGGTCACGGACCGGCGCGTGGTCGAGGCTGGCGACGCGCCAGGCCGTGCCGTAGATCAGCGCGCCGACGCGCGCCATCTTGTCGAACTCGATCTTCGCGACCTCGTCCGTGTTCGCGTGGTAGTCCGGGTGCAGGGCGTTGGTGAAGAAGATGATCGGGATGCCGCGCGACGCGTAGCTGTAGTGATCGCTCCGCATGTACACGGACTCGGGATCGGACGGATCGTTGAGCTCGTAATCGAGCATCAGCGGCTTCGGCAGCGACTGGTTCGCCGCCTGCGCGATCCGATCGAGCTCCGTGCTGATGCGATCGGAGCCGACGAGATAGGTCGTGTTCCACTCGCTGGCCTTGTCGTCGCGGTTGCGGCCGATCATGTCGACGTTGAGCTGCGCGACGACGCGGACGAGATCGACCGTCGGATGATCGACGAAGTAGAGCGAGCCCCAGCGCCCCCGCTCTTCGCCGGTATGCCAGACGAACAGCAGCGACCGTTTCGGCTTCGGTCCCAGCGCGAACGCGCGCGCGAGGGCCATCAGCGTCACCGTCCCCGAGCCGTCGTCGTCGGCGCCGTTCCAGATGCGATCGTCCTCGGCGCCCGGCGTCACGCGGCCCGGCGCGCCGGCGCGGCGCATCTGGCCGTCGGCGGTTTTCGTCAGCTCGCCGTCCGCGTACCCGACGTGGTCGTAGTGGGCGCCGAACGCGACGTACGTCGACTTCAGCTGCGGGTCCGAGCCATCGACGATGCCGACGACGTTCTGAGCGAGCTGCGTGCGCACCGGCTCGTAGTCGTTGTTGATGTCGAAGAACAGCGTCACGCCTTCGAGCCTGAACGACGGCAGCGGCTGGCGGGCGTCGGCCAGCGTCTTCAGCTCCGCGTACTTCACGGGCGCGCGGCTGAACAGAAACTCGAAGAACGCGTCGTTGCCGCTCGCGCTCGGCGGCAGGAGGTGATCGAGGCGCTCGGTCGTCGTGAAGTCCGGCGCGTTGCTCACTACAGGCTGTCCTGCCTGTCCCGGCCGTCCCGCCCGTCCGCCCCTCGGAGCCGGTCCGGCGCCAATCACGGCCGCGCCGCCACGATCCTCCACCGCGTGCTGGTTGCGATTGTTCAGCATGCGGAACCGCGACTGATCGATCGTGGACGGACCGGCGGCGCCGAGCCAGATCACCGCGGCGTCCCTGACGTCCCGGCCGCGGTAGTCCTCATGCGCAATCGCCGGCACGTCGAGACCGTAGCCGACGAACTCGACACGATCGATCCTCTTCTGCTGCTTCGCGCCGACGTTGCGCGGAAAACGGATGCCGTCTCCGTCGGCGAACGTGCGGCGCTCGCCGCCGACCTCGACGGTCACCGACGAGTGGCTCGTCGCCTTCACACCGACGATCCGGACGGTCTGCAGGTAGGAGCCGCGATCGCCTGCGGGCTTCACGCCCCAGGCGCGGAGGTGATCCTCTATATATGAGGCCGCGAGGCCGATGCCGGTGCCGAACACGGCACGGCCCTGAAGGTCGTCAGAGGCGATATAGGTCAGCCACTCGCGGAGGTCGCGCGCGTCGACGGGTTGCGCGACTGCCTTACTGGCAGCAATGACGGGGCGCCGGGGACCGAGCGTGAGCAGGACGGCTGCCACCGCCGCGACGGCTGTCGCACGGCGGAATTTCACGCAATCCCCATCCGCCCTACTATAAGCCGACTTGCCATGACCGAAGACTTCAGGTAAGGTTTTCCGGTCAAGATCGGCTGCCAGCGTGCTGCGTCCCTCGAACTCTCGCGCCTTCCCGCTCAGCATCTCTACTCTGGATATCTCACTGTCTTAAAGGGAGCATTTGATTGGCTGTCCGTTTGTTCGTGGGCAATCTGTCGTACGCCACTACTGAAGCCGATCTGCGTACCTACTTCGGCACGGTCGCGCCGCCGTCGCAGGTGGTGCTGCCGGTCGATCGTGAAACCGGCCGGCCGCGCGGGTTCGCGTTCGTCGAGTTCCAGGACCGCGCGCACGCCGAGCAGGCTATTTCGAAGTTCAACGGTCAGGTGTTCAACGGCCGGCCGCTCGCGGTGAGCGAAGCGCGCGCCCGCGAAGATCGCGGGCCCGGCGGCCCGCGTCCGGGCGGCGGCTTCGGTGGTCCGCGTCCCGGCGGCGGCGGCGGCTTTGGCGGCCCGCGCCCTGGCGGCGGGGGCGGATTCGGCGGCCCGCGTCCCGGCGGCTTCGGCGGCCCGCGCTTCGATCCGTCGGCGCCTCAGCCTCCGCGCAACCGCAATTTCGGTCCCGACGCGAAGCCCTCGCGCGGACCCGGCGCCAAGAAGGTCAAGAAGGATCCGGATCGCCCGCGCGGTCCCATTCCCACGAAGTTCACCGGACGTTCGTTCAGCCTTGAAGACGAGAAAGACACGGGCGGCGACGAGATGCCGGATATCGACAACTTCGCCACCAGCAAGCCCGACGACGCCAAGGACGACGACGCCGACGAATAGACGAAGGCTGCCGGACGCCCGGCTGAAGCCTTCGCGCTACCTGGGATCGAGATCGTAGACGCGCGTCTGCGTCGTCTTTCTCGGTCCGTCGACGTCCAGCTTCACCTTCAACTGCTTCGGTTGGCCGTCGACGGTGTACGTCTCGGTGATCTTGCCGCGGCCGAGGCCGTTGACCTCGCTCACGAGACTTCCCTTGTCCCACTTCGTCCTGCGCTCGATGCCGGTCGACTCGTCTTTCACCTTCGAGCCGTCGGTCGCCAGCCGCGTCGTGTGGCCGTCGGGCGTCGTGATGATGACCGTGCTGTCCGACGTCACGATCGTCATGTGATCGGGCGCCTGTATCTCCTGACGCAGCGCGTCGCGCATCCGCTGCGCGGCTTCGCGCTGCTCGGGCGTCTGCTGCTGCCCGCCGAAGCCGCCGCCCCCGCGGCCGCCGAAGCCGCCGCCGAATCCTCCGCCGCCACCGCGGCGCCGTCCGCCGCCGGAGCCGTCGCGGCCCTGCTGGCCGTCGCGGCCCTGATTGTTGTTGTCACCGCCGGCCGCGCCGAGATCGCTCGCGCTCTTGTTCAGCGTCCAGGCGCCGACGATCGCGTCGTTCGCCTTCGGCGTGTCCGCGTGAAGCACGAGGGAAAGCGCCGCCGCCGTGACAGTTGTCACGAGAAGAGCTGATGTACGCATGGCGCGATTATCGCAAGCGCGCCGATAAAGAGGCTAGATGCCGGGGACTGACGGCTAGATTTTCGCGGGCGCTGCGAGCGGCAGGCGTCCGCGCACCTTTTCAAACGCGGCCAGCAGCTCGTCGATCATCCGCGGCGTGCGGTTGGCGCGCGGGTACACCCATCCGGTTTCGCGAAACAGCTCGTGCCCTTCGATGCGCGTCGCGAAGAACTGGCGCGCGCGCACTTCGCGCGCCACGGCCATGTACGGCACGATGCCGAGGCCGAGGCCTTCCTTCACCATCGCCTTGATGATCTCGACGTTCTCGGTGTCCATGACGACGTTCGGCTCGACGTTCTCGCCGAGGAAGAAGCGGTCGATCACGCGGCGCGTGCCCGAGCCGGCTTCGAACAGCACGAACGGCTCGCCCGCGAGATCCTGCGCGGTCACCTTCTTCCGCTTCGCCAGCGGATGCCCGGGCATCGTCACGAGCAGGAGTTCTTCGCGCAGTACGGGCAGCGTGACGAGGTCGGCCTCCTCGACGGGCAGCGTCAGCAGGCCGGCGTCGACGTGGCCGGCGCGAATCTCTTCGACCGACCGTCCCGCCGTGGCGACCATCATGCGCACGTCGAGCTTCGCATGCGAGCGCTTGAGCTGCTTCACGAGCGTCGGAAAGATGTAGAGGCAGACGGTCATGCCGCCCGAGAGGCGCAGCGTCCCGCGCAGCTCGCGCGTGCGATCGGTGATGCTGTCGACGGTGTCGTGGACGTCGAGGAAGACGCGCTGTCCGAGCTTGACGAGCGCTTCAGCCGCCGGCGTCATGCGGACCTGGCGGCCGATGCGCAGAAACAGCGGCTCGCCGAGCTCTTCTTCGAGCAGCGCGATCTGGCGGCTGATTGCGGACTGCGAGACGTGCAGCTTGCGGCCGCACGCGGTAAACGAGCCTGTGTCCGCGATGGCCTGCAGGATCTCAAGTTGGCGCAGGTCCATCCGCTTTCCTGAAGCTCACGCGATGCGCCTCGGGTCCGAAGAACGTGACGAGCGCCACGCCGGCCATCACGGTCAGCGCGACGCCGCCCATCGCGCGGCCGTAGCTGAAATGCTCGCCCAGCACCGCCTCGAGCGCGGGAATGCCGGCCGTGAATGCCGCGCCGAGCTGATACGCCAGGCCGGGAAAGAAGCCGCGGTACTGCGCGGGCGCCAGCTCGTTGATGTGCGCGGGGATGATGCCCCAGCACCCCTGGACGAAGAACTGAATCAGGAATCCGCCGAGCGCCACGAGCGCGGTGTTCGGCGCCGCGACCCACAGCGGCACGACGATCATGCCGAACAGCGCCGAGGTGATCATCGCGCGGCGGCGTCCCGCGCGGTCCGAATACCAGCCGAACGCCAGGCCGCCGAGAATCGCGCCGACGTTGGTGATCATCGTCAGCGACGCGGTGTCGGTCGGCGTGTAGTGGCGCTCGTGCTGCAGGAACGTGGGATACATGTCCTGCGTTCCGTGCGACATGAACGTCATCACCGTCATCATCAGGACGAGATAGAGGAACCGCGGCCAGTGCTTCCAGATGCCGCGCTTGTAGGTCTGCCAGTCGACGCGGTGCTCGTGCCACGCCTCGGATTCCTTCACGCGCGCGCGGATGAACAGCGACAGCAGCGCCGGAAGGCCGCCGATGAAGAACATCACGCGCCAGGCGTAGTCGGGATGCGTGGCGTGCACGGAGACGTAGACGGATCGATACGCAAGCGCCGCGAGCAGGTTGCCGAGCGCGTAGCCCTCCTGCAGCAGCCCGGACAGCAGGCCGCGCAGCCGCGGCGACGCCGACTCGAGGGCGAGCGACGCGCCGACGCCCCACTCGCCGCCCATGCCGATGCCGAAGGCGAGCCGCAGCAGCACGAACGTCATGTAGTTCGGCGCGAGGCCGCACGCCACCGAGATGATGGCGTAGAAGATGACGTTCAGCATCAGCGGAAGCCGCCGGCCGTAGCGGTCCGCGATGAGGCCGAAGATGATCGCGCCGATCGGCCGCGTGATCAGCGCGAGGCCGACGGTCCACGCGATGTCGGCGCGCGAGCGGCCGAACGCCGTCGCGACGTCCTGGACGATGAAGGTGAGGACGAAGAAGTCGAACGCATCGAGCGTCCAGCCGAGAAAGCCCGCAAGGACGGCGTTGCGCTGGTTCGCGCGCTCGGCGGCATTCATGTGCCGCGAATTATACTGGCAGTCTCGACCGCGGCCCTGAAAGGGCCGCTCTACACCGATGACACGACAACCGGTCCACACCGTCTACGGCGGCGCTCATCTCTTCTCTCCGGAGACGACGTCCAAGCTCGGCGCGATCGCGCTGAAGGCGCTGCGCGAGCACGCGCCCGATGCGCCGACTCTCGCGCGGGCCCTCGCGATGGAACCCGCGCTGGCTGACAAGATCTACCCGCGCGTCGTCGCGAAGCTCGAGCGCGATCCGGTCGAGGACTTCCGCATCGACTTCGAGGACGGCTTCGGCACGCGTCCCGACACCGAAGAAGACGAGGTCGCGAAGAAAGCGGCCGCCGCCGTCGCCGCCGGAATGAAAGCCGGCACGCTGCCGGCCGGCATCGGCATCCGCATCAAGAACCTCGGCGAGGAGACCGGCGCGCGCGGCCTCCGGACCTTCGAGCTGTTTCTGTCGACGCTCATCGGGCAGTCAGGCGGCGCGCTGCCGTCCGGCTTCGTCGTCACGCTGCCCAAGATCACGGCGCCGGAGCAGGTCGGCAGGCTCGTCGACGCGTTCGAGGCGTTCGAGGCCGCACACTCGCTGGTTCGAGGTTCGTTGAGGTTCGAGGTCATGATCGAAACGGCCGAGTCGGTGTTCAGCCGCGACGGCCGCATCGCGCTGCCGGAATTTATCCAGCGCGGCAAGGGCCGCATCACCGGCGCGCATTTCGGCACCTACGACTACACCGCGGCCATGGGCATCACGGCCGCGCATCAGCACATGCTTCATCCGTCCTGCGACTTCGCGAAGCACGTCATGCAGGTCGCGCTGTCAGGCACCGGCATCTGGATCTCCGACGGCGCGACGACGACGCTGCCGATTGGCAGAGATCGCGCGACGATTCACGCCGCGTGGAAGCTGCACGCGGACAACGTCCGCCATTCGCTCGTCGGCGGTTTCTACCAGGGCTGGGATCTGCATCCGGCGCAGCTGGTCACGCGGTACGCCGCGATGTACGCGTTCTTCTTGGAGAGCCTCGCGCCCGCGTCCGAGCGCCTGAAGAACTTCGTCGAGAAGGCGGCGCAGGCGACGGCCGTCGGCGGCGTCTTCGACGACGCGGCGACGGGACAGGGCCTGCTCAACTTCTTCCTTCGCGCCCTAAGCTGCGGCGCGATCAGCGACGCCGAAGCCGTGGAGACGAGCGGCCTCTCGCTCGCGGAGCTGCAGAGCCGGTCGTTTACGAAGATCCTCGAAACGCGGAAGCCAGCCGGTCGCGCGTGATCTTGCGCTGCTCCTCGGCCGCGATCGCCAGCTCGGCGTGCGGGCCGTTGGACATCCGCGCGTTCATGGCGCCGACGATGTCCTCGATGGATTTATCCGCCGTGTCGATCACGAAGCTGAAGCCGAATCGGCGCTCGTAGAGTTCCGAATCGAGCACGCGGGTATTCGCGGCGAACGCCTCGAGCAGGTCCGTCTTCTTCAGCGACGCGAAGACCTCGTCGCTCTTCCGCAGCATCGCGTCGAGGCTGTCGAACGGCTGGGCCTTCAGCATCGCCGTCGCCCACTTCGTCGAGCCGCAGCACTTCAGCAGCTCCGCTTTCTTCATTACGTGCCTTCCGGCAGCAGCACCGGCCGCGCTTCGCGCTGCCAGCCTTCCTCCCACGACATCCGCGCGGACTTGCGCGCGCCCGTCCGCAGGCGCTCGAACGTCTGATCGTCGGCGGGAAACGTCTCGAAGAGATCGAACAGCACGTTCGCGAGCTGTTCGGCCGTCGAGAACAGCAGGCCGTTGCTGCCGTGGCGGACCCGCTCGGCCAGCGTGGCGCCGTAGTCGAGCGCGCAGACCGGAACGCCCGCGCCGAACATGTCCGCGATCTTCATCGGGATGTCGAGGCCCGACGACGACCGGTGGAGGCACAGGCCGAGATCCGCGCTGCCGACGACGCGCGGATAGTCTTCGGGCTCGAGCCACCGCGCGCGCAGATGCACGCGGCGCGCGGGCAGGCCGGCGAACCGCCGCTCGAACTCGGTCCGGCGCTCGCCGTCGCCCGTCACCAGAATCACGAGATCGGGAAAGCGCCGCGACGCGCCGGCCGCTTCCCAGCCGCGAATCCGGTCTTCCAGCCGCAGCACCGCGTCGATGACGACGTCGAAGTCTTCGTCTTCCGTCCAGCTCGTCGGGCAGACGAGGAAGCCGACGAGTGCGCTGTGGATCCCGAGCCGCGTGAGCAGCGCCTGCCGATAGCGCTCGCGATCGACACGCGCCATCGGCGCGAAGATCGCCGCGGGCCGGTCGTAGAGCACGCTCGCCTCCTTCAAACCGAAGCGGCTCTTCAGGAACTCCGCGAGCCCGCGCGACACGCACAGGTGCGCGTCGGCGAATCGCGCGTCGCGGCGCTCGTACCAGCGCGCGAGCCGGACGGCCGGATGCCACTGCCCCAGCCTGAGCCCGAGCACCGTGTAGCCGATGTTGTGCCAGTCGATGACGATCCGTACGCCTTTGCCGCCGAGCGTGCGCCGGACGACGTTGAGCGTCGGAAACGCCGGCGGATTCTGCACGATCACCAGCTCCGCCTTCTTCAGCTTCCGGAGCATGCGCCGCAGCCGCAGGCCGATGCGGATCGAGTCGATGACCGCAAACGGCGCGTAGCCGAGCCCCGGCACGCCGTGCCGGAGATTCGACGTCGACATGCGGTGAACGGTGATGCGCGGGTTCTCCGTCATCGCACGCGAGAGCGGCGTGCCTTCGAAGCCGACGAGATCGACGTCCACGCCGAGCGCCGCCAGCGCATGCGCGTGATACTGCATGCGTGCACTCCGGCCCAGGTCTCCAAGCGCGACGACGACGGCTCTCATTGGGGGGTGATCGAGGAGGTCCCGCTATTTTACCCGACGCTCGCCCGTGATCAGCCTCACGCCCCGCTGCATCGTCACATACGACCACGCCCACTCGGTGACGACCGTCAGGCGGTTGCGGAAGCCGATGAGCCAGAAGATGTGGAGAAACAGCCAGAACAGCCACGCGAGCCAGCCCGACGCGTGCACCGGCCCGATGTCGACGACGGCGGCGCCGCGGCCGATGGTGGCGACGTTGCCGAAGTCCATGTAACGGAACGGCTGCAGCGGCCGGCCGGCAATGGCGCGGAGGACGTTTTTCGCCGCGTGCTTCCCTTCCTGCTTCGCCACCTGCGCGACGCCCGGCAGCGGCCGGCCGTCCTGGGCGAAGGCGCAGATGTCGCCGGCAATAAAGATGTCGGGCCGGCCGGGCACGTTCAGGGTCGGCTCGGCGGCGATGCGGCCGGCGCGATCGAGCGGCACGCCCAGCGACGCCGCGAGCGGCGACGCCGCGACGCCTGCGGCCCAGAGAATCGTCTGCGCCGGGATCTTCTCGCCGCCCGCGGTGACGCCGTCCTCGTCGATCGCCGTCACGACGCTGCCGGTGCGGACCTCGACGCCGAGTTTCTTCAGGTCGTCGCGCGCGGCCGCCTGCAGCGTGTCGGGAAACGAGCCCAGCACGTGCGGGCTGCCTTCGACGAGCAGAATGCGCGCGGATTCGGGATGGATGCGGCGGAAGTCGTTCCGCAGCGCGTGCCTCGCGATTTCCGCGAGCGCGCCGGCGAGCTCCACACCCGTGGGGCCGCCGCCGACGATGACGAAGGTGAGCAGGCGGCGCTGCGCGGCTTCGTCCTGTTCCCGTTCGGCCGCTTCGAAGGCCAGCAGGACGCGCCGCCGCATTTCGAGCGCGTCGTCCAGCGTCTTCAGGCCCGGCGCGCGCGGCTCCCATTCCGGGTGTCCGAAGTACGCGTGGGTCGCGCCGGTGGCGACGATGAGGTAGTCGTACGCGATCGTCCCGACGTCGGTGACGACGGTCTTCGCGGCCGCGTCGACGGCGCGAACGTCCGCGAGCAGGACCTCGACGTTCTTCTGGCGGCGCAGAATCCAGCGGATCGGCGAGGCGATGTCGCCCGGCGACAGCGCCGCGGTGGCGACCTGGTACAGCAACGGCTGGAAGACGTGATGGTTGTGACGGTCGAGCAGCGTCACGCGCACGGCGGCGCCATCGAGCGCGCGCGCCGCATCGAGACCACCGAATCCTCCGCCGACGATCACGACATGTGGTTCAGCGTTCATCGTTCATCGTTCATGGTTCATCGTTTGCCGTTCATCGTTTGCCGTTCCAGTGCTATCGTACCGAGGTGGCCCGCAAACCAGAACCAATTCTTGGCGGACCGGCGTCGGTCGTCGAAACCGCCTGCCCGCTCGACTGCCCGGACTCCTGCAGCCTCGCCGTCACCGTTCAGCACGGAAAGGTGATCAAGCTCGACGGATCGTCGAAGAACCCGGTCACCGGCAACTTCATCTGCGCGAAGGTGCGGAAGTTCGATCAGGTCGCGTACGGGCCGGACCGGCTCATGTATCCGGCGGTCCGCAGCGGCCGCAAGGGCCAGGGCGCGTTCGAGCGGGTCTCGTGGGAGCACGCGCTCGAGCTCGTCGCGACGAAGATGCGCGACGCGAAGGCGCGCTCGGGCGGCGAGTCGATCCTGCCGTACTGGTACGGCGGCTCGAACGGCATGCTGACGCAGGACAACTTCGACGCGCAGATCTGGCGGCGGTTCGGCACCTCGCGTCTCGCGCGGACCGTGTGCGCGGCGCCGACGGGCGCGGCGAACATGGCGCTCTACGGCAAGATGGCGTCGGTCACGTATCAGGACTACGTCGATTCGAAGCTCATCGTGCTCTGGGGCGTGAACCCGTCGACGACAGGCATTCACCAGGTGCCGTACATCAAGGACGCGCAGTCGAAGGGCGCGAAGCTGCTCGTCGTCGATCC
>Ga0134125_10006682_pt1 | contig 13036 bp, 3 predicted proteins | sample KB31751_FD_96464 | JGI IMG/M metagenome (GOLD analysis project Ga0134125, IMG submission 96464) | Terrestrial soil microbial communities with excess Nitrogen fertilizer from Kellogg Biological Station, Michigan, USA - KB3-175-1 | ecosystem: Environmental > Terrestrial > Soil > Unclassified ... | reverse complement strand
TATCAAGGTCGCCGTGACAACCAGGCTGGTTCGCAACGCGACACGCGACCTAGAACGAGTCGATTCGCCAGACGCCATCGCTGTCCCTCATGCCTTCGATCAGATAGAGGTATCGCTGCCCGCTTCGCTCGCGCGTCAGCGCGGCCGAGAAAAGGTCGAGATCGGTCGAGAATGCGCCGGGCGTGCCGAGAGAGCCAATGATGTCGCTCCAGTGACCTTTAAGTGCATCGTAGACGCCCCCGAACTGGACTGCCAGCCCCGCTGTCAGCGTGTCGAGCGCGCGGTCCCGCTGTTCGCGCCGGAGAGCGTTCAGGAAGCGCAGGACGACCGCCATTCGTGAAGCCTCGACGTCGGCCGTGCTGGACACGAGCGTCAGGACATTCTTGAGCACGACGCGATTGGAGCGCTCGGTCACCTCGATCGTATGGCGGTAAAGCCCGGGCGCTGGTAGGTGCAGCGTGGCCAATACTCCAGCCGTTGAATCACCTTGCGCGAGCGTCGCGCCCTTCGCATCCAAAATTCGCCAGCGCGAGACGTCACTGGCGCCACCGACCGACACGTCGACCTCGGCCGAGTCGAGGCCTTCGGAGGCGGACGCATAGACCCGCTGCGCAACGCGGGCATCGTCTTCCGCTCCAATGACTCCGACCGATGTGCTGGCTTTTGCGCCATCGACCGTCGAGACGGTCGCCGTCAATGTCGACGGGCCGGCCGGTACGGACAATGCGTTGAGGAAGAAGTGGCCACGAGGATCGACGGTTGCCGCCACGCCGTTCACCAGGATGCCGACGTTCGCCGGTCCTTCGAACGTGCCTTCGACGAACAGCGTGCCGTCCTCGGCAACCGCGCCTTGAGTTGGTGCCGCGAGCTGGATCCGGATTGGACGAACGACGAGGTCGACGGGTGACGAGGTTCCAGCGTTGCCCGCGGTGTCGTAGACCGTCGCGACGATGCTGTGCGTACCGGGTGTCGACGCATCCCATTCGACCGTGTAGGGAGCCTGGGCCGATGCGCCGATGAAGACGCCGTCGACCGAATATTCGATTCTCGCGATGCTGCCCGTCAGGTGAACTTCGGACGGTCGCAGATCGAGCGCATCGCCAGCGTAGTACATGGCGTCCGCGGGTGGCTTTGCCATTGTCACCGTGATAGCGGCCGCCGAATCCGACGTCACGTCGATCGAAATCGGCAGTGAGATCGCGCTGTGCGATTGATAGGTGGTCGCCTGGGCGGTGATCGCATGATGGCCGGCGGACACATGGGTCCATTCGGCTCGCCATCCCGACCCCTTTCCGGACGCTACTGCGACGCCATCGGCGAAATAGTCGACGGATTTCACCGCACCTTCCCCGCCGTTCGCGTTTGCCGACAGGTGGATCGTATCGCTCGCCTTGAACCTCGCGCCGTCGGCGGGCGACGTGAGGACAACGCTCGGCGGCGTGCCGGGTGCGGCGTCGCCGGTCGGCGGATTGCCGTCGACCGTGACGACATACTTGATGGTGCGCGACGATGACGAGAAGTGGGCTTGATCGAAGACAATGGCACTGACGTCGTGAGGTCCGGTGTATTGCGGCATCCAGCTCAGTGAAAAGGGCGCCGACGCAATGGATCCGGCCAACTCGCCATCGGCGTAGAAGTCCACGTTCGACACGCTCGAATCCGGCGCGTCGACTTCAGCGCCGAAGGTCACCGTGTTTCCGAGCCGGGTGATTGAGCCCTCGTGCGGCGTCGTCAACACGACTTGGGGCTTGCGAGGCCTTCTCGGCGTCTCGACGAACGCGGAGCGTGAAGCCGCTGCGTTGCCGAGGTTGTCGTAGGCGCGTGCGGCGATCGCGTGAATGCCGATCGAAGGCATGAGCCACGTCGCCTCGAACGGGGGCCGCGTAGTCGTTGCCACGACCACCGTGCCATCGACGAATTCGACGTGATCGATCGTTCCGCCCGCGACACTGGCTTCGGCACGCAGACGAATCGGACTGTTCAGGGAGAACGTCATTCCCGATCGCGGCTCCACCAAATCGACTCGTATCGGATTCCCAGGCGCGACCACATAAAGCGGGATGGGCTGGGAAAACAGCGACTTCCCCGCGGAATCCACCGCGCGGAGCGACATCTGGTGCGCCCCGGCCGAGACGTCCTTCCACACGAACGCGTAGCCAGGCGGTGTCGCATTCGTGGAAGCCAGCGAGCCGACCGTCGTCGATCCGTCGAGGAGATCGACGTGATCGAGCGTTTGCGCGTCGGAGCCTTTCGGGACATAGGACCCAAGCACGAACGCGGACGCCGGCGTCATGAGGCCGAGCTCGCCGCTCGGCATCGCGATCGAAAGCGGATTCCGATCGGGTATGACGACCTGGAACGGCACCGGCGGCGAAGTAAACGCACCACCGTCGATGTCGCGGGCGCTGATCCATGTGATGAAAGTCGTCGGTTGTCCCGTGGGCAACGCAGTGAGCGTCGGCTCCCAGACCACCTGGTAAGGGCCGGCAATGGAGACGTTCAAATCTGCCGAATTCGGCAGGTTGGCGCTGCAGGTCGATCGATCGTCCGAGTGGCAGGCATGGATCATCAACGAGGCAAGAGGCCGCGGCGAACTGACGTTGCCCGCGATGACGACCTTAGGCGTTATCGCGGGGTCGATGGTCGTGTCAGGTGCCGGAAAGACGATTGCGGCGGACGGCCCGCTCTTGACGTGCAAATCGACGGTGGCCTGATGGGCCGAGCCGGCAGCGGACGAGTTGGAGTTGACTTGGGCAATCGCAGGAGGAAATGCGAGCGCGAGGATCGAAGCGAGCGATGCGATCAATATCCGCATGGTGGGACGAGTGTCCATGTCAGGGCGTTACGACTTGGCGCACGACCACTTGCCGCGCCACGCTCGACATGCCATTCGCATAGCCGCTGCCGCGGAATGTCGCCGCGAAATGATGGAATCCGAGCGCCGGCTGCCTCGACAGCGTCGCGACCCCTCTTGCAACGTCCACCGTTGCGATCGTCAGGCCGTCGTCCGAGAAATCGACGACGCCGGCGGCCCGCGAATCGCCGACCGTCGCGCGCAGCGACACGGTCGTGCCCTCATCGACCGTCGCGGTCGGCGACGCGATGATGTCCACGGGGTACGTCGCATCGTTGACCTTGAAAACGAACGGCATGATGCAATAGGTCGGATCCTGGAAGCCGCAGCCGGCCATGGCAGTGTTTGCCGTCGGGACGATTCCCTTGGTCATGCCGATCACGTAGGCGTTGCCAAATCCATCGGCGGCGACTCCGGTTGGCTTGCCGTCGCCGAGAAAGGTCGAATACACGTGGCTGCCGCCGGATGAAATCTTCATGAGAAAGGCGCCCGATTCCGGCACGCCCGTCAGGTTCTGCACCAACGGCAGCGTGCGGTCGGGAAACCCCATCCCCGCGACGTAGATGTCGCCATTTGGGTCGACGGCGACGGGGAGGGGACTCGGTCCAGGCATTGCCGAGAGCTGGACGAGGTCGCCGCCCACCGCGCCAATCGCCGCCAGGAAAATCACCGTGGAGGCGGTTGGATCGAGCTTCGCCAGGAATCCGAATTCGCGATCGGACCAGAAGGTCTGGTAGTTGTTCTGGCTGAAACGCACGCGGTACTGGAACGTGTCTTTCCCCTCGAATGTACCGGCCGACGCGGTCTTGCCGGCAACCACGATCGATCCATCGGGCGCAAGCGCAACGCTCGTGGCGCGCTCCGCATCGTCGAAGCCGAGCCGGGCCACGAAGAGCAGTGCAGTACCGGCCGCGTTGACCTTGACGATGAAAGCGTCGCGGTTGTTGTGATCGGCCGTGTCGAGCGCACCCGGCGTGGCGGGAAAGTCGGCGGCCATCGATTGGCCGACAACGTACGCGTTTCCCGCCGCGTCGACGGCGACGGCGTGGCTCATCGTCGTCGAGTCGCGCGTGGCCTGGTCGGCGCCGGGCTTTCCGGATCCCAGCCGCGTTCCGGGCACCGTGAGGTATGTCGCGAATTGCAAGCTGCCGGACGCGGTGAACTTGGCCAGGTAGGGAATATCGAATGTCGAGTCGTTGCGGCCGATCGCCGCACCAGCCGTGGTAGCGAGACCGGATCGCGCGGAGCCGGTAAAGTAGATCGCGCCGCTCGCGTCGATCGCGAGGGCTCGCGCCGACTTGATCGCAGGGTCGAGCGCCGACACGAGTGTCGTGGTCCGACCGGCAGTGTCGATGCGGAACAGCGCCAGCGGGCCGGTCTGTTCGTACGCGCCGCCGCGTTGCGGAAACTCGGCGCTACCACCGTGTGTAATCACGTAGGCGTTGCCGGCCGCGTCGACCGCCATGGCGTGAAGCGCCGCGATGTCGGGTTCCGCGCGCTGCGTGATGCGCTGCGCGATTCCCGCAGCCGCCGTACGCGCGACCGTTCCCGTCTGGGATTGCAGCTTGGCGACGAAAACGCTGCCGAGCCCCGCATTGGCGTAAGCCTGTGATGAAAGGCCCGGAAAGTTCGTCGATCCAACGATGCCGGCGACGATCGGTCCGCCGTCCGGCGCCATGGCGACGCCGAATGCCTGATCGAAGCCGAGGCCGCCAAGGTACGTCGCATAGACGATGTGAGGGGACAGAGGCACCGGCGGGTCGAACAGCGAGAAGTCGATGCCATACGCGAACGATTGAATCGCACTTGCCGGATCGAACCGATCATTGCCCGCCTGCAGGGCCGCGATCGTGCACGTCGTGCTGGTTGGCTCTTTCGCGGTGCCGATGCCCACCGCGTTACCGAAATAGATCGCGCACACCTCGGGGGTTCGCGATTCGAACGTCACCGGCAATCCCGACGATGCCGTGGCGAGCACATACGTGTACTCGTCGTAGCGGCCGTGGCTGGGCGAAGGAAAATCGACGGTTTGCAGCGCGCCGCGGACGGCGAAACTCACGTCGGCCGACGCTGGCTCGTAGGAGGCGTCGCCCGTCTGCGAGGCATGCAGCGAGCACGTGCCACGTGCGAGGAAGCGCACGTAGGTGCCGTCGACGACGCTGCAGACGAGCGGCGTGGCGGACGCGAGCGTCGTCGCGAGACCGGACGTTGACGTCGACAGGGCCTTGAGCGGCGCGTCTCCGATGCGCGCGACGTCGGGTAGCGCGAGCATCACCGCTTGCTTGCCACGCAGGATCGCGAACGAGCGGTCCACGTTCGGTGCCGCTGGAAACTGCGCGTTGCCGGGTTGTGAGGCCCGGATCGTGCATCGTCCTGCCGCCACCAGCTGGACGGCCGCTCCGCTCATCGTGCAGGTCGCGGGTGTGATGCTTGCGAGCGAGACTGCCAATCCGGAGGATGCCGCCACGACGGTCGAGACTGTCCTGGTAGTGATCGGGACATCGGCGATCGTGTCGAACGTGATGGTCTGGCCGCGGCCGGCGACCGTCAGCGTGACCGCGAGGAGCGCATCGGGCTGATGACCGTTTTGCGCGCGGAACGTGACGCTGGAATTGCCGACGGCGGTGGGCGTGCCGCTGATCGATCCGCCGGGCGACAATGCGAGGCCCGCCGGAAGCGTGCCCGACGCGATGCTAAACGTCGGCACCGGTGACCCGGTCGCCACGAGGCTCACGACATAGGACGCTCCGACGATGCCGTCGGGCAGTGTGGTCGTGACGAATTGTGGCGCACCGCCGTTCGCGAGGTTCTCGAGCTCGAATTCGACACGACCGCCCGGCGCGTCCGCAAATGCGACGTAGCGTGCCGCATCGGGACCGGCGATCAATTCCGGCGAGAGCGCAATGCCGTCACGGTCCGTGACGACACGGCGTGTCACGGTCCTGTCGAAGAAGGCCGCGCCGGCCTTGCTTCCGGGCAGTGTGAAGCGAACCTCTATCCCGCCAATGGGAACATCGTTCGCGTCGCTGATGCGCACCGCGAGAGGATCCTTGAACGGCCGGCCGGAAGGCGCCGATCGTGACAATGGGGGAACCCCGATCACATGAGCGATCGGCCGTCCCGAGGTCGCATTGCGAACGATCGAGGCGGTGCCATCGAGCATGTTCGCGTAGACGAGATCGATGCGGCCGTTGCCGTCGACGTCAGCCGCATCGAGCCCGGCGGGATAGTTGCCCGCAGCGAAGCGCAAAGGGGGCGCGAAACGGCCGTCGCCGGCGCCCGCCAGCACCGCGATCGCGTTGGCCGTCGATTCGGCGAGTACGATGTCGGCCGTACCATCGCCGTTGACGTCGACGACTTGCATGGTGCCCGGCTGAACCGCTTCGCCGGCGATCGAAGGGGTGCCGAAGCGTCCGTCGCCCAGATTGCGCGCGACGAACACCTGCGACAACATGGACGAGACGATCAGGTCGGCCGTTCCATCGTCGTCGACGTCCACCGCGGTTACCTGGTACGGCGAGGCGACCGGAATCGATCCCGCGTTCACGAAGCCGCCTCCCTGACGACCGGCAAGGATCGCGACGACATTGTCGCGACCACAGGCGACTGCGATATCCGCGATGCCGTCGGAATTGAAGTCGGCGACCGCCAGCCCGGAAGGGTTGCCGCATATCGTAAGGGTGACGGTCGGCGTGAACGTGCCGTCGCCGCCACCGTGCAGGAAGGTGATGGTGTTGTGCTCGACGCCGCCCGAGTCGATGTTGGCGACCACGAGGTCGACGACGCCGTCCGCATCGACGTCGAGCGCGACGATCTCTCCGGGCGCATCCACGCCAGGTTGAGTTGGCGACAGCGCGAAAGAGCCGTCGGCTTGGCCGAGGTGGACGGCAACCGCGGGGTTGAAGATTCCGCTGAACGCGAAGTCCGCGATGCCGTCGCCATTGAAGTCGCCCACGGCGCTCGAAGTCGATGTCGGCAAGGGGCCGGTGTCGGCGTCCGCAACGATCGTGAACCCGCCCCGACCATCGCCACGCAGGCGGGTCATCCGCGCTTGCGCTGGGACGACGGCGTCGACCGCATCGGGTGCATGGAAACGGCCGATGGCCACGGTCGAGGGCCACGGACCCACCGCATACGTTTGTGCCGCCGCGAATGCCGGCGCAGCAAGAACCGGAAAACGCGCGTAGGCCGGGGTGCCTTGGGCATGGACGCCGTCGGCCGTTTCGAAGGCCGTGACGACGCATTCGCCGACGCCGGCCATCGAGACATCGGTACCTGCTGCCGTGCAGACGGACGCCGGCCCGGCCGTCACGATGACCCGCAGACCTGCCGCCGACGTGGCGGAAACGCCGAACGGCGGTGACGCTGTCGTTCGCGGGCCGATCGCGACAATGCTGACCCGCGAGGTGCCTGAAACGATCGCGAACGTTCGCATGAAGTCGGGCGCAGCGGCGTACCGCGCATCGCCGGGCTGTGAGGCCGTGATCGAGCACGTGCCAGCCGCTACGAGCCGGATCGTGGCGCTGCCGTCGGAGGTGCAAGCCGAGGCGGGGATGGCGGCATAGCGAACGGGCAAGCCCGACGAGGCGGTCGCTGCCGCCACGGCAATGATGTCGCCAAGTGGATGGTCGGCTATCGGAGGAAACGTGATCGTCTGCGGAACAGCGAGCACGGCAAAGCTCCGCGTGACGGGTGAAGCGGCCGGATAGGTCGCATCGCCCGCCTGCGTTGCACGCAACGTGCAGGTGCCCTTGGCGACCAGCGTCGACATCGTGCCGTTGACCGTGCAGACCAGTGGCGTCGTCGACACGATGGCGACCGTCAGGCCGGATGTCGCCGAGGCGTGAAGCGTGACCGGCGACGCCGCGAGCGTTTGATCGGCGATCGCGTCGAAGGTGATCACTTGTGCGGCGGCATCCACCGTCATCGTTCGCGACACCGTCGGCGCCGCATTGAAATTGGCATTGCCGGCCTGGCTCGCGTCGATCCGGCATGAGCCTGCCTTGAGCATCGTCGCCATGCCGGACGTGACGGTGCAGACCGTCGGGGTCGCGGACGCGAGCGCAACGACGAGATTCGACGTGGTGGTCGCCGTCAGCGTGAGCGGTGGATCGGTGATGGCGCGCGACGTGGGAAGCGTAAAGGCGATCGTCTGGCTCGCCTTGGCGACGACGATGCTGCCATCGACGGGGGGCGCGGGTGCATAGCGGGCGTCGCCACCCTGCGTCGCGTGAAGCGAGCAGCCGCCGGCACCGACGAGCGTCACGATGCCCGATGCGGCCGAACAGACCGCGGGTGTCGACGACGAGATGGTCACCGCGAGCGCCGATGATGCAATGGCCGAAACCGTGAATGGCGCGTCGCCGAAGGTCTTGTTCGCGGGGACTGCGAAGGCGATCGTTTGTGCGGCGCGGCCGATGTTGAACGAGCGGTCGACCGCCGCGGCCGCGGCGAACGCGGCATTGCCGGCCTGGCTCGCGCGTACCGTGCAGATGCCGACAGTCAGCGGCGTCAGCGTCGCGCCGGTGACCTTGCAAACCGCTGCTGTCAGCGATGCGAATGAAACGGCCAGTCCGGAAGAGCTCGCAGCGACGAGGGCGAAGGCAGGCTGATCGATCGCGCGATCGGCGATTGCCGCGAAGGTGACGGTCTGCGCCGCCTTGCCAATGGTGAAGCTGCGCTTCACGGCCGTAGCGGCGAGATAGTTGGCGTTTCCGCTCTGATTGGCTGTCAGCGTGCACGTCCCGGCCGCGACAATCGTCACCGTCGTGCCCGATACGATGCATACGGTCGTCGTCGCGGAGGTGAACGCGACGGCGAGACCCGAGGAGGCCGACGCGACAACACTGAACGGCGCATCGGCCACACCATGCGCGGCGGGCGAGACGAAGGTGATCGTCTGCGCGGCCTTTGCAACGGTGAACGAGCGCGTGATCGCCGTCGCTGCGTTGAAGTTGGCGTCGCCCGCCTGCGCCGCGCGCAGCGTGCACGTGCCCGCGGCCGCGAGCGTCACCGTCGTGCCTACGACGGAACAAACCGCGGTTGTAAGCGACGTCAGCGTCACGGCGAGCTTCGAGGTTGCCGTCGGAGTGATGGCGAAGGGCGCGCCGCCGAACGTCCTGCCCGCGAGCGTCGCCAAGGTGATCGATTGCGACGCCTTGGCGATCTTAAGCGTGCGGCTCAACACCGGAGCCGCGATGTAGTTGCCGTTTCCGGCTTGCGTCGCCTGGACGACGCAACTGCCGGCACCCAGGATCTTGAGCGCGCCCGCCGCGACCGTGCAGAACGAGGGCGTGGTCGACGTGAGCGTGACGGCGAGCTTGGACGAGGCCGTCGCGCTGACCGCGATCGCGGCGTCCCCATAAGTGGCCGACGCAGGCAACACGAACGTGATCGCCTGGGAAGTCTTGGCAATCGTGAACGCGCGGTCGACCTGGGACGCGGCGGCATAAGTCGCGTCGCCCGCCTGCGTCGCGCGAAGCGTGCAGGTGCCGGCCGCGATGATCGACACCTGCATCCCCGTGACCTTGCACACGGCGGCCGTGAGGGACGCCACGGTGACGGCGAGGCCCGATGACGCCGTGGCGGTCACGGCGAAAGGTGCAGCGCCGAACGCATGGGCGGCCGGCACCGCGAACGTGATCGTCTGTGGCGTCGTGCCGGCGGTCGCCGGCGCGACGCCCATGGCAGCAATCGCGGCGACAGAAACGATCGCGCGCAGTGCACGACACGCGAATTGTGAGATGAACTCGGGCGACACCGTGACCTGGACGATGTTTGACGCGATGGACGTCGTGCGGGATGGGCGCGCTCACGCTACGGTCGGCCGCGCGGGCGGGTCAATCATCCGAATGGCTGATTGGCGCACGGCGAGTCCGTGAGTCATGCTCGCCGAGTGCCCGCAGCCCGCTGGCCGCGATGGCGGCGAAAACGACAATCCGGGCGAGACGCGAAGCGGTCGCAGCGTGGCGTCCCGCTGGCACCGGACGCGCATGTTGCGCTCGCAGCGTTCGTTGGCGGAAGCGTCGCCGTGCAGCAACTGGCGGAGCTGCCGGGCATCCGCGCGTTCGGCGCAGGCGCGCTGGTCGCATGCGTCGCATGGTGGCTCGCGCACGCGACAAGCGCGTCGACGGTGGCGCGAATCGCGGTTGCATCCCTTGCCATGACATTGATCGGCATCGCGCTCGCGACCGCGCGCGCCATGGTCCGGCTCGACGAGGCATTGCCCCCAGCGTGGGAGGGCATCGACATCGTCGTGTTCGGCGTGGTGACCTCGCTGCCGTCACGCGCTGCAGGCTTCACGCGTTTCGAGCTCGACGTCGAAACGGTCGAGCCGCCGCGGGCCAGAGTGCCGCGGCACATCGCGCTGACGTGGCAGCCGCGCCCCCGCGACAGGGAGTTGCCGGCGCCATTCTCGGGCGGCGACGCGCGAGCGGTTGAAGCGCCGAGCGGTGCGCTGCCTGATGCGGCCCACGCAGGCGAGCGTTGGCGACTCACCGTACGGCTCAAGCGGCCGCACGCGACACTCAATTTCGCGGGCTTCGATGCCGAGGGATGGCTGTTCGCGCGCGATCTTCGCGCCGTAGGCTACGTGCGCGAAGATCCGGGCAACCGTCTGCTCGACGCAGTGGCCCTGTCGCCGGCCGCATGGATCAATCGCGTGCGCGAGCGATTGCGAGATCGCATCGAGCGTGCGCTGGATGGTGCACCGTATGCGGGAGCCATCGTGGCGTTGACCATCGGCGACCAGCAGGCCGTGCCGGAAGCTCAATGGCGCATCTTCAACCGCACCGGCGTGTCGCACCTCATCAGCATTTCGGGCCTGCACATCACCGTCTTCGCGACGGTGCTTGGAGCGGTGGCCGGCGGTCTCGCACGCCGCAGCGTGGCATTGACGTCACGCATGCCGGCACGCAAGATCGGCGTCGCGGCAGGCGCCGTCGCCGCGACGCTCTACACATTCCTTGCCGGCGCCGAGGTGCCGGCCCAGAGGACGCTGGTGATGCTGGGTGTCGGCGCCGCCGGGCTGATGCTGGCGCGTCCTCTCGGTGCCTCGTTGCTGTGGCTCTGGGCGCTCGCGGTGGTGATCGCCTTCGATCCCTGGGCGGTCGCCGCCCCCGGATTCTGGCTCTCGTTCGGTGCCGTCGGGCTGCTGCTCTACGCGGGAGCGCGACGACTGGCGCCATGCCATCCGCATGCATGGCGTGCGCGCACCATGGCGTCGCTGCACGAGGCATGGCACGCGCAATGGGTCGTCACGCTCGGTCTCGTACCGTTTTCGCTGGCGCTTTTCCAGCAGTTCTCACTCGTCGCGCCGCTCGCCAATGCCGTCGCGATACCGGTCGTGACGTTCGGCGTGGTATTTCTCGCGCTCCTCGGCATTGTCGTGCCCGTCGACTTCCTGTTCGTAGCTGCGCACGCGACGTTCGCGACGCTCATGCGCTACCTCGAATGGCTCGCGTCATGGCCCGATGCGTCTTGGCAGCAGCACGCGCCGCCGACCGCCTGGATCGTCGTCGCGCTGGTGGGAATCCTGTGGTCGATAGCGCCACGCGGCGTTCCCGGGCGCGCGCTGGGTGTGGTGTTCCTGGCGCCACTGTGGTTGATGAAGCCACCCGCGCCGGAGGTGGGAACGTTCCGCGCGACGGTACTCGATGTCGGGCAAGGGCTCGCCGTGGTCATCACGACGCACGACCATGTGATGCTGTTCGACACAGGCCCGCGATACGGTGCGTCGTCGGATGCCGGCGGACGCATCGTCGTGCCGAACATGCGCGCGATGGGCCTTGATCGCCTGGACCTGATGGTCGTCAGCCACGCCGACGCCGACCATTCGGGGGGTGCGCTGTCGATCATCGATGCCGTCCCGGTATCGCGCGTCATCAGCTCGCTGCCCCGCGACAGCCCCCTCAACGCGCGAATGGCAACAAGGGGGACGCGGTGCGTTGGCGGCACCCATTGGGAATGGGACGGCGTTCGTTTCGACGTGCTGTGGCCGCTCGCCGCCGACTATGCGCGCGGCGACCTCCGCACCAACGACCGGTCGTGCGTCATTCGGGTCGAAGGTGATGGCATCCGCATGCTCCTGACCGGCGACATCGAGGCGCGCGACGAGCGGATCCTCGTCGAAGCGGGTGTCCTGTCGCCAGCCGACATTCTCGTCGTGCCGCATCACGGCAGCCGGACGTCGAGCACGCCAGCGTTCATCGACGCGGTGGCGCCGGCCGTCGCCGTGATCACGAACGGCTATCGCAATCGATTCGGGCATCCCCGGCCGGACGTCGTCGAGCGCTATCGCGGCGCCGGCGCTGTCATCCTCCGCAGCGACGCCGACGGTGCGGTAGAGTTCGTCTCGAGCGCCAGCACTGCCCCGACGTGGCGCACCGCGCGCATCGCCATGCGGCGCTATTGGCACGACAGGATGGACCAGCCCTGAAACCGTCATTTGCAGCGGTCGGCATGCCGACGAGCAATCGTGTCCTTCGAGGCGTTTGTGGCCGCGCGTGCGCTGCCGGATGGTTGGCCATGATGGCGGTCTCGCCGGCGCTGGGGCAATCGATCCCACCGAGCGATCTGAAGGTCTCAGTCGCTGTTGCGCCGCTCTATCCGCTCGGCGCTGCAGCCAATGCCTGGACCGACACACTCAACGATCCGGCTAATGGCCTAACGGTCAAGCTGCATCCCGGCGCAACGCTTGCAAATCGCCGCGCACGGGACGAAATCGGCGCACTGCGCGCCGGTTCCATCGACCTCGCCGTCGGCGCGACGCTGCAATGGTCCGACGCGCTCGCGTCGCTGGCGGTGTTCTCGCTGCCCTGGAACATTCCCGGCAACGCACAGCTGAGCGCGGTCACCGCCGACGCCGATGTCGAGGCGCGGCTCGCGTCGGTCTTCGATGCCGAGGGCATCACGCTGGTGGCGCTCGCGCCGCTGCGCCATCGTGACCTCGCCACGCAGTCGCGCGCCATCACGTCGCCGGCCGATGTCGAGGGCCTGCGCGTGCGCGTCACCGGTCCCAGGCTCGTCACCGATACCTACGTCGCGCTGGGCGCGCAGCCCACCGGCCTTTCGCTCGAGGACGCGCGCAGCGCGCTGCTGGCGGGCGTGCTCGATGGCCAGGACCAGTCGGCGGTGGCGCTCGTCAATGCGCGCGCCTGGGGCACCGGCACGCGCCACGTCGTG
>Ga0134125_10006680_pt1 | contig 13039 bp, 15 predicted proteins | sample KB31751_FD_96464 | JGI IMG/M metagenome (GOLD analysis project Ga0134125, IMG submission 96464) | Terrestrial soil microbial communities with excess Nitrogen fertilizer from Kellogg Biological Station, Michigan, USA - KB3-175-1 | ecosystem: Environmental > Terrestrial > Soil > Unclassified ... | reverse complement strand
CGCGGCCACGCCGAACTCGACGCGCTGCCCTGCTTTCAAGCCCTCCACACCGGCGGGCAGCGCCGAGGACCGGACATAGACGTCCTCACCGTCCTCCTGGGACAGAAAGCCGAAGCCCTTCTCGGCGTCGTACCACTTAACGCGGCCGGTCGGCACTGGTCTCACCCGCTTGTCTCTCACGAACCAATACATAAGGAAAGCGTCCCGCCTGCGCCGGGACGCGTTTAGCTGATCCTACTCGGACGCCGCTGGGCCCAGCACCCCCTTTAGTCGGTAGGCTTGAACGACCGCTGGAGGAGAGATGCGCCTGATCCTGAATATCATCTGGTTGATCTTCGGCGGCCTGTGGCTGGCGCTGGGTTACCTGCTGGCGGCCCTCATCTGCTTCGTCTTGATCATCACGATCCCGTTCGGATTCGCCGCGCTGCGGATCGCGTCGTACGCGCTCTGGCCGTTCGGCCGCACCATCGTCGAGAAGCCGGGACCCCGCCCCGGCGCCCTGATCGGCAACGTCATCTGGGTGATCCTGTTCGGCATCTGGCTGGCCATCGGCCATCTGGTCAGCGCCGCGGCGATGGCGATCACGATCATCGGCATCCCGCTGGCGCTGGCCAACCTCAAACTGATCCCGGTTTCGCTGGTTCCGCTCGGCAAAGAGATCGTGCCCGTCGACCAGGCGCGTTCCCTCTCCGTTCAGCCCAGGGCCGCCGCATGACCATCACCGAACTCGGCGTGCCTTCGGTGCAGCGCCCCGTCCGGGGAATGCCCACCGAGGGACCGATGGCCGATACCTTCGGCCGCGTCGCTACGGATCTGCGAGTGTCGCTGACCGATCGCTGCAACCTGCGCTGCACGTACTGCATGCCCGCCGAGGGGCTGGACTGGTTGCCGCGCGAGCAGCTGCTGAGGACCGACGAGCTGACCCGGCTGCTGGGCATCGCGATCACCAGACTCGGCATCACCAGCGTCCGATTCACCGGCGGCGAGCCGTTGGTGGCCAAGCACCTCGAGGATGTCGTCGCCGCCGCCGCGGCGTTGCGACCCCGGCCCGAAATCACGTTGACCACCAACGGAATTGGGCTGCACAAGCGGGCCGCCGGACTCAAGCAGGCGGGGCTTGACCGGATCAACGTCTCACTCGACACGGTCGACGCCGCACGCTTCGTCCACATCACCCGTCGCGACCGCTTGCACGACGTATTAAAAGGACTCGAGGCCGCGAAGGCCGCGGGGCTCAACCCGGTAAAGGTGAACGCGGTACTCGATCCGGTCACCGGGCTTGACGACGCCGTCGCGCTGCTGCGGTTCTGCCTCGACCACGGATACCAGCTGCGCATCATCGAACAGATGCCCCTGGACGCCGGCCACGAATGGAAGCGCGGCGAGGCCATCGCCGCCGACGACGTGCTGGCCGTCCTGCAGAGACATTTCGATCTGCAACCGGACAGCGCGCCGCGCGGTTCGGCACCCGCCGAGCTGTGGGATGTCGACGGGGGCCGCGGCAAGGTCGGCATCATCGCCTCGGTCTCACACGCGTTCTGCGCGGCGTGCGACCGCACCCGGCTGACCGCCGACGGGCAGATCCGCAACTGCCTCTTCGCCCAGCACGAGACCGACCTGCGGCGCCTCATGCGCTCAGGTGCCGACGACGACGCACTGGCCGCCGCCTGGCGCGCCACGATGTGGGTCAAGGCGGCGGGCCACGGGATCAACGACCCGGACTTCGTGCAGCCGGACCGCCCGATGAGCGCGATCGGCGGCTGATGTGGCGGTGAAGGTGACCGTCCGCTACTTCGCGGCCGCGCGAGCGGCGGCGGGTTTCGAGGACGAGATCATCGGCGTCGCGCCGGGGACCACCGTCGGAACGCTGGTGCAGAGCCTCGGTGAACGTGACGCTGAGTTGGCGAAAGTCCTGAGCCGATGCTCATACCTGTGCGACGGAATTGCGGTGCGCGACTTCGGGTTGACGTTGAACGACGATCCAACCGTCGATGTTCTTCCCCCGTTTGCCGGCGGATAACCGTGATTTACATCACATCACGGAATGGTCACAAGATGACCACAGCTTGTTATCTATGAAGTTTCTCCTGCGGAAACACGTTGGCTTCCTGCGGATTTAGAGGCTTTTTAGAATTTGCTTGGAGCCGAATCGCCGAATCCGCGAAAAGGTGACGTGATCAAGGCGACCCGTTAGCGTTCAGTCCCAAGCCATCGACCTGTAATCGTTTGGCCCGCCGTGCCCAACCGCGCCGAGCTCCATCCGTTGGTGTACGGGACAACGACGAACAACCTGGATGGAGGCGGGGGACCCACCGGTCCACCGAGATATATGGGACCAGGAGCCGCTTGCGGCCCCTTGGGGTGAAGCCGTGCCCAGCACGGCCGGGCAACCTCTCCAGCCCGAACCCGACAGCTGACCTCGTGGGCGCGTACAAGAGAGGACCTAACGCACCTATGAGTGGACGGCACCGCAAGCCCACTACATCGGCAGTAAATGTCGCGAAGATCGCCTTCACCGGCGCAGTCATCGGAGGCGGAAGCCTCGCCCTCGCCGGGCAAGCCGGCGCCGCTACCGACGGCGAATGGGACCAGGTCGCACGCTGCGAATCGGGCGGCAACTGGGCCATCAACACTGGCAACGGCTATCACGGTGGACTGCAGTTCTCCTCCGGCACCTGGGCGTCCCATGGAGGCGGCCAGTACGCGCCTGCCGCGAACATGGCCACCAAGGACGAGCAGATCGCCGTCGCCGAGCGCGTGCTCGCTACGCAGGGCAAGGGCGCATGGCCGGTGTGCGGTGGCCCGCTGTCCGGTGCGACGCCGCGCAACGTCGTAGCGCCGCAGCCCCTCGACAATCCTGACGTCAACGGCGAGCTGCCGCCCCCGCCGCCGATCGATCCGCTGACTCCCCCGCCGGCGCCCGACGGCGCACCGATTGACGCACTGTCGGCCCCGGCGCCCGATGCGCCGCCGCCCGCGGCGCCGCTCGATGCACCGCTGCCGCCTCCGCCCGCTCCGGATCAGGCGCCCGTCGTCGACGCCGCGCTCGACGCCCCGCCTCCGCCACCGCCCGCAGACGCGCCGCCGGTCGAGACACCCGTCGTCGACGCCTCGTTCGACCAGCCCCTGCCGCCTCCGCCGCCCCCTGCCGACGCACCGCCGATCGAGGACACGATCGTCGCGGCCGCCGACAACTGGGACAACGCCGACGCCCCGGCACCCGTCGACCAGCCGCAAGCGTGGGCTCTGCACGCCCCGGCTCCGCTCGACCCCGTACTGCCGCCGCTCCCGCCCGCCCCACCGGCTCCCCCGGCGCCGCCCGCGCCGGGGGCCGAGGCGGCACCCGCGCCGGACCCGTTGGCCCCGCTCAACGCCGTCAACATCCCCGGCCCGGCCCTCGATGTCGCCAACCAGGCGATGACCGATCCGGCCGCCGCGTTGCCCGTGCCTGCGGACGGCATGCCTCACCTGGCGAGCCCGGACAACCTGCCGCCAGGCGCGACGATGGATCCGGGCGCGACGGACGGCGACGGCCCCAACGTCAGCTACCTCAAGGACCTGTGGCAAGCGGTCCAGAACCATGACATCAGCGGCAAGGACGCGTTGATCATGGGCCTGGCCCAGCGCGGCATGAACACGCCGTACCCGGACCAGGCTCCGGGCCCGAACGTGCCGGTCACCCCCGCGCCTCCCGCCGATCCGGCTGCGCTGCCGGCACCGGCACCCGGCCCGGCACCGGGCCCGGCGCCGGTCCTGCCGCCGGCCTAACGCATCACGCCGAATTCACCCACTCGTCGGAGCCGTCGACGAAGAACTGGTGCTTCCACACCGGTAGTCGCGCCTTGACGGTGTCCACGAGGCGGGCACACGTCTCGAATGCCGCCCCACGGTGATCGGCTGCGACGGCTGCCACCAGGGCTGCGTCGCCGATCTGTAGCGTGCCGATGCGGTGGCTGACCGCGATGGCCCGCACGCCGTGACTGTCGGCCGCGATCTCGGCGGCCACGTCCGCCAAAGTTTGCTGCGCCGAGGGGTGCGCGGAATACTCCAGCCGGATGACAGTGCGGCCGTCGTCGTGATCGCGCACCACGCCGGCGAATCCCACGACGGCTCCTGCCGATTCATGCGCCACCAGCGCCTCGTGCTCGGACAGCTCAATAGGCTGCTCGGTCAGTTCGACGCGCAGAACGACGGCGGTCATCGCGTGTGGTCCTTACCGCTGAGTTGGTCGAGCGCGTGCGCGAGGACGTCGTCGAGCACGCCGAGGCCGTCTTTTACGCCCCCTGTGGAGCCGGGGAGGTTCACGATCAGCGTGCCGCCCTTGACACCGCATACGCCGCGCGACAGCACCGACGTCGGCACGTGCGGGAGGCCTGAGCGACGGATCGCGTCGGCAAGGCCGGGGATCTGATAGTCGACGATGCCCGCGGTGGCGTCGGCGGTGCGGTCCGTCGGCGAGATGCCGGTGCCGCCGGAAGTGATTACCACGTCGACGTTTTCGCTCACCGCGGCGCTCAGCGCGGCAACAATGTCAGGGCCGTCGGCGACCACAACGGGCGTCGGGGTGGTGATGCCCAGCTGGTTCAGCCAGTCGACGATGATCGGGCCGGTGCGGTCCTCGTAGACGCCGGCCGCGGCCCGTGTGGAGGCGATCACCACCCTGCCGGATCGCATCATCACCGGGTCCACGTGCCGGTCTTGCCACCCTCTTTGCGCAACACCCTGACGTCGTCGATGCGGGCGGTGGGATCGACTGCCTTGATCATGTCGAAGAGCGTCAGCGCCGCGACGCTGACGGCGGTCAACGCCTCCATCTCGACGCCGGTGCGATCGGTGGTGCGCACGGTAGCAGTGACGGCGATATCTGCATCGCCGATCTCGAAGTCAACGTCAATACCGGTCAGCGCCAGCGGGTGGCACAGCGGGATGAGGTCGCTGGTCCGCTTGGCGGCCAGGATGCCCGCCACCCTCGCAGTGGCCAGCGCGTCGCCTTTCGGTAGTCCCCCCGATGCGATCAGGGCGACGACTTCAGCAGTGGTATGGAAGGTGCCTGCGGCCACGGCGGTGCGCTTGGTGGCGTCCTTACCGGTGACGTCGACCATGTGCGCCGCGCCTGACTCGTCAAGGTGCGAAAGACGATGCCGGGCGGAGCCCGGCGATCCAGCCGTGGCGGGGTCGGTCACCGCTACCTGTTGACCACCGTGACCGGGTGGACGTACGGCAGTTCGTCGGCCGGCTGCGGGAACACGAGCTCACCAAAGGGCGACAGCGCACCGGTGCGGTCGGTGGCCAGCTCGCTGACCGCGTGATCGTCATCGCCGTCGAGCTCGGGCCAGCCCGGGTCGACGTATCGGTTCTTCTCCGCCTTGTTGTCAGCCACCAGCACATTGTGGCAGGTGTTGCGAGCAGTGGCGACACCGGCAGCCTGCTTTACGCTGGTCAGCAATGACCGAAACTACTCCGGGCGTCCCGCTGGGCGCCTGGCTGGCCGAGCTTGACGACGAGCGGCTGATCCGTTTGCTGGAGCTGCGGCCCGATCTGACGCAGCCGCCGCCGGGCTCGATCGCGGCGCTGGCGGCCAGGGCGCAGGCTCGTCAATCGGTCAAGGCGGCCACCGACGGGCTCGACTTCCTGCGGCTGGCGGTGCTCGACGCGCTGCTGGTATTGCACGCGGACACCGCGGCGGTCCCGCTGGCCAAGCTGCTTGCGCTGGTGGGCGACCGGGCGAGCGAGGGCACGGTCACCGTGGCCGTCGACGACCTGCGTGAGCGCGCGCTGGTGTGGGGCGACGCGACGGTGCGCGTGGCAGCGGAGGCCGCGGGTGGCCTGCCCTGGTATCCCGGTCAGGCCACCCTCGAGGACAGCGGGCAGACGGACATCGCCGCCAGGCTGGAAGCGCTGGACGCACCGCAACGCGACCTGTTGCAGCGGCTGCTCGAGGGCTCGCCGATGGGCCGCACCCGCGACGCCGCGCCGGGCACCCCGCCGGACCGGCCCGTGCAGCGGCTGCTGGCCGCAGGCCTGCTGCGTCAGATGGATAACGACACCGTGATCCTGCCGCGGCTGGTCGGTCAGGTGATGCGCGGCGAGCAGCCCGGACCCGTGCAATTGACGCAACCCGATCCGACGGTGTCGACGACGACCGCCGCCGACGTCGACGCCGTGGCTGCCGGGGCCGTGATCGATCTGCTGCGCGAGGTCGAGCTGGTGCTCGAAACCCTCGGCGCCACACCGGTTCCCGAGCTTCGCAGCGGCGGTCTTGGCGTGCGCGACGTCAAGCGGCTGACCAAGGTCACCGGCATCGACGAGGGCCGACTCGGCCTGATCCTGGAGGTGTCGTCGGCCGCGGGGCTGATCGCCGCCGGGATGCCGGAACCCGACCCGCACGACGGCGTCGGCCCGTACTGGGCGCCGACGGTGGCCACCGACCGGTTCGTCGAATCCTCGTCCGCCGCCAAGTGGCACCTGCTGGCGTCGACGTGGCTGGAGTTGCCAGGCAGGCCGAGTCTGATCGGCAGCCGCGGCCCCGACGGCAAACCCTATGCGGCGCTGTCGGATTCGCTGTTCTCGACCGCGGCTCCGCTGGACCGGCGACTGCTGCTGGATGTGCTGGGCGACCTGCCGCCGGGCGCGGGTGTCGACGCCACGTCCGGGTCGCGTGCGATGACCTGGCGGCGCCCCCGGTGGGCCGCGCGTCTGCAGCCGGACCCCGTCCGCGACCTGCTGACCGAGGCGCATGCGCTGGGTGTTGTCGGCCGCGGGGCGATCGCCTCGCCGACGCGCAAGATGCTCGCCGGCGCCGAGCCGAACGATGTCATCGCGGCGATGGAGAAGGTGCTGCCCGCGCCGATCGATCACTTCCTGCTGCAGGCCGATCTGACGGTCATCGTGCCGGGACCGCTGGAGCGCGACCTGGCCGACCAACTGGCTTCGGTCGCGACGGTGGAATCGGCGGGCGCCGCGATGGTGTACCGAATCAGCGAGGCGTCGATCCGCCGCGCCCTCGACAGCGGCCGCACCGCGAGCGAACTGCACGCGTTGTTCAATCGGCACTCGAAAACGCCTGTGCCGCAAGGTCTCACGTATCTGATCGACGACGTCGCCCGTCGGCACGGGCAGCTGCGGGTCGGCATGGCCCAGTCGTTCGTGCGGTGCGAGGACGCGGCGCTGCTGGCGCAGGCCGTCGCGGCACCGGCCGCCGAGCTGCTGGAGATGCGGCTGCTCGCGCCGACGGTCGCGGTGTCGCAGGCGCCGATCTCGGAGGTGCTCGCCGCGCTGCGCGACGCCGGTTTCGCGCCTGCTGCCGAGGACTCCTCCGGAACGATCGTCGACATCCGTGCGCGCGGCGCCAGGGTGCCCGCGCCGCCACGTCGCCGCGCGCCCCGGCTCGCGCCGACGCCCACCAGCCAGACGCTTGGCGCGATCGTCTCGGTGCTGCGCAAGGTGGCGTCCGCGACGTTCGGGAACATGCGCCTCGACCCCGCCGTCGCGATCTCGCAATTGCAAGAGGCCGCGCACATGCAGTCGTCGGTGGTGATCGGCTACGTCGACCCCGCCGGGGTGGCGACGCAGCGGGTGGTGGCGCCGATCAACGTCCGCGGCGGCCAGCTGACCGCCTACGATCCGGCGTCTGGCCGGGTGCGCGAGTTCGCGATCCACCGCGTCACATCGGTGGTTGCGGCCGATGCCGGATAGTTAGCCCCGACACAGCGAGTTCACAGGACTGTTGGTGAACATGTCTGTGTGACAACAGCGTTAAGCGCGGCAGCTCAAGCGAATGCCGGATACCGCGGTGGGCTATCGCTGCTGCACGGATGGCTGCCGCCGACGATATGGGCGGTGGCAGCCGTGGCGCTGGTGGTGGCGATTGGCTGGCGATCGCGACGGTGGCGTCTGATATGGCTGCCGGTTGCGCTCGCCGTCGGTCTGATCCTGGCGGCCTGGGCGCACTGGTACATCGATTCTCAGGGGCTCGCCGGCGATCCCGCGCCGTCGTCGCTGTGGATTTGGGTGGGCCTGACGGGCATAGCGTTGGCCGTCGCGGTGCTCGGTTGGCGCGGCAGCCAGTGGTGGCGTCGGTCGGTGTCACTGCTGGCGGTGCTGTTGTGCCTGCTGAGTGCGGGCGTATCGCTGAATCTGTGGGTTGGCTACTTCCGAACCGTCCAGGCGGCGTGGAACGAGTTGACCGCGGGGCCACTGCCCGACGAGACCGATCTGAACACCGTGATGGCGATGCGCGGTAAGGGCGCTCCCGCGCACGGGGCGCTGGTGCCGGTGACCATCCCCGACGCGGCGTCAGGCTTCAAACACCGCACCGAGTTGGTGTATCTGCCGCCTGCCTGGTTCGCTGCGAACGCGCCGAAGCTGCCTGTGGTCATGATGATCGCCGGTGAGTTCAACACCCCGTCGGACTGGCCGCGCACCGGCGACGCGATCGCCCCGATCGATAAGTTCGCTGCGGCCCATAACGGCAATGCGCCGGTGTTCGTCTTCGTTGATGTGGGCGGCTCGTTCAACAACGACACCGAGTGCGTCAACGGGCCGCGCGGCAATGTGGCCGACCATCTGACCAAGGACGTACCGCCCTATGTGTCAAACACTTTCGGCGTCCAGAGCGCCAACTGGGGTGTCGTCGGCTGGTCGATGGGTGGCACGTGCGCGGTGGACCTGACCGTGATGCATCCGGAATTGTTCAGCACCTTCGTCGACATCGCCGGAGACATGGGACCCAATGCCGGCACCAAGGATCAGACCATCGCCCGCATCTACGGCGGGAACGCCGCGGCGTGGGCCACCTACGACCCCACCACGGTGATCAACAAGCACGGCCCCTACCACGGGGTCTCGGGTTGGTTCGCGATCTCCTCCGATGCGCCGCAACAGCGCAAGGGTGGCTTCGGAAACCCCAGTGGGACCGGGCTCGGTGGACAGGATGCCGCGGGGATGCCCAACGATCAGACCGATGCCGCCAACTCGCTGTGCAAGCTCGCCCGCGCCACCGGCATCGCGTGTGCTGTCGTCGCGCAGCCGGGCCGCCATGACTGGCCGCTGGCCGCCGACGTGTTCACCTCGGCGCTGCCCTGGCTGGCAGACCAGATCGGCACACCCGGCGTCCCCAAGATCCCGCTGCCCGGCGGCGCCGGCCAGGGGCCGGCGGGCGCTTCCCTGCAGGCCGCGACACACTGAATCGTCGGGTGTCCGCCGCGTCGGGATAATAGACGGAATGACCGACGGCCCCCTGATCGTGCAGTCCGACAAAACGGTGCTGCTCGAAGTCGACCATGAACAATCGGGCGCAGCGCGCGCCGCGATCGCCCCGTTCGCCGAGTTGGAGCGCGCGCCCGAACATGTGCACACCTACCGCATCACTCCCCTGGCCCTGTGGAACGCCCGAGCCGCCGGACACGACGCCGAGCAGGTCGTCGACGCGCTGGTGAACTTTTCGCGTTATGCGGTGCCGCAACCGCTGCTCGTCGACATCGTCGATGTGATGGCCCGCTACGGGCGCCTGCAACTGATCAAGCACCCGGCGCACGGCCTGACGTTGGTGAGCCTTGACCGCGCGGTGCTCGAGGAGGTGCTGCGCAACAAGAAGATCGCCCCGATGCTCGGTGCCCGTATCGACGACGACACCGTGATGGTGCACAACAGCGAGCGCGGTCGCGTCAAGCAGATGCTGCTCAAAATCGGATGGCCCGCAGAGGATTTGGCCGGCTACGTCGACGGCGAGGCGCACCCGATCGCTCTGGACCAAGAGAACTGGCACCTGCGCGACTACCAGGAGATGGCCGCGGACTCGTTCTGGGAAGGTGGGTCCGGTGTGGTGGTGTTGCCGTGCGGCGCGGGCAAGACGCTCGTCGGCGCGGCGGCGATGGCCAAGGCATCGGCGACGACGTTGATCCTGGTGACCAACACGGTGGCGGGCAGGCAGTGGAAGCGCGAGCTGATCAACCGGACGTCGCTGACCGAGGACGAGATCGGCGAATACTCCGGCGAGAAGAAGGAGATCCGGCCGGTCACGATCGCCACCTATCAAGTCATTACCCGCCGCACCAAGGGCGAGTACCGCCACCTCGAGCTGTTCGACAGCCGCGACTGGGGCCTGATCATCTATGACGAGGTGCATCTGCTGCCCGCGCCGGTATTCCGGATGACCGCGGATCTGCAGTCGCGCAGGCGACTCGGGCTCACCGCGACGCTGATCCGCGAGGACGGCCGTGAGGGCGACGTGTTCTCCCTGATCGGACCCAAACGCTACGACGCGCCCTGGAAGGACATCGAGGCGCAGGGCTGGATCGCGCCAGCCGAATGCGTTGAGGTGCGGGTCACCATGACCGACAACGAGCGCATGCTGTACGCAGTCGCCGAACCCGACGAGCGCTACAAGCTCTGCTCGACGGTGCACAGCAAGATCGCGGTCGTGAAGTCGATCCTCGAGCGCCATCCCGGCGACCAGACGCTGGTGATCGGCGCGTATCTCGATCAGCTCGACGAGCTCGGCGAGGAGCTGAACGCCCCTGTGATTCAGGGCTCGACGAAGACCGCCGAACGCGAGGCGTTGTTCGACGCGTTCCGCCGCGGCGAGGTGCCCACGTTGGTGGTGTCGAAGGTCGCGAACTTCTCCATCGACCTGCCCGAAGCCAATGTGGCGGTGCAGGTTTCGGGCACCTTTGGGTCCCGGCAGGAGGAGGCGCAGCGGCTGGGCCGGCTGCTGCGGCCGAAGGCCGACGGCGGCGGCGCGATTTTCTACTCGGTGGTCTCCCGCGACAGCCTGGACGCCGAATATGCCGCGCACCGGCAGCGCTTCCTCGCAGAGCAGGGCTACGGCTACGTCATCAAGGACGCCGACGACCTGCTCGGCCCTGCCGTCTAGCAGCTAGCCGGAATAGGCGATCTACCGTTTCCCGCAATCGGTTTGGGTGGTTAGCCGCGACGACAATCGCGCGCGCGTCGACGAGTCTTATTGCTATCCGCCGATGAACCGAAACCGAGAGGGAAAGAACAATGAAAATTCGCCATTTCGCACCCCTGGCCATCGCCGCCTCCGCGGCCGCCATCGCACTTGCACCGATCGCCTCAGCCGACGTCAGCGTGCAGCAGCACCCAGGCAATGCGCAGGTCACTGCGACGCCGGGCGCGGCTGCGCAAGAGGCCGCCCAGAACCAGCAGCCCTTCGGCGGGGACGCGGGCGCTCTGCTGTTCCACCACTGATAACCAAACGAACTGATTTCGGCGCGCTAACGGTCGCTCAGCGGCTGTTAGCGCGCCGAATTCGCACTTACTACACATGCGGGCCAACGGCTTTCGCGACGGTCAGCAACACCGCGGAATCCTCGAGCGCCTGCAGCCCATGGCGGGACTGCGGGACGATAATGTGATCGCCGACCGTGCCGTCCCAGTGCACCTGCGCGTTGGTGAGCCGAACCCTGCCGACGAGCACGTGCAGCGTGGATTCGCCTGGGCTTTCGTGCTCGTCCAACTCACTGCCCGCCGTCAGCGCGATCAGCGTCTGGCGCAGCGAGTGCTCGTGACCGCCGTAGACCGTGTGCGCGCTGCGCCCGCTGCTCACCGCGCGGGCGGCCTCCAGTTGCTCCCGCGCGAGGGCGGTCAGTGAAACCTTGTTCATCGCCGATGTCCCCTTCCAGACGATTGGACATGCCATCGAGCGTTTGGACCATGGATCGTCTCGGACCCGGGCCGTTGAATCCGAGGTATGACCAACACAGCCAACAACACCATTCTCGTCATCGGCAGCACCGGCAAGACCGGAAAGCGCGTCGTTGCTCAACTCGAAAAGCGCGATATCCCGGTCCGGCACGGATCGCGCTCGGCCGATATTCCGTTCGACTGGGACAACCCGCAGACGTGGCAGGCCGCGCTGGCAGGCGTCGACAAGGTCTACCTCACGTACTACCCCGACCTGGCGGTCCCCGGCTCGGTCGACGCCGTCGGCAGGCTCACGGAGCTGGCCAACGACGCAGGCGTCAGCAGACTCGTGCTGCTGTCCGGGCGCAATGAGGCCGAAGCCGAGAAGGCCGAGCGCGTAGTCATGGCATCCGGCCTGGGATGGACGATTGTGCGGTGCGCATTCTTCGCGCAGAATTTCAACGAGGGCGCGTGGCTCGACGAGGTGCTCGCAGGCGCCGTGTCACTGCCGGTCGATCAGGTGCTGGAGCCGTTCGTGGACGCCGACGACATCGCCGACGTCGTCGTGGCCGCACTGACCGATGATCGTTACGTGGGCCAGCTGTACGAGCTGACCGGTCCACGTCTGCTCAGCTTCCGCGATGCCGTGGCCGAGATCGGCGCAGCCGCCTGCCGCGAGATCAGGTTCGTGTCGGTGCCCATCGAGGACTACACCGCGATGCTCACGGAATACGGTCTGCCGCAAGACTTCATCTGGCTGCTGAACCACCTGTTCACCGAGGTGCTCGGCAGCAAGGCGCACCTTGCCGACGGCGTGCAGCAAGCACTGGGCCGCGAGCCCAGGGACTTCGCCGATTACGCCCGCGAGGCCGCCGCGACGGGCGTGTGGACGCCGTCAATTTGAATCTCGGTGAGCGGATCCCCTTCGCAAGGTGGGGATCCGCTCATTCCGAAGGGAACCGGTCCCGCAGTGCGTCGAGCAGTCGCTGGGCTTCAGACACGCGGCCCCGCATGCGCGCCAGCGCTTCGGGCGGCCGGTTCGGGTCGTCGATGCCACGTTCACATCGCCGCAGCCAACGCTTTTCCATCGAGGCAACCAGCGTCGCCAACTCGGCGATTTCGCCTAGTAGAACCGCGTCGAACACCCGCGCCTGCGCGATATCGGCGGGGTGCGCCAGCCGCGCCCACGTGTCGGCGCGGCGACGGGCGATACGCGGTCGCGGCACCCGCACTGGACGGTGGAGTTCGAGGTCGACCTCGCGTGAAATCGATAGCACTCACAGATACTCCACTAGGTTTGACAAGTCAGCGACCCCACAGGTTCACCGGTTCGTCAAGTTTCGACGGCTGGGCGTTATCGTTCATTCAGTTTGTGCCGCCGTCGGCTGCGAGG
>Ga0134125_10006678_pt1 | contig 13040 bp, 12 predicted proteins | sample KB31751_FD_96464 | JGI IMG/M metagenome (GOLD analysis project Ga0134125, IMG submission 96464) | Terrestrial soil microbial communities with excess Nitrogen fertilizer from Kellogg Biological Station, Michigan, USA - KB3-175-1 | ecosystem: Environmental > Terrestrial > Soil > Unclassified ... | reverse complement strand
CGGCCCGGCCTCGCCGAGACGAGCCGCTACAACCCGACCATCGCGCCGGTCGCCGTGCCGCCCGGGTTACCCGAGCGCGAGGCGATGGAGCGGGGGCAGCGCGTCTATCTCGCCCAGTGCGCGGTCTGCCACGGTATCGGCGGCAACGGCAAGGGCTTCCTCGCGCGCGGGCTCGACGTCAAGCCGCGCGACTTCACCGGCGGCACCTACAAGTTCCGCTCGACGGCGTCGGGCGAGCTGCCCACGATCGCCGACGTCGTGCGCACGGTGCGGGTGGGCGTGCCCGGGACGTCGATGCCGGCGTGGACGCAGTTCCTGACCGACGCGCAGATCCACGACGTGGCGCGCTACCTCGTGGTCTTCTCGCCGCGCTTCGCCGAGGCGTGGCGCGCGGGCGCGTTGCCGCCGTCGCTGCCCACGAGCGCCGTGCCCGCCGAGCTCGCGCCGCTCGTCCCGGCGGGGCGTGCGCTCTACGCCAAGATGCAATGCGCGGCCTGTCACGGCGTCGACGGGCGTGGGCACGGACCGTCGGCGGAGGCGCTGAAAGACGAGTGGGGCGAGCCGATCCGCACCGCCGATCTGACGTACCGTTGGACGTTCAAGAACGGAAACCGGCCCGAGGACGTCTATCGCACCATCTACGGCGGGCTCAATGGCACGCCCATGCCGGCGTACGGCGGCATGCTCTCCGACGAGCGCGATCGCTGGTCGCTGGTCGCCGCCGTGCTCGCGATGTCGCCCGCGGCGCAACCCGTCCTGCACCTCGCAGACTTCGCGCGACAGCGCGCGACGCGCATTGGGCCCGACGGACGTGTGATCCCGTGAGGCGTGCTGTCTTCGCCGGCCTCATCGTGCTCGCGCTCGCCGCCGCCGCATTCGCGTGGCGACATCAGACGCGCATGGTGCGCGTCGGCGGAATGGGCAACGCCTGCACCTGCACGCAGCGCATCGAGCCCTAGTGTCTATGCCGCGCGCCGGCGCGCGAGACGCGCCGCGAGCCCGACGGCGGCCGCCAGCCAGGCAACGAACGCGACCCACATGAAGCCGCGCGCGAGGTCGATGAGAAAAGGCGCTTCGACGGCGCGCGCCAGCCGCGCGGTGCACACCGCGTACATGCCGAGCGGGAAGACGGCGCCCCAGTAGAGCGGATCGTACTTGAGCGGAAACCGGCGATACACGTGGCGCCACAGGCCGAGGATCAAGAGCATCGGGATCCACCACGAGGCCGTCGCCCACCACAAGAGGGTCAGGCCACGTACGAACGGCAGCACCGCCGTCACGACCGGCGATCGCCCGGCGGCGGCGACGAGCATGGCGCCGGCGAGCGTGGAGATCGCGGCCGCCCCCATATTGATCCAGTACGGTGGCGAGAGGTCGGACGGATTGAGCGGAAAGAACGAATAGCGATAGAAGATGAGCGCGATGATCCAGATGTAGAGCATCACGCCGCCCAGCCACACGACGAGGCAGAAGAAGAGCACGAGCTCGGCCGCGCTCATGCCCGGTGCGAGCTGCGCGCCGAGCACCGCGACGGATTGGGCGGCGACGACGATGAGCAGCCACGCGCCGTTGATGCCGTCGGCGAGCGACGGCTTTTCGCTCTTGACGGTGATGACGGTGAAGATGGTGTAGGTGAGCACCAGCCACAGCACGATGCCGACCGCCCATGCGGCAAGCGCCGCCCGCTGCCAGGCGGTGACGAGCAGGAGCTGCGAGCCGATGACTTCGGTGGCGGCGACGGCGGTGAAGAAGCCGAACGAGCGGCCGTGATGGAACAGATCGGCGACGACGCGATCGCGGTGGCGCACGACGCGCAGCACGGCGCAGACGACGAGCACGGCATAGAAGACGAGGTTGAGCGCGAACAGCGCGACCGCTACGGCGCGATGGCCGAGGAGCTGCGCCGCGAGCGAGACGATGCCCGTCGCCATGACCAGCGCGAAGTAGGCCGGGTGCATCTCGGCGAGCATCAGAGGATGTAGCGCAACAGGCCGAGGTTGAGCAGCAGGCACAGGACGCTGGCACCGAGCGCCGGCCACACCACCGCGTCGTCGCCGCCGAGCCAGGCGTTCATCGTCGCCGTCAGCAGCCACAACTGCAGGACGACGAGAATGAGCACGAAGCAGAGCACGCCGTTGACCACGATGCCGCGCTGCTGCCGCGTGAAGTGGCGCTTCAGCGGCACCTCACACCGTCCTCGTCTCGACGCCGACGGCGAACACGTCGTCGCCGCGCACGGCGAGCATGATGCGTGGCAGCGGCCGCGGTGGCGGTCCCGCGACGTTCTTGCCCGAGCGCAGCTCGAAGTAGCCCTCGTGGCAGGGGCATCGCAGCAGGCCGCGCTCGATCTCGGGCACCACCGCGCACGACAGGTGCGTGCACGACTGGCTGTAGGCGTAGAGTTGCCCATCGTGATCGTGCACGAGCAGGCACGGATCGTCGCCGCCCGGATAGCGGAACGTGGTCGCCGATCCGCGCGGCAGCGACGACAGCGACGCGATCTTCAGCTCCGACGACGCCGCCTCCTCATGACGCCGCCGCAGCATGCGTTTGGCGGCGATCCACGCTTGTCCGGCGACGAAGGCGAAGCTCGTCAGCACCAGGAACTTCACGAAGTCGCGCCGCGCCACGAAGCCGTCCTCGGGCCAGTCGATGGGGAAGTCGCGCCGCCAGCGCGGCTGCGCCGACCAGGGGCGGTGATCGGGCCCGAGCGTCATGTCGTCGGGATCGCGCGTGGGCTCGTCGACGTCCGGGCGCGAAGTTTTCGGATCGGACACGTCAGACCTCCACATCGGCGAATGGATCGGGCGCGTCGCGCAGCACCGGCAGCCGTACCGCGCGCGGCTGCGTGGCGTCGTCGAGCGCGGCGGTCACGTCGACGAGCGCGGGTGGGCGCGCGCGCGGAACCAACACGTGGACGCGCGTCGTGATGCGCTGCGCGCCGAAGCGGAACTCGTTGACGGGCGTCGATTGCGGCCGCAACGTCGCCAGCTGCTCGCGCGTGCCGTAGAACAGCGCCTGGCTCGGGCAGACGGTGGCGCACATCGGGCGCTTGCCGACGGAGGTGCGGTCGTAACAGAGATCGCACTTCATCATGATCGCGCGATCGATGTAGAGCTCGGGCACGCCGAACGGACAGGCCATCACGCAGTTACCGCAAGCGATGCAGCGCGGCTTGCGCGCCGACTGCACCACGCCGTCGCCGGTGCGCTTGATGGCGTCGGCGGGACAGACTTCGGCGCAGGTCGGCTCCTCGCAGTGCATGCACACGACCGGCACCGTCTGGACGCTGTGCGCGCGATCGATGTACTCGAGGTGGATCATCGACTCGCCCTTGTGCGTGTCGCACTCGCTGCACGCCTGGACGCACGACTTGCAGCCGATACAGCGGCTCTGGTCGAGGAAGAACTCGAATCGCGCCGGGACGGCCATTACTGTTGTGGCTCCAGCCGGGCGGCATACGCGGGCGCGCCGTCGGCCTTGCGCACGCGGCAGCCGCACACTTTGTATTGCGGGATCTTGCTGATCGGATCCTGCGCCGCGACGGTCACGCGATTGATGCTCTTGTCGCCGCCCCAGTGATACGGAACGAACACGGTGTCGGGGCGGATGGTCGTCACCACTTGCGCGCGGACGGTGATGGCGCCGCGTCGCGTCTCGCACGTGGTCCAGTCGCCGTCGGCGATGCCGAGCTTGCCGGCGAGGCGCGGATGGAGCTCGAGCCGCGGCTCGGGATACTGATCGACGAGCGGGCCGATGCGCCGCGTCTGGTTCCCGGAGAGGAACTGGCTGACCACGCGGCCCGTCGTCAGAAAGATCGGATACTCGGCCGACACGTCGTCGACGGCGGGGCGATAGTCGGCCACGTTGAAGCGCGCCTTGCCGTCGGGGAAGTAGAATGGTCCGGCGCCCTTGGCGATCGGGTTGTAGCTGTCAGGCTCGAACAGGCGCGGCGTTCCCGGATGATCCGGCGTCGGTTCGCCCGTTTTCGGATCGTGGCTGTAGCAGGGCCAGAACACGCCCATCTGCTTCTCGATCTTCTCGTAGGTCATGCCCGAATAGTCGGCGACGCCGCCCTTGGACGCGATCCGCAGCTCGTCGAAGATCGCGCGCGCATCGGCGAACGTGAACCCCTTTTCGCGTCCGAGCGCGCGCGCCAGATCCTGGATGATGCGCCAGTCCTGGCGCGCCTCGCCCGGGCAGTCGACGGCCTTGTTGATCTTGATGACCCGCGCTTCGACCTGCGCGACGACGCCTTCGTCCTCTTCCTGCAAGCTGCCGGGGAGCACGAGATCGGCGTGGCGGGCGGTGTCGCTCAAGAAGAAGTCGATCGCGCAGAAGAGCTCGAGCTTGTCGAGCGCGCGCGCGATGAACTGATTGTCGGGCAGCGAGATCTTCGGGTTGATGCAGATGGCGATGAGCGCCTTGATCTCACCGGCGTCGATCTTGCGGAACAGCTCGTAGGCGTCGACGCCCGGACCGGGAATCTCCTCGGGAGCGATGCCCCACACCGAAGCGATGTATTTGCGATGCTCGGGGTTGGAAATGTCGCGCAGGCCCGGGAGCTGATCGCACTTCTGCCCGTGCTCGCGGCCGCCCTGGCCGTTGGCCTGCCCGACGATGGTGCCGTAACCGCTGTTCGCCTTGCCGATGCGCCCCGTCGCCAGCACGAGGTTGATCGTGCCGAGCGCGTTCTGCACGCCGTTCGAGTGGTGCTCGATGCCGCGCGCGTGAAACAGGAAGCTCGACTTGGCCGTGCCCCACAGCTCGGCCGCCTGCTCGAGCGCGCGCTTGGGTACACCGGTGACGTCGCTGGTGCGCTCGAGGGGCCACTCCCTGCAGTACGCGGCGACGGCGTCGAAGCCGGCGGTGTGCGCGTCGATGAACGCGTGATCGATCTGGTCCTTCTCGATCAAGAGGTTGAGCACGCCGGCGAACAGCGCGGCGTCGCGGCCGGGCCGCACCGGCAGATAGAGATCGCAGGTGCGCGCGATCGGCGTGATGCGCGGATCCTGGACGATGACCTTGGCCCCGAGCTCGCGCGCCTGCCAGATGTAGTCGGTCGTGATCGGCGAGCACTCGGCGACGTTCGAGCCGGCCACCCAGATGACCTCGGTGCCGATCATGTCCGACCAGGGGCTGGTCACGCGATCGATGCCGAACGCCTTCTTGTTGGCCGCGCCCGCCGAGACCATGCAGAGGCGGCCGTTGTAGTCGATGTACGGCGTCTTCAAGCAGACGCGCGCGAACTTGCCGAGGAGGTAGGTCTTCTCGGTGGTCAAGCTGGCGCCGCTCAAGACCGCGACGGCGCCGTTGCCGTGCGCCTTCTGGATGGCGGCGATGCGCTCGGCGGCCTGCGCGATGGCGCGCTCGTAGGGCAGCGCGCGGAAGCCCGACGCGCTCGACGGATCGCGCGCCAGCGCCGTGGTCAGCCGATCGGGATGCGAGCCTTGCAGGTAGCGCTTGACGCCCTTGGGGCAGAGCATGCCGCGGTTGAAGGGGAACTCCTCCCACGGCTCGAAGCCGATGACTTCGTTGTGGCGCACCTTGAGCTGGATGCCGCACTGCTGGCCGCAGAAGCAGCAGTGGGTCTTGACCAGCTTCTCCGGCTCGTCGCTGGTGGTGCCGCGCACCTTGGCCGAGCGGTGCGGCCCGAAGGCGCGGATGATCTCCAGCTCGTCGACGGGAATCGTGGCCATGTCAGGTGCGCTCCGTCCAGCTCGCGCCCTGCGCCAGGCCGAAGATGGCGCGGCGGCATCGCGGGCAGATCTGTTGGTAGTGGCCGGCGCCGCCCGCGAGCTCGTAGCGGAAGCCGAGGTCATGCTCGACGGCGACGAGGTCGCGGATCATCGCCGCGGACGCGTAGGCGGCGTCGCAGCGGGCACAGCGCGCCTGCTCGCCGCGCGCGCCGGCGTCCTTGTAGAAGCTGACGCCGAGCTGCGCCGGACGCTGGAAGACGTGGAAGAACTTGCCGAACGGCAGCCACAAGAGCGTGAAGATCACCGTCGCGGCGTGCAGGATGGCGAGGAACGAGTAGGCGTAGCCGCGCATCCAGGTGTAGCTGACCGTGAGGAGCAGGCCGGTCACGCTGATGGCCAAGAGCAGGATGAGCGGCAGGATGTCCTCGGCGAACTGCTGCACGGCGGCGGCGCCGTGATCGATCATGCGGCGGCGGAACGCGAGCATCACGCCGGCGATGACGAGGAACGATGCCCACACGAGGCCGTGAAAGATCACGAAGGCCACCAGCGATCCGATGGTGAACGCCTGCGTCGGCACGCCGAAGAGGAACGCGCGGTAGGTGTCGAGGTGGCCGGGCACGCTCTCGAAGTGAATCCAACCCCAGACGAGCGGGAAGGTGATGGCGGCGGCGAGCAGGCAGCCCCACATGATGCACCAGTGCGCCAGGCCGCGCAGACGCCCGCGACGGAAGATGAAGCGGTTGCCGGCGAACTCGACGACGGCGCGGCGCGCGAGCTCGACCACATTCGTCAGCGCGAAGCGCGGCGTGGCGAACGTCCGCCAGCCGCGGCGCCAGTACATCCGCGTCGGCGGGCGTTGCAGCCACATCGTGTAGCGATAGGTGATCCCGAAGGCCGCGAACAGCGTCGCGAACGTGTAGCCGACGAGCGCGGCGTCGAAGTGGTGCAGATTGCGCGAGCCCAGGACGATGAGCAGCGCCAGCAGCACTGTCACCGCGAGCGCCCAGGCAGCTGCGCGGAGCCGATATCGTCTCACGGTCGTCGACTGTATTGGTATCTCGCAAGCAGATGCAAGCCTGCGCAGACGGGTGCGGGGCATCGGGCGCTCGCATTGCACGAGGCGTGACAAGCTCGCGAGCCGGATCTCTCGGCTGGGCGTCGCGGTTGCGCGCAAGCTTTGCGGCGGATCATCGGGAGGCCGCAGGAATTGCGCGAAACGGGTCAGGCGCGGCGGCGCGCCTTCATCTCCGCGGCGATCGCCTCCCACTGCGGGCGCGGCAAGCGGTCGAGCGCGGCGAAGATGCGCGTCTCCTCATCGTGCAGGTGGGCGAGGAGGTGACGATCGAGCCACATCGTCGCCTTGTAGGTGGCAAAGCAGCGCGCGTCGCTCGGCTCGCGCGCGATGACGTCCCACTGATCGAGCAGCTCCGCGAGCGCGACGTCCACCGCGTCGTGCTCGCTCGTCATGGCGTCGAGCGCGGCTGTGATCGTGCTATCGCCGAGCCGCTCGAGGCGCGGACGGATGCTCTCGTCCTCGTCGCGGATGTGCAGCGGCAGCGCGAGGCCGAAGTAGCGGCGCAACTGCCCGGCGGCGTCACGGAGCTGGTCCGAGCGCCCACCTTCTGCGAGGCGTTTGGCGAGCGCGCAGAACTTACGGATGCGTGCGTGACAATCAACGAGCATGTCGCGAATCGTCGGTTGTTCGTGGTTGCGTTTCCCTAGCGTGGTCAGCATGGGCCTTCAGGCGTGCTCCTTCATGCGTGGGTGACGGAGCAAGGCGTGAGCCAGCCGCCGGTCCGTCGCGGAGCCACAGCCGCGAGCCATCGCGCGCAGAGCCTGCGCCTGGTTCTCGATGTCGGCGCAAGCGCTGCGCGCGATCGGCCGCCGCCGCGCGGCGTGAGCTTGGCGTCGGCGTTGCACAGATGGGCCGCGAGGAAGATTCCATGCGTATCATCGCCGTCACGCCACCGCGTCGCTGCGCCGATGCTGATCGCATCGCGGCGCGTGAGGGTGTCCATCGCCTGCTGGTCATCGACGGTGGGCGGCTGGCCGACATCGTGTGCCGCCGCGATCTGCAGCGTTCGCCCGGCGAGCGTGTGCGAACGGTCATGCAGCACGACATCGCCGCCATCGACGCTGCGACCGGTCTCGGCGCAGCAGCGGCGATGATGCGCGCGTCCGGCGTCGGCTGCCTACCAGTGGCGCGCGAGGGGCGGCTGGTCGGCACCATCACGCGCGGCGACCTCGTGCGCGCCGGGGTCAGCGCGGAGAAGCTCGGATGAGCGCGCGTCGCTGGTTTGTGCTCGGCTTCGACTGCGACGCCATCGTCGGCGCGTGGCAGGACTGGCGATTGGCGCGGCAGTGCGTCGCTATTGGTACGTGCGCGCCGATGTCGCGCGCGTGCTCGACGACGGCGGGGTGCCGTGGCGCCGCTTTCTCGTCGGTGAGATCGACGCGCCTCCGCATGTGGCGACCCGGCAGCTCGAGCTCGAGTGATGATGGAGGACCCCATGAACGATGCAAAGCTGCGCACGCTTCCCATTCGGACGCGCCGTACGCTCGGTGGCGACGGCGAGGTGACGATCGCGCGAACCGTGCTCTGCCCACATCACGGCGAGGCGGTCCCGCTCGCGCTGTGCGGAGAGTGTCCGCGCGCCGTCGAGATCAGCGATCGCGGTGTGACCTGCCGCTCTGACGGGCTGGCGCCGACGATGCGTTGGGCGTCGCGCCTGCGTCGCATCTTGCCGTCGGCCGCGGACCGCGTCGCCATCGCGGACGTCATGTCGCGCGACGTGGCCTGCGTGCGTGAGGACGTCAGTATCGAGTCGCTGCTGGCGCTTCTGCGCGATCGTGACATCGGCGCCGTCCCCGTCGTCGATGCCGGGGGTTTCGCCATCGGGGTCGTCTCCAAGAGCGACCTCGTGCGCGAGCGCGACGAGCTCGACTTCACGGTCGCCGACCTGATGTCGCGGGTGGCGTTCACATTACGCGAGGACGACCCGCTCTCACGCGCCGCGGCCATCATGGCGGTCGAGCATGTACATCACCTGCCGATCGTGGCGGCCGATGGTCGCGTGGTCGGCATGCTCTCGAGCCTCGACTTCGTGCGTTGGGTTGCGGCGCAGTCGGCGTTCATCGACGAAGCCTAGAACGCTTCGCGACAGCGCCGCAGGTCAGTGGCATGGACGTTCCACCGGGACTTCTCGTCTCGTGGAAGGAGGCGCGGGCAGCGTGAAGCACAGGCAAGCGCCGCCTCCCTCGCGAGCCTCTGCCCAAGAGTGTCCACCGTGCGCTTCGACGATGCCCTTCACGATGAACAAGCCGAGCCCAGCACCAGCGCGGCGCGTATGACTCGCCTGCCAGTAGCGATCGAAGACGTGCTCCCGATCGGCCTCCGGAATTCCGCTCCCCGTGTCGCTAACGCAAACGCGGATTTCTTCGCCGAGGGAATGCGTCGAGACCGTAATCACGCCCTCGGCCGGCGTGAACTTGATCGCGTTACCAATCAGATTGGCGAGCACTTGAAGAATCCGCTCTCGATCGCACGTCACGATGGCGAGGGCGTCCTCGATCTGCGCGTGGAGCGAAATCGACTTGGTCGCTGCCGTGTCGCGCAGCAGCTCGACCGCTTCGGTAATCAGCGTCTCCAGGGGCTCCGGCTTTGGTTCGACGCTGAAACTACCTGACTCGATCTTCGAGGCAGCGAGCAGGTCCTCGATCAGGCGCGTCATGCCGTCGGTGGTCCTCGCAATCCGGTCAGCAAGCTCGTGTCGCTTCTTCTCGTCCGCGGCGGGCGCCCGTTTGAGAAGGCTAGCCGCCATCCGGAGTGAGCTCAGCGGGCTCCTGAGATCGTGCGACACGATGGCGAGGACATCGTTGCGCGCTTGCACTGCGCGCTCGGTACGAAGGTGAAGCAGGGCATTGTCGATCGACAGAGCCGTGCGGCGAGCCACTTCTTCGGCAAACGCAATATCCTGATCGTTGAAGCCGCTGTCGCCGAGTGTCAGAAAGCTCATCACGCCAAGGAGTCGAGTGCGTCCCACGATTGGTACCGCGAGACCGTGTTTGATCGGAACACCCCTCAACAGGCTGCGATGCTTGTCATCGTGCCCAAGGTGATCCAGGGTCTGACTGTCGAAGGGGAACCGAATCGGGCGCAGCTCACGCGACGCACGTACCGCAGGATGTCGCTCCGAGAGCGGCCCATAACGCTGCGGCAGATCGGATGCGAGCTCGCGCAAGGCCGGATCCCTGGTGGCCATCACCGTTCGCGCCAGCTTGCCGCTGTCATCGGTGACGTGCAGGACGCAGATGTCGCCGAATCCCGGGAGGACCGCACTCGCTGCCTGCTCGAGCCTGTGCTCGTAGTCGAGCGAGTCGACCAGGTGGCTGCTGGCGTCAGCGAGCAGCTGAGCGCGCACGCGTTGCTCTTTCAGCTCGCGATATAGTCGCGCGTTCTCCGTCGAGATAGCCGCCTGAGCAGCCAGAAGCTGGATGATGTGCTCATCCTCTTCGGTGAAGGCAGGCCGTCCGGGACGTCGTGCGACATACAGATTGCCCGCCCCGCGGCCGTCGCGGCGCACTGGGACCCCAAGGAATGCTCCCATCGGCGGATGACCATTCGGTAGTCCGCGGAATTTCGGATGCCTGGTGACGTCGTCGATCCGCAGAGGGCGGCCCTCGGTGATCACTTCTCCGAGTACGCCTACGGGACGAGGAAAGCGCCCAAGCGTTTTCACCTCGGCGGCGGAAAAACCGTGAAAGACGAATGCATCGAACGGCCGATCGCCGTCGACGAGAAAACCGAGCGCGGCGTACTCGGCGTCCACGAGCCGGCAAGCCTCTTGTACGATGGCGTTCAGTACCGGCTGCGTGACATCGTCGTGCCCAACCGCGGCGGTGATGTGCCCAGTCGCACCAACCATCTCTCCGAGTCGTTCGCCGAAATGTGCAAGCAGCCGCTGCCGGCGCCGCGCTTCGCGAAGCACGAGCGCGATCAGCACGATTGCCAAGGCCGCGCTGACGGCGTCCAACACGTAGGCGATGCGCGCGGCGCGACGGCGGACCTTCTGGATTTCGAAGCCCATGCGGTGCTGCTGAGCCGCATGGAAGTCGACGAGGTATGCGAGCCCATTGTCGAGCCGCTCCGTAGCGGGCCGCAGCTTCGTGGTGAGAATGGCGCGGGCTTCTTCCAGACGGCCCTTTTCCAGTGCCGCGAAACAGATCGATATCTCGCGTTGGAAAGCCCGTGTGGCTGCGTCAACTTCTTCCCAATTGGCGCGTTCGCCCGGATAAAAAGGCAGGCGCAGGTACTTGGTCTGATGAGCGCGCATCTGGCGAAGCGCGTCCTCCGTGGCTGCGCGCTCCGAAGCGTCGGCGCCTGGCGCGGCCTCGATCGCGCGCGCGACGGCGACCTCGGCCCGGAGGACGTCGCCGCGGGCGGCGGACAGCGCCTCGATACTAGGGGACGCATTGATGGCGATACTCGCCGCGTCTTCGTCGAGTCTTGCCGCCATCCGCTGCGAATAGACCGTCGATGCGACGAAGAAGCCGACGATGGCGACGGTAACGACGAGGAGGTACCAGACAGGTGCCTGCTGTCGGGTAGCAAACTTCGGAACCCCGCGCTTCCTGAGGTCCATCGCGAACGAAGTATAGAATCGCAGATGGTTGCCGCAAGCAGCGGACGAAGCGCTTTACGTCCGCCACGATTCTCGTTCGGGACTGCACGCTCGTACCGATCGAGGGCGAACCGCAAACGCCCGCCCGGCGGTGACGCTGGCATGATCGTCGAGGCGCCTTAAGCTGTCGATGGAGGGAGCCATGGTCAAGCTGAAGCGCTGCTACGAGCCGGCCTCCCGACGCGACATCGCCCCGAGCCACGAGCTGCGCAAGTGGTTCGGGCACGACCCGAAGCGTTGGTTCTCGTCGCACGACGTCGAGCACAACAACGCGGTGAGGAGATTGCATGGACGAGAACGTCTACCCACGGCCGAGCCATGAGCTTTCTCAGAAGAGAGAAGCGCTGGCGCCGAAGACCGAAGAGGCCTTCCGCGCGTTTTCGAAGCAGGTGTTCGCCGACGGCGCCTTGGCCGGCAAGATGAAGCAGATCATCGCGGTCGCGGTGGCTCATGTGACGCAGTGCCCGTATTGCATCCGCGGGCATACCAAGGCGGCGCTGCGCGCGGGCGCTCGTCCAGAAGAGTTGATGGAGGCAATCTGGGTCGCTGCGGAGATGCGCGCGGGCGGCGCATATGCGCACGCGACCATCGCGCTTGCGACCATGGCCGGCGCCGAGCACGCGCACTCGACGGACGATCACGCCTGAGGCGCGGATCTTCCGCGTGCGCCGGTCTGCGTGCTCGATCCGTTTCGAATTGCGCCGGGAAGCCATTCGACGCCGGCGTCGTCTTTTCCGTCGTCAGTTGGTTCGTGCCGTGGCGCTCGAGCCGCGCGCGCGCCTCGTCGGAATCGAGCCCATCGTGCGCGTCGGTGCGGAGCGCCGCTATCACCTCGCTCCCCGGCTGCCGATATTCCATCGCCCGGTCCTGGCTGGTGGTGAGACTTCGTGTAGGGAATCCGTGGCGCGTGGATCCCAAGCCTCAGCGCGATCAGGCGCGAGCCTGTCGTCACCACGATCCCCAGCGCGATGCCGACGGTGGCGTGGCCGAGGTGGTGTGCCGCGACGAGCACGCCCGAACCGACGACGGCAGAGGTGGCCTCGAGCGGCCCCGGGCGAAACACCTTTGGCGAGCGGCGAATGATCACGTCGCGGATTGCGCCACCGCCGACGGCGGTGATGGTTCCGAGGAGGACAGCCGGTAGCGCGCCAAGCCCCACATCCAGCGTCTTCTCCGCTCCAGCGACGGCCCAACAGCCGAGCGCGGCGGCATCGACAAACTGGAATGCGCGATGCCACGGCTTCGCGCTCGGCTTCGTCAGGAGTATGACGGCTGCGCCTGCCAACGCTACGAGCAGGTACGCCGGATCCGTCAGCGCCGCGGGCGGCCCGTGTTGCAGCAGCACGTCGCGGGCAATCCCGCCCCCGAGGCCGCAGATGACCGCCAGGGCAACGAGCCCGACGACATCGAAGCGTTGCCGCCGGGCGACTGCTCCCCCCAAGATCGCGTTCGCCGCGACGCCGGCGAGATCGAGCGCTCGCGTCACTTCGCTGACGGCCGCTTCCGGCGACGGGCTAAACATTCTCCGAGGAGGGTAGGCCGCGGCACGCGCGGCACAGGTCTCGCAGCCCGTCGACGACGGGAGGTCGAACCATGTCCGCCGTTGACGCGGTGCTATCTGATCTCGAGGCCGATCTATCGTGGGAGCGGGCGCTCT
>Ga0134125_10006676_pt1 | contig 13041 bp, 9 predicted proteins | sample KB31751_FD_96464 | JGI IMG/M metagenome (GOLD analysis project Ga0134125, IMG submission 96464) | Terrestrial soil microbial communities with excess Nitrogen fertilizer from Kellogg Biological Station, Michigan, USA - KB3-175-1 | ecosystem: Environmental > Terrestrial > Soil > Unclassified ... | reverse complement strand
GGTCTGGAGGGATGGGTCCACGGGCGGGTGCGCGGCTTGGCCGTAGGTCACCGCCAGCGCCATCTTTTTGTCGTACTGGAGATGTTGTTGCTGGAGGTTGGCGAGATCGCGGCGCTTGCCGGTTTTGGCGAGGTGGACCGTGACGGTTTGAGCGTGCCAGAGGCCGTCGGCCGAGGCTGACAGGTCCTGGAGCTTGTGTACCGAGTCGCCGCGGCCGTTGGCCCACATGCCGAAGTTGGTGTGTCCCTGGCCGAGCAGGACGCCGACGCAGTCGGGGCGGATCCATGTGGTGATGAACACGGGGAACTCGGCCGAACCGTGGGGCGAGGTCAGGCGGACGACGTCGCTGGGCTCAAGGCCGAGGCGGTGGGCGGTATCGGGATGGAGCTCGCACCAGCCGTCCCAGGCGAGTTTGCTCAGCGGCTCGGCGATCTCCTGGGCCCAACTGCGGTTGGCCTGGCGGCCGTCGAAGAACTGGATCGAGGGGAAGGCAACGAGGTAGAAGTCGCCGTCGCCGTCAAAGGCGGCCGGCGCCGCGGGGGCGACGGGAACGGCCTTAGAGGGCGCCGCGGGGCTTTGGGGAGGCGTGGCGATGGCGTTCGCCGAGGTGTTCACGCCCTTTTGCAGCAGGGCATTCCAGTGGGGAGCGCCACCAAGCTGTGTTGTCCAGGTCTGACGGAGACGATCGGCGAACGGGGCGCCGAGCAGCAGGTCGGCGGTGGGGCGGGTGTCGTAGAGCGGGATGCGGGCGGGCTGGAGCATGCCGGTGAGGCCGGGGCGGGGGGAGTAGTCGCCCCAGCTCTCCAGGAAGTGGTGGTCGGGAAGAATGAGGTCGGCGTGCTGGGTGGTCTCGTCCATCCAGGAAGCAAAGCTGACCTTGAAGGGGATGGCGCGGACGAGCGGCTCCCAGGCGGGGTGGTGGTAAAGCGGGTTGGCGTGATGCAGCAGGAGCATGCCGGGCAGGGCGGCGAGCTGGCGCCGGACTTCTTCCTGATCGGCGACGGCGGTGAGGGCGTGAGGCTGATCGGGCAGGACGGTGACGCCGGTGTTGCCGAGGGCGTCGTTGAGCCGGTTAACGGCGATCTGGCAGTCGAGGGCGGCGCGGGTGTCGGTGGCGTAGCCGGGACCGAGGACGAGCGAGGGCCGGTGGTCGCGCAGGCGCTGAGCGGCGCGTCGGATCACGTCGCCCGCGATGCCGCCGGCCTGGGCTGCGGCGTTCACGTTTGTCGCCGTTCCGGTTACCAGGCCGAGGAGCGCCTGCGCCAGGAGGGCCTCGCTGCCGGGGCGGGCGGGCCAGAACTCATCGGCGTTGGCGGCGGTGAGCGAGAGGCGGGGGCCGATGGCGAGGAAGCGGGCCGGGGTGGGCGTATGGCCGAGGCTGTGCATGGCGGCGTAGTCGCCGGCGAACTCGACGTTGGAGATATAGGTTTCGAGGAACTCGGCGCCGAAGCTGACCAGGTATTTGGCTCGATCAAGATGAAACGTCGGGACCACTGCCTGGCCGCGGGTCAGTTGATAGGCGCGGCGGAGGGAGTCGTAGGAGAAGGCCTCGTAGTAGAGCGGGGCGGGGGCGCCGCGCGCGCTGAGCCATTGCCGGATCACGCCGTCAAGGGCGCCGGTTTCGAGCTGACCGAGCCAGAGGAGGCTGGCGCCGGCGCGGGCGAGCTGCTGGCGCCACACGCCGAGGGCGGTGTTCCAGTCCACCGGACGAAGGTTGCCGTGGGGGTCGCGCAGGCGGGGTTGGCGGAGGCGGTCGGGGTTGTAGAGGCCCTGCACCGCGGTCTGCCCGCGCAGGCAGAGCTTGCCGCGGTTGACGGGGTGATCGGGGTTGCCCTCGACTTTGGTGGGGCGTCCGTCGTTGACCCGCACCACCATGCCGCATCCGGCGGGGCATTCGCGGCAGACGGTGGCAAAAAACTGGGGGCGCCCGGCCTCCTGGCGGGGGTCGGGGGTCAATAGGGGAAGGATGCGTTCCGGGTTTTGGCAGGCGGCGAGCGAACCGGCGGCGGCGGCCAGGGTCGAAGCCTTGAGGAAATCACGGCGCGCTATCTGAATCTGGACCAGCTTCATGTCAGTGGTGGCAGGCGCCGAAGCAGTCGGTGCGGGCGCCCATGGCGCGGTGGCAGGTGATGCAGGTGTTCATGCTGAAGTTGACCTGCTCGCGCACGCGGTCCATGCCGCCGACCGAGCCGTGGCAGGTCTGGCACTGGATGCCGGCGGCGATGTGGGGTTGGTGGGTGAAGCGCACGTAATCCGGCACCCAAGTCACGCGGCGCCAGGGAATCGGGGTCTGAGTTTTCCAGTAGGCGTGCAGCTTCTGGATCTCGGGGTACTGGGGGATGACCACGCGGTGGCAGCCCATGCACTTGAGCTCGCTGGGGATGCCGGCGAAAGTGGAGCGGGGGGCGTCAATGTGGCAGAAGGCGCAGGGAATGCCGCGCTCGTAGTGAATCTGGTGGCTGAAGCTGATGGGCTGCTGCGGGGCGGCGCGGAAGGGCAGGTCTTGCAGGAAGTACACCCAGAGGAACACGCTGAACAGCGCCGCGACGACCGCCGCCAATGCTCGAAGCGGAAACATGTATGGCTTGCCGTGATGCATTCGGCCGAGGCGTGATCGCCGTCGGGCAACTGGTTGATTGGGATGCAAGCCGCGGCTGGAGCGCCCACTGCTTGCCGGGTCTTATGTCAGGCGGGCGGAGGGGGGCGCCAAACCCCGGAAAAAAGTCTCACTTTTCACGGCTAACCCCTTTGGCTGCCGCCTGCGCCGCGGCACACCGGTGCAGGAGGCGACGGGCGCGGGCCGCAGCGACGGTGGGCCCGCCCGCGGCGTCAGCCGCGGGCGGGCCGGCGAGCGTGAGCGGAGACCCGGGGGTAAACATGAGGGCGAAGGCGGCGCGGAAGGCGCGGACGCTGGAGCCGGCCTGGGCGACCGAGGCGGCGGCGGCGGGCAGGGAGGTGTAGATGAGATTGCGGGTCAGCACCTCGATCACGGCGGAGCGAAACCCGGGCTGATGGCACCAACGGAAGTAGGTGGCGCGGGGCAGGCCGGCGGCGGCACAGAGGTCGGCCGATGTCGGCGAACTGGCGGCGCCCGCGGAGGGGGCCAATGGAGTTACCAGCTCCAAGAAGCGACGCTGGCGGCGGTTCAGACCGCCCGCCGCCTCCGGTGAGAAGAATTGCTGCACACCGGTACGATGCCAACTTGTGGCCCTGAGGATGTTGCGGGCTCGAACTTATGGCCAACCCAATTGGGTGGCATGGTTCACGCGGCGGGCAGCCAGCGGGGGTGGTAGCGGTAGAGGGCGAGGGCGAGGGCGAGGCAGGCGGGGAAGTAGAACAGGCCGTCCCAACTGAAGAACATCCAGACGGCGCGCCAGGCGAGGAGGGCGAGGCCGGCGTACTGGAGGACGAGGGCGAGCGGGAGGACCTGGCGCCAGGAGGGCACTTCGCGGTTGGGGTAGAGGTCGGCTTGGCCGCGTTCCAGCCCGAGACCGATCAGGCTGAGGAGGCAGGCGAGCGGCGGGGCGAGGAAGAGCCAGGTCAGGACGCGGTCGGGGGTACCGGCGAAGTGCCGGACCATAGTGGCCGAGGCCCACAGGCAGGTGCCGAGGGCAATGAGGGCGGCGAGGCAACGGACCGGGAGCCGCATGAGATTAGTCCCGCTCCGGACGGGTGAAGTAGTGGGCGATCAGGTTCATGATCGCGGCGCCGATGGCGGCCACCAAGAAGACGTGCATGTAGCTGCCGGGTAGGCGCAGAACTAAATAGAGTAGTACCCAAACGCCCGCCAAAGCGGCGACAACGATCCAGAGCAGGCCGGCAGCGGCTTTTTCGTTCACGCTGAAGGGATGGGAGGCGAGGAGGGGGAGGTTGCCCGGAGATGGGGCGGCGCGGTGGCGGGGCGGGCGCTGCAGGCGCCGAAGCCCCAAGGCGCCGAGCAGGAAGAGTTGCACCGCGCGTTTCGGCGTAGCCTGCTGGAGGCTATGGCGTCAGGGTCAAGTTCATATTGGCGTAGTTCACGTGGATGCCGGAGGTCCCGATGACTTGGATGGAGTAGGGTTGCGAAGGAGGAGGCGGTGGCGGGGGGGAGGGAGTGCCTCCGCAGGCGGTTGCCAGGACGAGGGCGGCGGCGAGGGCCCAGGGGCGGAATCGCCGGTGCGCCCGGCAAATCCAGAGCAAGGCCGCGCCCAGGATCAGCATCGCCAGCCAGGGCCAGCCGCCGCCGTTTCTGGCCGTACCGGCGGCCTGGAACGCGGCTAAGGACACGGTCGCGGTGAAGTTCGCCTCGGGCTGTTGCGGTGTGAGCGTCACCGCGGTGGAACTCAGCGCACAGGGGAACGCCCCGCCGTCGGCGCAGGCGAGCGTCACGGTGTTGCCAGGGAGCGGCGCATCGAGGATCACAGAGATCTTGTACGTGACGGTGCCGCCGGGGCTGGCTGAAACATCGGGCTGTTGGACGGTGAAGTGGAACGCCCCGTCATCAACCGAAAAAGGCGCCGCATCCGAGGGTAAGAAGTTACCGTCGCCGGAGTAGTGGGCGGTGTACTGGAGCGGCGGACCCGCGGGAACGTTGAATTCCATTCGGCCCCCGCCCTCGACCTCGCCGTTGATCGGCGGCGGATTTGCCTGAACCCCGGATATGGGGATGGTCGCTACTGTGGCTCCCGTGGGGTCGGTAATGGTGACGTTGCCCCCCATGGTGGTTCCGGGAAGCTCGACTTGATGGGAGGTTACGTTAACAAAGGCAACCACACCCTCCGAGCCATCCCGGTTGGTGTCCGCGATCACCTCCCCCGTCACGACGCCAGTCGCCGCCGGCTGGACACGGACACTCACGGGCGGCGCGGTGGAGGCGCCCAAGCCGCTGTCGCCCGAGAAGGCGGCGCCGAAGGTATGGTCGCCCAAGGGCAGCAGACCTACGGGGAGACCCGCAGTGCCGCTGCCGTTTAATGGAATCGCGCCCGTTCCGGTGGGCTCGCCATCGAGGCTGAAGGCCACCGAACCACCGGCACTTGCGGCCACACCGGAGTTGCCGGCCACGGCCGCGTCCAATGCCAGCGCCGATCCGTAATAGATGGTTTGGGCAGGGTGCCAATTGCCGTCCGCATCGGGCTGACGGGCGGTGAGTGTGGTTTGACTTGGTTCCGTAGAAACGGTTACGGTCACCGGTTCCGATGCGCTCGGGTCGAAGGCGCGGGTACCGGCGAAGCGCGCGGCGATGCTGTCGGTGCCGCCGGGGAGGTTGCTGAGCGTGATGGTGGCTTCGCCGGCCTGCAAGGTAGCCGTGCCGAGGACCAGCGCTCTTGGACCGCCGCCGTCCAGGATCTCGACCGAGCCGGTTGGCGTTGCTCCGCCCGAGGTTACCGAGGCTTGGAACGTCACCGGCTGACCGTGGGTGATCGAGCCGGCCGAGGCGGTCAACGACGTCTGGGTCGCGGATGGGCTCGCCGCCGGCCAGGCCGCGATCAGATTGGCAAAGTTGACCGAGCCGAGCCCGGTGGCGAGATCGAAGCCAGCGCCCGCGGCGTATGCCGGCTGGCCATTTGCCTGCGCGGTAGTCCCCCCGGAACATCCGGGCGAGCCTTCCACACAGGGAACCGCGTTGCTGCCCTGGGTGATGTCATTGAAGATGCAGCTCTCCGCCGGAGAATTGCTGGCGTTGCAGGCTGTTGCCGGCGTCTGGGCGGCGAGTTGATACAGCTCGGGCGTGATGAGACCCTGCCAGGAACCCGTTTTCTGCACCAGCAGCGCCAACGCGCTGGCGAACGCTTGGGCCGAGGCGGAGGTGCCCGCCGCCGTCTTTACCGCGACCGTACCCAGGCCCGTCGGAGTGAAGCATCCTGGCTGGCAGTAAGCGTAGGGTATTCCCAGGCTGGCATCCAGCGAGACATCCGGCAGGTCGCGGGCTCCATCGTCCGGAACCCCGGCCGCGGTCTGCCAGCTTGGCTTGGCGTAGACTAGGCTGCCTCCGCCGCCACTTGCACCCAGGAATCCTCCGCAGGCGGCGAATGAGCAGCTCTCGTTCCAGGCGAGCTCCGGGATATAGCGGAGCACTGACGACAGCGTGTCAGAATTCTGCGCCTGCCAATACGTGCCGGATTGGTCGTTGAACTGCGTCCCGCCCACCGCCACGTTGAACGGGGTGGATGCCAGGCCGTTAACCCCCGGACCCTGCGCGGCATCGCCTCCGGAGAGCGGATCGCAGGCGGCGGCGCCGCTATCGCCGCTGCTTACGACCACGGTAATGCCTTCGGCCGCAGCTTGCTCATAGAGGTTCTGGTAAAACAGGTTTCCCGCTGACCCGGGACCGCCCAAGGCGGCTTCGCAGGCGCCGTAGCTGCTGCTCATGATCGGCGCCAAGGCATGGTCCACGATGTACTGGGCGGAGAGGTCCACGCCGTCGGTCACGTCGGTGGACTGCGACACAACGAAGTCCACCGCGGCGTCTGGTGCGACGGCTCCCGACCACTCGGCATCGAGCGCCGCTTCGTCGGCGTCACCAGTGGTAGTCCCAGCGCCGGGGTCGGCGCCGTTGAGGAACGTCGTGGGCGGAGCCGCGGAGAAACCGGCGAGAAAGGTTTGACGAAATGACGTGACTCCGGCGGCGGGGTAGTCGGCTCTTGCGACCACGGCGATGGATACTCCTTTGCCGGTGATGCCGTGGGCGTAGAGCGGGGCAACGTTGTAGATTTTGGCAAAATCGCCGGGGACTAGAACGTGGGGCGGCAGTGCCCCCAGCCCCTGGCTAAAGAGCGGGGTAGTTTTGCGCGGGATGTTGTTCATAGAAAGCGGCCCGGCAACCACGCTAGCCAGGGCGGCCGGCAGCGTCGGGTTTGACGCGTTGGCGATAAAATCCTTGCCGCCACTGCGATACCGGTGCAGGGCCGACCCAAAGGCCGCGGCCAACTGGCCTTCGCTGCCGCTCACCTCGATGACTGAGCGCCCCGCGGAGACGCTGCTGGTTTGTAGCCCGTGGCCTTGCAGCCAGTTGACAACTACCGCGAGATCGGCATCGGCGGGGCCAAACCTTCCTCCGAACTCTCGCGGCGTTAGCCAGCGATGGTAGGTGGGGGAAGCCGGATCCTGCTGCTCGCGCAGGAGTTGGCGCAGATCCTGCTCTTGTTCGGGACCGCGCCGCAAGACCACCAGGAGGCGCCGAATGGCGCGGTTCGCGGCGAGGGGCCCGAGGTCGGCCCCGCGCCGCGCCAAAAGCGGGGCGCCGCCGGGTAGAACTTCCCGCACGCCGTCCTGCACCGGGGTGCGAATCCGGATCTGGTTGGTGCCGGACTGGCCGGCGCGGGTCCCGGGAGCGGGCGCTTGGGCCAGCGCCAGGGACCCGGCGACCAGGATGGCAGGCAGCCACTTCATTGCGGCCGGGTCGGCCCGGTGCCGCCCGTAAAGGATTGGCCATGAACGGTGGGGGCTGGATCACACTCCGGGGCGGGGCCGTTGCAGTGTTTCGTCACCGCAACCGAGACGCTGTAGTTGGTAAACGAACCTTTGGCTTGCGACGAGAGCGATACGGTGCCGTCGCCATTATCGTTCGCATCGACGTACCTGCCGCTGATGGCGCCGGCGAGCCCCTCGGCGATACTTTCGGTGTTGTCGCTCGAGGTGTCGTACGAGGAGGAGTACGTGATGCCGTCAATGGTCACGTTGATCTCTCCCGTGGTGGCGTAGATTCCGTCTCCGGGTTCGAGATCAACCGAAAGGGAGCCCTGGCCGTTGGAGTTCTCGCCCACATCCAGGCAGGAAGCCAAAGCCGCGCCCAAATCCAAGCGTTGTCCCGCATCGGCGATGGAGTTCAGATTGGTGATCTCGCGGGCGGTGCCGGCCAGAGTGTTGACCACCGCGTTGGGGCTGAGCGGGCACTGGGACATCAGGATCGCCGCCGCGGCGCTGACCAACGGCGTGGACGCGGATGTCCCTCCAAAATTGGGCGCGAAAGTGCCGCCGGGGGCGATCGCCTCGATGTTTTTCCCCGGGGCGGCGACCTGTCCGCCGGGATTGGAGCAGTCGGAGTCCGAGAAAAACATCGGCTCATCCAACTGATCACTGCCCGATACTGCGATTTCTCCAGTAGTGCGGTACAAGGCCGGGTAATCGGCGGATGGACCACACTCGTTGCCGGTGGCCGCCGCAGTCACGATTCCGTGCGCTGCCGCCTCTTGAATTGAACTCTCCAGTCCCGGAGTCGGGCCGCCAAAGGTAATACTCATGTTGATCACGCCCACTGGCGCCTGGGTTCCGAACGTGTTCATGATTTGGAGAAGAGCATCAATCCCGGTCTGGACAGTTGTCTCTGAGGTCAAGCCGTTCGCGTCGAAGATGCGGATCGAGAGCATCTCGGTCGCCCAGGCTTCGCCCACCATCCCTTCACTGTTGTTGCCGATTGCGCCAATGACCGAGGCGACCTGGGTGCCGTGGGACCAGGCTTCATTTTCCTGGCCCGAGCAGCCGGACGTAAAGTCCACCGCGCTGAACCCGTGGGAGCCTTCAGGGCAGTCGTATACATTTCCCTGAATGCTGATGGTGTAGGCCGAGGGCGCGCTCCACATATTTTCGGAGAGATCGCTGAGCCCGTAGGCGATCCCGGAGTCGAAGACGGCGATGGCGGTCGGGGTGCCGGCCTTGCTTCCGAGGATTTGCTGGCTGCGCGACCATGCGCCCTCGACGTCAATGTCAGCACCGTCGACGCCGGTCACACCATTGATCGTCTGCCCTGTGTTGCGGAGATCCCATTCATCCGGAAAACCCGGATCATTGGGAATTACGTCGGTGAACAGCGGGCTCAGTCGCGCTCGCCGGTTCAGCGTGTGGCGGCCGCGTCCGGCGGCCCAGCCGATAACATCTCCGGCCGCTTGGTCCACCGCGGGGTCCTGCTGCAGGACCGCGATCAGATCCGCCGCGGACTTGGACCTCGAGTCAACCACGTACCATCCGGAGTTCCCCAGCGCCGCCAGGCGGCTGGCGATCGAGTTCGAGCGCACGCGGGTCAGCGTGTTCGCCGATGGCGGGGTCTTGAATTTCACGATGGCGCGTGAGGCGACCACCGAGTGGCCGTGGTAGCTTTCAAGCTTCCAGGTGTGCTGTGCAGCGGATGACTGGGCTTTTAGTCCCCCCCCCCCCGCCGAAGGCCGTGAGGAGAAGGACGGACAGGACGGGGAACGTGTGCCGCAGTGAGAACGTGCCGCGAGACTGGGCGTAGAGCATAAGGACGCCTCCGGGAGTAAGCATGTCACAGCCCCGGGATCTTATGCAAGGTCGAGTCAAAAGTGTTTGGCGGTTGGCGGCTGATTGTTCATGTAGCTCTAGAGGAAATTCGTGATTATTAGAATTCTGTAATATTGCCCGCTCCTTGTGCCGGGCCCACTATTTTGCCGTCCGATGCAAGAAGGATCGGGCATACTTCCGCGATGGCAAGTTAGTCGTCGAACATACATATGCGGTGGGATAGGAGTGAACTGGAGTCCACCGCGCGCATGTGCCACCGGATGGCAAAGGTTCGTCAGGTTGCGGTGGGAAAAATGATGCGCGATTCGGTTCAGAAGCGCGGGCGCGGGCGGGCTGGCTGGGGGTCACGAAGGGAGGGAGGGAGCGAGCCTGGCCGGGGTGGTGGGGCTTGCATGGCTGGCCCACTCGGCGAGGGAGTGATCGTGGCCGCAATCGAAGCAGCGGCTGCGGGCGAAGGCGGCGCCGCAGGCGGGGCAGGCGCCCGAGGCGGCAAAGAAATCGAAAGGTTGGCGGCAGGTGGGGCAGTTCCAGAGGGTGCCGGCGGGAGGGGCGACGCCGCAGGAGGGACAGAGGAAGCCGGGCTGGCGGGGCAGTTTGGCGAGCTTGCCCAGGGCGCGGGCGTGGCGCAGGCCGCCCCAACAACTCAAAAGGATAAAGGCATCAATCACTCCCAGCCACAGATCGCGGGTCAGGAGCGCCGCCAGGCCGAGCAGGCAGGCCCCCACGATCCCAATGGTGGTGGCGGCAAGCAGGCTGCGTCCGCGGCCGAGGGGGAACCAGAGCAGGGCGCCGAGGATCTGGCCGCCATCGAGCGGGTAGACGGGGATGAGGTTGAAGATGAGCAAGCCCAGGTTGATGTAGAGCAGGGAATGGACGAAGGTGAGCGCGTCGGGATGGGTGAGCATCCAGAACGAGGCGGTGCTGGCGTTCCAGGCGAGCCACAGGAGGGGGGCGAGGGCGACGTTGACCAAGGGGCCGGCGGCAAGGCTCCAGAGGGTGGGGCCGGGGCGCGGGGGCGGGTCCACGAAGGCGATGCCGCCCAAGGGCCAGAGAATGATGTGGTCGGCGTGGCCGCCGACCTGGCGGCAGGCGAGGGCGTGTCCGAACTCGTGCAGGGTGACGATGAGGAAGAGGGAGAGGTACTCGGCGACATTCCAGCCGAGCGAGGAGTAGGCGCCGGAACGGCTCTGGATCTCGATCAGGGCGACGAGAAACCAGGACCAGTGCAGGGAAAGGTCAATACCGGCGATCCGCGCCAGGTGGATCGGCCCGCGAGAGCGCATGGATCTATTGTAAACGGCGGAAGGGGCGCGGGGAGGAGGCGCTGGCGGTCGGCTTTTCCGCTCAGCGCGTTGCCGCTGCCTCGAGCGCGTCGATGATGCTGAGATGGAGTTTGCGGCCCCCGGCAGCCTCGCCAATGCGGTTGGGCTTGTCCCCTCCGTGAAAGTCCGGGCCCGTTGCGATCCGGCGGTACTGGGCCAGCGCCTCGCACTGCGCCACAGTCGGCGGGTCCTGCTGGCTCCAATAAGCCTCGATCCCGCCGAAGCCGTGGCCGGCCAGCGCCCGTACCATCTCCTCCAAACCCGGCGGTTCAAGCTGAAGCGCCTGAGGAAGCGCCAGGACCGGTACGGCGCCGCAGGCGCGCAATAGCTCGACCGCCGTCCCGGTCTCAAGCGACTCCTGCGGTATATAGCCCGGGCCGCCCGGCACCAGCCAATGGAATAGAAGCGCCAGCAGTCTCACCTGGAACGTATCCTCGACAGGCGGGACAACTACAGGCTGGCCGCCGCGCGACGGTTCAATCAACGCCGATAGCGCGGACCTTGGTGGCAGCGTGACAATCAACGCTACTATATATGGGCCCGGAGGATCGACCGCTGGGATGCCTCAGCCGTCGAGCGTGTACTTTGATGTCGCCGGTCAGAACCCTTCTCAGAGTACAGTTGATGTGTCCAGCAATTTCACGGATGCCGAGTCGATTATAACGGAGCAAGTGCTTATTTCATATCGTGGAACGATAACAACCCGGCTGATCAATTCTGGCTGTTCAACGACGCGCCGAATAATTATGTTGACAATGTCTGCGGATCCTCGCCCTATTAGGACAGACGCAGTGATTCCGGCCCAGAAGCGAAGCGTCTATGGTGCCAAGGATCATCTGTTCTATTGTCCGTCGCGGTCTTGGGTAGCATCTTGGTGGCTGGGGGTGGCCTGCACAGTGTTGATGTTGACCGCAACCGCTTTGGCTGCAATGCCGCCAGCCAAGGTGTTATATCTTCTTGCAGGAACTCCGACGAGCGGGAATGACTTTGGGCTGCCCGTAGTGCTCTACTACGTGAGAGCGGATCGGTCCTTGCAGTTGCTCCGTCAGGTAACGGACAGTCTTTTTGATCTTCGCGATGACCTTGATGGTGATATCTATGTTATAAATTCCGGCCTCACCGAGATCGATGTGATCCACGAGGATCACCCCGGATCGCCGGACCGAATTTGGGCCAGCACAACTCCAGCCGCAACCGAGGGTTGGCTCAATTTTTACCAGTCCGACTGGGGGGTTGCCGCGGGCTCCGGTTTTGCCACGAGCGCACTCCTTCCCCGCGGGAAGACGAGAGCTGTCCCATACTGGACAATAGTCCGCATTCTGGGTAACGTACCTGCGGGACCAGAACGAGTATCAATTGGCGAGAGCTGGTCCGCCTATGCGCATCTCCGCTATGCGGGACCAGGAGGCGGACCCTATCGCTACATTGTTCCCGGCCTTAACCTTGAAGGTAATGAGCTCACCCTGCCAGTGCTGGGTTCAGGAGTCGGCTATTTTCCCGTTCAACGCCTACCGCCCGCTGTCCTAGCCGCTGCCAGCGCACACTCTGGAGCGATGCTGATCGCCGATACCGCCTTGGTATTTGCCTTTGCCTACGTCCCCAATGCAGAAGCCCACGCAGAAGCCGCCGTCAAGAGTGTGCATGTCCTGGATCGCAGAAGCGGAAAATGGTCAGAACCGCCGAATCGTTTTTTTAGCCTTCCGCCCCGAACCTTTGGCGCGTGGCTTGCATTTGTTGCCCAAGAGCCTGCCAACGGGCGCATAAGTCCTGGACTGAAGAACGAGCGCTCTGTGATCTATGGAAAGGGGGCGCGCTTCCGGCGCCCCAATATTCGCGGTCAGTATCCCAGCGATCTCTATATGCCGGGAGACATAGATATTTACAATATTCAAGATGGCCGCGAGGTAGCCATCCGCACCGGCCAGCAGGATAGTGAGGTGCTGGACGTGTCAAAGAGCGGACAAGTTGTGTACCGTGTTAACGATAAGATTTTTTTATCTCAAATCGAGGGTACTCAACTGACGCGGGCGGCCTTGATTGCACAGGGCGACGACGTCCCCGAAGTCCACTGGGCCTTCTGGTCCGACCCTCAACCAGCGAGTGCAAGCGCGGCGGCGTCCCGCGTTTTTGGGAAGTAGTTCCAATAGGAGCCCAGATTGCGGACGCGCGTCTTGCCGAGAGACCTGTGTGCCTCACCTGAGCTCTATCCGACTCATATTGACTTTAGTGAGTCCCGCGTAATATAGTGCCCTTCGGGTGTATCCGTCTAGCCAACCCACGCTTGCGCGATGACTGGAGCGGTGTTGGAGTAGGCGGATGAAGAGCAGGTGGAGCGGAAGTCAGTGCGGCAGTGCTGCGGCGGCAACGGCGGAAGAGTTTGAGGCGAGCGGTTTGACGCGGCGGGAGTTCGCGGCGCGGGCGGGGATGTCGGTATCGGCGCTGGATTACTGGCGCGCGCGGGCGCGGCGCGGGAACCGGATGGTTG
>Ga0134125_10006675_pt1 | contig 13043 bp, 18 predicted proteins | sample KB31751_FD_96464 | JGI IMG/M metagenome (GOLD analysis project Ga0134125, IMG submission 96464) | Terrestrial soil microbial communities with excess Nitrogen fertilizer from Kellogg Biological Station, Michigan, USA - KB3-175-1 | ecosystem: Environmental > Terrestrial > Soil > Unclassified ... | reverse complement strand
TGTCTCAGCCTGGGAGGTTGAGATGGCACGCTTTGATCTGACGGATTTCGAATGGTCTGTAATTGAACCTTTACTGCCAACGAAGGTGCGCGGGGTTCCTCGCGCCGATGACCGGCGGGTTCTGAACGGCATCTTCTGGCGGCTGCGAACTGGTGCGCCATGGGCTGACATTCCGGCGCGCTATGGCCCGCACACGACCTGCGTCAACCGCTTCAACCGATGGCGCAAAGCCGGCCATTGGGCACGCATTCTTGAAGCCGTATCAGCCGCTTACGATGGCGGTGTGCAGATGATCGACTCGTCCTCGATCCGCGTCCACCAGCATGCCGCCAACGGCCAAAAAAAGATCAGCGATCCCGTTGCATGGGTCGCTCGCGCGGCGGCTTGACCACCAAGATTCATGCACTTGTCGATGCCGAAGGCCGCCCGATCCGCCTCAAGCTGACCGAGGGTCAAGCTCATGACGGGCGCTCGGCCGCCGACATGTTCGAAACGCTCGAGGCCGGGCACATCCTGCTCGCCGACCGCGCTTATGACAGCGATGCCTTGCGCACAATGATGGCCGAACGCGGCGCCTGGGCAAACATCCGTGCCATGCCCAACCGGATCAAAACCTTCTCGTTCAGCTCGTGGGTCTATCGCCAGCGCAACGCTGTCGAGCGCTTCTTCAACAAACTCAAACACTTCAGGGCAGTGGCCACAAGATACGACAAACGTGACGACAATTTCCTCGCATCCGTCCAGATCGCGTCAATCCGCATATGGCTGAGATCTTATGAGTCGGTCACCTAGCGACGACCTATCCACGCCGCAGCCCGGCTCGGCCCGGCATGACATCCAGGCCGTGATCGAAAATGCCCTTCGAGCGGCAGGCCTGATGCGGTCACGATAGAGACTACGGCACAAAACGCCCAAAGCGCGATCCTGCAACAGCTTCCATTTTTGAAGCATGCAGCCTCACTGGTTCTTCTGCCGGGCTTCCTCGGCCTCGCCGACCTCGATCGTGAAGAGCAGTTCGCCGTTTTCGTCGCGCACGCGCACCAGCCAGCCGGAGAGAGCCTCCACACCCGGCTGGAGGTCGGCCAGGAGATCGATCGCGCAACGAACCGCTTCCTCACGCGCTACCTCGAGGCTGGGCATTCGCGACGGTGGAACGTGCCGGCTGCTCTCGCCCTCACGATACTCGAAAATATAGATTCCGCCATTCTCGTCATTGGCCGCGGTGACGCTAACCTCGTCGAAGTTCCCGTTGCTTTCGGCCTCGTAGTCATTGTCCGCCAGACCGAAGGTCGCGGTCTGGACCAGGATCGCTCTGGCCCGGTCGAGGGCCGCTTCGTCGCTTCCCGCTTCAGCGCTTGCCATGTCGACGGTGACGCAATCGCCGCCTTCCCCGCAAAACAAAACCCGCAGGATCGGCTCTCCTGAAAGCGCGGTAGCCTCGGCAACTTCGGTTCGAATGATCTGCATGAGAAACTCCAGTTGTCGCCTGATTGGGCCGACTACAGTTTGACCGCCATCTCCCGGCTCCAGAGACGAAGTTTGCGGCAGGCTTCGATGAAGCTGGTGATTCCCTTCGGATCGTCCAGACCCATCAGGCCCTCGTCGGCGTCCGGGTCGACGCCCGCGTTCTGCAGCAGCGGGACGGCGCCGGGCGTGAAGGCTATGAACTTGCAATGGGCAAAGGCGTCGGCGACGAAGTCGCGCGCGGCGGCCTCGCCCGTCAGGCGTTCCGCACCCTCCTCGGAAAGGACCAGCGCCACGGCGTCGAACAGAACCGACGGCCCGCCGTCGATCATGTGCCGCCCCTCGATCCAACTACCGTCCGCCGCCTCGACGCCGCCGACCTTCGGCGCGACGACTTCCATCACCGCGCCTTCCTTCTCGATCGCGGCCTGAAGTTTCTTGAGCAGGCCGGCGTCGGCGCCCGGACTGACCAGCACGCCGACCTTGCGGCCGGCAAAACTGTCCGCTCCGTTCTCGATGATGCTGAGCGCGGGCGATAGTTCGAGATCGTCGCGAGGCGCGACCGCGGCGTCGGCGGCCTTTGGTAGTTGCTTGAGACCGAGCTTGTCGGCAACGGTCTCGGCCAGTCCCTCGTCGATGTTCAGGAGATGCGATACCATGCGCTCGCGGATCACCGGCGTCTCGACCTTAGAAAGCTCGAACGTCAGCGCCATGGCGATGTGGTGCTGCTCAGGCGGGGTCTGGCTGTTGAAGAACAGGCGTGCCTGGCTGTAGTGGTCGGCGAAGCTCTCCGCGCGCAGCCGGACTTTCTGGCCTTCTTCCGCTTCGGCAAACGTCCGGAATCCGCGTTGCGGTGATTCCCTTGGCCCCTGGCCGAAGGAATTCGGCTCGTAGTTCACGCGGCCGACTGGGTTGCGCATCGCCATATGGCCGTCCTGCTGGAAATGATGGAACGGACATTTGGGGGCATTGATCGGGATATGCGTGAAGTTGGGGCCGCCAAGCCGTTTCAACTGCGTGTCCAGGTAAGAGAAATTGCGGCCCTGCAGCAGCGGATCGTTGGAGAAGTCGACGCCGGGGGGCACGTTCTGCGTCATGAAGGCGACCTGCTCGGTTTCGGCGAAGAAGTTGTCGGGCATCCGATCGAGGACCAGGCGCCCGACCGGGATCGGCTCGATCACCTCTTCGGGAATGATCTTGGTCGCGTCCAGCACGTCGAAATCGAAACTATCGGCGAATTCCTGGTCGAACAACTGCACCCGCAACTCCCACTCCGGAAAATTGCCCGACTGGATCGCTTGCCAGAGGTCGCGGCGATGGAAGTCCGGGTCGGCGCCGTTGATCTTCACGGCCTCGTTCCAGACGACCGACTGAAGCCCGAACTTGGGCTTCCAATGGAACTTGACGAAGGTCGACTCGTCCTTGGCGTTGACGAAGCGGAAGGTGTGGACACCAAACCCCTCCATGAAGCGGAACGAACGCGGGATGGCCCGGTCCGACATGATCCACATGATCATGTGCATAGACTCGGGCGTCAGCGATATGAAGTCCCAGAAATTGTCATGTGCCGACTGCGCCTGCGGAAAGGCCCGGTCGGGTTCTTCCTTCACGGCATGGACCAGGTCCGGAAAGCGGATGGCGTCCTGGATGAAGAACACCGGCATATTGTTGCCGACGATGTCCCAGTTGCCTTCTTTCGTGTAGAGCTTGACGGCGAAGCCGCGAACGTCGCGCGCAAGATCGAACGAACCCTTCGACCCGGCGACCGTCGAGAAGCGCACGAAGGCCGGCGTCTTTTCGCCGGCGCGCTGGAAGATGTCAGCGCGGGTGTACTTTGCCAGCGATTCATACGTCTCGAAATAGCCGTGGGCGCCATACCCACGAGCATGCACGACGCGCTCGGGAATACGCTCGTGGTCGAAGTGAAAGATCTTCTCGCGAAAGTGGAAATCTTCGATCAGTGTCGGCCCACGTTCGCCGACCTTAAGCGTGTTGTGGTCGTCTGAAACGGGGCCTCCCTGCGCGGTCGTCAGGATCGGGCCGTCGCCTTCCGCAATCTGATGGAGTTCGCCGCCTTCCCCGCGTTCGAGTTTCTGGTCGTGGATCGTCCCGGGTTTGCCCTGCGAACCAGTCGAGGTCTTGGCCATGGGTGTTTCCTTGGAAGAGAGGGCACACATGCGTGTGCATATCTTCAACAATGCGACGACGAGGGTCCGGTTCCGCGAAGGCACACAAAAGGACGAAAAACAAACCGTTCGAGATAGAAGGTCGCCAACGGCTCGTTCTGCCTCTTCTCACTTCTCCGATTTATCGGGTAATCTCCAGTAGGGACGCCTCCTGCCGGTTCGGAACCGAACTTTTGACAGGACTTCTTCCGTGTCCGACGAACGGCGTGAATAACGCGCTTTGTCATGAAACAATCGATCCGGACGTCCAAACTTGGCTCTCTTCGGTGAGTCCATGCTGAGGATCGCATCGCCGTTTCGGAGATGTAGAACAACCACCACCCGTATTCATCCATTGTGGTGCGGTTCGTCGTCAGGTTGAACAGTCTGCGCGGCGGCTTGCCGATATGGGGCAAAATGCAATTCCAATCATGAACGGTCCGTGCCCATTCAATTACGCCGGGAGCCGCGAGCCGGGCATAGCGGCTCGGCAGCAAGCTGGCGCTCTCTGGTCGCGTGCGACCGCGCCGTCTTGTACCATTCCTGCTTGTCGCGTGTTTGATCGTAGGTCCGGCGCTGCTGGTGTTTCTCGCCTGTACCAGCCGGTGGTGGACTGGTGGCTTGCTCGGCATCAATTATTTCAAATCAAAGAGGAACCAGGACCTGCCTCAATAGTTATTCGGCTCACCGTTTTTCGGCGGAGAAAATGAGCATGGCCAAACGCAGTCCGACCCGGGAGCAAATTGCTGAATTTGCCAAGAAGCACGACATTCCAACGCGGATTTCTAAACTCATACTCAGGATCAACAGCCCCTCCGCAAAACGATGCGATGAGGCGGCGGCTTCTTATTTGAAAGCCGAGTCGGATCGTCTCGCTCGGAGAGCCTCAAGGTCGCCCGAGTTGAACACCAGTCTCGCCCCGGACTGACATCGCTATACTGTTACGCGGCATGCACTCATCCCGCTTGACGGTGTTTCGTCGATTGATAGAAATTGGCTGTTTCAACCGTCGGGGCAAAAACATGGCAAAAGACGCGGGACTGGCAGCGCCGCAACATCCACCTACACATCTGAACTACGAGAAGGGATGCAAAGACGTTCTTGCACCTCTCGTTTTGGACATACTGGCCAAGGCCGAAGCTGCTGGCTGGGTCCGCACACAGGCAGCGTCGAGCATCATGTATCTGGCCGCTATGGAACTAAAGCCGAAGTCGTAGGCGCCCGGCGGTCTACCGGGCTGCCCCACCGCGCCCGAAAAAGTTGGCTGGGACCAAACCGCCATTCTGCCCCGCGGACATGGTCTGTTCCCGCTGCTCGTATTGGCGCGGGAAACTCTACGCCGCTTTGGCAGTAGCCGATGTCTTGTTGATCGACGTCACCGCCAAATTGGTCAGCTTATTGTTCGTCGCCTTTTCCTGGTCGAGGATTTCGCTCAGGAGCTTGTGGGCTTCGGAGTGGCCGAGGTCCTTCGCCCATTCGCGCAGTGATCCATACCGGGCAATCTCATAGTGTTCTACGGCCTGGCAGGCAGCGAGCAGACCAGCATTAAGGGCAGTGCCGGAGGCTTCTTCCATCAAGCCGTCGGCCTCCTTGATCAGGCCTTCGATGGCGTCGCATTTGGTGCCTTCGGCCTTCTTGCCGATCGACTTGAACACTTTCTCCAGCTTCTTGATCTGGTCCTTCGTCTCTTCGAGGTGGTCCTCGGCTGCCTTCTTCAGTTTGGCATCGGTCGCAGCTTTGGCAACCTTCGGCAGAGCCTTGGTAATGGCATTCTCGGCGTAATAGATATCCTCAAGCGTGTGCTCAAATATTTCAGCTAGCGTTTTCATGAAGCATCTCCTCGGGCCGGAATTGGCTGGAGGAGAATGAATGGAACAGCCGATGGTTCCTTCGTGGCTAAGCCACTTGGACGCTTCGATCAACGTCCGTCGCCGTCGGCGCGGCCGTTTCCCGACACGCGCCGTACAGATCTCGATGCAGCTACGGCCGTTTCCAACCTGATCAAGTGGAGGACATTCAGGCGAACTGAACATCAAGTGCCCATGGCTGCGCCCAGCCGACGGCACGGAGTGCGTAGCCTTTGAAGATCGCGGGTGGAACGCGGGCGGGATTGCTCTCTCACTCAGTATCCGCCGATAACCGGCAGAATTTCTCCGGTGATGTAGCTCGAACAGTGCGACGACGCGAGAAACACATAGGCGGGAGCGAGTTCTTCGGGCTGCGCCGGACGCTTCATCGGGGTTTTGGCTCCGAATTGCGAAACGTCGCCGGCCTCCTTGTCCGAAGGATTGAGCGGAGTCCATACCGGACCGGGAGCCACCGCGTTGACCCGAATGCCCTTGGCGATCAGATTGCCTGCCAGCGCGCGCGTGAAGGCATGGATGCCGCCTTTGGTCATTGAATAATCGACCAGTTCTTTCGAACCGTCGATGCCGGTCACCGAGCCGGTATTGACGATGGCCGAGCCCGGCTTCATGTGAGGCATAGCTTCCTGCGCCATGTAAAAATAGCCGTAGAGATTGGTCTTCAGCGTCGTGTCGAAATGCTCATCGGTGAGATCGGAGAACTCGGCCGAATAGATTTGGAAGGCGGCATTGTTGACCAGAACGTCCAACGCGCCGAACTCTTTAACCGTTTTGCCGATCACTTTGCGGCAGGCGTCGCGTTCGCTCACGTCGGCCCGGATTGCGGTGCATTGTCTGCCTTCCGCCTCAACGGCCGCCTTGGTTATACCCGCGTCCTTTTCCTCGGACAGGTAGACGATCACGACGTCGGCGCCTTCGCGGGCAAAGAGCACGGCCACCGCTCGTCCGATACCGGAATCTCCACCCGTGATGACCGCCACTTTTCCGTCGAGTTTTTTCGAGCCGATGTAAAACGGCGCGTCGTAGAGCGGAGCCGGATCCACTTTCCACTCGCGCCCAGGTTTTGTCTGGTGCTGTTTTGGAAACGGCGGCGCGGGATATTTCCGGGCGCCGGCCTGCATCGCTACTTTCTTGACGCCGTCAGCTTTGACGCTATCCTTGGCGTCGATGCCCGCCTGTGTCCTGCGTTGTTTTTTCGCTTCGCCAGATGCATCCAATGTTGCGGGCATCGCGCTCTCCTATGTGAAACAGTTGGGAATCCATCCAGGCTCGGTCAAGGCCGATCGGGATCACGCAACCGATCGCGTCCGGTCTCGGGATTGTACGCGCCGGCGTCAGGGTTGAATCCGGTCCATCCACCGGCTTCGTAGTCACGACGGCGTGCCGCAACGTCCACGGTCCTTGATTGCCCGAGAATCCGCTCCGCTTCCTCGACCAACGGCTCATCGACGCGGGCCGTCACTAATGTCCCGCCGCGGCGGACACCCTCCGCATAGACGTGGGCATCGCTTTCGGGAATGCCGGAATCGGTCATCGCCCCGATTATGCCACCAGCCGCACCGCCTACGGCCGCCCCAGCAATTGCGCCAACCGCAGTCGCCGCCAGCCAGCCTGCCGCGACCACCGGGCCGACGCCCGGGACTGCCATGATGCCGAGCCCCGTAAGCAAGCCGCCCGCGCCTCCGACCACGGCCCCGATCCCTGCGCCCCCGGCTGCGTCTTCTCCCGCTTCGGACCGATCATCATCGTACCATCCGTCCGAATTGTTGGCGACAAGGCTGATGTCGGAATTCGGGATGCCCGTCGCCTCCAGTTCGGCGACGGCGTCTTTTGCATCATCGTAGTTGTCGAATAAGCCGGTAATGGTTTTCATGTCTGATCTCCTGATTTCTCGTTATTTCGTGTCGGCAACGACGTTGCCCTGGTAGTCGAGCGCCACGGAAACGCTTTTCCCGTCCTTGTTCGCTTGACCGCGCCAGATGCCGTTGTCGTCCTTGGCAAGGGCGGATACGTCGGAATAGCCTGCCTCCTCAATGCGGCTCTGGGCCTGGGCTTCGGTGAAGCTATTGGCCCCGGGAACGGGAGCTGCGGCAGCGGGCGTGTCGGTTGTCGTCACGGCTGGCGTGGTGCTGTCGGTTGCGGCGGGTTGCGCTTCCATGTCGGTCGCGATCTTTTCGATCTTGTCCTGATGCATCTTCAGCGTCGGAACCGTCTCCCCGGCGAATGCCTTCAACGATGCGTTGTCGCCATCCTTGGCATAGCTCTCGAACAGCTTGACCGCGTCGGCATGCGCGGCGCGCTGCATTTCGACATAGGGTTGATCGACGCCATCCTTGCTGTTTTGCAGCTTTTCGAGCTCGCTCTTGTGCGCAACGTCGAGGTCGGTGGGTACCTTTAGCTTCTGCTCTCCGGCGATCGTTTCGAGTTTGACGTTGGCTGCCTCGTGATCGTGGATCATCGTGGTAGCGAAATCCTTGACGTTCTGATCGTGGGCTTTGTCCTGGGCAATCTTACTCGTCTGCACTTCGAACATTCCGCCCACCGCTGCCTTGTCGACGAACTGCTGGGCGCTGTCTGCGGCGAACGCGGGAAGGGCCAGTGCCATGGCGGTGGCAGTAGCCAGCGTAGCGAAAAAGAGACGTGTTTTCATGTTGGCTCGTCCTCGTTCCGTTTGGATATTCGGTGCAGGACTAACAACGATGCAGCGCGTTTGTTCCCGGACGGCCGAAATCCTCAACCCTTCCCGATATATGGACTGCAAGAAGCCCAGCGATTTCCCTGAGTTGCGAGCAATAAGCGCGATCTGAAAGGAGATGGACGACTACAGCATTCCCGATCCGTGCATTGAGAGCGGAAAACTCCAGCCTGCAGCGCGGCTAAGTAAAGATTTCTGCGCGCCTCTCCGCCGAAATCGGGCCGCATTCTTTTGCGGCGTCGCGGTTTCGTGAGCATGCTGCTTCTCGGTCTTGACGTTCCAGCGGGCGGGAAACATATTAACGAAGGCCGTTGCCGCCGTTGGCTTTGGCCAACCCAACAACACCAACACTCGTTCATTTTCTTGGAGGAACTGATGAGCGACAGAACGTTTGACAACCCCCTCTTCGTGAAGGACGGAAATCACCTCATTCAGGAAATCACCTGTCTGGAAGACGCCCTGGAATTTCTCTACGAATGGCCGAAAAATAAGCGCGGTCCGATACATCAGACGGCGCTTCGCGCCTGTCAAAAGGTCTATGAGAGGGACTATCCGCTTTCTTCCGCGCGAGACGCATTTGCCGGCTTCGCCAAATCGGCGCGAATCCTTGAAGACGTAGCCGCACCGTTGCCCTGGATGACTACGAAGAAGGGCCATGACGGTGGTCTGACGGTTTAGTTTGACAGGGAGGTCACGATGCTTTCGCAACCTTTCGAAAACCCCGTCTGCGTCTGGGTCGGTCTTGGCTTTCCGCGTCAACTGAATACCGTCGTTGATGCCTATCAATTCGTTCTGGACTGGTGCGGAAACAGCCCGGAACAGAAAGCGGCGATCCGTGCTTGCAAGGCTGCATTGACCGGCGATATAGACCCGGAGACGGCGCGGGGTGTCGTTGTCGCCTTCGCTCGGAAGAAGGACATTCTCGTCGAAGAGGGTGACATGCCTGTGCCAGCATTGGTAACGAGGCCAAGTCACGTTTGATCGACTGAAAAAGGAGGCGGCAGGCTTTACGCTGCCGCCTTCCGCTTCATTTTAGTCTTCTTCAATATGACACGGCCAGCGCCTGGCCCGTCTGCCAGACGCGCCAGCCCTACGCGCTATGGTTCAGGTAATTGCAATGACGACAGATGTGAAAGAAGCCGAAACCAGATCGTTTGAGCGTACGCGTCCGAGGAGGACCGTCTTGCCAGCGAAGGGAGGGTGTAGCTGACTGTCGGTATGGATATCGCGACTGACTATCGCCAAATCACTCGTCTCGAGATTGTTGACACTGGCCGCCGGCGCCGCTGGTCGGAGGAGGAGAAGCTGCGGATCGTCGAGGAAAGCTGTTCGGCTCCGCGACAGGCATCTGCGACGGCGTGGCGCCACGGGATTTCCAACCAGTTGCTGTTTGCCTGGCGCAAGGCGCATCGCGAGGGCCGCCTTGGCGAAGGTGGCGTCTGCGGTTTCGTACCGGCGATGATCGTACCAGAGCAGCCGAAGAAGGGTCCAGAACCGGCTGGCGGGCGCATGGAAGTGGTGAGCGTGAATGGCCGCAGGGTCATCGTCGAGCCCGGCGTGGACGTGGAAGTGCTGCTTCGGATCATGCGCGGCCTGGAAACGCTGCGATGATCCCGATTCCGACGGGGGTGCGTGTGTGGCTGGCGATGGGACACACCGACATGCGCTGCGGCTTTCCCAGCCTTGCTCTACACGCGAACGCGTCGTCATCGAACCTCCCACCACCTGCGCCTGTTGCGGCGGGTCGCGGTTGTCGTTGCCGGTTGAGCAGCGCCCCACATTAGCTACGTCTGAATAGGCGGAGCAATCGACAAAATGCCCGGCCGCACGGACTTGCCAGACGAGCGACCGGGCTTCGCCGATATGGTGAGATCATCAGCGGAAGTGGGGACTTTAGGCGCAAGCATCCACGCCAGCAATTCAATCGAAAGATGTAGGCAGTGCCAAGAAATAGCCCGGCCGTCGAGAAGCTTGGGGAATCGAGAACGGCCGGGCCTGCTGCCGACTTGGAGGGCAAGCAACCCGACAATCATAGCTGCCCCTGAACAGGCCGGCAAACCTCAGCTTTGGTCAGGAGACTCGCGCTTGGTGCGTACGTCCACCGTGAACAGCTTCACTTCGCCCTCGGTGAACGTCTTCTTGGCTGTCTCAAGGATATCATCGGCCTGTTCAGAGCCAGTGTATTCGTCGTCGATCTCAACCGTGATCGAGAGCGTGATTTCGACTATTTTTGCCACTTCTTCCTCGTGATCCCGCCCGCTACATGTTCACCAAGTGATTTAGCGCGGCTTGTGTTCCATAACCAGAGGTAACCACCATGACCAACGCTCCAAGGGTATCGATGGCGCTGGCGCTGCCAACGATCGGTCTGATCTTCATGATGGGCTGGGCCTACGTCGACAAGCAATTCGAGGACACGATCAAGAGCCTCAATGCCGCGCAGCAGATGGCGACAACCGCCAGCGAGAAAGCCAGCAAGGTCAATGACCGGCTGATCGCCGTCGAGACAAAGCAGATGCAGGATGCGGCGTCATCCGATAAATTCCAGACCGCCACGCTGACCAGGTTGGATCGGGTGCAGGATAGCATCGTCGGGCTGTCCAATGCCGTCGCGGCGTTGACGGCCACGCATCAAGCCATGGTGACAGATCAGAACCGCGAGCAGCCGCCGTGAGCCGGCCTCCGGCTCCATTATCCCGCCCGCGTGTCCTGACGGATGCGCGGGCTTTTTTACGCTTCAGCAGCCGGACCAAGCCGCTACGGCGTCTCCGAATGAGCGATTGTATTGGCAATTCTGCCGCTCAGTCTCCTGACGTTGTTCGGCCTCTTGTCGTTGTACTTCCTCCAACGCCTCGTCGTAAGTTTGCCCGTTGGAATCGACGGGCTCCTGAGCCTTGGCTAGCTCTTCCGTATAGGTTTTCAGATTGGAGGCAGCAATGACATTGCCGAGTTCAGCAGCCCGCCGCGAGTGCTCGATGGCGGCGAGTGGATCGGCAGGACCTCCCAGCCCGTTCCATTCCAGATAGCCTAACTCGGCCATTGCCGCAGGAAATGATTGCGCGTCCTGCAACCAGACTCGCCCATATGTGTAGTCTTTTTTCTCCAGTAACTGCATCGCATACATATATTTCGCGAAGACATAGTCTTTTGACGCTGCAAGTAGCAGCCCATAGTCAGCGCCTTCCTTGTTTCCTTCCGCCATCAAGACTCGGGCGAGATGATAGATGTCACTCCCACGGACCTTGTCGGCAACCATCGTTGCCTTGCAATGCTTTTTTGCTTCAACGACGTCGATATTCTCAATCGCGACACCTTTGCCCTCGTACCCTGGTTCGTCCGGATGAGCAGCAAGTCGATCGCAAGCCGCAGACGCCGTTTCGTAGTCCTCAGCGTGAGAATTTGCCGATGATAGCGCGATGCTGGCCAAAACGAGCACTGCAAAACGCATGACAGTATCCCTCCATCATTAGCGCATCATAATGGATAGGGATCTGGGGTAGTAATACCGCAATTCGAACTAGCTCGTCTCGTTTCAGAATGCCTTGACCGCTCGCTCGGCTCCAGCTGAGCAAGAGAAACCGCCGCGAGATCGACTCGTTCCAAAGAAAATTAAGGTCTTTCACGGCTTTCCCGCAATTATGCTTCAATTATTTCCAGTAACGGCATCTTTGGGGCATCGTCTTCCATACCTGATCTAACCAGATTCTCCGTTGGTCCAAGCTTTAGGAACAATTTCGCCTCCATCGCGTTTTGATCGATTGGGAGGCGCTTATGCTCCGAGGACCAGACAAAAGCATTTTCGACGCCCGTTGGCTGCTGGCTGTTCCATTTACGATCGGTCTGACCTAGGCTCAGGACCTATTAATTTGGAATGAGATGTGATTCACGGTCTCCGTTGAAGGAGGCTGTGATGGATGGTTTGTTTCTGCTGAGCGTGCGTCAGATGGCGCGGATATCACCGTATTTTCCGCTGTCGCACGGCGTGCCGAGGGTCGATGACAGGCGCGTGGTCAGCGGCATCGTCTACGTCATCAGGAATGGGTTGCAGTGGAAGGACGCGCCTGCCGGCTACGGTCCCCACAAGACGCTCTACAACCGCTTCATCCGCTGGAGCCGGCTCGGCGTGTTCGATAGGATATTCGCCGCTCTGGCGGGCGAAGGGCCGAAGCCTGAGCGCATCATGATCGACGCGACGCACCTGAAGGCCCACCGCCCCGCAGCGAGCCTGTTTAAAAAGGGGATGTTCCCCGTCGTATCGGGCGAACAAAAGGTGGGCTGAACTCGAAGCTGCACGCCGTGTGCGATGGTGAAGGCCGCCCGATCATCCTGCTGTTATCCGAGGGCCAGATGAGCGACCATAAGGGTGCCCGTCTCGTGCTCGACGCACTGCCGCCAGCCTCAAGCCTGATCGCCGATCGCGGCTACGACAGCGCCTGGTTCCGCGAAGAACTCGAAGCCCGCGGTATCGAGCCCTGCATCCCGTCGAGCCGTAGCCGCAAGGTCCCATACGAATATGACAAAGCACTCTACCGCCAGCGTCACAAAGTCGAGAACCTCTTCGCCAAGCTCAAGGACTGGCGCCGTGTCGCAACGCGCTACGACCGATGCGCCCACACCTTCTTCTCCGCCATCTGCATCGCAGCCGCCGTCATCTTCTGGCTCTGATCAACGAGTCCTGAACCTAGAGCGGGTCCGATAGTTAATGGACGTGGTCATTTTCTATTCTTTCAGCGCCGCCTTGAGCGGCAAAATGTGGCGCGGCTTCGGGACTGCCGCTGCTGGACTGCAAAGGCAGTGGCCTTATTCGGGTTGTGGGGGCTCATACCAGGCGGATTCGCCGGGCCATGTTCTTGG
>Ga0134125_10006672_pt1 | contig 13045 bp, 12 predicted proteins | sample KB31751_FD_96464 | JGI IMG/M metagenome (GOLD analysis project Ga0134125, IMG submission 96464) | Terrestrial soil microbial communities with excess Nitrogen fertilizer from Kellogg Biological Station, Michigan, USA - KB3-175-1 | ecosystem: Environmental > Terrestrial > Soil > Unclassified ... | reverse complement strand
CTGGTGGACCGCGTTCACAGGGGAGAAATTCAGGAAATCATACTTGCCACGAATCCGACAGTGGAGGGCGAGGCCACCGCTGTCTATTTGGCGCGGCTGCTGAAGCCGCTTGGCACGCGCGTTACGCGCATCGCCATGGGTATACCGGTCGGCAGCGATCTGGAGTTCGCCGACGAAGTAACCATGTCGCGGTCCCTCGAGAACCGGCGCGAGATGTAAACGGGGAAAATTCCATCATTCAAACAGGCGAGTGTCCCATTTCACGTCGTGAGGTTTTCCGGCGCGAATCGAGGGGAACGCCGGATGTGCGGGGTTGAGAATCAGGTTCCGTTCGATGCCATTGGTTGCCACTGAGGGCACAAGCACGACAGCAGTGCGCCGTTGATCGTGCCAGAGGTCTCCAAACGCGCGGCTTGCGCTTTGATCTTCGCTATCCCATCCAGGAAGATCTTCGGCCCGAATCTCCTCGATTGGCACGTCCGACGGAATGCAGATATCAATCCATGCGTGTGTGCGCGGCACGCCGGACCCGCCCGTATGCACGAGCATTTCGAGCAATGCTCCCGCGTACGTTTCAGCGGCGTAGATCGCTATTCGCCCACGCGATGTCCACCGCGCGCCTTTAAGATAGGCGCCTGCTCCATCGAAAATCGGATGGCGTCGGTCGGCAATGCGGAACGCGTGAAGCGCGCCGTCAGGCCGGAAGGCCATAAAAGATTCTGTCCAGCAATTCTTCCACCTGGCGGGCGCCAAGTTCCGTCATGGCCGATTCGATAGGAGTCTTGCCGTTCAATTCTCGAAGAGCTGTTGTCAACCAGCGGCGTGCGTCATCACGATCGTTCCAAACAGATTCAGCGGCGGCGACAACGCGGGCGAGCCGCTCTGTGCGCTCGCTCTCGGCCGTCGTGAGCCGGGTGCGCCGCTTATACGTCGCCTCCGGTACGATGCGATAGATCAGGCGCGTAGCATCGCGGGACACAGGATATATACGCAAAGCTGTCTTTTTCAGAGCCTGTTTGGGAAGGCCGCCGGCGACAGCCTTGGAGAGTGCGGGCAGCGAATTCAGCCGATGTCCCAGAACGGCGACACCCCCCATTACTTCGGCAACGATACTGGCTTCGATCATAGACCGTACTCCTGGTATCAGTATAGTAAAAAATTGGTATCAAGCGATACCGGTGGCAGGTACTTCTGTGGTAGGGAACTTGCGCGATTCAACCGGGATAATTTGGCGAATAAAGAAGGCTCTCGGGACGCAGAGCCAATTTGCCGCCCTCGCTTGCCAGACGGTCGAGATTCGGAGTTTGTATATCGTCGTTTCCATCGGCACCCTAACAATCGCCGCGGAGCTGATCGGCCATCAGAAGCAGAATGTTTGGTTTTTTGCTGGAGGGGCGCCGTGCCATCGCGGCAGGCGCGGACAACGCGGCTCGGCTCAACGACATGAACTCCCTGCGCTTCATGGAATGCCTTTTTCAAGATATGCCATTGATCGCGCCGGCGGCTCTCTCCGGATCTAAAATGATGGAGCGCTTGTTTTGCGTTCGGTAAATACTACTTCGTCTTGGCCAGTTTCTTCTCAAGATCGCGTGCGCGGTCGATGGCCTCGCTCGGGGCGAAATCGTCCAGCTCGAAGAACTGGCGGATTTCGATTTCTCCTTCCTGGCCTTCCCCGTGTGGAGCGGGAACCCGCTTGGCCCATTCGATCGCTTCTTCCCTGGACTTTACTCGAATGATCCAATATCCAGCGATCAGTTCCTTGGTCTCGGCGAAGGGCCCGTCGATCACCGTGCGCTTGCCTCCTGAAAATTTGATGCGAGCCCCCTTGGAACTGGCTTGGAGGCCGGCTCCATCGAGCAGCACGCCGGCCTTCAACAGTTCCTCGTTGTACTTACCCATGGCGGAAAGAAGCTCCTCGCTCGGCATAATGCCCGCTTCCGAGTCCTTACTGGCCTTCACAATCATCATGAATTTCATGTCATGTCTCCTTCTGGTTGTAGATCGAACGAACACAGGGAAACTCGACAAGGTTAATGCGAAAAATGGATACCATATTGGCTGAACCGGCTAGCCCCGAGATGGCTGGCATTGACAGAGTGATGCTCGGTCACGCCTTTTCGGGCTGAACTTCGCGCAGCCGGCCCTCCAGAAAACGGCGCTCGCTTTCGTTAGTTACTAATTCAAGCGCTCGCGCATAGCTCCTGGCCGCTTCCTCGGACGATCCGAGACGGCGCAGCAAATCGGCCCGTGTGGAATGCAGCAAATGGTAGTCGTTGAGATCGCCGGCCTTGGCAAGCGCGTCAATGAGAGTCAGCGCCGGCTGAATGCCCTGCGCCATGGCGACCGCGACCGCGCGGTTCAGCGACACGATCGGCGAGGGATCCAGATGCTCAAGAAAGTCGTAAAGTTGGAGGATTTGCGGCCAGTCCGTTTCTTCGGCCGACGCCGCGCCACAATGTAGAGCCGCGATCGCCGACTGCACGGCATAGGGACCCAGGCGGCCGCGAAGCGACTCTTTTACGAGAGGCAACGCTTCGTCGATCTGCGCCCGATCCCACCGGCTACGATCCTGTTTTTCGAGAGTAATAAGGTCGCCGTTTTCATCGAGCCGGGCATGACGCCGTGCATCATGAAGCAGCATAAGCGCCAGCAGCCCGGTCGCTTCCGCCGCGGGCGAGGCCATGAGAGTCCTCACCAGGCGCCCGAGGCGAATTGCCTCGGCGCACAAATCGGATCTTACCAGCGGTTCGCCTCGGGTGGCCGTATAGCCCTCATTGAAAACGAGATAGATCACCGTCAGTACAGCGTCAAGCCGCTCAGGCATTTCGTTCACACCGGGCGTCCGATAAGGAATGCGTGCATCGCGAATTTTGCGTTTTGCGCGGACCAACCGCTGCGCCATCGTCGCCGGTGAAACCAGAAAAGCACGAGCGATCTCGTCCGTTTCGAGACCGCCCAGGGTTCGCAGGGTCAGCGCGACCTGCGCCTCGAGCGCCAGCGCCGGATGGCAGCAAGTGAAGATCAACTGCAGCCGGTCGTCGGGGATTTCAGTGGTATCGTACTCCGGCTCTTCAACTGCCTGATTTGCTCCGGTCGCGGCTATCGATTGGACGGCTTCGGCGAAGCGTGTCCGCCTTCGCACACGGTCGATGGCCTTATGCCGGGCCGTCTGGATAATCCATGCGCGTGGCGCTTCCGGGACACCCGACGTGCGCCACTGATCGACCGCGGCTCCAAATGCTTCTTGAGCCACGTCCTCGGCCAGCTCAAAGTCATTGAAGATCCGGATCAGGGTGGCTAGAATCCGGCCCCAATCCGAACGATAGAGTTCTTCGACAGCCTGGTCGGATTTCGCGTGCATACCCTTAAATAAATTCTCTGACATGTGTCGATCCGGACATTGTCCGTTCGATTCACTTGTGGAGAGTTCACAATGACGGACAACGAACCGCGCTTCGAAAACTGTAAGCCACTGCTCATTGCAGGCGTGCGCGGCCATTTTAGTGCAGCCTCTTGGGAGGGCATTTCCGCTCAGTGGCAGCGCTTTGAGCTTCACATGGACAAAATCCCCGGCCAAGTGGGCCGCGCGGCGTATGGTCTGTGTTTCGCCGTACCCGGGGGCATCGATTACTTGTCAGGCGTCGAGGTGTCCGGAACCGCTGACCTCTCCACGGAGTTCAATTGTGTGCGTATTCCGGCGCAAAAATACGCGATTCTTCCCTACGAAGAACACGTGTCGAAACTCCGCAACGCTCTCGACATTATCTGGCACAAGTGGCTTCCGGCGTCTGGTTATAAAGTCGCGCGCGCTGGCGCCGGGACGCCGGATTTCTTCGAGCGCTACGGCGAAGGTTTCGATCCGCGGACCGGCGAAGGGGATATCGAAGTGTGGATACCGATTCAATCCTAAAAGCAAAAGAGACCTGGAGCATGATAAAGAACGACATAGAAAGCCCGAAAGTAGTATCGAGAGATGAGTGGCTCGTAGCCCGCACAAACCTACTGATGAAAGAGAAGGAACTCACCCGCGCGCGTGACGCATTAAGTGCCCAGCGGCGTGAGTTGCCGTGGGTCAGGGTCGAGAAGGAATATGTCTTTGACACTCCGGACGGTAAGAAGAGCCTCGCCGAGATCTTCGACGGCCGCAGCCAGTTGATCGTCTACCATTTCATGTGGAAACGGGAACTGGAGGACGGCTGCGTTGGCTGCTCGTTCCTGGCCGATCATATCGACGGGGTCAACCTGCATCTTCCGCATCACGATGTGAACTTCGTTGTGATGTCGCGCGCGCCGCTGCCGGTGCTCGCGGCCTACAAAAAGCGCATGGGATGGCGGTTCAAGTGGGTGTCATCGCACGATAGCGACTTCAACTTCGACTACCACGTCTCGTTCACCCAGGATGACTTGGCAAAGGGCAAGGTCTTCTATAACTACAGAATGACCGACGCCTCGGTCGAGGAACTCCCTGGCATCAGCGTCTTTTACAAGGATGCGAACGGCGACATCTTCCATACCTATTCGAGTTACGCTCGGGGAAACGAGGAGGTGGTTGGCGCGTATATGTACCTTGATCTGACGCCAAAGGGCCGCAACGAGACCGGGCCCAATCACAACCTGACCGATTGGGTGCGTCATCATGATCGATACGGCGCCGGTGGATTCGTCAACTCCGCGGGAGCGTACGTGCCGCCTAAACGGCCGGAATCGTGTTGTCATTCGGCCGAAAGTGAGCAGATCGCATAAGGAGCAAACCATGAGCACTGGTCTATACGAGAAAACTCATGCGGGTAGCATGGGCGAAATCGAAGTCTTCCGCCACAGCGCTCGCGCCATTCACAAAATTGTCCGCCTCAATACCGCGGGTGTGACACAGGCCGAAAGTCTGATCCAGCCCCATCCTGCGGGAAACTGCCTGAACTGGGTGGTCGGCCATTTGCTATGCATTTACGCGCACACTCTCCCACTGCTCGGAGAGCGACCGGTGATGGACGAAAGGGTGCTTCAACGTTACGACCGAGGCAGCGCTCCCATCGTGGACGCTGCGGAGGCCCGAGAACTATCGGACCTGCTGAAGGCCTGGGACGAAACCGCTGAGCGGATGGATGCCGGGCTGGCGGCCCTGACTTTGGAGGCCCTGGACGCGCTCGCTCCGTTTTCGCCCAGTGACGATCCGAAAGAGACCGTCCGATCGCTTTTGACGCTGGTTTTTTTCCATCAGGCATACCACACAGGCCAGTTAGGCCTACTACGAAGGATTGCCGGGAAACAGGGAGCAATCTCGTAGTGCAGCAGTTGATCGCGAGGCGCCGCTTTAAAATTCACCATGTGGAGCTACACGCATGAGATATATGTTGTTGATTTACCTTGATGAGCAAGCGTTGAATGAAACCGAACGGAACGAGTGTTATGAGGAATCCACGCGGCTCACGCAAGATCTTGATGCGAGCGGACAGTACCTGGCTGCCGCTCCGCTACACCCGACGTCCATGGCGACGAGCGTTCGGGTGCGCGACGGCAAGCGGCTCGTGACTGACGGCCCGTTTGCGGAAACGCGCGAGCAGTTGGGCGGCTACTTCCTGATAGACGCGAACGACCTCGATGAGGCCCTGGGCATAGCGGCTCGGATTCCGGCGGCGCGCACCGGTACTGTCGAAGTCCGGCCCGTATTGGAGATACCAGGGCTGCCTCCGGATCACACATTGAGCGAATTGCAGTCAAGCGCCTAGCTCATCATGACAGCTGCTTAGGGACTATAGCTCCACGCGCGGCAACCCCCAATTTCCTTTCTTGTCAAAGGCGGCCCAGAACAGCGTAAACTACTTAAATTAGTGGGATCAACACCCATGCGGATTCGCCTGTTCGGCAACCTGCGCATCAGTTTCGCGGATCGCCCGGTCACGGCCGTTAACACGAACCGCCTGCAATCTTTGATCGCATATTTGATCCTGCATGGCGATGCGCCTCAGCCGCGGGAACGATTGGCGTTTACGCTGTGGCCGGCGTCGAAGGAATCGCAGGCACGCACGAATCTACGGCAACTTCTCTACAATTTGAAACGGGCATTGCCTGCCGAATGCAACTCGCTTGTGTCCGATCAATTTGCAGTGCAGTGGCGGCAGGATGCTTCCTGCGCCGTCGATACCATCGATTTCCAGGCGGCGATTGCGGAGGCCGCCACCGCGCAAACGGAGAAAGACCGCGCGCGGGAAATACAATTCCTCACAGTCGCGGCCCAACTGTATGAAGACGACCTTCTGCCTGCGCTGTACGACGATTGGATCACGCCGATGCGTGAAGACTACCGGCGGCAGCTCTCTGGCGTCTTGCAGCGCCTTGCAACGATCTTCGAAGAACAGAAACAATACGCGGCAGCCATCCCGTGGGCCGAGCGGCTGGTCGCGCTGGATGCGCTGTGCGAGGCGCACTATCAATTGCTGATCAGGCTGCACGCGGCTAACCATGACCGCGCCAGTGCCCTTCGCGCCTATCACCAGTGCATGCGTGTGCTGCGGCGTGAAATGGGTGTCGAGCCGGGTCCCGCGACGCGGGAGCTGTTTGAACGAGTACTGAAAGTGGAGTCGGGAGCTGCGAACGCGCCGGCATCCGGGTCTCGGCCGGCGAAATCGGTCTCGCACCTGCAGAACGCGCGGGCGCTCGTGGGCCGCACGATGGAATGGCATCAATTGTCATCAGCCTGGCAAGCGGCGATGGACGGCGGCCCGCAAGTGGCCGTGATTTCTGGCGAACCGGGAATCGGCAAGACGAGGCTCGCCGATGAACTCTATCAATCGTGCGTTCGGCTAGGGCGTTCGGCCGCGCGCAGACGCTGTTACGCCGGGCAAGGGCAAGTGGCGTATGCGCCCATAGTGGAGTGGCTGCGCTCCGATGCGGTTCGCATGAACTGGACGAGCCTTGGGCCACCGCGGCTGGCTGAATTGGCGCGGCTTGTACCGGAAATCTGCGAACAGTTTCCGGAACTCGAACTGCTCAGGCATGGACAACGCGGCTCGCTCGCGGAAACATGGCAGCGCCTTCATTTCTACGAATCGCTGAACGCCGCTTTCGGCAAGAGCCGGAAGCCGATTCTGCTCTATCTCGACGACATGCAGTGGTGCGATGCTGATTCCTTTGAATGGCTTAACTCGTTATTAACCTCTCCCGCCGCGATCGGTGTCCTCCTGCTGGGAACGGTGCGGGGTGAAGAGACAGGCCGCGAACATTCGTTTACGCGTTTTCTGGCAGGACTGCGGCAATCGGGGATGGTTCTGGAAATTCCGCTTGAGCCCTTGGATGCCCGGGAGACGGCCGAACTGGCGCGCCGCGAATCCGCTAAGCCGCTCGATAGCGTAAACCTTGGAGAGATCTTCCGCGCCACGCGAGGCAATCCGTTGTTTGTGGTTGAGAGTGTCCGCGCCGGATTGCAGAGCAGGCGGGGGCATGCAGTAATTGCCGAGCGCCTGGCGCAGCTTTCAGCCGGTTCTTACGAACTGGCTGGCCTGGCAAGCGTTGTTGGGAGGCCCTTCTCGTTTGAATTGCTGGAGAAAGCCACCGATTGGGATGAAGCCAGCCTCTCCCAAGCACTCGACGAACTCTGGCGGAGACGCATCATCGAAAGCCGCGGAGCTTTAGAGTACGATTTCACACACGACCGCCTCCGCGAAGTAGCCTGCGGAGAACTGAGCCTGGTGCGCCGACGCTATTGGCACCGGCGCGTGGCGCGGGCGCTTGCAGAGGTGCATGGCGCCGACATCCAAAGTTGGAGCGGGCAGATTGCCTCGCATTTCGAACAAGCCGGAATGGCGGAAGGGGCGATCGAGCATTACCGGCGAGCGGCTGCTTACGCGCGGCAGCGATATGCGGAAACCGAAGCGGCGGATCTGCTGAAGCGCGCTCTCTCGCTCTGCCGCGGATTTCCCGAGTCTGACCAGAGGCTGAAACAGGAGTTGGATTTGTTGGTCACGCTGGGCCCGGGGCTCGTGGCAACGGAAGGGTACTCCGCGGCGGAAGTAGGGGAGGCGTACAAGCGAGCGCTGGATCTTTCGAGACGCTTCGAGAATCACAATATTTTCGCGATTCTAAGCGGCGTTTGGGCCTTTCATATCGTACGGGGCGATTTGAAAGAGGCGCGCCAGTTCGGCCTCGAATTTTTGAGGGCGGCGGAGCAAGAGCCGACTCCGGGACTGCTGCTAGCCGCGAACTTCATCCTGGGTACCAGCCTGTCTCATCTGGGTCAGCTGGAAGCAGCGCTCGCCCACATGACCGCTGCTAGCCGCACGCCCAGCGATCCGGCAGAATCGGTATTAGCGCTGTTCGCCGGGCCCGATGTCGGAGTCTTTTGCCGCTCTTACCTCGCCCATCTCACCTGGCACCGCGGAGAGGACAGCGCAGCGAATGCTCATGCCTCGGAGGCGATCGCGGCGGCGAGGCTGATGCATCACCCTTTCAGCCAGGCGATCGCGCTCGATTATGCCGCAATGCTGCATGTCTTCTGCGGCGAAAGCCGCGCGGCGCTCGCAGGCGGCCGCGAAGCGGTGGAACTGTGCAGCCGCCACGGCTTCGCGTATTACCTCGCGATGGCCAACGTCCTCACGGGCTGGGCGGGAGCGGCTGAGGGCGATGTAGCGACCGGCTTGGCGCAACTTCGCGAGGGGCTGGAGGGGATGCGCCGCCTGGGTGCTGAACTCCGTTTGCCCTACTACTTCACATTGCTGGCCGAAACATTGGGGCGTGCCGGTCTGGTTGGCGAAGCCTTGGCGAGTCTCTCAACTGGTTTTGCGTTTGCGAGCAAAAACGGCGAGAGCTGGGCTGTCGCGGAGCTGCATCGCATCCAAGGGAATCTGCTGGCGGCGGAGGGAAAGCACGAAGCGGCGCGTGTCAGCTTCCAGCGGGGCGTTGAGGCAGCGCGACGGTCGGGTTCGGTTCCGTTTGAGAGAAGATTGTCGATTCTTGCGGACGGAACGGCCGCAGCCGTCTCTACAGAACGCTTCTAGAACGCCGCGCCAGGCAAAGTGGACATATTCAGGCGCGACAAATCAACAGAGCGCCTGCGATAAGGAGAAGCAATGTCCCTGCAACAAGCTATTGCGGAATTCCGCGGCCAGTTTCGCGGTTCAGTGATCGAGCCTGAAGATACGGCGTACGACGAGGCGAGGAAAGTCTATAACGCGTCGATTGATCGCAAGCCGAGGCTCATCGTTAAGTGTGCCGACGTCGCCGATGTAATAGCTGCCGTCCGGATGGCAAAAACTCACGGTCTGCGGGTTTCAATCCGCGGTGGCGGCCATAATGCGGCAGGACTGGGTGTCTGCGACGACGGCATGTGCATCGATTTAGCCCTGCTGAACTACGTGAGAGTCGATCCTTCAGCGCGCACGGTGCTGGTGGGTGCCGGCAGCAAGTGGAAAGATGTGGACCATGCGACACATGCATTCGGGCTTGCTGTGCCATCGGGCATCATCTCGAGCACCGGAGTTGCCGGCCTGACGTTGGGTGGAGGCATGGGGCACTTGACACGAAAATACGGGCTGACGATCGACAACCTGCTCTCCGTCGATCTGGTGCTGGCCGACGGCACCTTCGTCGTCGCGAACTCCGAGGAAAATGCGGACCTGTTCTGGGCAGTGCGCGGCGGAGGCGGAAACTTCGGCATCGTGACCTCGTTTCTGTTTGAGGCGCATCCGGTCGATACCGTTTGCGCCGGCCCCATGCTCTGGAATTTGGAAGATGCAGCGGACGTGATGAAGTGGTACCGGGAGTTCATCACGCAGGCGCCCGAGGAAATGAATGGGTTCTTTGCGATGATGAGCGTGCCGCCGGGACCGCCCTTCCCCGAGGAGTTGCACCTCCGCAAAATGTGCGCGATCGTCTGGTGCTATCAGGGGTCGATGGAGCAGGCGAATACGATTTTGGAATCGATTCGCAGCTACCGTCCGCCGGCTTTCGAATTCTTCGTACCCATGCCATTCCCGATGCTGCAGGGCCTGTTCGACGGCATTTTACCGCCCGGCCTGCAATGGTACTGGAAAGCCGATTTCTTTAAGGAACTCAATGACGCTGCGATTGAAAAGCATCTCGAACACGCTTCCCTTATGCCGACCTGGCAATCGACGATGCACCTGTACCCCGTGAATGGAAAAGTGCATCGAGTGGGCGAAGCCGACACAGCGTTCAGCCATCGTGACGCCGTCTGGAGCGAAGTGATTGTGGGAGTCGATCCCGATCCGGCGAACGTAGGGAAAATCACTGATTGGGCCAGGAGCTATTACAATGACCTGCATCCGTTCGGCGCCGGCGGAGCTTACATGAATTTCATGATGGAAGAAGGCGAGGATCGGATTCGGGCGGCGTACCGAGGAAACTACGATCGGTTAGCGGCGGTCAAAGCGAAGTACGATCCCTCCAATTTCTTCCGGGTGAATCAGAACATCCGCCCAGTGGAGAGTCACAAAGCACAACCCGCCTCGTGATCACAATCGTCGTGGGGCGAGCGTCCGTGCTCCCCCCATTGAGCTCAGAATCCGGGCAGCTAGTCAATTCCTTCGACAATGCGAAAATCGCGTTCTGCCGCGGATCCTAACGTCTTTAGCGCCACTTTATAAGCCTCGCTTGCATAGGCTGCTTTAGCTTTTGCAAAACTCTCAAATTCCATCACCACGATGCGCTGGTGTCGCCCGGATTCATGGGCCTCGATAGCCTCGGAAGTGCGGATCAACGGCTTGCCGCCGGCCGCTTCGATAGCAGGTATCGCCAGTTTGCCATATTCCTTCAACGCGTTCTCATCCGAAACCGACCGGTACGCAACCACCCAATAACCTTTACTCATCGACTCTTCTCCTCTCCTGTGCCTTGGCAACTTGCATGTTGTAATGTCGCCGCGGTATCGGGCGGCCATCCATTCCGCGATTACGCATGCCCGAAGGCGCCGTCTCCGATGGTAGCGAACGGAACTCTTTAAGTTGTGCCGAATGAAAAATAGGAGTCTTTATATACTTGTTGTCTGGCAATGGCTCAAGTGATTCAAAGTCCAAAAAAATATGACGCTGTAATTGTCGGCTCAGGGGCCGGTGGTGGGATGGCTGCCTATGTGCTGACGAAGGCAGGCGCGAAGTGTCTCATGCTTGAGGCGGGAGATTTCTTCGATACGGCAAAGGATTCCAAAATGTTTGTCTGGCCGTACGAAGCGCCGCACAGGGGCGCGGCGACTCCCGAAAAACCGAATGGGTTTTTCGACCCCGGGCTGGGCGGTTGGAAACTTCCCGGCGAACCCTACACCAATGCGCCTGGCAGCGATTGGAGCTGGTGGCGCACTCGCGCGTTGGGTGGCCGTACGAATCACTGGGGCAGAATCTCTCTTCGTATGGGCCCTTATGACTTTAAGCCTTACAGCCGCGATGGCAAAGGCTATGATTGGCCCATCACTTACGACGACCTTGCGCCTTACTATGACAAGGCGGAAGAACTGATTGGCGTTCATGGCTCGATGGAAAATCTGGAAAACACGCCCGATGGAAAATTTCAGCCGCCGCCTCGGCCCCGATGCTATGAGCTCGTCATTCAGCAGGCTTGCAAGAAGTTAAATATTCCATGTATTGCAGCGCGGCGTTCGGTTCTCACGCGGCCCTTGAACGGCCGGCCGGCTTGCCATCATTGCGGGCAATGCGGGCGCAGTTGCGCCACTTCATCCAACTTCTCATCGCCTACGGTGTTGATTCCGCCGGCGATGGCGACCGGAAACCTGGAACTACGCTGCAACGCCATGGCGCGTGAAGTGCTGGTTGGACCTGATGGCTTAGCGAAGGGCATCTCGTACATTGACAAAAAGACCCAGAAAGAGGTCCAGGTTTACGGCAAAATCGTCGTCATCGCGGCCAGCAATTGTGAGACTGCGCGTCTACTGCTGAATTCCAAGAGCGCCGCGCACCCGAATGGCATCGCGAATTCCAACGGGCTGGTCGGCAAGTATTTGATGGATACAGTCGGAGCCGATGGCTCAACCGGATATTTTGAAAGCATGCTGGACCTGCCCCCGCACGATGAGGACGGACTGGGAGGATTCCATCTCTATATGCCGTGGTGGAATTACCAGAAGCAGGCGAAAAACCAGATGCCTTTTGCGCGTGGGTATCACATCGAAATGAGCGGCGGCCGTCATATGCCGTCGATGGGAATGTTAGGCGCATCGCATGAGTTTCTAGGCGGCGGCTACGGCTTGAACCTAAAACGGGGATTGCGAAAGCTGTATGGCGCGTTCGTGAATTTCTCCTGCCGCGGCGAGATGATTCCAAACGATAAGAGTTACTGCGAAATTGATAAGAATGTCGTCGATGAATGGGGCATCCCCGTTTTGAAGTTCCATTTCAAATGGAGCGAAGACGAGATTCTGATGGCAAAACACTCCAGAGAGACATTTCAGGAGATTATTGAAACCGCGGGCGGAAAAGCTCTCGGGCACTACGGGCCGGAGAACAATTGGGGTATCTCCATTGGCGGCAAAATCATTCATGAAGTTGGCGCGGTTCGTATGGGGTCCGATCCGAAGACTTCCGCGTTAAATGCGCAGTGCCAGGCGTGGGATTGCAAGAATCTGTTTGTCACGGACGGCGCGCCATTTGTCAGCAACGCCGACAAGAATCCGACTCTGTCCATATTGGCGTTGGCCTGGCGAACCTCGCAGTATGCGGCTGAGCAAGTGAACAAGCGCAACGTCTGAGGTGGCTGCAATGAATAACAAAAAGACAAATAGTTCCGTAAATCGCCGCGATCTGCTGAAAGTAGTGGGCGCGGCGCCGGCGGCGCTCATTCCAATTGGCCGGGTTTCGGCCGCAACGATGCCGGCGCAAGCTTATGTGCCAAAGCTCTTCAACGCACACGATTGGAAGACCCTTCGCGTGTTGAGCGATTTGATTATTCCCGTGGATGAGCGCAGTGGAAGCGCCACGCAAGCCGATGTTCCGGAAGTAATCGACGATTGGATGAACGTACGTGGCGGCTCGGAGGCCACTGAAATAATCGGCGGAATGCGCTGGTTGGATCTGCAATGCAACCG